>OHPW01001537.1_pt1 | contig 12223 bp, 10 predicted proteins | sample 1577771 | NCBI WGS metagenome assembly OHPW01 (sample SAMEA3879608, study PRJEB24766) | human gut metagenome | biome: human-associated habitat; feature: feces | place: USA | collected 1985/1987
CGCCGGAGCAGCCGCAGACGTTGTACACAAAGTTGCGCAGCATCTTCTTGCCCTCTGCGGTGTGGAGCACCTCGGGGTGGAACTGGACGGCGTACAGACCCTTCTCCTCATTCTCGGCCGCTGCCACCGGGCAGTTGACGGTGTGGGCCGTGATCTTGAAGCCGGGCGCTGCCTGCTCGATGTAGTCGTTGTGGCTCATCCAACAGATGGTGGAAGGCTGCACATCGGTGAACATCTTGCTGCTGTTGTCCACGAAGACCTCGGTCTTGCCGTACTCGCGCTCCGGTGCGCGGCAGACATGACCGCCCAGCAGGTGCATCATGAGCTGGCTGCCGTAGCAGATGCCCAGCACAGGCACTCCCCAGCGGAAGATCTCGGGGTCGATGGTGGGCGAATCCTCCAGATAGACGCTGTTGGGGCCTCCGGTGAAGATGATGCCTTTGGGGTTCTTTGCCTTGATGACGGAAAGATCTGTCTTATAGGAATAGATCTCACAGTAGACATTGTTCTCGCGGACGCGGCGCGCGATGAGCTGATTGTACTGGCCGCCAAAGTCCAGCACGATCACGGTTTCATGCTGCATGATGTTCTCCTCTCTGTTGTTCCTGATGTGCTTTCTATAGCTGGATTTAGTATAGCACATTCCACAACCAAAAGCGACATCTTTTGTATATTTTCCTGTTTTTGTTTTTCATTTTGAATTGTAAACCTTTTTACAACTCTCAAGTTGACGCCGCTGTTCCAGTCTGTCATACTGGGCGTATGGCCGCTTTGGGCCAGACACCGGCCCCCGGGGCCGCAAGTATAGGAGGAGCATTCATTATGAGTCAAACCACACAGGCCTCTTCGGCCAGTAAGTCCAGGTTTTCCGTCCGCGACATCTGCTACGCGGGCCTGTTCGCCGCCGTCATCGCAGTGATGGCCCAGATCTCCATCCCGATGCCTCTGGGCGTCCCCATGACCATGCAGACCTTCGCCATCACGCTGGCTGCTGTGGTTCTGGGCTCCAAGCTTTCTGCCATCGCTACGCTGGTCTATCTGGCGCTGGGTGCCGTAGGCGTGCCGGTGCTGGCCAACTTCTCCGGCGGGTTTGATAAGTTCGTCGGCCCCACCGGCGGCTTCCTCATCTCCTTCCCCCTGATGGCCTACATCATCGGCCTCGGCGTCGAGCACCGCAACGCCTTCAAGGGCGCGTTCGTCACCGCTGTCGTGGTGGGCACTCTGGTCAACTATGTGGTGGGCGTCGCCCTCTTCGTGGTGGTGGCCCACAGCACCATCGCCGTCGGTATCTCTGCCTGCGTGCTGCCCTTCATCCCCACCGCCATCATCAAGGCTGTGCTGGCCTGCGCCATCGGTCTCAATCTGCGGAAGCGTATCCCGGGTCTGAAGGCATGAGCATCGTACTTCGTCCCCACCATCTGCTCTGCACACAGGGCTACTCCGGCAAGGGCTACGACAACGATTTTGTCGCCCACATGACCGATGTGGTGCACCAGCTCCGGGATGTTCCCGGCACCACCATCCGCCTCACCTTCTCCACCGACACGCTCTGTTCCTGCTGCCCCAACAAGCTGGGCGAGGATCTCTGCGACACGCAGGAAAAGGTCAAGCGCTACGACGCAAAGACAGTGGAATACTTCGGCCTCGAGGAAAAGGAATACGTCTACCAGGACCTGATCCGTGCCATCGACGCCAAGGCCACACCCGAGATCCTCGCCGACATCTGCCGCGACTGCTGCTGGTTCCCCGTCAGCGCCTGCTGCAAGAACATCTGCGAAGGCCGGTATGTGAAGTAAGCTGCAAGCTCTGAAGTCCCATGTTTCCACGACAGTGTGAACACGGGACTTTTTGCATATAACAGAAGACCCATGGTGCAGAGCTTTTCCGCACCACGGGTCTTTTTCCAGATCAGGCGATGAACTTGTCGTACAGCCCGAACACGAAGATGAACAGGACGATGAGGGGCAGGCCATAGGTCAGATAGCCGCGCATCCAGTCCTGCACCTTGAGGCCGTCGCCGGTGTTGACTTCCTTTTTGTAGTTGTCCCAGCCCCAGCCGTAGCGGGTGACGCAGAACAGCAGGTAGACGAGGGAGCCGAGAGGCAGGAAGAGGTTGCTGACGAGGAAGTCCTCCAGATCCAGCACTGCGCCGCCGAAGATGGCGAAACCGTCCCATGCCCAGACATTGTAGCCCAGCACGCAGGGCAGTGAGAGGGCGATGATGAGGAAGAGGTTGACGAGGCTGGACTTCTGACGGCTCCAGCCGGTCAGCTCCATGCCGCAGCAGATGATGTTCTCAAAGACGGCCAGAACGGTGGAAAGGGCCGCAAAGGCCATAAACAGGAAGAACAGGCTGCCCCACAGACGGCCCATCGACATATTGGCGAAGATGTTGGGCAGGGTGATGAAGATGAGGCTGGGGCCGCTGGTCTGGTCCACGCCGTAGGTGAAGCAGGCCGGGAAGATGATGAGGCCGGAGGTCAGAGCCACGAAGGTGTCCAGCACCACGACACGGACGCTCTCCCCCAGCAGGGCGTGCTCCTTGCCGATGTAGCTGCCGAAGATGGCCATTGCGCCGACGCCGAGGCTCAGGGTGAAGAAGGCCTGATTCATGGCTCCTACCAGCGTGTTGACGACGCCCACCTCCTTCATGCGGCCAAAGTCGGGCACAAGATAGAAGCGCAGGCCCTCTTTTGCGCCGGGCATGAACAGGCTGTTGACGGCCAGCACCACCATGATGACCAGCAGGGCGATCATCATCCCCTTCGTCACCTTCTCGAGGCCGTTCTGCAGGCCGCGGGCACAGACAAAGATGCCGAACACCACGACCACCACCATCCAGAAGCCCATGATGAGCGGGCTTGCCAGCATCTCGGTGAAGGCATCTGCCACCTGACCGGCATCCAGACCGGAGAGCTTTCCGGCGGCGGTCATGTAGAAGTAGTGGAGCATCCAGCCCGACACCGTGGTGTAGAACATCATCAGCAGATAGCAGCCGATGAGGGTGAAGTAGCCGTGGATGTGCCACTTCTGGCCGGGCTTCTCGAGGGCCTGATAGGCGCGCACCGGGCTTTTGTGGCTGGCGCGGCCCACAGCGAACTCCATGCTCATGATGGGCAGGCCCAGAATCACGAGGAAGAGCAGGTAGAACAGCACGAACGCGCCGCCGCCGCCCTGACCTGCCATGTAGGGGAACTTCCACACATTTCCGATGCCGATCGCGCAGCCGGCGGAAAGGAGGATGAACCCGAGTCTCGATTTGAGTTTTTCGCGTTCCATTGATTGTCTCCTTTATTGCACCATGCAAAGATCTGCGCCCGTCGTGCTTCGTACACGACGGGCGCACAGTGTATTGATTATATCACAGCTTGCGGCAAGTTTTCCAGAAGTCTCACTTGAATCTTTTTCATATTTTTATGAAAAGATCCACTGTATTCTCACGCTTTGAGCAGCTCCGCCTGCATTTCATCCAGCTGCTCGTAGCTGTAGAGGCGGTTAAGGGCCTCCACCAGTTCTTTTTTCGAGAGCCGGGGCGGCAGCCCGAGGGCTGAGAGCAGCTTCATCTTCCGCTCTGCCGAGCCTGCCGTGCCTGAAAGCCCCCACTCGTAGAGGTCGGTGTAGGTGATCTGCCGCCCCTCCGGCTTCACCGGGGCCGTATCAGCCTCTTCGCCCAGAGCATCCCGCAGCGCCTGCAGGACAAGGGCGTCGTCCACGCCCTCGACCCCCAAAAGCCCCTCTTTGCCGGGCTGAGCCTTCCGCTTTTCCTTGCCGTGGATGGCCGGGACGTAGGCCTGCACGACATTCTTTTCCCCCACCAGATTCGTGATGTAGGTGCGGATGCGGAAGCCCGCTGCATCGGAGTCCGTCAGCAGGATGAGGCCGTTCCTGCGGGCCAATGTCTTGAAAAGCTGCTGACGCTTCTTGTCCTTATAGATGCCGAAGCCGTCCGTCAGCAGGATCATGGCGTCCGTCAGATGAGACAGGCGGGCAGCGTCGTACTTACCCTCCACGATGAGCACACGGTCGGTGTGCAGCAGTTCCTGTTTTTCGCTCATCTTCTTCCTCCTGCCATGGCCAAGCGGCAGAGCGCCGTTTCCAGAAGGGTCTGGGCGCTCACCGGCTGGCTTTTCAGACTCTTGTCCAGCTCCAAAAGGATCTGCATACAGGCTTCGAGCTGGGGCAGGGTGTAGTGGCTGGCCGTCTCCGCCGAGCGCTTGAGCCGGTAGTCGCTGCCCTTGTAGCCAAAGTCCTTGAACACGGTGTTATAGTTCTTCCGCTTGGCCGCGCCCAGCTTGACCCGGTACAGATCGACGTAGCTGCCGATCATGGCAGCAGTGATGGGGATCGGCTCCTGCTGTAAGCGCAGCAGGGTCTGGAGCTTTTTGCACGCGCCGGTAGCGTTTTTCGCCGTGATCATCCGTATCATCTCGAAGACATCGGCCTCAAGGCTCACGGTGCCCATCTCGGCCACCATCGCCGTGGTCACAGTCTGATAACCCGAGAGGGCGCAGAGCTTATCCACCTCGTTTTCCAACAGGAAGGGGTCTTCGCCGCAGCGTTCCAGCAGGGCCGCCGCCGTGCCCTCGGAGAGGGTAGTGTCCTGCGCTTTGGCCCGGTCCATCATCATGACCTTCAGCTCGTAGGGCTTGGGCTTGGCCAGCTCCTCAGCAAAGCCGACCTTGGTGCACTGGGCGACGAGCTTCTGCGCCCGCTTGCCCAGCTTGAGCTTATTGCGTTCCAGCTCAAACACGCTGCCCAGCACCACCACAGCGTTTTCGAGGCTGGCCAGCGTAGCGCACAGCTCATCGAGGTCTTTGTCGCTGTAGGCGGCAGGGTCCACCTCGGGCAGAAGCACCACCCGCCGCGTCCCGAAGAAGGAGATGGTGCCCGCCGCCATGATGAGCTGCTCGATTTCCGGCGTCGCGCCGTCCAGCACCGTCGTCTCCTCGTCCTCGCCCTCGGCCAGCAGCTTCGACGCCCGGGCCACGGCCTGCCGGACCAGATACCGCTCACTGGAATAAAAATAGTAGACCGGACAGCCCCCTTGGGCCAGCTGCCGGAGTTTCGTTTCCGTTGCCAAATCATCGGCTCCTTTTTCTATTAAGGTGATGGCCTTATTTTATCATACTCCGCCCGCTTTGAAAAGCGCTCACCCTGCGAGGCGGAGGCGCAGGCGGGAGACGGGTGCGGCGTCGCTCTCCCGCATCCAGCGATACTTTCGGCTCAGGGTCAGGCAGTCGGTGTACCGGATGTTGTCCGGCCGCGCCATCGACGCCAGCAGCCACTCGGCCCGGATGGGCTTTGCAGGGCGGACGGTACCGCTTACCGTGACAAAGCGCTGCCCGCCGATGGTCAGCCGGACGATGCAGCCCTGCCGGGTGCGGTAAAGCTCCAAGTCCACCCCTCCGCAGGCGGCGCGGCGGGTGGTGTCCGCAGCCAGCGCAGCGGCTTCGATGCGCGTTTCGGCTTTCAGATTGCAGGGCGTCTCCGGCTGCATCCGCAGGTCCACCAGCAGCTCCACCCGCTTCACGCCCCGCTTTTCCAGCTGGGTCTCCACGGCCCGCTGGGTGATGCTGCTGCCCCGGAAGAGAACGACCGCCTGTTCCCGCCGGGTGATGATGACGGCGGGCGCAGCCTGCGTGCCCACAAGCTCAATGTTCACCACGTTCCAGCTCAGGGCCGTTTCAAGGCCGAAGGCCAGCATCGTCAGTAAAACGACCGTAGGAAGTGCCGCCCGGAGGCGGACATTCCACCGCATCGCCGCTGCGCAGAGCAAGAACAGCACGAAGCACACCAGTGCGGCATACCCACCATCGAACCAGAGCGACGCCCCCGGCAAACCGGACACCCGGAAGGCCCACTCGTTCATCCCAAACGCCAGCCCCTCGGCACAGAAGGCTATGGGGCAGCGGAGGATCTCAAACAAGGGCAGGGATCCGAAATTCTGGGCCGCCAGACCCAGCAGCGCCGCGCCGAGGCTGAGGCCCAGCATCGGCCCCACCATCCAGAGGACCGCCACGCCCGACACCACGGCCCAGACCGTCGCGCTCATCCCCCGCAGCACCAGCACCGGGAAGGTCGCCGCCGAGGCGCAGAAGGAGACGCAGAGCGCATCCCACACGCCGCCCGCCAGACGGCGGAGGAGCAGCACCGGGCGGGAGAGCTTCTTCCCCTGCCTTTTCTTCTTATTATAATAGACTTTCCGGCCTCGTTTTGCGCACACTCCCCCGGCCAGCGTGCCCAGCACTGCCGCAAAGGACAGCTCGAAGCCCACGTCACAGACAGCGTACCCGTTGCCCAGACACATGAGAACGCCCGCCGCACCCAGCGAGGTGAGGGTGTCCGCCGGGCCTCCCAGCCAGACCCCGAGGGAGCTGATCCAGACCGCCACCGCCGCCCGGAGGACCGAGGGCGTCACACCGGTGATGCCCACCAGCAGGAGAGCCGTCCCGGCCCGGAGCAGAGACCTCGCCCGCCGATAGGCCCGGCTGCGCTCCCGCTCCCGGCGGGGCAGAGCGTCCAGCAGACCACAGAAGATGGTGACGTGCAGGCCGCTCACCACCAGCACATGGGAAAGTCCTGCGCCCCGGTAGGCGCTGCGGAGGGCGGAGGAAAGATGGCTCTTGTCTCCTGCGGCCATCGCAGCCAGAATGCCGCCGGTGTTTTCTGCCATGCCGCCGCGCAGGGCGCGGCTCAGGGCCGCTTGGAGGCGGGCCGTCCGGGCACGGAAGCTTCGGCCCGGCCCAAGCCGCAGCATCCCCGACTGATACTCCGCGCTCAGAGCGATGCCGTCGGCGTAGTCGCTGAGGCGCTGGGTGGCGTCCGGCAGGTCCAGCGCGAAGCGGCCCCGGATGCGGCCGCCTGCCTCGCATCGGGGCAGACTGACACACTCCACACGGAACCGGACAGCCTCTCCGTCTACCGTCTCCACCCGCAGCACAGCGCTCACCCGGCCCGCCCCATAGGCGCGGCCGATGCTCTCCACCTCTGCGGTCAGGACTGCTTCCTGTCCGGCGTATGACCCCTGTATTTTCGCCAGCCGGGCATCGGTGGTCTCCCGGATGCCGACGCCAACCAGAGCGCCCAGCAACAGACAGACCGCATAACCTCGTGCAGCCCCGCCTTTCCACCAGACCAGCAGGCAGAATACAACAAAAATTGCCGCAGACGGCAGCAAAAGCCCCGTCTGCGGCAAAAATGAGCACAATGCTAACACACCCAGCGCACTCAGGCAGAACGCGCAGAGCGGGCGTCGCATCTCAGCTTAGTGGAAAAACAGCGGCAGCGGCTCAAGGAAGATGATGTCTTTGCGCTGTGCTGCATCGCCCTCGGCCAGAACGGCCGCCTGACCCACGATGGTGCACTGGGTCTGCTCGGCCAGCTCATCCAGAGCCTTCAGGGAGCCGCCGGTGGAGATGACGTCATCCACGACCAGCACCCGCTTGCCGTTCATCTTGTCCAGCTCCTTGCGGTCGATGACCAGCTTCTGCTTCCCTGCCGTGGTGATGGACTGATCCTCGACGACGACGGGGTCGGGCATATACAGCTTGACGCCCTTGCGTGCGCAGACGTAGGGCTTGCCGCTCTGGCGGCTCATCTCGTGGGCCAGCGGGATGCCCTTGGCCTCAGCGGTCAGCAGGATGTCGAACTCCGGGCACTTCTTGAGCAGCTCGGCGGCAGCAGCCACGGTCAGCTCGGCGTCGCCCAGCATGATGAAGGCTGCGATGTCCAAGTGGTCGTCCACCTTGCAGATGGTCAGCTCACGGGTCAGGCCCGCGACGTTCAGGGTATAAGTCTTAGCCATATTCAACGATCTCCTTCATTTTCCGGAATCAGACAGGCAGCTTCTCGCCGCCCAGAACATGGAAGTGCAGATGCTTGACGGTCTGGCCGGCGTCCTCGCCCACATTGGAGATGACGCGGTAGCCGTTGTCGAGGCCCTGCTCCTTGGCGAGCTTTGCGATGACCGCGAACACATGGCCCAGCAGAGCGCCGTCAGCCTCAGTCAGCGCAGCGGCCGAGGGGATGTGCTTTTTCGGGATGACGAGGAAATGCACCTTGGCCTGCGGGGCGATGTCGTAGAATGCCACCACCTGCTCGTCCTCATAGAGCTTCTTCGAGGGGATCTCCCCCGCTGCAATTTTGCAAAACAGACAATCTTCCATGGGAATCGCTCCTTCCAATATTTTTTAATGAGTCAACCTCTCAGTCTCGCTATCGCTCGACAGCTCCCCTACCGAGGGGAGCCTCTGGCGAAGAGGGAAAGCTTTCCGGAATGCCAAAGCCTCCCCTCGATAGGAGAGGTGGCACGCTGTCAGGCGTGACGGAGAGGTTATTCCTTAGCCCAGCTGCTTCTCCACGATGCCCTTGACCGCAGCCAGAGCCTCGTCGATCTTGGTCTCTTCCTTCAGGCCGGCCATAGCGAAGTCGGGCTTGCCGCCGCCCTTGCCGCCTGCGATGGCAGAGATCTCCTTGACCAGATTGCCTGCCTTGAGGCCCTTTTCCTGGGCCAGCTTATTGACGGTGACAGCCATGGTGATCTTATCGTCCGTCTTGCCGACCAGAACCGCCACGCAGGGGTTCACGGCCTTGTCGCGGATGGAGTCGCACATACCGCGCAGGGTGTCGCCGGAGGTGCCGGTGAAGTATGCAGAAGCGATCTTCACGCCGCCGACTTCCTCGGCATTGTCGAACAGGCTGTCCACCTTGGAGGCGGCGACCTTGGCCTTGATTTCCTCCAGCTCCTTGCTCATGGCCTTGTTCTCGGCCATGACGGCCTCGGCACGGATGGGCAGAGAGGTGATGTTGTTGGCCTTCAGGGTGTTGGCCACGGTGTGCAGCATTGCCTCCTGCAGGTTTGCACGGATGAGCAGGTTGCGGCCGGTGACGGCCTCGATGCGGCGGATGCCGGCGGCGACGGAGGACTCGCTGACGATCTTGAAGCCGCCGATCTGGGCGGTGTTCTTGACGTGGGTGCCGCCGCAGAACTCAGTGGACCAGCCCTCGATGTCAACCACGCGGACGACCTTGCCGTACTTCTCGCCGAAGAGGGCCATTGCGCCCAGCTTCTTGGCCTCCTCGATGGGCATCTCCTTGACGGTGACATTCATCGACTCGTAGATCTTATCGTTGACGATCTTCTGCACCCGGGCCAGCTCCTCGGGGGTGACTGCGCTGAAGTGGGTGAAGTCGAAGTGGGTGATCTCGGCGTCCTGATAAGAGCCTGCCTGATGGACATGGTCGCCCAGAACCTCGCGCAGAGCAGCCTGCAGCAGGTGGGTGGCGGTGTGGTTGCGGGCGATGGCCATACGGTATTCCTTATCCACGCAGGCGGTCAGGTGGTCGCCGACATGGACGATGCCGCTTTCGAGGGTGCAGGTGTGGACGTAGTAGCCCTTGGGGGTCTTCTTGACGTCCTGCACCCGCAGCACGCACTCAGGGCCGGTGATGACGCCGTGGTCTGCGGCCTGACCGCCCATCTCAGCGTAGAAGGGAGTCTTGTCCAGAACCACCAGCACGCCTTCCTTGGCCTGCTCGTCGGTGGCGATGGCGTCGGTCAGGTTCTCCTCGTCGCTCAGAGCCACGACGACGCTGTCGCTCTTGAGGCTGTCGTAGCCCACGAACTCGGTGAGGTCAGCGGTCAGAGCGCCGAACAGGTCCTCGCTCCAGCCGGAGATGTTCTTCTTGAGGCGCTCGGCACGGGCACGCTCCTTCTGCTTGGTCATCTCGGCGTGGAAGCCCTCCTCGTCGATCTCGATGCCCTGCTCGGCGGCGATCTCCTTGGTCAGGTCGAGGGGGAAGCCGAAGGTGTCGTTCAGCTTGAAGACGTCCAGACCCTTCAGCAGGTGCTGGTGAGCCTTCTCCAGACCGTCGATCATGTTGTTCAGGATGTTCATGCCGGCATCGATGGTGCGGGCAAAGTTTGCCTCCTCGGTGCCGATGACCTTCTTGATATAGGCGTCGTGCTCACGCAGCTCGGGGTAAGCGGACTCGCTGGACTGGATGACCGTCTCCACCAGCTCCACGAGGAAGGGACGGCTGATGCCCAGCATCCGGCCATGGCGGGCAGCGCGGCGGAGCAGGCGGCGCAGCACATAGCCGCGGCCCTCGTTGGAGGGCAGGATGCCGTCGGACACCATGAAGGTGCAGCTGCGGATGTGGTCGGTGATGACGCGGATGGAGATGTCCTCCTTGGGGTCAGCACCGTAGGTCTTGCCCGCGATGTGCTCCACATGGTGCAGCACGCTCTGGACGGTATCGACCTCGAACAGGTTGCCCACGCCCTGCATCACGCAGGCCAGACGCTCCAGACCCATGCCGGTGTCGATGTTCTTGGTCTTGAGCTGGGTGTAGTTGCCGTGGCCGTCGTTGTCGAACTGGGAGAACACGTTGTTCCAGATCTCGATATACCGGTCGCAGTCGCAGCCCACGGTGCACCCGGGCTTGCCGCAGCCGAACTCCGGCCCGCGGTCATAGTAGATCTCGGAGCAGGGGCCGCAGGGGCCGGAGCCGTGCTCCCAGAAGTTGTCCTCCTTGCCGAAGCGGAAAATGCGCTCCTTGGGAATGCCGATCTCCTTGTTCCAGATGTCGAAGGCCTCGTCGTCGTCCAGATAGATGGAGGGATACAGCCGGTCGGCCTCCAGGCCCACCCACTGGGGGCTGGTCAGAAATTCCCAGCTCCAGGCAATGGCCTCATGCTTGAAATAGTCGCCGAAGGAGAAGTTGCCCAGCATCTCGAAATAGGTACCGTGGCGGGCGGTTTTGCCCACGTTGTCGATATCGCCGGTGCGGATGCACTTCTGACAGGTGCACACCCGGTGGCAGGGGGGCTCCTCCTCGCCCTTGAACCAGGGCTTCATGGGGGTCATACCGGCGTTGATCAGCAGGATGGATTTGTCGTTCTGGGGCACCAGGGAAAAGCTGGGCAGACGCAGGTGGCCTTTGGTTTCAAAGAACTTCAGGAACATTTCCCGCAGCTCATTCAGGCCGTGATAGGGATGGGACATGGTTCATTACTCCTTTATCTCAAATGTATTTTACTGATTTTCTTCTGTGGGGCACAGGGCGGCGATCTCCTCCTCCAGGGCCCGGTAAAACTGCGCGATGTGCCATCCGTCCGTCAGGGCGTGGTGGGCCTGGATGGATACAGACAGCTGGGTCATGCCGCATCGCATGAACAGCTGCCCCCAACTGACCCGGACGTTGCTGTCCGCCGGAGTGCAGGCCGGGTGGGTCAGGGACGTGTAGTTCAGCCACGGCAGGCAGGAGGCAAAGATGCTGGGGCTTTCCGCCTGGCGGTCCGTTTCAATGGTGCCGCCCTGCCGGGCCGCCGCCTGCTGCACGCGTCCCATGGCGATGTAGTCCTCATAGGGCACCCGGGCCGACTCCATCCGGCAATAGGCATAGCTGCCGTCTGGCTTCATCTCGGTGAAGGATACCGGGCACTCGTCATACTCTACCACCTGGCCGTCCTCAATGCGCCGCCGCAGCTCCGGCACCCGGTTCACCGCCCGGTGAATGACATACAGCATGGTCAGGAAGATAGGCTTGTGCTCCGCCCGCAGCCGCAGCTCCAGGGCCGTCACATCCAGCTGCACCGTTACCCCGGCATAGGGGAAGGAATACCCGCTGAACAGCTGAAACTGCTCCCGCCGCGGGTCCTTTTCCATATCAATTATACGCCGCTCCATAATCGCCTCCTGATAAACAAAAACGCCCCGCCCCACATAGGGGCGAAGCGATGCTTCACGGTACCACCCTAATTAACGGCCGCAGCCGTCATCTCAGTCATCCGGTAACGGGGATGGGGCGTGCGGCTCGTCGCCGCCGGCTCAGAGACGGCCCTCTGCCAGGCGTCCGGCGGGCTCACACCCTTTCCCGCCTCGCTTGCGGCGCACTCCGCGGCAGATTCTTCTCGTCATTGCCTTTGACGTTCTGTATTTTACCACAGATCCGGCCGTTGTCAAGGGTTCCGCCCGCTTCCGGTCACAATTTTTTCACAATTTGCGCTCCAAAGCCGCACTTGACGCTGGGACGGGTCTATTGTATAATGGGTTGATTTAATGTGCGGAGGTATACCCATTATGTGGATCGCGGATGGCTGGAAGGATTATGAGCTGCTGGACTGCGGCGGCGGAGAAAAGCTGGAGCGCTGGGGCGACCAGATCCTGGTGCGGCCGGACCCCCAGGCCATCTGGGAAACGCCCCGGCGTCTGCCGGAGTG
>OHPW01001542.1_pt1 | contig 12207 bp, 8 predicted proteins | sample 1577771 | NCBI WGS metagenome assembly OHPW01 (sample SAMEA3879608, study PRJEB24766) | human gut metagenome | biome: human-associated habitat; feature: feces | place: USA | collected 1985/1987
GGAAGAAACAACGTCCGATGATGGGTGTTGAGGCTGAATGGGATAAGGATCAGGGAAAGTATAAACTTTATACTCGTTACGGAAAAGAAATAGCAGGAGATGACATTGGTACTTATTTCTCCTTCGATACAGAAGAAGGTGAACAGGTAGAAGTGAAAATGGGAGTTTCTTTTGTAAGCGTAGAAAATGCCCGTTTGAATCTGGATCGTGAACAGGCTGGAAAGGATTTTGAGAAGATCCATGCGGAAGCACGTTCCAAATGGAATGATGACTTGTCACGCATAACAGTGGAAGGTGGTACAGATGCCCAAAAGACTGTGTTTTATACAGCGCTTTATCATTTGCTGATTCATCCTAATATTTTGCAGGATGTGAACGGAGAATATCCGGCCATGGAAAGTGATAAGATCCTGACAACCAAAGGTGATCGCTATACCGTATTTTCTCTTTGGGATACTTACCGTAATGTTCATCAATTGCTGACTTTGGTTTATCCGGAACGTCAGATGGAAATGGTACGTACAATGCTTGATATGTATCGTGAACATGGATGGTTGCCTAAGTGGGAATTATATGGCAGAGAAACATTGACAATGGAAGGTGATCCGAGTATTCCGGTAATTGTAGATACCTGGATGAAAGGTTTGCGTGACTTTGATGTTGATTTGGCTTATGAGGCAATGTACAAATCTGCTACATTACCGGGGGCAGAAAACTTGATGCGTCCTGATAATGATGATTATATGTCTAAAGGTTATGTACCTTTACGCGAACAATATGACAACTCGGTATCTCATGCGTTGGAGTATTACATTGCCGATTTCGCCCTTTCCCGCTTAGCCGATGCTTTAGGGAAGAAAGAAGATGCCAAGTTGTTCTATAATCGCTCGTTGGGATATAAACACTATTATAGCAAAGAGTTCGGCACATTCCGCCCGATACTTCCCGATGGTACTTTCTATTCTCCTTTCAGCCCGAAACAGGGTGAGAACTTCGAACCCAGTCCCGGTTTCCACGAAGGAAACGCATGGAATTACACATACTATGTACCTCATGATGTATATGGATTAGCCCGCTTAATGGGAGGCAAGAAATCTTTTGTCAATAAATTACAGATGATATTTGACGAAGGGCTTTATGATCCGGCGAACGAACCCGATATCGCTTATCCTTACCTGTTTTCTTATTTTAAGGGAGAGGAATGGCGTACTCAAAAAGAAACGCAACGTTTGTTGGCTAAATATTTCACTACGCAGCCGGACGGTATTCCGGGTAATGATGATACAGGAACAATGTCTACTTGGGCTATTTTTAATATGATGGGATTCTATCCGGATTGTCCGGGATTGCCGGAGTATACGTTGACAACTCCCGTCTTTGATAAAGTAATAATTCGTCTTGATCCTAAATGGTACAAGGAAAAAGAACTCGTGATTGAGTCTACCCGTCAGAAACCTGACGCCTTGTATATTGATAATGTAAAAATTGGTGGCAAAAAGCTCAATCGATTCCGTATCACTCATGATGAGCTGGTACATGGAGGACGATTGGAGTTTTCTATTAGGTAATAGTTTTCGCTATTAGTCTATGTGAAGGTAAAAAGAGAGGGGCTGTCCGGACATTGTTTGTTAGGACAGCCTCATTTTTATTTAGTAGTTTTGTTCACTTGATTGTATTATAGATAAGCGGAGCCCGTTTCAACTGCGCCCGGTATTGTCAAATCAATCTCTTATATTTAATATTATGAGAAAAGGAATTATTTCGTGTTTGTTGTTTATTAGTTTCTGGTTGGCCGGATGCCAGCAGAGAAAAGAGGTCGAGGTGCAGATTATACCTCAGCCCCAGTCATCAGAACTTTCTTCCGGAACATACGGATTGCCCCGGCAAGCTGTATTTAGCACTAATTTGCCGGAAGAAGATAAGAAAGAATTTACCGAATATCTTCAGGCATCTCCGTTTGCATTACAGCCGGAAGCAGAGGGTACCCAGAAGAGTGTGGTTAGCTTTACGATAATAGCTCCCGTTTCCGATCAGGAATCGATGGAGAGCTATCAATTATCTATCACCGGAAAAGGAATTTCTGTTGTTGCTCCATCGGCTGCCGGATTATTTTATGGCTTTCAGAGCCTGTTGCAGTTAGCGGAACAAGAGGTTGACGGAACGTTTTCTTTCCCTTTGATCGAGATAAAAGATTCCCCTCGTTTTTCATACAGAGGTTTACATCTGGATGTTTCGCGTCATTTCCGTACCAAAGAATTTCTCAAGAAACAACTCGATGCCATGGCACGCTATAAGCTGAATCGCTTTCATTGGCATCTGACAGACGGTGCGGGTTGGCGATTGGAAATCAAACGTTATCCGGAACTGACGGAGCAGGCAGCCTATCGCCCTTATCCCAATTGGAAAGCCTGGTGGAAAGGCGGGCGCAAGTATTGTACGAAGGATGCTCCCGGTGCAGACGGTGGATATTATACTCAGGAAGATGCACGGGAAATTGTGGAGTATGCCCGGCAACGTCATATCACGGTTATTCCGGAAATAGAGATGCCGGGGCATTCGGAAGAAGTGCTGGCTGTGTTTCCTCATTTGTCTTGCTCCGGAAAACCGTATGTTAATTCTGAAGTTTGTATCGGCAATGAAGATACCTTTACTTTTCTGCAGAATGTATTGTTGGAAGTGATGGAGATATTTCCTTCGGAATATATTCATATCGGCGGAGATGAAGCCAATATGGATAGTTGGAGGAAGTGTCCTTTGTGTCAGAAGAGGATGAAGCAGGAAGGACTGGCGGATGTGAAGGAGTTGCAGAGCTATCTCATTCATCGGATGGAGAAATTTTTGAATGAGCACGACCGGCAGTTGTTGGGATGGGATGAAATACTTGAAGGCGGCTTGGCACCGCGTGCCACTGTGATGTCATGGCGTGGTGAAGAAGGCGGAATTAAAGCAGCCAAAGCAGGGCATGACGTGATCATGACACCGGGCGGATTTTGTTATCTGGATTCTTATCAGGATGCTCCGACGACTCAGCCCGAAGCGATCGGCGGATACCTGACTTTGGAGAAAGTATATTCTTATGATCCGATTCCGGAAGTTTTGACGAAAGAGGGAGCAGATTATATACAAGGTGTGCAGGCAAATGTTTGGGCAGAGTATATAACGACTGCCGAGCATATGGAGTATATGATCTATCCTCGTCTGCTGGCTCTGGCAGAAGTGGCCTGGACACAACCGGATAAGAAAAACTGGGAACATTTCCGTCGTTGCGCATTGAAAGAGGTAAAATGGTTGCAGGATAACGGCTATCATCCTTTCGATTTGAGTAAGGAGGTGGGAGAACGTCCGGAGGCGGCTATTCCTGTTGAACATTTGGGATTAATGAAAACGGTAAAATATACCAGCCCTTATGCGCCTCAGTATACGGCCGGAGGAGATACTGCTTTGGTTGACGGGCTTCGTGGCGGATGGACGTACGGTGATAAACGCTGGCAGGGTTTCCTCAATACGGATATGGATGTTATGGTCGATTTGGGTGAGGTGAAAGAAATCTCCTCCATTGCTGCCGAATTTATGCAATTGTCCGGTCCTTATGTATGGCTTCCACGCGAAGTGATTATTTCTATTTCGGAAGACGGAAATACATTTACCGAACAGGCTCGCCTTCATACCGATGTGCCGACTACGGAAGACCGGTTGGTATTCCGGACCTACGAATGGGACGGTAAAGCTTCGGCTCGCTATGTCCGTTATCAAGCTTTATCTAATGGAATAGAAGGTGGCTGGCTTTTCACGGATGAGATCGTAATAAAATAGATATGAAATCATTCTGATGTTGTAAAAAAGAAAAGAGACACAATAACCGTAAATTGTGTCTCTTTTGATTAAATATGCCATGAGGGCTTACTTGTTGCTGTAAGCTGTCAGCATCCAAACCATTTTCTCTTGTTCTTTCAGATAATCGCTCATCAATGCTACTGTTACTTCATCGCCGGCCTGTGATGCAATGGAGAGAAGTTTGCGCTCTTCACCGATCAGGTGGCTGTATGTTTCGAGGATATTTTCCAGAGCTTTCTCACCGTTACTTACGCGGTCTACTTCATTGATGTTGGCCATTTTCAGATAATCGCTGAATTTGTTGGCCGGAGTGCCGCCCAGCATCAGGATACGTTCTGCTATTTCGTCTACTTTCTCGGCTGCGTCGTTATACAAATCTTCAAATTTACTGTGCAGTACGAAGAAGTCATGTCCCTTAATGTTCCAGTGGAAACCACGCAGGTTGGTGTAATATATCTGGAAATCTGCCAGTAATTGTTGCAAAGATGCTACTACGTTGTTCACTCCCGATTCGTTCAGTTTGATATAATCTACTTTTTTTATTTTAATTGGTTTATACTATTTTTCTTTTTCGTATTGCAAAGATAGGGGGAAAATGTATGCGTGTCAAACTGATAATTTCTATCTTTGCATAGACAGAATCTATAACCCATAAAACTTTGATAGATGACGATACAACAATTGGAGTATATACTTGCCGTAGATCAGTTCAGGCATTTTGCCCGTGCTGCGGAATATTGCCGGGTAACTCAACCTACTTTGAGCGCAATGATTCAGAAACTGGAAGAAGAACTTGGAGTGAAGCTATTCGACCGTACCATGCAACCGGTGTGTCCTACACGGATAGGAGAGAAGGTGATTGCGCAGGCACGTACCATATTGGCACAGGCTTCGCAGGTGAAGGATATTATCAATGAGGAGCAGGGGATGCTTACCGGCACTTTTCGCCTGGGAGTGTTGCCAACCATCGCACCTTATCTGTTGCCACGTTTTTTTCCGCAGATGATGGAGAAATATCCCGGGCTGGATATCCGTGTGACAGAAATGAAGACACAGGATATCCGCCAGGCTTTACATACAGGAAATATCGATGCTGCTATTCTGGCAAGTGTGTTAGAGGATGCGGCTTTGTCCGAGGAAATCCTTTTTTATGAACAGTTTTATGGATATGTTTCCCGAAAGGAACCTTTGTTCGGGAGAGAGGTAGTCCGTACTTCCGACATTACCGGTGAGAGGTTATGGTTGCTTGATGAAGGACATTGTTTTCGCGACCAGTTGGTTCGTTTTTGCCAGATGGAAGCCGTGAAGCTCCATCAGATGGCTTATCGTTTGGGAAGTATGGAGACATTTATGCGGATGGTGGAAAGCGGGAAAGGAATTACATTTATCCCGGAGCTGGCCGTGTATCAGCTTTCCGAATCGCAGAAAGAGTTGGTGCGTCCGTTTGCTATTCCTCATCCCACCCGGCCTATTGTGCTGACAACCAATAAGGACTTTATACGTGTCAGCCTGCTTGCTGTGCTTAAGGAAGAGATACGGACTGCTGTACCTAAGGAGATGCTTACTTTGCAGGCTGTACAATGCTTGGTTTAGTGAAGACCGGTCGGTGGGTGCCTCTGTCAATCCGGCACGTAGTATTGGTCCGGCTTTGTTTGAGGGTGGTGTTGCATTGTCTCAGTTGTGGCTGTTTATCGTGGCTCCGTTTGTCGGTGCTGCATTAAGTGTCGGAATCTGGAAAATACTTTCTTCTGATAAGTAATAAATGCCTGTTTGATTTGTGAGGAGAAGGCAGAAAGGTTCTTTTTCATAGACTTCGAACCTGTGCTTATAAAAAGGCGGCTGTTCCCTGTTTTGGGAAACAGCCGCTTCATCATTTTATTATATCAGAATTAATAGTTCGTTCCAGTCGTGTAACTCATCGGTTTGAGTTGATTAGCAGTAGGTATTTGGCTGCTTTTCGATTGTTTTTCAAGGTCTATTTTCTTGTATATCACATTATCATAAATCGTATTTACACGTATCTTCAAGCCTTTGGCGGTTTTCATCTCCTCCGCTATTTTATCCAGTTTAAAGGATACGATGCCGTCACCTATTCTTCCTTCGTCGTCGTCATATGCATTGTGGCGGAATTCGAGGTTGATGTACCCCTCCTCATCTATGAGATCTTTGTCCGTATCATATACCAGGTTCAGCATATGCTTTTTGTTGGGATTGCTTGTTCCGCGATATTGGAACTCCATTGTCAGATAGCCTTGTGCAATCCAATGGTAAGTCATATTGATACGGTTGTCTCCGATGCTGTCGGCTGTTTCGGCTGTCAGCGGGATAATGTCTTTGGTCAGGATGGAATCCATTCTCACTACTTGAATATTATAATCATATCCGGGGACTTGTTCTTCAAACTGATGGAACCATACGAACACCCGTTTTCCGTCTACAATCGGATAATTACGGATAGCGGAGTCATCGCCCGGATACATCTTTCTGCCACTGTCCAGACCGAAATAATAATCATCCGTGTCATCAATTTGTCTGAGAGTGGCAATTGTGAAATCGGAATAAACGGCATCATCGTCGTCCAGACAAGACTGGAGGAAGGGAACGAGAGCCAAGATCACGGTTACTGCAAATAAATTCAATTTCTTCATAAGTTCGTTTTGGTTTTGGAATATTACACTTAAATTGTAAAGGCTTTCATTTGCCCGGTGCACCTCCCTGTGTGGGAAGCATCCGTATGGAAAATGCAGGAAAGAAAAGAATATTGCACGGAATATTGTTAAAGAAACAAAAGTGGGAAAAGTGTTGTTCTCTATATGCAGTATTTCTATCTTTGCTGCATTTATAAGATAAACACGTGTTTAAGAGAATGGAAGAACAAGAGCTGACAGAGCTATGCAGGCAAGGCAACAACCGTGCCCGCAAGGAACTTTATGAGCAGTATGCCGGACGGATGCTCGGTATCTGTCTCCGATATGCCGGAGACAGAGAGACCGCCCAGGATCTGCTACACGACGGCTTCCTGAAGATTTTCGGTTCGTTCGATAAATTCACCTGGCGTGGTGAAGGTTCTCTTAGGGCATGGATGGAACGTGTGATGGTGAATGTGGCATTGCAATATCTGCGCAAAAATGATGTGATGAGCCAGTCGATGGCACTGGAAGATGCTCCCGAAACATACGAAGAACCGGATGCTTCGGAGGTGGAGGCCATACCACAGCAGGTCTTGATGCATTTTGTAGAAGAGTTGCCTGCCGGTTATCGTACCGTATTCAACTTATACACGTTTGAAGATAAGTCGCATAAAGAGATTGCTCAATTGCTGGGTATCAACGAAAAGTCCTCGGCTTCGCAATTGTTTCGTGCCAAAACCGTGCTGGCTAGGAAAGTGAAAGAATGGTTAATGATGAATGACAGATGAAGGATGAGAAGATGAAAGATAGAGAGATGTGGATGGACAAGCTGAAAGAGAAGTTGGAAAACTACTCTGAGCCGATACCTCCTTTCGGTTGGGAACAACTGGAGAAGGAGCTGGTGCCGCCTGTCAAAAAAAGAATACTGTATCCTTATCGCAGATGGGGAGCAGTAGCGGCCGCAGTGTTACTGGTGGTGGCTTCTTCTTTGAGTATTTATTTTCTGAATACTCCTACGGCCGATGAAATACGTCATACGGTTGCTCCGGTATTGGCCTCCGATCCCGATCTGTTGCCACCGGCACACGATCCCGACATGCAAGTGGCAAAGGTGGAACCTGTGCAGCCACGTCCGGTAATTGCCCAAGCGGGGAAAGTGACGGAGAGACAGGGAATCGAACCCTCGGTACCTGCCGAAACTGTTACCTGTCCGGTGGAAGAAGGGGGAAACCCGATACCAGAAGCAGAAGCGAAAGAGACTCTTCCGGATGAAACGAAAGAGACGAAAGAAGAATCAGGTACAGTCGTGCGTCCTCATCAACGTTCGGGGCAAGATAAATTGCATATTCCGGCAGAGAAACCCAAAGCAAAGAAAGGGCGTTGGTCTGTGGGGGCGGCTGTCGGGAATGGTGGCGGTACCTCTTTCTCCGGTAACGGGACAGTAGAACCTCTGCACAGTTCGTTTTCCGACCAACGGTTGAACTTGGCACCTACTGCCGGGAATGAGATTATTCAGATTCCCAATAATCAGGTGGTGGTATTTAAAGAAGGGGTGCCTTACTTAAAACGGACGGATGAAATAGTAGATATCAAACATCATCAGCCGGTTTCTTTCGGGCTGTCGGTGCGTAAAGGACTTGCGAAAGGTTTCTCCGTGGAAACAGGTGTGACATATACTTTGCTTTCTTCCGATGTACAGACGGTGGTTAGCGATGCCCGGATTGATCAGAAGCTGCATTATATCGGTATTCCTGTTCGTGCCAACTGGAATTTCTTTGATAAAGATCGTTTCACATTGTACGTAGCTGCCGGCGGAATGGTAGAAAAGTGCGTATATGGCAAGTTAGGAAATGACAAGCTGACGGTAAATCCGTTGCAATTCTCGGTTTCCGGTGCGGTAGGTGCGCAGTTTAATGCAACGAAGCATATCGGTGTCTATGTAGAGCCCGGAGTTGCTTATTTCTTTGACGATGGTTCCGATGTGCAGACGATTCGTAAAGATACTCCTTTCAATTTCAATCTTCAGGCGGGGATTCGCTTTACTTATTGATAAATCTGTCAAGAGCGGATTTATGTATTATTAACTCGGATAGTTGTTTTTTCAGGAGAAAGTGTGTGGCATTGCCCCATAGCAACATTTGTACCGAGACAAATAATGAAAGGCATCGTGACGTTACTTGTTATTCATCGTAACGTTGCTTGTTATTCATTGTTACATGCCGTGTTATTTTATGAAAGTATCGTGCCCGGATAGTGAAAATACCGTGTTTGGAACTTTGGTTTCCTGTATTTATAAAAAGAAAGGAGGAAGCGGCGGCCTTCTCCTTTAGGTGTAGTTTAATTGAATCTATTTCATGATTACATCCGTAAAGATACGAACTTAAAATGTGTAAGTCAAGTCTTTCTCTTCTTTTTATTTCAGCTTGTCAGTCTTTTTATCTTAGTTTACCTGTACGGTTTTAAAGTACTCTTTGAATAGCCCGGCAGCGTGTTCGGTCTGTTCCGGCGTATTCTCTTTGATTCCTTTCAGTTGATAGGTCTGTCCCATTGCTTCGTATTTATGTACGCCAAGGGTGTGATAAGGGAGTATCTCTACTTTCTGAATCATCCGGTAGTTTCCCAGTTGTCTGCCGAGTGCGCGGATGTCATCTTCAAAATCACTATATCCGGGCACTAATACATAGCGTAACCAAAACGGCCGTTCGTTTTCTTCCAACCAGGCTGCCGTATGCAATGTCTGCTCATTGCTTCGTCCGGTCAGTTTCCGGTGGTGTACCTGATTGAATTCCTTGATGTCCAGCAGTACGAGGTCTGTCAACTTCAATAATTCTTCTACATGTTCGTTCCATACTCCACCGTTGCTGTCGAGACAAATATTGATTCCCTCTTCTTTCAGCCTGCGGAACAGAGGCAGTAATGCTTCCGCCTGCAAGGTAGGCTCACCTCCGGAGAATGTGATTCCTCCACGTTTTCCGAAGAAAGGTTTTTGGCTTACTGCCATACGGACAATCTCTTCCGGATTTGTGGAAGTTCCTCCCTTGGCGGCAATCGTATCCGGGTTGGCACAGTAGAGACAACGGAAGTTACAACCTTGTAGAAAAACGACGAGCCGAAGACCCGGCCCGTCGAATGTTCCCATACTTTCGTATGAATGTACGTTTATCATCTTCTTGATCGATTCAGTTTTTCACATTACATGCGTTCATGAAAACTGCGTGAGATAACTTCCAATTGATGCTCACGGCTTAGTTTAATGAAGTTTACAGCGTATCCGGAAACGCGGATGGTGAGTTGCGGATATTTTTCCGGATGCTCCATGGCGTCTTCCAGCATCTCGCGGTTCAGTACATTTACGTTCAGGTGATGTGCGCCTTTGGTGAAGTATCCGTCCATCATTGTTACCAGATTCTCTATCCGGTCTTCTACTGTGGCACCGAGTGATTTCGGGACGATCGAGAAGGTATTGCTGATACCGTCTTGTGAATCACGGTAACGCAGTTTAGCTACCGAGCTCAGAGAAGCAATCGCACCGTTTTTATCACGTCCGTGCATCGGATTGGCACCCGGAGCAAAGGCAATGCCCTTGGCACGTCCATCGGGAGTGGCACCGGTTTTCTTACCGTACATCACATTGGAGGTGATGGTCAACAATGAAAGGGTAGGACGGGCGTTCTTGTAAACCGGCAATTTCTTCAACTCCTCGCTGAAATAATACACAAGGTCTACACCCAGGTGGTCTACTTTGTCATTATCATTACCGAAGCAGGGGAATTCACCGTCGATGTCGAAACCTTCCGTCAGTCCGATGTCATTGCGACGGGCTTTCACCGTGGCATATTTAATTGCGGACAACGAGTCGATAGCAATCGAAAGGCCGGCTACACCATAAGCTAAGTTGATGCGCGGATTAGTATCGATGAGTGCCATTTGTGCTTTCTCATAATAATACTTATCGTGCATATAGTGAATGATGTTCATGGCATCGTTGTATACACGTGCTATCTGAGTCAGTACTTTTTTATAGTTAGCCATTACTTCTTCAAACTTCAGCACCTCGCCCGTCAACACCGGAATATCTTTTACCATTACCGTACCGGTGTTTTCACAACGTCCACCGTTGATAGCCAACAACAGTGCTTTGGCAAGATTGGCACGTGCGCCGAAGAATTGTATCTGCTTACCGATTTCCTGATAGGATACGCAGCAGGCGATACCATAGTCGTCCGACTGACGTACTTCGCGCATCAGATCGTCGTTTTCGTATTGTACGGAAGAGGTATCGATGGAAACTTTTGCACAGAATTCTTTGAAACCTTCCGGTAGGTCGGGGCTCCACAATACAGTCATGTTAGGCTCCGGTGACGGTCCTAAGTTGTATAGGGTTTGTAAGAAACGGAAAGAAGTTTTGGTAACTTTGGTACGTCCGTCGTTGAAGCGTCCGCCGATTGATTCGGTTACCCATGTAGGGTCTCCTGCAAAAATATCGTTGTAAGATTGCATACGCAAGTGGCGTACCATACGCAGTTTGATGACAAACTGGTCGATTAGTTCCTGTGCGAATGTTTCGTCAATCTTTCCGTGAGCGAGATCGTATTCAATATAAATGTCAAGGAAAGACGATACATTACCTAAGGACATTGCGGCGCCGTCCTGCTCTTTTACAGCTGCCAGATAGGCCATGTATACCCATTGAACGGCTTCTTGGGCATTGTATGCGGGGCGGCTGAGGTCGAATCCGTAATATTCGCCCATCACTTTCATTTCTTTCAGTGCCTTGATTTGCTCTGCTACTTCCTCGCGAAGGCGGATACGGGCTTCAGTCATCGGGCCTGTCAGGTGTTTCAAATCTTCCTGTTTCGCTTCAATCAAACGGTCGATGCCATAGAGGGCCAAGCGGCGATAGTCACCGATGATACGTCCACGGGCATAGTTGTCTGGAAGTCCTGTAAGGAATCCCAATGAACGGAACGAGCGGATCTCTTCGGTGTATACATCGAATACCCCGTCGTTGTGTGTTTTACGATAATGAGTAAAAATATCTTTTACACGGTCGTCTACTTCCACACCGTTTTCATGACATGCCTTAGCCACCACATTGATTCCACCGAACGGTTTGATGGCACGTCTCAGCAGTTCATCTGTCTGCAGGCCGACGATTAGCTCGTTTTCTTTGTCGATGTATCCGGCTTTATGCGAAGTTATTGTTGATACGGTTTTGTGGTCGAGTGATCGTACACCGTTATTTGCCCTTTCTTCTTCGAGTGCTTTAAGACAGCAGTTCCACACCGCTTTTGTACGTTCGGTAGGGCCTTGCAGGAAAGAGGAATCTCCATAATAGGGAGTGATATTGTTGCTGACAAAGTCCCTCACATTGATTTCTTTGCTCCAAAGTCCGTCATTAAAGGTTTTATTCAATTCCATAATAAAATATTTAGTTAGTGGTTGGGTTATCCATCTTCTTTAGAGCGTGCAAAGTTACAACCATTTTTCATATTATGGGTATAAATATTCTCCATTTTGTGTTTAATAGCATAAAATACCTATAAATAGGGAATGAGAATAAAAGATTATATCATTTTTTTTATGAAAACGTTTGGAGTTTTAGAATCTCTTTGTATCTTTGCACCGCTTTTAACGAAAAGCGCTTCTGATTTGAATTTAAACGAACAACAGATGAGGTTCGTGAGAAAGAGATGAAGAAGAAGTTTTGGAGAGGTGGCAGAGTGGTCGATTGCGGCGGTCT
>OHPW01001551.1_pt1 | contig 12184 bp, 9 predicted proteins | sample 1577771 | NCBI WGS metagenome assembly OHPW01 (sample SAMEA3879608, study PRJEB24766) | human gut metagenome | biome: human-associated habitat; feature: feces | place: USA | collected 1985/1987
TTTATCTTACACAGACAAAATAAATGAATGAGACCATATTAAACGGTTTATTAAATCTATTTGCTATTTTCGCTTCCTCCGTGCGGATTGAAAGGGAGCAGGCAAGTCGTGCCGTTCATTCTTATCTCTCCAGCCACTTCGGGGTACGTTCCCATAAAGAGTATATTGAACTTTACAACGCATTGCGCGATATGTATGACGATTCGCTCTTTGTACTGGACAAAGAGCAGATTGTTCGGAATATATGCGAACAGATGAAAGTAAAGTTGAGAGCCGAAGAACAATTGCTTTTGCTGATCCGTTTCGTGGAGTTTGCCTATACGAACAGTGAGGAGGCGGATCAACATCTGGCTCTGTTCCGCCTGGTAGCTGATATTTTTTCGATCCCTCAGGAAGAATTTGACGATGCGCTTGCCTTTATCACAGGGCAAACTTCTTTGTCTTTGCTGACGATCAGCGGAGAGGAGGAGGCGGAGGTCAACCATATCACGCGGAAAGGGATGGAAGGGTTCATCCGTGTGCTCTATATCCGTCGCTTCGACAAGCATATTTTCACCTATCATGGGAACGGGCAGGTATTTATGAATGATATTCCGCTTTCGTCGGATATGTTTTATGCCTGGCAACATAGCAGTGTGCTGAAAGGGCCTTTGTTCCTGCCGGTCTATTACAGTAACCTGCTTGCTGTTTTTAATAAAAACGAACACAAGGAGGTCATTCATCTGGCCGGACGTGATATTGATTTTACATTTAAGAACAGCCATAACGGGTTGCATAACTTCTCTTTCAATCTCGAATCCGGACAGCTTGTTGCCATTATGGGCGGGAGCGGGGTCGGGAAGTCGACATTGTTGGGAATCATGAACGGTAATATTCGTCCCGATAAGGGAATGATCACCGTGAATGGCCATCCGCTCGACTCTCCGGATGCACGCCAATTGATCGGTTTTGTTCCGCAGGATGATTTGCTGATAGAGGAGTTGACCGTTTATCAGAACCTTTTGTATACGGCACGACTCTGTTTCGCGCGTTTGACGGACGAGGAGATTGGGCAACGTGTGGAAAAGGTTTTGAAGGAGTTGGACTTGGAAGAGATAAAGGGGCTCGAAGTCGGTTCCCCTATTCGTAAGACGATTAGTGGAGGTCAGCGAAAGCGTTTGAATATCGCCCTCGAACTGATACGTGAGCCGGCTATCCTGTATCTTGACGAGCCGACATCGGGATTGTCGTCTTCCGATTCCGAAAAAGTAATCATGCTCCTGAAGGAACAGACTCACCGGGGTAAATTGGTGGTGGTGAACATACATCAGCCTTCGTCCGAAATCTATAAGTTGTTTGACTGCCTGTGGCTACTTGACCGAGGAGGCTATCCGATCTATGACGGGAACCCGATAGAGGCAATCACCTATTTCAAGCAGGCGGCCAAGTATACTGATCCGGATATCAGCGTGTGCAGTGTCTGTGGTAATGTGAATCCCGAATTGATTTTGAATATCATTGACTCTAAGAAGATCGACGACTCTGGAAACCAAACGAATATCCGAAAGTTCACACCGGAGGAATGGCATGCCGAATATCTTGCTTCCCGTCCCGCTTTTTCGCCTGTCGAGGAGGAAGCATTACCGAAGAACCAGCAGAAGAAACCTTCCTGGTTCAAACAATTCCTGATCTTCCTGGAAAGAAATATACGTACGAAGCTGACGAATAAGCAATATCTGGCTATCACGCTATTGGAAGCCCCTTTGCTTGCGCTGATCGTCGCCCTTCTGACCCGCTATATGGACGGGGATGAATATACGTTGCTTGCCAACAAGAATTTCGTGTCTTATATCTTCATGTCAGTCATTGTTGTCTCCTTTATGGGATTGAGCATCAGTGCCGAGGAGATTATAAAGGACCGGACGATCCTGAAGCGCGAACATTTCCTTCGGTTGAGCCGGAGCAGCTATCTGACATCCAAGATGGTGTATCTATTGGCTGTGTCGGGGCTGCAATCGCTTTTGTTCATCGGGGTGGGGAATACCATTATCGGAGTGGGAAGCGAGATGTTCGGCACGTGGTGGAGTATTCTGTGGGCAACGTCGTTCCTGGCGAATCTGACCGGGCTGATCCTTTCGCAGACGATGAGCTCGGTTGTTGCGATCTATATCACGATCCCGCTTCTGTTGATCCCACAGATATTGCTTTGCGGCTTGGTCATCAAGTTTGACGATCTCAATACACGGGCTTCGGATGAGAACATCGTGCCGTTGATCGGCGAGGTGATCCCTTCGCGCTGGGCTTTTGAAGCGTTGATGGTGGAGCAGTTCTGCGACAACGCTTATAACCGTCCTTATTTCCCGATTGAGAAAGAAAAGTATCTGGCGCAATATTACGAGAACGTTCATTTACCGGAGGTGCGCAGCTTGGTAGAACAGATTGCGCTAAAAGATGATCCCGATAAGCGGAAAACGGTCGAGAACGAGCTGGCCGTATTGAGCCGTGCAGCCCGTATCGCTCCCCGCATGGAGGGAGAGGGATATCTGGCATATCTGGACAAAGTGGATGCCGCTTTGCACGAACGGGCGCACAACTTCACTGCCTATCTCGATCAAATCCAGCAGGAACGCGGCCGGAAAGAAGGGACCGGGCAACTGATGAAGATGAAGAAAGCCCATCATAATATGGCAATAGAAGACCTGGTTATGGGGACTGGAGGACGTCATCTATATAAGGAAGCGAACCATCGTATCTACCCAGCGATCGGGCAAGTTTATGTGGAGCCTGACAACCGTTTCGGACGTGCCGCTTTCTACAGCCATTTCTACTTATAAATTTAATTTATTGGTTATAGGTTTCTTTGCATTATTGTCGATTATCGCTATATTCGCAGAGTTTCCGGGACGTTTCTTGAAACGGAACGAATTTTAAGACTCGAAATAATAAATTATTAAATTATACAATATGAAAAAGAGTGTATTAAGCATGCTCGCCGTAGCAGCATTAGTGTTTGGAATGACTTCCTGCAACGGAGCCAAGAAAACAAGCGAAGAAGCTGAAAAGACTGAAGAAGCTGCTGTTATAGCAGGTAAGGCTCCGAAAGATCTGTTGACTGAGGAGTTGAAACAAGAGACAATTCAATTGTTGAAGGATATGCCGGATTCTGATATTCCTTATCGTCTTTCTACAGGTGAAGTAAAAGTAAATGTGGGTGATATCAAGTATATGATGCCGGTTGGCAAGGCTGCTGAATTGAGCACACCGACACAGAAAGCCCGTGCATTGGGTATGTATATGGCTGATTATAACGTATTGAAAGCGATCGGTAAGCCGACAGCCGAAGTGGAAGGCGTAATAGCCAAGTTGGCTACAGACCTGAATGTGTCGTTTGTTTTGGATATCCTGAAAGAACAGGCTCCGAAAGATGCAACTAAAGAACAATTGCAGGCTTTCTTGAACGCACAGGAAGACAAGATCATCGAAAAGATGGCTGCTGAAAACAAAGTAGATGCCGAAGTTGAAATGTTAGGTGCTGCTTCTGCCGAATATGCTTGTTTAATTGCCAATCCGACATTGGTTGTAGAAGGTGATGCTACTTCTGCCGGTCTTTCAACAAATATGGAAAAACGTGTCAGCATGTTGGAAGAGGTGGTTGCCGATTTGGCTGCTTACTATCCTGATTTGAAACAGTTAGGCGAAACGATTGCTCCGCTGAAAGAAAAAGTCGCTTCTATCCAGAGCGCTCGTGCTGCTAATGCCGAGATCATGGGAATCCGCGATGCTTTGCTGAAGTAAGCAAGATTTCTATACATAAAAAGATAAGTATCCCGGCTTCCTATTGGAGGCTGGGATATTTATTTTTTGGGGGAATCCATTTTCATGAGTTGGTAACTCGTGCGTTTAATTTGGTCAATTCATTTTCGTCACCCTTTGTAACTGATCGAAAGCAATGTAATATCGTCCGATTGGACAGCACCGACGACAAATTCGCCAACCGTCTCGGTTATCTTTTCCACAACCTCTTTCGGGTTCTTTCCGGCAAGTGTCCGGCAGTTTTCGAGCAGCCGTTGTTCGCTGTATAATTCATGCTTCGTATTCATCGCTTCTGTTACTCCATCGGTATAGAGAAAGAGATTGTCGCCGGGTGACATCTTCAGTTCCTTTTCGTGATAACTGGCATCGTTGATCGCCCCCAATATCATGTCGCCAGTGGACGGTACTTTGGAAACGGAACCGTCTTTTTTCATCAGGATAGGCGGGTTGTGCCCTGCATTACTGTAGGTGACGGTGCCTGTATGGATATTCAGGATACCGTAGAATACGGTCACGAACATGTCGTTTACGCTTTCTTGGCAGAGAATGTTGTTGGAACGTTGCATACACATGGAAGCCGAGTTTTCGGTCAGTGCGATGGCACGTATCACAGTCCGGCTGATAGCCATGAAGATTGCGGCGGGAACACCTTTGCCCGACACATCGGCAATGACGAAGCCCAAGCGGTCCTGGTCGATGCGGAAGAAATCATAAAAATCCCCTCCTACATATTTGGCTGCGTTCATATAGGCATACAAGTCGAACGATTTCAACTCCGGAAACGGAGGGAATGTCTTGGGCAGGATTGTTTGCTGGATTTCCTGGGCGACATGCAGGTCGTTCTGGATGGATTCCAATTGTGTGTGTTCCCTTTGTGCCTGCTTGATGAAAGCGATCTGCTCGGCTGCCTTTTCAATGGTTCGTTCGAGGTCTTCGAGATTGATTGGCTTGGTCGTGAAGTCGAAGGCTCCCTGATTCATGGCACTACGAATATTCTCCATATCGCCGTAGGCCGATACCATAATGCATTTTAGCGCAGGGTTACGCATCTCGTTAATCTTTGTGAGTAACGTAAGTCCGTCCATTTCCGGCATGTTGATATCGCTCAGGATCACGTCGAAGTCCGGCATGGCAAGCAGCATTTGGAGTGCTTCCAGTCCGTTGTGGGCGAAATGGAATTCGTATTCACCTTTCTTTATTTTGCGCCGGAAATATTGAGTCAGCAATATTTCCAGGTCAAGTTCGTCGTCTACACTTAATATTTTTATAGCCATAGTAGCGTTGTTTCTCTGATTATTTAATCGGAATGGTGATTGTGAAACGGGTGAATTCGTTCGGCTCCGATTCCATCTCGATCGTTCCGTTATGTTTTTGTTCGATGATCGACTTGGTGATAGAGAGGCCGAGACCGGTTCCTTCTCCGACCGGTTTGGTGGTTCCCGGGCCGTTGTCTTCGATAACCAACCGTACCCGGTCGCTGTCTTTTGCCAGTCTTACCTTGATGGTCGGACTATAAGGATTTTCAGCGACACCTTTAGACTTGCTAAAGACTGCATAGCAGGCGTTGTTCATCAGGTTGAGAACAGCGCGGCTGAAGTCCTGCGGGATTACTTTGACCAACGGGAGTGTATTGTCGTATTCTTCTATGATGGTAACATTGAAGCTCTTGTTATTGGCGCGGACAGCATGGTAGGAAAGCCATACATATTCTTTTGTCAGCTGGCAGATGTCAGTCGGTATGTATTCGTTGTCCTTGCCGCGGGAATAGAGCAGGATGCCTCGGACGATACTTGATGCCCGGTTGCCGTTTTCCTCGATCTTGCACATGTTGCTTTTGAGGTCGTCCATGATTTCCCTAATCTCCTCGTCCACCTCGGCAGAGAGCTTGCTTTCCAGTTCGTCCAATACGTCTTCCATATCTTGCAGCAACTTACATGATAGTTTGCTGAAGTTGATCACGAAGTTGAGCGGGTTCTGTATCTCATGTGCGATACCTGCGCTCAACAGTCCGAGTGAAGCCATCTTTTCCTGTTGGCTAATCTGTTTTCTCAGACGTTCTAACTCTTTCATACTGTCCTCATTCATTGTTGTTGCTTTTTTGATAAATAGGAATCGTAATCATAAACTCGGTAAAGTTGTCCTTCTCGCTTTTCACGATGATGGAGCCTTGGTGGTTCAAGATCACCTCACGGCAGAGATACAAGCCGACACCCGCTGCCTCGGCAGTGGGCTTCGTGGTGAAAAACGGTTCGAATATCTTGGCTTTGATATTGTCTTCGATGCCGATGCCGTTGTCGCGAATGCAGAGGAAGATTGTCCCGTTCAGTCTCTTTTCTACGTGTATGTTGATGATTGGCGTGAAGTCCTTTTTCTGTAACTTTTTCAGCAATGCGTAAAGGCTGTTCTTGAGTAGGTTGAGCATCACTTTATTCATCTGCTCAATGTTGATCTCTGCGGTCGTGGGTTCTGCCGGACAGTCGAGTTCTATCTGTATCTGCTTATTCTCGATGTCTTCTTTGAACTGCTTGCGGATCACGTCTACGTTCACTTTGCAGAGGTTGCAGATGTCCGTTGGAGTGACGTCGCCGTGACGGTCTTTCAACAATTCTTCCATTGCTTTGACGATCCGGACGGTATTGCAGCCGTGTTCGTTTATCTTCTGCAAGTTGCTGTTGATCATATCGAGAATCTCGATGCTGTCGGCGTAGTTCTCTTTTGACATGATCGCCTGCTGGTCCGTAATGTTTTCTTTCAAGTCTTTGATCAGATTGGCGGAAAGGCCGGCAAAGTTGTTGATGTAGTTGATCGGGTTCAGGATGCGGTCGACCAACCCTTGCTTCAATTGTCCGACAGTAGCCAGTTTTTCCTTGCGGACCAGTTCGTCCTGTGCTTTCGCCAGAGCGTCGAGGGCGTCGGATAGTTTCTTGGATTCATTCAGCACTTGGTCGCGCTGGATACGGAGTTCGATTGTTCGCTCTTCTACCACTTTGGCGAGATACTCTTTCTGTTTCAGTTGTTTGCGCAGTTTCGATTTGTAGATATACAGGATGATTTGAATAACGATCAGGCAGGTGATCCATCCTCCCCAGTCGTAATACATCGACAGGATAATCAAGATCCAGTCGGCCAATACGAGCTTCTCTATGATTTGCAGCTTTACTTTGAGCGCTGCTATATCTCTAATGTCGAAGTCTGCCATATCAACAAATGTCTTTTGCCATTGTGAGTATATTTTTCCCGGCTGAACGACTATAGCTGACTTCCGTCATCAGTTGCTTGACCAGATAAATTCCGAGGCCGCCTGTCGGGCGTTCTTCCAGTGAGAGAGTAAGGTCCGGCTCCTGTCTTTCGAGAGGGTTAAAACTGATGCCGGTATCGGTTATGACGATTGTCAGCCGTTTGTTCTCGTAGCTCATGTCGATACGGATGTCCTGGTCTTTTTTGTCGGGATAGGCATACTGGATGACGTTGGTCACGGCTTCTTCGAGTGCCAGTTTGATTTGCATCGACTGTAGTTCTCCCAGTTCATAAGTACCGGCTTGCTGGTCCAGAAACGCGTATAGACGGGTTAGCTGTTTCAGCTCATTCTTTATATGTAGCGTATTTGTCATCTGCCGGAATAAAGATACTTGTTATTCGATCGTGAGGATGTGAGAGAATCCGGTGATATTCAGGATTTCCATAATCTCATTCTGAATATTCTTCAGCCGGAAAGAGCCTCCTTTGTTCTTCATCCCTTTTTGCAGTGTAAGGAGCAGGCGGAGTCCGGCACTGCTGATATAGGTCAGTTCCGCACCGTTGAGCACTACCGTTTGCGCTTCCCCCTGCAGGATGGGAGCGATCTCTTTTTCAAGATCGACGGAGGTTAACGTATCCAATTGTCCGGAAAGATTGATGACTGTTTCTTTCCCGTTTTCTATTGTTATCTTCATAATCTGTTCCTATTCTGATTTTTCGTTCAAGCAAAAGTATAGATAATCCATTACGTGAGCAAGTTATTGTATAAAAAAGGTTGTGCCTGTATTTGACACAACCCCTTTTGGTTTAAATCTTCGGTAACTCCCAAGGTGTCCTGTATTCCTTGCATAAATATTTGTCTGCTTCTGCGTCATGGAAACTCTTTCCGTCCCAAGTCAGTTTCTTGCCGGTACGGTAGGCGATGTTGCCTAATTGGGAGAACTTGGCGATATGGGCGCCGATTTCGATACTGGCATTACAGTTGCGGTTGCGCGATTTGATACATTCCAGATGGTTCTTGACATGCAGGTTCAAACCGCCTTCACCATATGCTTTCTTCAATGGAACCGCTTCCATGCGGGCTTTGCCGCTTACCTTTTCGGGGATTACTTCCCAGCCACTGCGATCGACAACCAGTGTTCCGTTTTCTCCGACAAATCCCAGGCCGTGATTGCGCCCGTAAGCTCCGTCGTCGATACCGATTGCATGATCCCACATGACGGTGAAGTCATCGAATGTATAAATTGTTTGAAGCAAGTCCGGTGTTTCGCAGGCGTCATCCGGATATCCGAATTTGCCTCCCGAAGCCATGATAGAGTTGGGGGCTGTAACGTTCATTCCATATAGTGCATAGTCGAGTAGATGCACACCCCAATCAGTCATCAGTCCGCCGGCATAATCCCAAAACCAGCGGAAGGTGAAATGGAAACGGTTACGGTTGAACGGACGTTTGGGAGCCGGACCCAGCCACATGTCATAGTCGATTCCTGCGGGAACGGGTTCGTCCGGTTTGACCGGGATGGAAGGACACCAACCTTGATACGAGAACACGCGGACGGTACGTATCTTGCCTAATTGCCCGCTGTGTACGAATGCCATGGCATCCTGCCAGTGCGGATCACTGCGTTGCCATTGTCCTACCTGTACAACCCGGTTGTATTTCTCGGCGGCGCGAACCATAATGTTACATTCTTCAATGCTGTTGCCTAACGGCTTTTCGCAATAAACATCCTTACCGGCTTCACAGGCGGCTACCATCTGCAGGCAGTGCCAATGGTCGGGTGTACCGACAATGACAACGTCGATATCTTTGTTATCGATCAGTTTCCGCCAGTCTTTATATAGGTTTTTAACTTTCTTGCCTGTGATTTTTTGAGTTTCAGCCGCGCGACTGTTGAGAACTTCGTCGTCGATGTCGCATAATGCGATACACTCGACTTCCGGATTCCGGAGGAAGGCTTGTAGGTCTGAAAATCCCATTCCTTTACAGCCAATTAGTCCGACGCGTATTTTGTCGTTCGCTCCTACACTTCCAGGAGTCGCGTTGATAAAGAATGGACTCATGGAAAGTCCGGCTCCTAATAAGGTCGCTTGCCGGATAAAATCTCTGCGTGTTGTCATGGTCTTATGAATTAGATATTATAAGTTGTTGAGCCAAATGTATAAATAATAGGTGAGCGATACAATAAAAACTGTGATAAAAATATAAATACGGTGGCTTTTTGGGAAAAGGAGCGTATTTTTGTATCCGGTTTGCTTTTTAAGGAAAACCTATTATTTGTAAAACAGACATAAGATGATTAGAGTAACTTATTTTATTGTATGCCTTTTGCTGGGAATTACGCTGGTTTCGTGTATTCGTGACGAAGCGTTGAATGCAGAAGCGGATATATTGACTTGTACAGTGCCGGGAGATATCTTGAAACGTGATCCAATTATAGAAAATAATAAGGTAGTATTGATGGTAACGGCCGATGCCGATTTGACACATCAGGCACCTGAATTTACATTGACTCCCGGTGCAACCATTTCTCCGGCCAGCGGGACCGAACGTGACTTTACGACTCCGCAATTTTATACGGTAACTTCTGAAGATGGAAATTGGAAGAAAGAATATCAAGTTACTTATATTATTGCCGGAATTAGCTCGGAATATCATTTTGAGAATGTAAAGGATTACAAGAGTTCGCTTTTGAAATATGTTTATAATATTTTCTATGAGAATGATTCTGAGGGAAAATGGGTAATGGATTGGGCCAGTGGAAATACCGGTTTTGCTTTGACTGGTGCAGGTACGGAAGATCCGGCATCATTTCCGACTTCTTCTTATGCGGAAGGAAAAATGGGCAAATGCGTAAAGTTGGAAACAAAGTCGACAGGGGATTTCGGTTCGAAGTTGGGTATGCCTATTGCTGCCGGTAATCTTTTTATGGGTACGTTTAGTGTAGGGAACGCATTGACCGACCCATTGAAAGCAACAATGTTCGGAGTTCCGTTCGAGCATATACCGACCTACTTGAAGGGGTATTATAAGTATAAGGCAGGTGAAGTTTATAAAGATGAGAATGGAAATATTGTAAAAGATAAAAAGGATACGTGGGATATTTATGCAATCTTTTACGAGACAGATGAAAAGACAAAAACATTGGATGCAACGAACCGTTTTGATCATCCTAATTTGATATCCATAGCTCGCATTGATGAGAAAGACCGGAAGGAAACGGATGAGTGGACGGAGTTTTATTTGCCATTTGTGACAAAGACTGGAAAAACTGTAGATAAAGATAAACTGAAAGCTGGTAAATATAATGTGGCTATTGTCTTTTCTTCCAGTATTGAAGGGGATTATTTCAGAGGTGCTGTCGGCAGTACATTGCATATCGATGAAGTGGAACTGATTCATGCAGCAGATTAAAAAAGATTATTGTGATGAGAAAGAATATTGTATCAATTTGTGTACTGGCCTTGCTGCTGGTAACGTTTTCGGTTTTTGGACAAGAAGACCGGAATAAGGGAATTATCAATTCTGCATTGATCGGTTTGGAGTATGAGGTAAAAGCCGGCTTTAACATAGGGGGAACGGCTCCGATACCATTGCCCGTTGAGATTCGTGATATAACGGGGTATAATCCTACTATGGCTGTTGCGATAGAGGGGAATGTGACAAAGTGGTTCGATCAAGAAAAAAAATGGGGAATGAGAATCGGTATTCGTTTGGATAGTAAAGGGATGAAAACGAATGCCAATGTGAAAAATTATGGAATGGAAATCATCGGTGAAGGGGGTGAACGCATAAAAGGAAATTGGACTGGATATGTGAAGACTAATGTAAAGAATACATATCTGTCTTTTCCGGTTTTGGCTACTCATCAGTTTAATCGTCGCTTCAGTATGAATCTGGGACCGTATTTTGCCTATATGTTGGAGGGTGATTTTTCCGGAAACGTGTATGATGGTTATTTGCGCGAAGGTGATCCTACCGGTAATAAGGTCGTTTTTGCCGATGGAAAAAATGCCCCTTATGACTTCTCGAAAAACCTTCGCCGTTTCCAATGGGGTGCGCAGTTAGGTGCCGAATGGCGTGCTTTTAAGCATTTGAATGTCTATGCAGACCTGACTTGGGGATTGAATGATATCTTTCAGAAAGATTTCGATACAATTACTTTCGCCATGTATCCGATTTACCTGAACGTCGGTTTCGGCTACGCTTTCTGATACAAACGTATTTTGATATATCGTTATGGCTTTCCTGATTCATAATTATGAAATGGAAAGCCATAATTTTTTTAATAAACGACATCTTTTCTATAGGGCAATCACACCAAAAGAACCCTTTTTTCTACCTTCTTTCCTCTATTGTCATTTTGATACCTTAATCAGGAAATTTGCTATCAAATAGAATGTTAAAAAATATTACCCGCAAGAATGATTTCCAAAAGAGGCCCTATTCATTCAAATTAGATGGGATAGATGTGTTGTTTTGATATTTAATACCTATATTTGTCCGAATAATTTTTTAGTCCAATATATTTTGAATTACCATGAAAGAAAACACTAAGAAGGGTGTAACCCGTCGAGAGTTTCTCGGCCTTTCCGCTCTTGGATTGGCAAGTTTGACTATCCTGCCCAGCTGGGCTGTAAATGGGGTGCGTATCGCACCGAGTGATCGTGTCGTTTTAGGGTTTGTCGGATTAGGGCAACAAGGTTTATCCGATTTTAAGAGTTTCTCTACTTGTCCTGGGGTGCAGGTCGCTGCCTGTTGTGACGTGGATTCCTTGAAACGTGAACGTTTCAAACGTCGTGTCGAGGCTTGGCAGAAGTCTCTGAATGTAGCTCCCCGTTGCGATATGTATGAATTTTATGAAGATGTGCTGGACCGTAAGGATATCGACGTGATTGAAGTGGCAACACCTGACCACTGGCATGCATTGGTTGCTATCCATGCTTGTCAGAGCGGTAAGGATGTTTATTGTCAGAAGCCGTTGGCTTATACGATTACGGAAGGTCTGGCTGTTGCTCGTGCCGTACGCGATAATAATCGGGTTTTCCAGATCGGTAGCCAGCAGCGTTCGAGTAAGGAGTTTCAGGATGCGATTGCGTTGGTTCGTGCCGGTAAGATCGGTCATATCGAAAAGATATACGCCCGTGTCGGCGA
>OHPW01001555.1_pt1 | contig 12168 bp, 11 predicted proteins | sample 1577771 | NCBI WGS metagenome assembly OHPW01 (sample SAMEA3879608, study PRJEB24766) | human gut metagenome | biome: human-associated habitat; feature: feces | place: USA | collected 1985/1987
GAACTCGGCGGGATTTTTGGAATCCTCGCTATAACCCACTTCTTTCCCGTTTAAATATACGTAAAGGCCGGATTTAGCTCCGCCGATGTGTAAATAAATATCCCGGTTATCCCAACTTGCGGGTATCTCGATGTCTCTGCGGTATACGCCAACCGGATTCGCTTCCGGCAATAACGGAGGTTGGGGATTTCTTGGTTTAAACTCGTAACCATGATTCGTATAAATGGCTACGCCATGTCCTTGTACTTCCCAGTTTCCGGGAACGGTTATATCATCCCATGAAGAGGTATTAACGGAAGGATCTGTGATATTTTGAGGAAGATCTTTGTAAGAGTCGACAAAGAAAAATTTCCAAGTACCGTTTAATAGGGAATAGTACGGGCTTTTCTCAAATCGAGAGGTGAGGGCGGTTTCTCGGTCCGCATAACTCATGAAGGAGCTTCTGGGTTTTTCCTTGTTTACGGCTACGACTTGAATGTCTTGCCAATAAGGTTTTACGGGTTGGGGTGAAGAACCGTCCGCATAAGCCATTCCGGAAATAAGGCAACCTAATGCTCCGGAAAGCATCATTTTTTTGATAGAGTTCATATTCATCGTATTTTATTTAGATTAGCACTGGGGAATTGAAAATTGAGAATTGAGAATTAGAAGTGACTCTACGTAATTTTCAATTCTCAATTTTCAATTATTTAGCTGCATAGTAAGAATATCCGTCAGCTACCTGTTGGAAAGCTAAAACACCTGCTTGGTTTAGCTCGACATTCATTTCCTTGCCATCGGGTAAATACATGACAACTTCGTCATCACCATTGAATTTTAATAATTTTGTGCTTTCTCCGTTAGCTTCTACATTCCAGCTTTGGTCAGCCTCGTTGAAAACTAAGTCAACCGCTTTCTCATCGCCTTCCTTTTGGATATGGTATCCATCAACTTTTGTTTCTACGGTATAAACGCCGTCTTTACCATCGATTGTTTTAACGTTACCTACATCCGCTACAGGATTACTTCCGCTCCAAAATTCGATAGAGTTGATCACAAGGACATCAGCCAAAGCGGAAATCTCGTAAACCGGGACAATCCAGAAAGCAATGAACACTAGCTCATTAACAAACTTACTGTCGATGCTTCTATTCCACGTTAAAAGTTTGTTTGTTAAACCAAAAGATCCTATACAGGACGAAAATAGGATACTACTTGCCACCGTAGTCGCTAGTAATAAAGTTAAGCTTTTCTTTTTCATAATTTAATAATTAGTTATTACAAGGGACGAAGATAACAACTTTTTCATGATAAATAGTGGTTATAAAGGAATAAATGGAATAAGTGCCTTAATATTAGTCAGGCTTCTATAAGTACGTAGTTCTGGCGGAACTTATAATCATTAGACGCAGCAAATATAGCACTATTTTTAATTATAAAACAAAAAAGACTAATTTTTCGCATACGAATCTAAAACGACACCACCTAATTATTAAAATATTTAACAAACAATCTTTTCAACCATAATCTTTTTTAGTATGGAGCTATGGACATCAAAGAGGTATATGGTTTGAAATTCAAACATGAAGTTAGTGTATATGAGTAATAAACGGAGTTCCGCCAGAACGATGAAGAAGCGCTTTCATGGTAGTTAACCGAGGATTTATAATTATACATTAATGATTTAGAAGAGTGAATATTATAAGAAACGAGATCTAAAATAGTATGCCTTAAGTCTTATAATAGTAACAGCTATTTAATAAACAAAAAACGATTCTTATGTTGAAAATTGTAAGACCTGTCAGTTTTGTTCTATTGTCTGCAGCGTTTTGTTCCGGGGGTGTGGTTCATGCTTCTGATCGTGCGGCGATAACTCCGAGGGTAGGTATTTCCCAGCAAGAAGGTAGTTTGAAGGGAACGGTTAGTGACAGTTTTGGCCCTGTGGCTGGAGCGTCAATAGTTGTAAAAGGTACTACGAATGGTACTGTAACCGACATGAATGGTAATTTCGTGTTGGATGTGAAGAAAGGGGATGTGATCCAAGTATCCTTTATCGGTTATCTAACTCAAGAATTCAAATATAATGGAGAGCCTTCCATCAATGTATCCTTGCAGGAAGATACCCAGAAATTAGATGAGGTGATCGTTGTCGGTTATGGTACGCAACAGAAGGCGAACTTGTCGGGAGCGGTAGCCCAATTGGATAGCAAGGAGTTGACAAGCCGTCCTATCTCCAACGTGTCTTCCGGTCTTCAAGGTATGATGCCGGGTGTAACCGTTACCTCGGGTCAAGGCCGTCCGGGACAGGATGGTAGTACGATCCGTATCCGTGGTGTCGGTACTTTGAACTCTGCCAGCCCATATATCTTGATCGATGGTATCGAGAGTGGCTCCATGAATGATATCGATCCGAATGATATTGAGAGTATTTCTGTATTGAAAGACGCTTCTTCCGCCGCTATTTACGGTTCGAAGGCTTCTAATGGTGTTATCTTGATCACGACAAAACGTGGTAAGACGGGTGCTCCTCGTATTTCTTATAACGGATATGTGGGTGCCTCGAAAGCTACTTCCATGATTGATCGTGTCAGCTCAGCCGATTACGCACGTTTGTGGAATCGTTTCGAGCCGGGACGTTATAGTGACGAGGACATCCGGATGTTTGAGGATGGCTCTGATCCTTACGGACATCCTAATACGGACTGGAATGATGAGGCTTATCGGACAGGTTTGTTGCATAAACACAATGTTAGTATTACAGGAGGTGCGGAGAACGTGAAGTATATGGCTTCGGCCGGATATTTAGGGCAGACGGGTATCCTTCCTAACTCAGATCGTAAACAGTTTAATGGACGTACGAATCTGGATATGCAGTTGACGAAGAAACTGGCTGTTCGGATGAACATGTCTTTTATCAAGAATGACTTCTCGGATCCGAATGCTAGCTATTATGGTGGTTCTTCCGACCAGATTATCCGTCAATTGAATATTATTAGCCCGATGATCCCAGTCAAAGATAAGGATGGCAAATACGGACAAACTAACGATGGTAACCCTATCGCATGGTTGGATTCCGGGCAGACGGTGGATAATTGTAACCAGAATTTTACGGGGGCACTTTCTGTTGATTATGATATTATTGATGGGCTGAAGGCTACTGTGACGGGTGCCTATGTGAACGAGGACCAACGTCATACGGAGCGAGTTCTGAGCATACCGGATGATCCGGCATCTGCGTCTCGTACCACTTCCTTGGTTGAACGTTTCGTGAATTGGAAACGTTATAATTTCGATGCTTTGCTGAATTACAGCAAGAACTTTGGTCAGCATGGCTTGAAAGTGATGGTAGGTTATCATGCGGAGAAGTATGAGGTTAGCAAGAATCAGATGCAGAGGAATAATTTCCCGAGTAATAGCCTGAATGATATGGATGCCGGTGGGGCTTCTACACAAACAAATGATGGTTTGAGCCGAGAGCTTGCCATGCTTTCCTATTTTGGGCGTATTAATTATGATTTTGCGGGAAAATATTTATTAGAGGCAAACTTCCGTGCGGATGCTTCCTCTCGTTTTGCTCCGGGACATCGTTGGGGATATTTCCCTTCTTTCTCCGGTGCTTGGCGTATCAGCGAGGAGGAGTTTATGGAAAGTACGCATGATTGGTTGAGCAGTTTGAAGATTCGTGCTTCTTGGGGTATGTTAGGTAATCAAGACGCCTTAAATAAATCGAATCCTTGGGAGAACCAATATTATCCTTGGATGCAGACTTATAATTTGGATGGTAATTATCCTATGGGAGGCAACTTGACGACGGGATATTATCAGAAAGCCTATCGTATCGAGGATTTGTCATGGGAGAAATCTACGACTTGGGGTATTGGCTTGGATGCGGTTATTAATCATGTGACTTTCACGTTTGATTACTATGATCGCAAGACTACGGATATCATCATGGAGGTACCGGTCCCGACTGAGTTTGGCTTGGATCCTTATTTCGACAACGTGGGTTCTATGCGTAACCGAGGTGTCGAGGTACAGCTAGGTTATAACAATAAGTGGAATGACTGGTCATTGAATGTGATGGGAAATATGGCCTATAATAAGAACAAGATCGAGGATTTAGGAGGTGTAGACCGTATGACAAATCCTGATGACGGTGATTTGTGGCGTTTTGTTGGAAAGCCAATCGATTCTTACTATGTATATAAGGCTGATGGCTTTTTCCAATCTGACGCGGAGGCACAGCAATGGATGGATACCTATAAAGGAAAAGACGGCTACCCGTTCGGACAGGATTTTCAAGCCGGTGATTTACGTTATGTAGATACGAATGGAGATGGAAAGCTGGATGCGGATGACCGTGTATTGTCTAAGACTATCAATCCAGTTGTTACATTTGGTTTGAACTTGAATGTAGGCTATAAAGCATTTGACTTGACTTTGAACTTCACCGGTGCGGCTAATGTAGGTCGTGCGTTTACGAAAGAAGCGTTTGGTGAGTTCTCGGGTAGTGCCGGACATCCTTCTACTGCATGGCTGGATAGCTGGACACCGGAAAATACCAATGCAAGTATGCCGCGTGTAGCGGAGTCTAGAAAATCTCCGAGTGAGGCTTCTAACGTGATGTCTGATTTCTGGGTAATTAATACCAGTTACCTGCGTCTGAAGACATTGCAATTGGGATATACGCTTCCAAAGAGTGTGCTGAACGCTATCGGTTTGTCGAATGTACGTGTTTATTATTCTGCGGAGAATTTGTTTACGATAGATTCTATGCCATTGAACGTAGACCCGGAGACGGTTAGTTCCCGTTTGTCTAGCTACCCATTAGTGATGACAAATTCTTTTGGCGTAAATGTGACATTCTAATTAGTTAAGACCATTTAAATAGAAGATTTTATGAAACGATTATCAATATATATGTTGGCGGCTGGTATGGCTGCGTTATCTACTTCGTGTTCAGATTTTCTGGATACGGTGCCTAAGGATCAGTTGGCTCCTTCTACCACATGGCAGACAGAGGCGGATGCGAAGGGCTTCATAGTAGGCTGTTATAAGGATTTGCTAGATGGAAATACGTTGCTTTATCTGGATTGTGGCTCAGATATAGGCTATAATAATTTCCCTTGGGAAGGATTCCGCCCGTGGGGGGATGGGTCATTGTCTAGTTCTAATCCTGGGCAGATCCTTTATGATTACAAGTCGATTCGTAAGGCGAATACATTCTTGGAGAATGTAGACAAGGTGACGTTTTCTAGTGACGCTGTAAAAGCTAATTATGTGGCTCAAGCTAAAGCGATCCGTGCTTATAAGTATTTCTTGATGAATTGGTGGTATGGTGGTGTGCCTATTATTAGTTCTTATTCAAGTGCGGACGAGGCTAAAGTGGAACGCAATACGGAACAAGAGGTACGCGATTATATAGCTAAGGATTTAGACGAGGCCTTAGCTGGGATCGCGGAGGCTCCGGAGGCTCGTGGCTATATCGCTAAAGGTGCTGTTTTAGCTATCAAGATGCGTGAGGCTTTGTATTATGGTGATTGGCAAAAGGCAAAAGACGCAGCTAAGGCAATCATTGATTTGAAGCAGTATGAGTTGGATCCGGATTATACGAATCTTTTTAAGGTATCGGGAGTGGATTCTAAAGAGATAATCCTAGCGGATCAGAATATTGAGACGTTGGATGGATTGGGAACCATCGGGCAAATGTACAATAATGTAGACCAAGGCTGGTCTTCTATCGTCCCGACCCAGAATTTGGTGGATATGTATGAAATGTCTGATGGATTGACGAAAGAAGAGTCGAAGACTTATGACGCAAAGCATCCGTTCGCGAATCGTGACCCTCGTATGGCCATGACCATTTTATATCCGGGACGTGACTGGAGAGGTGATGTCTTGAATACTTTGGACGAGAAACTTCAAGATGGTACTGTCAACAAGAACTTCCCGACTTATACAGATAATGCTTCCAAGAGTGCTTTGACTTGGGCGAAATACTTGGATCCGATGGATCAATATGGAGATGTTTGGAGCTCGGGAGCTTGTCCGATCGTATTCCGTTATGCGGAGGTTCTATTGACGTATGCGGAGGCTGCGAATGAGTTGAGCGGTCCTTCTGATGAGATCTATGGTTATTTGAATCAGATCCGTCAGCGTGTAGGAATGCGGGAAGTGGATAAGGCTAAATATGGGACGAAGGATAAACTTCGTGAATTGATCCGTCGTGAGCGTACGGTAGAGTTGGCCGGCGAAGGCTTGCGTCGTGCGGACATCGTCCGTTGGCAGGAAGATGGAAAGATGCTTGCCGAGAAAGTCCTGAATGGTGATTTGTTACGTGTTACAGGAACGATTAATTATGGGGAGTCTGAGCCTACTAAACGTGCGGAAATCACGGGTACGGCTGTTATTGAGACTCGTCAGTTCTCTTCTCGTAACCGTTACTTGCCGATTCCTCAAACAAGCATGGATAAGAATCCAAACTTGAAACAGAATCCGGGGTATTAATTTCCTATAAAGATGTTAGATAAAGAAGGGGGAAGGCCGAGAGGTTTTCCCCTTTTTTAGTTACATTTGGCGGATACTGAGATTGTATGTCTCATGTGTGCTTTAAGTATATAAATTGATTCCGTTATGAAAAAGAAACTGATAGCTTTCGTTTGCTTTCTTCTCGTATCCTTGTCTGGTCTGCCCCAGTTGCCTGTACGGTTGAACGAGCGTCCGGTGGTGTTGAATACGTCTACCGGGGCATTAAAAGGGAAGATGGTAACTCCCAATCAGGAGTCCGGTTATCCTGTGGTATTGATCATCCCCGGCTCCGGCCCTACGGATATGGACGGGAACTCCGCCGCCTTGCCGGGTAAGAATAATTCCTTGAGATATTTGGCGGAAGGGCTGGCAGGGAAGGGGATTGCTTCCCTGCGTTATGATAAGCGGGGTATCGCTTCGAGTGCCTCGGCCGGAAAGGATGAGTATTCCATGCGTTTCGAGGACGGGATCAAGGACGCACGAGGCTGGATCGATTATTTAAGCAAGGACAAACGGATCTCCGGAATCTATGTGTTGGGGCATAGCGAGGGAGCGTTGGTCGGTATGGCGGCTTCGGTGGATAATCCGAAAGTGAAAGGATACATTTCGGTGGCGGGTGCGGGGCGTCCCGCTTATGAGATCATAGAGGAACAGATGGCCGGTCAACCGGAAGTGATCCGGAATATGGTGAGATCCATAAACACGTCCTTGAAGGAAGGGAAGCTCGTACCGGACGTGCCGATCGGTTTGCAAGCCCTGTTCCGCTCGTCGGTACAGCCTTATATGATCTCATGGTATACGTATAATCCGCAGGAAATCATCAAGAAACTAAAAGTCCCGGTGTTGATCTTGCAAGGGGATAAGGATATGCAAGTATCCGTAAAAGACGCCGAACTATTGAAGCGATCTCAACCTTCGGCCGATTACCATTTGATCGGGAATATGAACCATCTGATGAAGACTTGCGATACGATGGATCAGCAAAAACAGATGGCTACCTATACCGATCCGGCCCTTCCGTTGCATAAGGATGTGCTGATATTAATTGAAAAGTTTGTGAGTAAACCTTGAACTGTTGTATCTTTGCGGTCATAAATTAAAGAGACAGTATGATTTCGGTTGAAGGACTAACAGTGGAGTTTGGCGGTTTTACGCTTTTTGATGATATTTCTTTTGTGGTAAACAAGAAGGACCGTATCGCTTTGGTGGGCAAGAACGGAGCGGGCAAATCTACACTTATCAATATAATCGCAAATCGTATTTTTGCCGACGAAGGAATGATTCTTGTAGATGACATTCCGGCAAAAGAAAATATGCAGGTACACGAAAAAGTGTTTTGTATGAGCGAAGCTGATTTATATGATAAAGATTTAAAAATAAAAGAACACTTCAGGTGGATCAATCGGTTTTATGATTGTTTTGATTTAAATAAGGCCTTGACTATTGCCAAAATGTTTGACCTTGACATCAACAAAAAATTCAGATCGTTATCTAAAGGTTACCAATCCATTTTTAAATTAACAGCGGCATTGTCATTAAATATTCCTTATGTAATCTTTGACGAACCAGTCTTAGGATTAGATGCAAATCATAGAGAACTGTTTTATGAACTGCTTTTACAAGATTTTGAAAATAATGAACGAACAATCATTATCGCTACACACTTGATTGAAGAAGTAACAAATATTATTGAAGAAGTTGTTTTGATCGATCACGGAAAGATTAACAGGCACTCGCCCTATCTCTCCATAACTCTCCATAAGTGTTACCCGTATTACCTTTTTGGGATGCTTGACACATTCAACTGCTTTAATATCTCGTTGGAGTAATTACCTTTCATGTGCTTTTTTAAGTATGCTTTCATGTATTCGATAACCTTATCACTAATCAAATCTATCTGAATGCAATCAGATAATTGAAATGGTTGAATGTTGTTTGGTCTTACTGCGTGTGGCAGATTCACATAAGCAGAAACTTTACCGCCTAAGCACTCAATCCATGCAATATCTTTGCCAGATTCATTTGTTAGAGTTTCCTTTGGAAATGTTACGGTTTCCAAGCCTTTTATTGTAAGTTGCATTTGGAAGTTGATTCCGTCTGCACCTTGTAGTTTTTTCTTTCCCATTTTCACACCTCGCCCATTGCTTTCTTTATGTCTTTGATTATTGAAGCTGTTTCCTTGATAATTGCTTCGATTAAAGCAATGTAGCTTTCAGCATAATAATTCCTTTCGTCAGTCTTTGCTCCGTTCATATTCAATACCTCACATTCTTTGCTCACATATATTCATCAATGCAATTCACATCAATGCTGTTCAAGATTTCCCTTAACTTGATAAACTCTTCCTTAGAGAAAGTGATACCACGCAAAGGATATTGCAATCCGTCTCTGTCAGATACTCGCCATGCTCTAATATCAAACACAGGCTTCTTGTCGTTCCACTTTACAATCGACACTTCCTTTGAGAATCCACGAAAGCCCACCATGATAGTGTCAATATGTTCCTTTACTTCATACTCGGTAACCTTACCAGCATTACACGCAAATTCATGCTTATTTGTTTTGTTATCCATTTTCCTTGTTCCTTTCCTTTTGATTTTAGGCAACAAAAAAGAGAAGCCAGTTAAACCTCGTCTAAAGGTAACTTTGCTTCTCTAAGCATTCAAATTATTAAATTAACTGGTCTTTTCCGACCTGTATATATTATACCACATTATTTTCTGAAAGTACATAGGCAAAATAAACTTTTTTCCTTATTTTTCCGACTATTTTCTTGAGGTCCTTTTTATATATAATCCTCAGATTAACCAGATTGACCCCAGATTGATTTTAATGGATTAACCTATATTTTATATATCCTATTCCTAAAAATCAATTCTGGATTATCTGGGAACTTCTGATGATACCCCTTAAATAAACAGTAATACAATAGTATAAAGTTGTTATGCCTATCCACAAAATACAAAGAGAATTAAGGGCAAATAAACCGAAACTCATTTGTTCAGCTTTGCATTGTGCAGTATGAGAGATAATTGTCATAAAAGCCTTTAACTGCAATACTTTGTTGACCTTTTCTGCCTTGCCAAAAGTGAAACTCAATGCTATGCTTTTTCTATATTGCTTGTGATGTCAGTATTACGCTTGCTGAACAAACAAGCACAATCTTTGAAAGATTATATTACAAGATACTGTTGAGAGTCTTTTAGAAACAGGATACAGTGTCTCAGGAATCTCTCACGAAGTTGATCAGTATTGCTCAGATAAAAACGTGATCGGGCATGACGAATTAGGCAATATGAAAATCGCCTATATATTAGATAACAAAACGTCCATCCCCCCGGACAGCAGCCTTCATTTTTCATCCATGAATTTACAAAAATTATTCGTAAAATTGACAGAGAAAGGCGGAAAATAGTATGAATAAATTAAAATCAATCATCCAATACGAATGCATGACCTCTTTTAAATATATATGGATCTTCTACGCAATCCAATATGCAATCGTCGGACTTATCACTCTGATCATCGGCATTGTCTCCGGAAGCTTTGAAAATGTCGGAACAAATTGTTTGGAAATCAATACTTTGTTTTTCGTAAGCATTTTGGGCGCCTTAGGGTTTAAAGAAGATTTTAAAACACTTATACAAAACGGATTTACACGTAAATATATTTTCATTGCGGCGCTTTCTTTATTTAGTTTTATGTCCGGAATCATGGCATTTATAGATACAGTCGTAGGAAATTTTCTTCATTATTTTAATAAGGATTATACATCCCTATACAGCGGAATCTACGGCTATGACAATATAGTGATGAACTGGCTCTGGCTCTTCCTTGTGTATGTAATGTTTTGTTGTCTTCTATATTTAACGATACTTATAATCAATAAAATAGGCAAAACCATGTCTATCTATTGCGGCATTCTTTTCATCGGATGCATAGTGCTTATCACTGCATTATTCAGATATGTATTTTCCGCTGAACTGGTAAAAAATATTTTAAATTTCTTTATGAAAGCAGCCGGTTTTGTGAAGGGCGATACAATTAACTACTTCTATCCCTCTTTCTCTTTATTACTCATTATCGGCATTTTAGGAACTACATCTTTTGTGGTCATTAGACGAACCGAACTCAAATAATCTGTCTGCAGCAAGAACGCTGATACCTAAAGTTACGTACTGCCTCGCATGTACTACACGGCAGAATTAAAGGCTGTCGCAGAACATTACGAACTGCGATAGCCCTTAGTTTTACAGTGATAAAGAAGTATTTATAATAATTTATTACTAACGCTGACAGACAGGTTTCTGGTACAGTTCCTCTCTCGTTCTTGCATATAAGGAAACCCGCCGTCCCTGCTGATCTGTTACACGGGTTCGATAATATTGCGTTCCCTTCATACTCACCGTACCATAATCGGGAAGCATCATTCTTCTTGCCGCCATATCATTACCTCCAATCCTGTTGATGCTTTCATTATTGCGGATTCATCGTCCATACTCAACGATGTCGATTTTCACCGCCGAAAGCTTCGAGGTTTGCGATATGTCGCAGCACGTTCCATCGGTTTTGCACGGTGCGTACATTTTGCAATGTACTCCTGAATCCCCACTTCCGTGAAATAAACGCAGCCGTTTTCCACATACTGAACATAGGAGATCAAACCGTCTGTTCTTGCAGCATCCAGTGTTTTTACGCTGATTCCCAGTATACTGGCTGCTTCCTTCCTTGTAATCAGTTTATCCATCGCCTTCTTCGCCATCCTTTCGGCATTTGCCCTGCCTTTTTTTCTCTGCTTGTTCCGGAATGTAATATCCAAGTTGAATCCTTACAGCTTCATCAATCCCACGCATCTGCCCCTTACTTACCCGCCCAAGATAGCGAATCACGCATATCTTGTCGCAGGTGTCGAGCTGTTCTGCCAATACCATAGACGGTTTTGCCAGTCCCTTTGCTTTACGGAGAAAGAAATGCGTTGGCTGCTTTCGCTTCTTCTCAATTTTCGATGTCAGCGGAGCAATCGTGATCGTCGGCGCATAATAATTGCCGACATCATTCTGAAGAACCACAACAGGACGAACACCGCCCTGCTTTGATCCGACCGGAACACCGAGATTGGCGAGATATAAATCACCTCGCCGATAAACCCAGTTTTCTTTCATATGCTGTTGTCTCCAATCTCCATACACTGATATGGATAAAGCCTGCCAGGTATCATGCTGATACAGCACCCGGCAGTGCTTTCTGAAAATATGGTTTCTCTGTACTTTTTCTTATCACCCCAGAGATGTAGGATTTCTCACAGGCGGCAGTGTGCTTCACTGCTCCATTGGAATTTAACCATCCCGCCTTCCTTATGGCCGGACCGCGAATTACGGAAGTATCATTGTCCCTGTCTGGCTTTAACACCGCCGCCGGTTGCAATCCGGCATTTGCTTCTGCGAAACCGCTGTCACCCCGATGGGCTTCATGGCGTGCAGTCGAAGGCTCGACCAAACAGGAATGTACCTGAAGAATGAGTATTCAGTTTTCAAGGGACATCCGGACTTTCGTCCTTACAAAGTAAGTTTAACAAGAATCCTCCGGTTTCGCGTTGGCCTCGTAGGCGCACTTTGGTTGTCCTTGCAGGACTACCTACGGTTCGTTTTGACTTTTTTAGTG
>OHPW01001584.1_pt1 | contig 11988 bp, 10 predicted proteins | sample 1577771 | NCBI WGS metagenome assembly OHPW01 (sample SAMEA3879608, study PRJEB24766) | human gut metagenome | biome: human-associated habitat; feature: feces | place: USA | collected 1985/1987
AAAGCGTTCTTATAGGGATAGAGAATTTGCTCTATTTTTATAAAAACAGACTTTTTCTACAAGCTGAATGTAATTATATGCCTTTTATTAAGGCGAAAAACACCGTGTTTTTAAAAACTACATTATTCATCACCCTGACGCATCATTGATGCCTTACTTTTCGTGATAGGTAAGCCACTTAGCGTTTTCTGAATCATCAGGTGTGATTGTAAATCAATGGCAGGGAGAAAAATACTCACCTGCCATTTTCTGAAAGGAAGTTTTTATGGCAAAACAGTATGTTGTAACTCCGTCACAGATGAAAAAAGCGGAAGCGATGTGTGAGCAGAAAGGCACGTCATGTGCCGTTCTTATGCGGAATGTAGGCTCTGCCATCGCCCTTCACATCTCCCGTATCGTAAAGCCCTGCCGTGCGGCTGTCCTTGTCGGAAGCGGAAACAACGGCGGCGACGGCTTCGCAGTTGCCCATAATCTGCGTAAACGGGGCTTCTCCCCCCTCATAGTCCTCGTCGGCTCCGTCCCGAAAACCGACCTCGCCATAGACTGCTTTAACGAGTACAAACCCGATTATGAAGCCGTTTTAAGCTACCCCGACCAACCGGAAACGGTGCTGAGTGAGCTTGGCTCCTGCGGCATCATCATTGACTGCGTCTACGGCACAGGCTTCCACGGCGAGCTTGCGCCCACGGTCAGAAGGCTCTTCTCCTACTGCAACGGGAGTGCCGCCCTGCGCTTCTGTGCCGACATTGCTTCCGGCTGTAACGCAACCGACGGGAACGCCGATGAATACTCGTTTCGTGCGGATATGACCTTTGCGCTCGGAGCCGTAAAAACGGGTCAGCTTTACGTCCCCTGCAGTGAGTTTTCGGGCGATATTGTACTGCTCGACATAGGCATATCCGAGGCCTGCTACAGCGAATATGACGCCGAGTTGAACGGCGATTCCCTCGCCTCTCACTTTGTCAACCGCAGCCGTATCACCCACAAGGGAACGTTCGGAAGACTACTGAATGTTTCGGGTAGCGAGAACTGTATCGGGGCGGCGTGGATGTCCACCAATGCCGCTCTGCGAACGGGTTCAGGGCTTGTTACGCTTGCCTCGGTGAGCGAGGTCACAACAAGCGTTGCCACCTCGTTACACGAATGTATCTACCTTCCGCTCGGCAGTAAAACGCTTACCTCAGACTGTGCGGACAAGCTGTGCAAAAATGCCGGTACCGCCACTGCGATCCTGTTCGGATGCGGGGTAGGCAACAGCGACGAAGCCTACCGTCTGCTCTGTGCCTTGATTGACAATACCTCCTGCCCGATAGTTATCGACGCAGATGGAATAAATTCCCTCGCCCCGCATATAAATGAGCTGAAGGACAACACAGGCAGGCTCATACTTACCCCTCATATCAAGGAATTCAGCAGGCTGAGCGGACTTGACACCGACTACATCCTCCGCCACAAGCTGAGCTGTGCCAAAGATTTCGCTGTAAAATACGGCGTTCACGTTCTGCTCAAGGACGCATACTCCGTATATGCCTCGCCGGACGGATCTGCCGCCGTAAATATGAGCGGTAATGCGGCTTTAGCCAAGGGCGGAAGCGGTGATACGCTTGCAGGAACTATCGGCGGACTGCTCGCACAGGGCATTGAAACGGGCAATGCGGTAAGGCTCGGAGCGTATCTTTTCGGCTTATCCGCACAGTATGCCGCACGGGAGCGCAGTATGAGCGGAATTCTGCCGTCAGAGCTGCCGCAGCTTTACCCATATATCCTGCGTGAATTCTACGGAATAGCTTAACTCCTCACGTTGTCCTATATTACTTTACAAAGGACGACGTATTATGAGTAAAAGAATGATTATCACGACAGCAGTTTTATCCTGCCTTTTATGCACATCCTGCACTTCCGCAGAAAAGACGGAAATCCCCGACCTGAAGGGAGATATGAACATCAGCGGCAGGGTCGCCTGCGACGGCGTTACGGCACAGGCAGAGTTTACCCGAAGTGCAGGTGTATGGACCGTATGCTTTACTTCACCGGACAGCGTGAAGGGGCTTACCGTCACCGATGACGGCAACACCGTAAAGTACAGCCTTGACGGAATAGAGTATGAATACGGCAGTTCCTCGCCGCAGTTTGCCTCAGCCGCAGAGCTTCTCACACAGTGCATTGACAGTGCAGGAACAGCAGAAAACGTCACTGCCCGTAAAGGCACCGACAAGCTGACCTTAAGCGGCACGGCAGGCGATAGCAGCTACACGCTGACGCTTGACGGCAACGGCGAAATAACCGGAATTTCGGTCGGCGGATATACGCTTGACTGCTCGGGTAATCCCGCACCCGAAACCTCTGCGCCTGCTGTAGATGTGGGCAAATACTTAAAGTAAAACCGGTATACAAGACCGAATCCCCATTGCCAAAACAGGCAGTGGGGATTCTTTTTATGCTTTCCGATTCGGGTTAATTGTCGTCGTTGGGAAGTGTGATGAGAGGTTTATTGTAGTTGTGGGAAGGGTGGTGTAGCAATCCCTCCAGTAGTCGCCCGAATTCTTTCGGGCGACAGCACCTCACCTTTGACAAGGGAGGCATAGATGTGGTGCTGAGCGAAGGGTGATGTAGCAATCCCTCCGTCTTGACGGCAAAAAGATTGGTGAATAAAAAAGGCGGATGTATCGCAAGCAAAACGCAACAAAGCGACAGTTTGTGCCTTGCCGTCAATCCACCTCCCTTTGACAAGGGAGGCAAGGGTGTTGGCGATTTTCGAGGGATAGTGCGGTTTTGGAATGGTTGGTAAAGCACTATCACCTTTAGCACCCTTGTGTAAAGGTGAGCTTCTGTTGCAGCGCGAAGCACCGCCAACTATTGAGGGATTGTTAACGGAGGTGTCTGAGAAACGGAAAGGGTGCGGTAGAAAAGCAATCCCTCCGGTAGTCGCCCGAATTTTTTCGGGCGACAGCATCTCACCTTTGACAAGGGAGGGCAAGGGTGTTGGCGATTTTCGAGGAATAGTGCAAAAGTGAAAGAAACGACAAAAATCCCCCGCAGTTTCTGCGGGGGATAAATTGCTTATTTATTGCTTAAAGCCGAAATTACTTTCTCTTCTTAGCAACGATAACAGCGCCTGTAGCGAGAACTGCGATGCCTGCTACTACTGCAACGCTCTCAACACCTGTGTTTGTGTTGGGCTTTGTAGAATCGCCTGTTGTGGGCTTTGTTGTATCAGCAGGAGCTGTTGTGTCAGCGGGAGCTGTTGTGTCAGCGGGAGTTGAAGCACCGCCGATTGTGGGAACGCCCTTTTCATCGAATGAAACGAGAACATTACCGCTTGCATCCTTAACCTCAAGCTTAGTAACTGTTACTGCTGCGATACCGTTGCCCCATTCCTGAAGACCAACCTGCATGCATCCGATATCTTCAATAGAAGAAACGTCGCCTGCTGTGATGGGGTTAACGAGCTGGTCGTTTGTGACAGCGTATGTGTAATCACCGACTTTTTCTACCTTACCGGGCTTTGTGTCATCGTATGTAGAGCCTTCGCCTACAGGACCGAGTACCTCTTCATCAAGAACGCCCCAGAATTCGCAGCTGGGCCAGTTATACTTATCGTAGAGTGCTGCCTTTGCAGCGTCTTCATCGTTCTCAACGCCGAGCTTTTCACCGTTGCATGAGAATACAACGGAACCGCCGATTGTACCGTCCCACAGTTCCTTATCTTCTTCATTTACCTGGAAAGTAAATGTAAGAGCAGCGATCTTTGAGTAGTCGATGTCGAGCTTTGTTTCGGGCTTGTTCTCAGCTTCATTGCCCTTGTTGTAGAGCTGGAGAAGCCACATACCTGTGCCTGTGCTTAATGTTGATTCTGTGCCTTCAACCTTTGTGAGGCAAGCAGCGCTTGCTGCTACGGCTAATGTGCTTGCTGCGAGAGCAGTAGCTACAACGCCAGCCATGATTTTTCTTAACTTCATTGGAAAAATCCTCCTATAAAACTTATTTTCGTTTTGTTACATACTTATGTAACTTTACACAATTATTTTAACATTTCGGTTTTTTAATGTCAATGTGCATTATGCCTAAAATATAGGTGAAAATTTATTGAAACTCACGGCATTACACGGCATAAAGGGCGTAATTTAAGTAAATTTAAGATTAACAGTGAATTAAGTTGTGTTTTTGTGATAAAAAGGGTGGGTGAAATGGTGCTGTAATATACCTCTTATACAACGGAATTGTTTGGGGGATTGCTTGAGGATTGTTTTGCAAAAATGAAAAATGCTTAAAATTTTACTTAAAAGGATTGAGAAAAGCCGTGAAATATGTTATATTAATTGTATATGGGAACTGGCCGTATCCCGAAAAATTAAAAGGACGGAAAAAATTATGTCTATCGTATTTGACGAAAACAAGCGTGTATTCAAGCTCGACACGGAAAAATCGAGCTACGCATTCCATATCACCGACAGCAGAAACCTGCTCCACCTGTACTACGGCGGCTATATTCCGGAAACGGATATAACTCATATGCTCCGCATACCGAATGACGAGCCGTTTGTGCCTGCGGTACACGATGCTATGGGCCCTCACAGCTTTGACTGTGCGCCTATCGAATTTCCGACATCGGGCGTTGCGGATTTCAGAGAGCCGGCAATGCAGGTAATGGATATAAACGGTATGTCCGCCTGTGAATGCTACTACAAAGATTACAGAATTTCAAACGGCAAGCCGAAATTAAAGGGGCTTCCCGCTACATATGCCGCAGACGATGAGGCACAGACGCTTGAGGTGTTCTGCTACGATCCGCACAGCGGTCTTGACATTACGCTTATGTACAGCGTATTCCCGAAATTTGACGTTATCACAAGAAGCGTAAAGGTCGAAAACAACGGTCTTGCCGCTATCGACCTGCGCCGTATCATATCAATGAGCCTTGATCTTGACAGAATGGACTACGATATGATAACACTGCACGGAACATGGGCAAGAGAACGCCATGTACAGCGTTTCCCTATACGTTTCGGCAAGCAGTCGATAGATTCCAACAGAGGTGCTACAAGCCACGCTCACAACAACTTCTTTGCGCTGTGCGACCACACCGCAACAGAGGACTTCGGTGAAGCATACGGCTTTGCTCTGGTGTATTCGGGTTCGTTCCTCGGAATGGTAGAGGTAGGTCAGTATGAAAAGACAAGGGCTCTGCTCGGTATAAATCCGTATGACTTCTCGTGGCACTTAGAGCCGGGAGAGGATTTTCAGGCACCGGAGGTCATCATGACCTATTCCGGCGAGGGCTTAGGTCAGATGTCGAGAAACTTCCACGATGTAATGAGGAACAACCTTATCAGAGGAAAGTGGAAGAATATGCGCCGTCCTATACTTATTAATAACTGGGAAGCGACCTATTTCAACTTTGACACGGACAAGCTCATTGATATAGCAAGAGAGGCTAAGAAAGCCGGAATCGAGATGCTCGTCATGGACGACGGCTGGTTCGGTCACAGAAACGATGATAAATCTTCCCTCGGCGACTGGTTTGTGAACGAGGACAAGATAAAAGGCGGTCTTAAGCACCTCGTAGACGAGGTAAACAAGATAGGTCTTAAGTTCGGTATATGGTTCGAGCCTGAGATGATAAGCCCTGACAGCAAGCTGTATGCTGAGCATCAGGACTGGTGCATACACATTCCCGGCAGACACCGCACGACTGTAAGAAGTCAGCTTGTACTTGATTTTTCAAGAAAAGAAGTGCGTGACTATATCTATGAGCAGATGAAGGCTATCCTTTCAAGCGCAAACATAGAATATGTAAAGTGGGATATGAACAGACAGCTCAGCGAGGTCGGCAACGAGGTATTCCCTCCCGAAAGACAGCGTGAGATATGGCACAGATATGTCCTCGGCGTATATGAAATGCAGGAAAGACTGCTGACAGACTTCCCAGACCTGCTCCTTGAAAACTGTGCAGGCGGCGGTTCACGCTTTGACGCAGGTATGCTCTACTACTCTCCTCAGATATGGACAAGCGATGATACCGACGCTATAGAAAGGCTCAAGATACAGTACGGCACATCTATGTGCTATCCCTGCTCCTGCTTCGGTGCTCACGTTTCGGACAGCCCGAACCACTGTGTAGGCAGAATTACACCTTTTGAAACGAGAGGACACGTTGCGATGTCGGGTACGTTCGGCTATGAGCTTGACGTTACGAAGATTTCGGACGATGACAAGTATGCGATAAAGGAACAGATAGAAGAATTCAACAAGTACAATCCGCTTGTGAGAACGGGCGATTATTACAGAATCGGCGATCCGTTCGCAAACGACCGCTTTGACGCATGGCAGTTTGTCGCAAAGGACAAGAGCGAAACGCTCCTCGAATATGTACAGGTTCTCAAGGAGCCGAGCGTATTCCTGCACAGAGTAAAGCTGAAGGGTCTTGAAAAGGGCTGTTATTACAGGCACGAACAGACGGGAAGGGTTTATTCGGCAGAGCTTCTGATGAACAGCGGATTTGACATTCCGTCGTTGTGGGGGGATTTCAGGTCGTTTATTGCACATTTTGTAAGGGTGAAGTGAGATATGCAGGGTGTTTTCCCTGCTGTAAAGGTGAAATATTATGAAAAAACTCGGTGTTATACGGCTATTTATCTGCCTTGCGGCGATAATAACAGAGCTTTTGCCGCTCGGAGCAGTGCTTAAATACGGATTGATGTCCGACAACGGTCATTTGATTTTCAGGTTTGAAAATTACTCATATTTCGATGTCACGCCGTTCGGATACGCAATGTTCCACTATATGATATGCGCTGTGACAACTACTATTACGGCTATGCTTTCTCTGCTGTGGATATTCTTCGGGAAGAAACGGCAGACGCCGATCACGGTGCTTTCCGCCATTGCTCTTGCGATGTCGGCTGTACCGTACATTATAATGACGTTCAACGTTTTTACCGTGATAATATCCGCATTGCTTGCGGCGGTGCTGGTAATATCGGTTGTAATGCAGATAAAGCACGAATAGAAAGGACTTATGTTATGGCACGTTCATCCAACCAGAAGCAGAAAATTCTTTATATTGAAAAAATGTTCCGCGAGGAATCGGACGAGCTTCACGCTCTGACGGTCGCCGGAATACAGGAAAAGCTGGAAAGGCTCGGAATAACGGCGGAACGCAAGGCGCTCTACTCCGACATTGAAACGCTCCGTGACATTCTCGGAATGGATATATGCTCGGATAAGAACGGAACGTATTATCTTGCCTCCCGTGATTTTGAGTTTGAGGAATTACAGCTGCTTGCGGACGCTGTAGCCTGCTCGAAATTCATTTCAGAAGAAAAATCAAGGGCGCTTATCGGCAAGATCGCCCACCTTACAAGCAACTTCCGTGCAAATGAGCTTCAGCGGAGCGTTATTGTCGCAAACCGTGTAAAGACCGTAAACAAGAAGATATACTACAGCATAAACAAGATACACGAAGCCATTGAAAACGGCAGAAAGATAACCTTCCACTACTTCAACTACGATATAAAAAAGAGAAAGATTTTCAGAAATGCGGACGGACGTTATACTATGTCGCCGTATCATCTTGCGTGGGAGGATGAAAACTACTACTGCATAGGCTTTTACGAAAAATACAACTCGGTTTCAAACTTCAGGGTTGACCGTATGGAAGACGTTGAGGTGTCAGACGAGCCTGCGATAATCTCGGAGGACTTCAACCTTGCGGAATATACACGGAAAATATTCGGTATGTTCGCAGGCAAGGAAACGATAAGAATAAAGCTGAGGTTCGACAACTCGCTCACAAGCGTTGTTATGGATAAATTCGGGTCGGATATAACCATGCACAAGCTGGACGAGAATAACTTCTATATATCAAAGGATATAAACGTAAGCCCGACCTTTTACGGCTGGCTGTTCCAGCTGGGTGTAAAGGCGGAAATAATCGAGCCGTTGTCGGCAAGAAACGACTTTGCCGCTTTTATCGACAGCCTCAGAGAAATGTATTGATCCGAAAGGCTGTGGTAACATTGTCAGCGACAATCAAAGCGTTTTTTAAAAAGCTGCCGAAATGGCTGTATTACGCTGTTCCTGCGTTCCTGCTGTCGCTTGCTCTCACACTGCTTGCGAAAAACACGGCAGACTTTGCGCAGTGGTACAGCACAACGGTATACCCGTTTTTTGTGGGTACTGTAGGACGGATTTCTTCCGTACTGCCCTTTTCGCTGTGCGAGATACTGCTTTATGCGGTTATCATACTTGCCGCCGTCGGCGTTGTCTTTACCGTGATACGCTTTGTAAAGGGCAAGGGCAAGCGGAAAAAGCTGTTGATGAGGGTGCTTGCGGTCGTGGTGTGCTTTGCGGTAAGCGTGTTTATGGTGTTTACGCTTTTCTGCGGAATAAACTATAACCGTTTTACCTTTTCCGAGGTAAGCGGATTTACCGTTGAAACATATACGGCGCAGGAGCTTGCGGATCTTTGCGTGTATATTCTGAAGAACGCAAACGACGCTGCCGGAAAAATAGAAACAGACGAAACGCTGACGGTATCGCTTGACGGTAAAATCAATCTCGACAGGGAATGCAGAGATGCTATGACCCGACTCGGCGAAAGGTATGACAGTCTGTCGGGGTTTTATCCGAACGCAAAGGCTGTAATTGCGTCAGAGGGCATGTCTTATATGAAAATACTCGGTATGTATGCGCCGTTTACCATAGAGGCAAATTATAACGCAAATGTGCCGGACTTTGCAAAACCGTTCACGGTGTGTCACGAGCTGTCGCATCTGAAGGGCTTTATGCGTGAGGACGAGGCGAACTTCATCGCTTATCTCGCCTGCACAGGCTCGGATAACGTGTATCTGCAATATGCGGGGTGGGTATATGCTCTTATCTATGCCGCAAATGCGCTTTATTCTGCGGCAGGAGCGGAAATATACAGCGAACTTATGAGCTACGCGGACAGCAGGATAGTAGCAGAACTTAAAGCAAACAGCGAATACTGGAAGAAATACGAAACACCGGTCGCTGCTGTCGCCACAACGGTGAACGATACCTATCTTAAGTCGCAGGGGCAGACGGACGGCAAGAAGTCTTACGGCAGATTCGTGGATCTGATGATAAGCTACGAAAAAATGCAGGCATCGTAATTCAAATGTCATCAGGTATTATAAATATTGGAGTAATCAACTTATGGCAAATAAGAAATTGTATAAGAAAGAAAGGTTTTCGGGCTGTATTGTAGGTGCCGCCGCAGGCGACGCACTCGGTTCTCCCGTAAAGACATTGACAAGAAGTCAGATCAAAGATCTGTACGGCAAAAAGGGCATACTTAAGCTAAGCCCCGAGAAGCGGCAGAAAACCGCCCGTATATCAGACGAGACCCAGATGATGCTGTTCACGGCACACGGTATACTGTGGGCTGATGCGGCAGGGCTGAGAACGGGAGAAGCGAACTGTGCGGATTATGTTTTCCTTGCGCTTCAGCAGTGGCTTTATTCGCAGACAGGCGGTACTTCTTCAATCGACCTGCAGTGGATACTTGATGACAACGAAACAGGTTTTCCGTGCGATCTGCTCGGAATATCCGCATTCTGCAAGAAGCGTAATCCCACGAAACAGCTTGTACAGACGCTTGCAGGAATAAAATCCGAAAACGACTACGGCAGGAAGCGCCGTCCGATAAATCAGAACAAGCTGTTTGACTGTCTGCCGAGAGCGATTCCTGCAGGGCTGTATTTTTACAGCGAACCTGAACTTGCTTTCTCGATAGGCTGTGACCTTGCCGCAATTACACATTCGCACCCGACAGGATACCTTGCAACAGGCTGTCTTTCTGCCATTATCGCATTTATCTGCAAGGGAAATACCATTGAACGCTCGGTGCTGAACACGATGAAGATACTCAAGGAGCATGACGGCTTTGAGGAGTGCTTTGCGGTGCTCGACAAGGCTCTTTCACTGCTTGACGAGGAAACCTCGCCGCTGACCGATGTTGCGGAGCTTGGAAACGGCAGTACGGCGGACTCTGCGCTTGCCATAGGCGTATACTGTGCCTGTGTGCATTATGACTATCTCAGTGCGGTACAGCTTGCCGCAAATCAGGACGGTATAAGCGATATATGCGCATTTATAGCGGGTGCGCTGAAAGGCGCACTGCTCGGATATTCGGAGATTCCGTCAGGATTTGTGAAAAAGCTGCAGTTTGCGGAGCTGATAAAAGACTATGCGGGAAGGATGACTAAAGCCGCTCCAAAAGGTTTTATGAAAAAATAAGGAAGCGATTATAAAAGAATGGTCACGGATATGACTAGCGGCAGGACCTTTTCCGTTCTGCTGAAATTCTCTCTGCCGATGCTGCTCAGCGTTGCATTTCAACAGCTTTATAACATTGTTGACAGCGTTATTGCAGGCAACTTTGTAAGCGATATGGCGCTGGGTGCAATAGGCGCAAGTTACCCCGTCACAATGATATTCATGGCAGTGGCAACAGGCGGAAGCGTCGGTGCGTCGGTCGTTGTTGCACGACTTTTCGGTTCAAAGAACTATACATATATGAAAACGGCGATAAACACGGCGCTGGTTTCGTTTGCGGCAATCGCCGGAGTGCTTACCGTGATAGGCTGTGCCTTATGTTCACCGATGCTGACATTGCTCGGCACACCGGATGATATATTTGCGGACAGCGACATATATCTGAGGGTATATGTACTCGGACTGCTGTTTCTGTTTATCTATAACGCCTGCAACGGTATATTTACCGCCCTCGGCGACTCGAAAACACCGTTGTTTTTCCTTATAGCATCTTCACTCGGAAATATCGGGCTTGACCTGCTGTTTGTAATAGTATTTCAGATGGGCGTCGCAGGCGTTGCATGGGCTACATTCGCCGCTCAGGGTGCAGCAGGTATTGCGGCGTTCTTCGTACTTTTAAGACGTGTCGGAAAGATACAGTCGGATACTCCCGAAAAGCCTAAAATATTCTCTTCTGACGCACTCAAGCAGATAAGCCGTATTTCTATACCGTCAATATTACAGAGCAGTTTTGTATCGGTAGGAAATCTGTTCGTGCAAAGTCTTGTAAACAGCTTCGGTTCATCGGTAATAGGCGGTTATGCGTCTGCTATCAAGCTGAATACTTTCGCAATAACCTGTTTCTCAACGCTTTCAAACAGCGTGTCTAATTTCTGCGCTCAGAACATAGGCGCAGACAAGACCGACCGTGTTAAAACGGGTGTGAAGTCGGGTATGCTGATGTGTCTTGTTATAGCGATACCTTTTGTAGTGTGCTTCCTGCTTTTCGGCGGAACGCTTGTAAACCTGTTTGCGACACAAGCAAATGCGGAGATTATAGCAACAGGCAGTAAGTTTCTGACTATCGTTTCCCCGTTCTATTTCTTTGTCTGCATAAAGATAGTAATTGACGGCGGTGTAAGAGGCTGCGGCGTTATGACGCCGTTTATGATAAGCACCTGTCTTGACCTTGCATTGCGTGTTATTTTCGCCTATATCCTCTCTCCGTTCTTCGGCTCGGACGGAATATGGCTGTCGTGGCCCGTAGGCTGGGTGCTTGCGCTGGTTGTAGATCTGTTCTTCTACAATTACTACATAAGAAAAGGCAAAGCCTTTACGGCGAGCGGCGGCGAGTCGCCGCAAACTGTTCGCCGTTCTGACGATCAGCGATCGGCTTAAACTCCGTTACCGGCGGACGGCATACTTTAATTTTACATTAATTTATATCAAGGTCCGTTGTCTGAAAAGACGGCGGACTTTTTGTATAATGAATGATGAAAAAGGAATAGTGCTTAATATAATGTGAATGATATTGAGCTTTAAGAGGTTCCGGGTTGAGCGCAACGTGTGAAAAAAGAAGTATCGCAAATAGCTCCCTTGTGTAAATGCTCATGTACGGTAGAGAAGCACAAAGCAAAACAAAGACAGCCAGCCCTGCCACTATTCCGAAGTCAGGGGAACGCAATAGAAAAATTCATAGCTGTATGC
>OHPW01001597.1_pt1 | contig 11940 bp, 8 predicted proteins | sample 1577771 | NCBI WGS metagenome assembly OHPW01 (sample SAMEA3879608, study PRJEB24766) | human gut metagenome | biome: human-associated habitat; feature: feces | place: USA | collected 1985/1987
AGCTGTGGTTTTGGCCGGTGGCTTCGGTCAACGTTTAGGTGATGCGACGCCTAAACAGTTCTTGAAGTTGGCAGGGAAAAAAGTGATTGAACATACGATAGATGTTTTCCAAAATCATCCGTTAATAGATGAGATCGTTGTGGTTTCTAATCCTAATTATGTGCAGGAGGTAGAGAATATCTTGGTGAAGAATGAATATTCCAAGATGAAGAAAATCCTCAAGGGAGGAAAGGAACGTTACCATTCAAGTTTAGCGGCGATTAATGCTTATGAGGAAGAGGTGAATATGATCTTCCATGATGCGGTTCGCCCATTGGTCAATGATCGTATTATTACTGATTGCATCAATGCGTTGAAAACGTATAATGCGGTGGATGTTGCGATCAAGACGACTGATACAATCATTCAAGTGGATGTGGAAGACCATATTACAGGAATACCAGCTCGTGAGTATTTGCGTAATGGGCAGACTCCGCAAGCTTTTAAACGTTCTACGATAAAGCGGGCTTATGAATTAGCATTGAAAGATCTTGATTTTCAAACGACAGATGATTGTGGAGTTGTTTACAGATATCTTCCGGAAGAATTCGTGTATGTAGTCAAGGGTGAACAGTTTAATATGAAATTGACTTACAAAGAAGATCTGTTTTTATTGGATAAGTTGTTTCAGCTAAAATCAATCGCTCAACAGAATGAAACGGTAACTCCTAAGACTATAGCCGCTTTGCCTTCATCGGTTATTGTTGTTTTTGGCGGAAGCTATGGGATTGGGCTTGATATTATCCATATTTGTCGCCAGTACGGGGCGCATATCTATTCTTTCAGCCGTTCAGAGAATGGAGTGGATGTCTCCGATTCGGCTCTAGTGGCTGATGCTTTGAGAACTGTCATGGATAAGGAAGGGCGTATAGATGCGGTTGTCAATACGGCTGGAGTCTTGAATCGGGAGCCATTGGCTACAATGACATATGAGGAGATTTGTAAAAGTATTCATGTGAATTATCTTGGAGCTGTTATTGTAGCAAGGGAATCTTATCCATATTTAAAAATGAGTAAAGGGGCGCTGCTGCTGTTTACTTCCAGTTCTTATACGAGGGGGCGTCAATTATATAGCTTGTATTCATCTTCTAAAGCCGCTATCGTGAATTTTGTACAAGCGTTGAGTGAAGAGTGGCAGGATAGTGGTATTCGTATCAATTGTATTAATCCGGAACGGACTAAGACCCCTATGCGGGAGAGAAATTTTGGCATAGAACCGGAGGATACCTTGTTGAAATCAAGTGTTGTTGCGTCTGTGTCGGTGAATACTATATTTTCTTCCCTGACCGGAGAAGTGGTGGATGTTAAAAAAAGACCGTAAAGATGAAATCTGATAGTGAATTGATGAATGAGTTAGCTCATAAAACGAATTATTTACATGAGATGACATCTTCGGAGTCTTCTGCCATGAAGCGAGCTTTGTTGGATATATACAGGGATGTAGCGAAATTATGTGAAAAAGAAGGCTTGACATTAATGCTTAGTGGTGGAAGTTGTTTGGGGGCTATCCGACATAAGGGTTTTATTCCTTGGGATGATGATTTAGACGTAATGATGAGGCGTGATGATTATGAAAAATTGATTCGATTGTGTAAGGAGGGGAGATTGGGGAATAAATATGAGTTTGACTATCCTAATAGAGACACTGATGCAAAAACTGTGTTCTTGAAGATATATAGAAAGAACTCCTTTAATATAGAGCTTTTTAATGAGAATTCACCCTTCCCCAAAGGATTATATATTGATGTGTTTGCTTTAGATTCAGTGCCTAAGTATAAAATCGCACAAGCTATAAAAGGTTTTATCGCCAATGTAATCCAGTTTGTATCCATCATGGTTTTATATGCGCAATATCCAAGCGAGTCTTTGTCAGAATTTGTATCTCTAGATTCATCGTTAAAGAGAAGATTCCAAATTAAGAAAATGCTGGGATCTATCTTTGGTATTATTCCACATGCGAAATGGGTTTATTGGTTTGATCGTTTTGTGGCTTCTTCAAAGAGAGGGAATCCTCTAGGTATTCCTACTGGTAGAAAATATTATAACGGAGAAATATTTGATGCTTCTGTATATTTTCCTCCAAAAGAGGCTTTATTTGAAGGAGAAATCGTTTATATACCTGCTGACTATGATCGGTATTTGACCAATCTTTATCATGATTATATGCAATTGCCTCCAGTGGAAAAAAGAGAGAGGCATTTTATTGTAAAGTTTCAATTGCCTAATGATTAAATTGTGAGCAAATTATTTGTGTCATGGATTCTCGTAAACGTATTCTTGTAATTAGTTCTAAACGTCCATTTCCAGTTCAAGACGGAGCTTCTATTCGTACATCTCAAATGATTCGGATGTTGTCACAAATATTTGAAGTTGATTTGGTATATACTTGTAATCCTTATAAAACATTTGCGGATCTAACCGAATTGCGTTGTTTTTGTCGACAAATAAGTGAATTCTTAGAGCCCAAGTGGAAATGTGTATTACGCGCATTATTGGGCTTTTTTAAATCTAGACCATTACAATGTAGTTATTTTTATTCTCCGAGGATGATGAGTTATATACAGGAACATTTATCTTTGTATGATTATGTTTTTTGTAATAATATTAGAACCGTTCCGTACGTTGATGGAAGTAAGTGTAATAAGATAATTGATTATGTTGATGCTATTTCAATGAACTATATTGGAGCTTCTTTAAAAGCGAATTGGATATGGAGGCTGGTTTATAAATTCGAGGCAAATCGATTAATTAGTTATGAGAATAAAGTTTTAAAATCTTTTGATAAATTTATTATTATATCCGATGTCGATCGTCAGTTTATTTTGAGGCATGCAGATCTAGAAATTTCAAATAAACATATTGAGGTAATCGGTAATAGTGTTGATTTTGACGATCAACTTATTATTCCTAATGATTCTCGAAATATTGTTTTTGTAGGATCTATGTTTTATGAACCAAATATAGTTGCTGTAACGACTTTTGTTCGATATGTGCTACCTCTTATTTTGCTTTTGGATTCATCCGTTCGTTTTTATATTGTAGGCTCTCGACCATCTGCCTCTGTTTGTCGACTTGCATCTGAGCATGTTATTATTACGGGGTTTGTCGATGATCCTAAGTTTTATTTGAAGAAAGCTTCTGTTGTGGTTGTTCCGATGTATTCTGGAGCTGGAGTACAAAATAAAATTATTGAAGCGATGTCAATCGGTTGCTGTGTTGTGACAACTGAAATTGGAGCAGAAGGACTGGAGGGGATTGTTGATGGAGAACATATCTTTATCCGAACTGATTTTCAAAAAATGGCTGATACTATTATAAAATTAATGGATGATCGTTCTCTAAGAGAAAAAATAGGTAAGCAAGCGAAAAAATATATTGCAGATAATCTAATATTTGATCATATTTATGATAAATTCAAAAAAGTTTTTTACGATTTTGATTGAATGATTAATAATAATTATAAACTTGTATGAGGTTATGAGTATAAAAAAAATTCCTTTTTCTCCTCCTGATATAACTGAAAGTGAAGTTTATTTAGTATCAGAGGCTCTTCGTTCCGGTTGGATCACTACGGGGCCTAAGACAAAAGAATTTGAGAGATTAATTGCCATGTGCTGCCAAACGGATCAAGCTGTATGCTTGAATTCGGCTACGGCTTGTATGGAGTTGATATTGCGTGTTTTGGGCGTTGGGCCAGGAGACGAGGTGATTACTTCCGCTTATACGTATACCGCTACCGCAAGTGTAACTTGTCATGTGGGGGCAAAGGTTGTCATGGTAGATACCGCTCCTGATTCGTTTGAGATGGATTATGATAAGTTGGCAGATGCGATCACGGAGAAGACAAAGGTGGTTCTGCCTGTTGATCTTGCCGGTGTGGTTTGTGATTATGATAAGATATTCGCTGCCGTAGAGAGCAAGAAACATTTGTTTTCGCCAGTGAATGATATCCAGAAGGCATACGGTCGGGTTATCGTACTTGCGGATGCCGCCCATGCTTTTGGTGCCAAATGGCATGGAAAGATGTGTGGTGAGATCGCTGATTTTACTTCGTTTTCCTTCCATGCCGTGAAAAATCTTACGACAGCAGAGGGAGGTGCGTTGACTTGGAGAAATCATGATGGGGTTGACAACGAGTCTCTTTATAAACAGTTTCAATTGCTTTCCCTTCATGGGCAGAACAAGGACGCACTAGCTAAGACGAGGTTGGGAGCATGGGAGTATGATATTGTCGCTCCGTATTATAAGTGTAATATGACGGATGTAATGGCGGGTATTGGTCTTGCGCAGTTGAAGCGTTATCCGGAAATGCTGTATCGTCGTCGTCAGATTATTGAGAGGTATAATGAAGGACTGAGGGGGTGCGATGTGCAGGTCTTGGATCATTTTGGTGATGACCATTCTTCGAGTGGGCATTTGTATCTAGTACGTTTGCTTGGTGAGGATGTGGAATATCGAAATGCTGTGATAGAGCGGATGGCTGAACGTGGAATCGCTTGTAACGTACATTATAAGCCTTTACCAATGATGACGGCCTATAAAAATTTAGGTTTTGATATCGTAGATTATCCGAATGCTTACAACCAATACCATAACGAGATTACTCTTCCTTTGCATACCAGTCTTACGAATGAGGACGTAGAGTATGTGATTTCTAATTTTGTTGATATTATTACCCAATAAAATAATCAATCGATTTGAAACGTTTTTTTGATGTTGTAGCCAGCGGGATAGGTCTTATCTTGCTAAGTCCTTTGTTTGTTATTCTGGCAATTTGGATTAAGTGTGATTCTACCGGACCTGTTTTTTATAGGCAAATTCGTGTAGGACGTAACAATCGAGATTTTCAGTTGCTTAAATTTCGAAGTATGCGTGTAGGTTCTGATAAGAAGGGACTTATTACCGTAGGAGGGCGTGATCCACGGATTACACGGTCTGGTTATTATATCCGTAAGTATAAATTGGATGAGTTTCCTCAATTGATCAATGTACTTAAAGGGGATATGAGTTTGGTAGGTCCTCGGCCCGAGGTGCGTAAGTATGTCGATATGTATACGACTGAACAAAGGCGTGTGTTGGCTGTCAGGCCGGGTATTACAGATTACGCATCTATAGTGTATATGGATGAAAATAGGTTACTTGGACAGTCTTCAAATCCCGACAAAACTTATGTTGAGGATATTATGCCGGCGAAAATTGAACTCAATATGAGATATATTAACCATCCTACATTGTTTGAGTACTTTAAGCTGATATTTCTTACGATTTTTAAAATAGCTAGATAAAAAAGATCGATTTTGTTTTTATGTGAAATGTTATCGGGAGAGTTGGTGTAATAGCCGGCTCTCCCGATTTCGTTATATTGTGGCTCCATAGGTTTATGTTGAAAAGAATTGAATGCTTGCGTTTTATTCTTTGATAAAAATTCCGTATGTTTGCGGTCTAGAATAAACAATAGGTTTAACTAAAAATAATTAGCTATGGGAAAGTTCGTGAATCCGTTTACGGATATTGGTTTTAAGATTATTTTCGGTCAGCCAGCTAGCAAGCCGTTCTTGATCACGTTATTGAACGAGTTGTTGGCTGGTGAGCATCGGATTGAGGATCTGATGTTTCTCGACAAGGAGGATCATGCAGAGCATGTACGTGACAAGGGGATCATTTACGACCTCTATTGCCGTACCTCCACGGGAGAATATATCATCGTGGAGATGCAGAACCGCAAGCATCTGAATTTCGTGGACCGAACATTATATTATATGTGTCGTGCGGTGAGCCGTCAGATTGAGGCCCCGCTAGCGGTGGAAGTACACTCACCGGATGACGGGGAGGAAGGGCTGGAGGTGCGGGAACCTTCGATGTCGTATGGCGCAATCTATAAGCTACATACGGTGTATGGTGTTTTTTTCATGAATTTCAAGGAGCCGGATTTACCGGATCGTTTCCGTGTGGATTCTGGAATTCTGGATCTAGAAAGTCATGAGACGCTGAACCCTCATTTCCGGCAGATCTATTTGCAGTTCCCTTATTTTACGAAGGAACTGGATGAGTGCGAAACTTTATTAGAAAGACTTTTTTATGCGTTAAAGAATATGGAACATTGGATTCGAATGCCGGATGCCTTGAAAGAACAGGTGTTCGCTCATCTATCTCGTTTGGCCGCCGTGGCGAATCTCTCTCCGGAGAATCGTCTCGCCTATGACCGTGCCGTGGATCGCTACAATGTCAACCGTCTTGCGGAAGAGACTTTCTTGCAGGAAGTAGAGGAAGCAAAAGAGAAAGCGATAGCGGAAGCAAAGGCGAATGGGATGAAGGAAGGCCTGGAGGAAGGCTTGAGGGAAGGTCTGGAGAAAGGTCGCCTATCAGAGAAATATGCTATCGCCAAGAATTTAAAAGAGTCGGGGGTATCTAAATCTTTGATTGCCCAGAGCACCGGTTTACCGGAAGAGAAGATCGAAGGATTATAGTTTTTGAAGTAAGTTACCGAATATAGGAAAGTCGGAATAAAGTAATCGGGAGAGTTGGTGTAAGAACCGGCTCTCCCGTTTTTTATTTCTATTGAACGCTTGCGCTTAAAAGGCGATCGCCACCTCCGCACCGATCTGGAAAGGCTTACCTAGTTGGATAAACGGATTCCCGAATGACTCGAAATAAAATGCAGAGTAATGGGTGTTCGTTATATTACGGCTCCATAGGTTTACGTTGACGATACCTTTGCGTACGCCTACCTTTGCGTTCACCGTTCCGTAGAATTTCTGGTAGATGTCGTTTCGCTCGGTCCAGAAGATCTTTCCGACACTGCTGAATTGGGCGGAGGCGGAGAATTGGTCTATCCATGCGTTACGGAACAGGCGGGTGTATTGCAGTCCTACGTTGAAGGTATGACGTGGGGTATATGGGATGAAGTTGTTCTTGAAATCCTCTTTCCCATTGTTGTAATCCCGGAACGTAGCATGGGTGAAACCGTAATTAACGTCGGCGGTTAGCCCATCGATGATACGGGCACGCAAGGAGGCCTCTATACCGTAGCTTTTGGCTTTCCCGGCGTTGGTGAGGATACGGCCGTTGCCGCTGTTCACGAATTTGGTCAACTGCACGTCTTGAATGTCCATATAGAAACCTGTCAATTCTGCGCTTAGGCGTTGGAATAGTAACTCGCTACGGATACCGATCTCGTAGTTCCAGCTTTTCTCTGGTTTGTAGGAGGCTACTTCCTCGATGGGGGTGGGTTCTTTGACCTCGATCGGCATCATGTCCTTGAAAGCGTTCATCATATCGTATTGCATCTGGCTTTGCATCACGTCTGCCGACATTTGTACGTTGTAGCCCCCGGTCTTATAACCTTTCGCTACCGATACATAGGTGAACGTGTTTGGCGAGCATTCGTACTTTAAAGATATTTTCGGAAGTACTTGCCAGAAGTCTTGGGAGACACTGGCGTCCATCACGGTGGTTGGGATCGGGAAAAGTTTCTCGATGTCGATAACCGGTCCGTTTTCTACGAAGCCGAACCCCATTCTCATCTTAGCCTCAGAATTGTAATCCATCTTTTGCTTCTCGTAATCCAAGCGGATACCGGCGGTAATTGACAGGCCTTCCGTGAACAGATTGTTATAAGTGGATTGGTGATACAAAGCAAGGCCATAAGAAGGGGTGTCGAAAGAACCCGGAATATAAAGATGATCGTCCAGTATTTTTAGATAGGGCATCTTAGGGTGATCTTTCTTCAATTGATCGAATACGGGCTGGAGAACGGTCTTAATTCCGTCTTCCTTGAAATCGACCGGACCGTCCGTATGTAGATCATCGTAGAAACCGTAGAGTCCGAAGGACCATTGGTAATTATTCCTCGTGTTGCTCTTGATCGCCAATTCCTCGCTGAAAGCGTTTTGCTTTTGCTTTTGGTTGAGGGTAAAGATCGAGAGAGGGGAGAAGTCTTGATCCATCTTCATGTCATCCTTGAAATATTGATGACCGGTGATGCTGCTCAGTATCACGTGCTCATTCCGGTATTCGAGGGACAGGTTATTGGCGATGACCGTCCGTTTATAAGAGCTGGGATCGTTGATATTGATAGGATTTACATACTTGTGATCGGTATTTCCGGTTCCGATGAACATGCCATATGGAAACGCTCCTTGATCCGTATAATCTACGGAAAGGGAGTAGGAGGCACGGAAGTTCGGATTGAAGCGACCTTCCAACTTGAAGCGACCGCCAACGTTGTCTTCCTTATCGATCTTTTTCCCATCGTAGGCATTGGTGTAGAAGCCGTCGCTATGGTCATAGTAAGCGGCGGCGGTAAATCCGATGGTCTCGCTCAACTTAGCATAATGGGAGGCCTTGACTTTATATTGCCCGTAGCTTCCGGCCGATAGGGAGAGTTTCTTTCCTTGGTAATCGAACGGGGAGATGGTATAGATATTTACGATGCCCCCCATGGCGTTACGACCATACAAGGTTCCTTGCGGCCCTCGTAATACCTCGATGCGTTGGATATCGGTCAGCTCGAAATCGAAGGTGCTTTTATCCAGATAAGGCACGTTGTCTACATATAAGCCTACGGATTGTCCGCTACTTCTGGCTCCGATACCGCGGATATAGATGGCCGAGGTTAGTTTTGCCCCATAATCCGGCATGTATAGGTTCGGGACGAAAGAACTTATATCCTTTAATGCGTCGATCTGCCTGCCGGAGATCATTTGCGGGGAAAGGATCGATACGGAACCGGGTAACGTGCGGAGGTTATTTGTCTCCTTCGTGGATGAGGTCACGATTACCTCACCCATGTTATAGGTTTTTATCGTGTCGTTCTCGTTAGCCTTGATATTCTCGGCGTATACATTTTGCAGCCCCAACGCACCTAGGGCGATGATACCTAAGTAGTGTCTCTTCATCGAATTTCTTTTGTTAGTATATTTTTTCAATCGCGAAGAAACGGTAAAGAAACAGGATGGTCAATCACTAGATGTAGTGATTTTGAAAGCTGGTTTGTTGGCTTCGCTATAGTTCGATATCGTCACCTGAGATGATCCCGTTCATGATGGCGTAGAAGGTGAGGCCGGAAACGGTCTTGATGCCCAGCTTGGCGGTGATGTTCTTACGATGGGTGAGGACGGTGTTCAAGCTGATGTTCAGCTTATCGGCGATCTCTTTATTCGTGATGCCTTTTACGATCAGTTGAAGTACGTCTACCTCACGGCTGGATAGGTCCTTGTTGTTTTCGGTAGTGGTGTTGCCGGAGCTGTCGCTCGTAAATAATGGTCTCTTGGGAGGAACGTAACGTGATACGGTTCATAGACGAGAGCGCCCCGTGTTCTTCGGTGCTGTCGATGAGGATGGCGGTCTTGTTCCTTCTCGGGAGGAAGAAATCTGCGTTGAGCACAAGGATATCTGAATCGGTGAAATAGTAATCGTAGGTGTCGCTTCCTGTGGAGGAAAGCATCTCGAAATTTGGAAAATAGCAAACCTCTACCGGGGGGAAGTAGTCGGTCAGCAAGCTTTGCAGCCCAATACTTCTTAGGGTATCAGACAGTATGATCGCTATTTGTTTGTTTCGATGCATTTCAGATCGTTAGATACATAATTTTTCCATGGCCGAGACCATGGGGGTAAGGATTCGATACCGGATCCGGTTGTGTTGTTTGATATCTTTCTCCAGACTACAGATGGAGAAGAGGACGGCATAACATAAATTCTCGTCGTAATCTCCCGAAAGATGCTTGACCATGATACTTTTTAAGTCGGCTAAAAGGGCCTCGATGGTATCTTCCGTACGTTGCTCGGAGGTGATTTGCAATCCATCGATCGTTCCCGCCGGTTCTTTTCCCAGCTTTTTACTTAACGACATGCAGTAGGGGAACCATATCTTATCATCTTTCTCAATGCGGGCGATGAGTTCTTCCTTGAACGAGGAGAAGAAGCGTCCTATCAATCCAAGAGTAGGATTACCGGGCGTACTCATCGAGATAAAGGAACCTAGATGGCGTTCTATATTGGGAAGCTGATAACGTAAATAGTATTGGTTCGTCTTTGTCAGGTAATCAATGATTTGCGATGTATGGAAGGTTTGTAACTTCTTCTCCGGAAAATACTCCTCGTTGAGGAAGGTATTGATCACTGTCAGTAAAAAGTCCATATCCAGCGAATGTTCTTCACAGAGCGTCTTCACCGATTTGTCGCCAAGCCCGAGACGAATCCCAAACCGGTTGATTACGGGAATGAGTGAGGGGTGTTCTTCCACCACCTCACTCAATTGCATATTTGGGTATACTAAAGGCATCTCAGCTTTGGAGCGTGATGCCTTTTGACCCGGCGGTTTCTTTGCTGCACCCTTGCGGCGCTGTGCCTGACATCCGCACTCGAAACTTACGTAGTTGTTATAACCAATCATTTTCAATCCCTTAAAGCCATTGATATAGTTATCGGCATCTCCATCCTCACCCGGCATGCTGCGACGTTTGCGGCTGGCCACGTGTACGTGTTGGAGATACTCTCCACCAGAGATAAAGGCTCCCATATCAGAGGTCTCTTCCCATGTCATATGCCAGAAGTCGCCCATGCAACGTACACCCGGATTATTGATATCCCGGCATAAAGAGGCGGCGTCGGCTACTTGACGTAGATAAAAACACTCTTTTCGGTTCAAAGGTTCAAAGATGACGCTAGTCCCATGCTGGGCGGCGAAAGTTCCCATCTCGTTGAATTGCTCGCAAAGGAAATCCCGTGTCTCCATCGTATGAGGCAAGGCGGGGACTTGACCATTAAAGGCAGGAACGATAATCACGCCCGTAGAACCTAATTCACCGGCTGCGGCTATGATCTCTTTCATCGTATCCATGCATTCCTTGCGGATGGCTGGATCGGTAGAAAGAATAAAGCCTTTGAAGCCGGCGCAAATGGCACTCACTTTGATATTACGTCCGTTTAAGGCCTGCTTGATCTCGTTTACCCGGCTGGCTAATCCTCCGCCACCCGGCTCAAAACCTACAACGCCCAACTTCTCCATAAAATCAAGTTTCTCGTTCAAACTTTCACCCGGGGCGATTCCCTCTTGGAAAGAAAGTTTTAATTCAAGGTCCTTGCCGGTCTTGTCGCTCCCTTTTTCTCCTTCGGCAGTCTTTGCCGGCTTGGAAGAGCAGGAGGCCAAGGCCGTACTTCCTACCGCTAAAGCAGCGCCGGATAAAGAGGTTCTTAAAAAGTTTCTTCTATTTAATGTCATAAACAGTCTGGATTATTTCTTGTCGATTGGTTTACCCGGAACAGGAACGACGAAGCCGCTCATATCCATCTTTCCTAAGTTCAAATCTTTCGGAGTATAATCCAATGCAGAGGCAGTCATGGCATCCCAAGTGGTCTCGGCACCCGTGTAAGCGGACTCACGACCCATGATTGCGGCCATATTGGAGATAGCAGTCTCAGAAGCTTGCTCGATTTGTTTACCACCACGGATGCAGTTGATCCAGTTTACATGCTCTAATGTATACGGGTCAGTTTGCTTGAAGTTCGCTTTTTCGGCCTCGCTATCATATTTCCAGATAACGTTTCCTGCCAAATCCTTGATCTCCATCGTGTCACTGCTCCATGATCCCTTGGTTCCTTGGATGAATTCGCTTACATTATTTGCACAACCATCTATCTGGCGGCACATACTATGCATATGGATACCATTTTCCATTGTGAAATCAACGCTGAAGTTATCATATTGGTCGCCAGTGATACGACGGTGGCGAGAACCGAAACCTACAGCCTTGACTGGTTTCAATCCGCTGAACCAAGTGAATACATCTATATTATGTACGTGTTGCTCTACGATATGGTCGCCGGAAAGCCATTTCCAGTTTACCCAGTCCTTGATCATATATTCGCAATCGTTCCATTCCGGTTGACGATCCCGATACC
>OHPW01001604.1_pt1 | contig 11905 bp, 10 predicted proteins | sample 1577771 | NCBI WGS metagenome assembly OHPW01 (sample SAMEA3879608, study PRJEB24766) | human gut metagenome | biome: human-associated habitat; feature: feces | place: USA | collected 1985/1987
AAACTCAGAAGGTTTTAAATCATGACGAAATGGCTCAGCCACCGTATGGTTGAGCGGGGAATCATAAAAGAGGAGGAGCAGGAATTATACCAGTTTGGAATACGCAATGGTATGATCCTGCTTCTAAACGTTGTGACGGCACTGGTCATCGGCCTGCTCACAGAGCAGCTGGCGGTTGTGGCAGTGTTTACCCTGTCTTTTATGGTTCTTCGCAGCTATACCGGTGGATATCACTCAGACAGCAGGATTTTCTGTTATCTTGGTTCCAATCTGGTGCTGCTGGTTCCGGTTTATACACAGGCTGTGTTTTGTAAGACATCGCTGGCATGGCTGCTGGCAGTATTGCTGGTGTCCGCAGGGATTATTTTTTTACTCAGTCCCATGCACAGCAAGAACCGGAAACTGGATAAAGAGGAACAAAAGCATTTTGGCAGAAAAGCAAGGCTGATCGCAGCTTTGGAACTGGCTGTGCTTGGCATTCTGTGGCATGCAGGACAGATACCGTATGCTTACGCTGTTTATACGGGCATCTGCATCACGGCACTGTTCATGCTCGTAGGAAAAGCACAGCTATGGATACAGTCACATACCGAAAATAGATAGTCCCTTCCGAACATGCGGAGGGGAATTTTTTTCTGGAAAACAGGAGGAATGACAATCCAAGACGGTAACTTATTACAGGTACCGTAAGACTTATTACACTTATATTGAAGCGCACTTTCTTTCCAAGTATAGTACCGCCAAAAGGCTTAGGAGAAGAAAGGCGTGGCATGTTTTGGGGAATTCATGCCGCACCGGATTGCAGGGGGCGGCAGAAAGAGAAAAGTTCATAAGGATAACATCCGGATGCAGTTTTGCATGCTTTATTTTGCATGGGAACAGCACCTTTTTTTATTGTCTTTTTCCAGTAAAGCAGAACCCAGAGGTCCGCCAGATGTCCTTCATTTCAAAAAAATTACGAAATGGAGGACATTTGAATGTCAGAATGGATCAGGATCAGAGTAAAGGATTTTTATAAAGATGCAGTCGGAGAATTGGAATACACCTACGTGACCAGAGAAGTCTACGAGGCACTTGCCGATACGTTTCGCAAAGAAGCCCACGCACAGGAAATGCGGGATATCAGACATACGACCAAGGACGGATATACAGAAGGAGAAACGGAAGATCTGGTAGAGCTGACCTGGGAATCAGTAGAGGATACGGTCATCCGGCAGATGGAAATGGAAGCCCTGCAGAAAGCAATGCAGTCACTCACCCCGGTGCAGAGAGAGCGGCTGCATTTTTATTTTTTTGAAGGCATGACATACCGGCAGATCGCAGCGAAAGAAGGGGTTGGAGAGAAGAACATCCGGGAGAGCATAAACGGTGCGGTAAAGAAAATAAAAAAATATTTTGATTAATACCCCCTCAAAAGGTGTTTTTCTGTGAGTACCTTATGAGAGGAACTTTTTCTGGACAGATGGTCTCTTCCGGGAATCCTCTCATGTCTCGTGTGTAGATACGACACATGCAGACAAAAAGCACCTTGAAAAATGCCGGAGAGGAATGCAGGGCTCCGAGCGCAGGATGGAATCACGCCATATCCTGCCAGCCATATCCAGCAGTTCAGATACGTTAGCCATTTCATGAGCCGTAACCGGGGCGCAGTGACACTCCTGCAGCAATCGGGCAGATGTTCTTTCTGCCAGCCATGCTGTGAAAAAGATCGCATCTAAGGAGCCGAGCGGGAAAGCCGGGGTACAGCCTGTCTGTGGTGGACAGGCGCGAAGAGGGGAATGGCCTATAATGATACACCTTGAGATTAGCCAGCACGCAGTGGTGGAGGTGAGATACCTGTGATGTCTGCCTGTCCGAGTGGCAGGGACCAAAGACAGTCTGGACTGACTGCCCATGAAATGCCGTTTTGGGATTTTTTCTTCTCTGTTTTGGCGGCGTTTCGGTTCCGGGGAGTAGTGACAAATAGGGACAGACACTTTTTATTTATGAAGTGAAGGATTATGGCAGTAAGACTTAATTACAGAAACCATGCGGCGGAGGGGAACTTCCGCCGTATTCTTGTGGAGTTAAGAAAAGCTGAAAAATGGGGAATGGAGGAAAACAGGAGATGAAGAAAGAAGATACCGAAATGATGTTAAGGATTTTTGAAACGGAGAGGGCAGGATATGCCTATCTTTATCCGAGTGATGGAGGGGAGCGGAAAGAGGACTATATCTCGACCACGGCAGAAAATATCGCAAATTATATCGGCAGCCATATGTTTGAAGCTGAAAAAATCGTCATTACGGATATGTGTGACAGGCTGATATTAGACACCTGCGGCTATTTTATCAATAGTTGTCCAAATCAGGAATTCTGCAAGGAAATCCATCCGTTCTTAATCCCAATCCAGATGGGAGAAAAGGACGCAGGAGAGGTGCTTTCAGTCAGCAGGGATGTAGCGGAACAGTATTTCCGGGAAGAGGATGAGGCAGCAACCATGGCTGAAATCGGGATGATGTAAAGGTGTTTCTTCTGGGCGGAAGTGTTTTTCTTGGGAGAATGAATTTAACTTACTTAAATCGTAGGAGGAAAAGAAAGGGGAAAGCTGATGGAAGGCGGAGCGAATGAGGTGCGGTATAAGATTGCTGAATTTCTCTTAAAAAGGATGCATGAGGATAAGCTGTTAACCGAGGAAGAATGGGAAAAAATCCGGGTTTTGAATGTCAAGACTTTCTCACCGGAATTAGCAAAAGTATATCTGTAATAACACTGGATATATCAAGGACTATGTGGTAGTGTATGTTGCTGACAGGGAGTGAAAACCCTTGAAAATACTGGGAAAGGAGAAAATAGCATGGCAAAAAAAGTGACTGTCATAAAGGCAGCAAAAGAGCAGAAACATACACAGGAAGAACGTAGACTGAAAGTGTGCGGGTATGCCAGAGTCAGTACCGGCAGTCAGGCACAGGCAACTTCCTATACTGCACAGGTCGAGTACTATACGGAAAAGATCGAGAGCAACCCCCTGTGGGAGTTTGCCGGGGTGTATGCGGATGAAGGAATCAGCGGAACAAACGTAAAGCACAGGGATGAGTTCCAGATGATGATTTCAGACTGTGAGGATGGGAACATCGACCTGATCCTTACGAAATCCATCACAAGATTTGCAAGAAATACGGTGGAGTGCATCCAGACCATCCGAAAGCTGAAAGAGATTGGCGTTGGAATCTACTTTGAGAAAGAGAACATCAACACGCTGTCAGAAAAAAGCGAGCTGTTCATTACCATCCTGGCATCGGTGGCGCAGGGGGAATCAGAAAACATCTCAAGCAACAACCGCTGGGCGATACAGAAACGCTTTCAGGATGGAACCTATATCATATCCACACCAGCGTATGGCTATGGAAAAGATGAGGATGGAAATTTAGTCATCATAGAATCCGAGGCAGAAACCGTAAGGTGGATTTATGAATCCTACCTAAACGGCATGGGAGTGTATGTGATAGCAAAGGCACTGAACCAGAAAGGCATTCCGACAATCCGGGGTGCAGAAAAGTGGCAGGACGGGGTGATACAGGACATTCTGAAAAATCCGATTTATGAAGGGGATATGTTACAGCAGAGAACCTATACAGAAACAAGGTTCCCATTTGTCCGCAGGGTAAACAACGGACAGAGAAACCAGTATCTCATCAAAGACAGCCATCCGCCAATCGTCACACATGAGGAGGCAGAAGCGGTGCGGAACCTGATGGCATACCGGGTGGATGTACTGCACATGAACAAGAGTGACTACACCAAAAGATACCTGTTTTCCGGCAAAATCATCTGCGGGGAGTGCGGAAGAACTTTCCGGCGGCAGAAAATCTACATCGGAAAACCTTATGAGAAGATCATCTGGACGTGCAGCGGACATGTGGAAGATAAAGAGAGCTGCTGCATGAAAGCCATCCGGGAGGATATGCTGCACCGGGCTTTTACAGACATGTGGAACAAGCTGTACACCAATCAGGGAACGATATTAGAGCCGCTGTTAAAAGAACTGACAGAACTTGTGGAAGCAAGGCAGGACAGTGAGGAAATCAGACAACTGGATAAGGAAATCAAAGATATAAGCGAGCAGAGCCAAATCCTAAACCAAGTCATGAGGAAAGGATATATGGACTCTGCTCTTTTTATGGAGAGCAGTAGCAAGCTTGGCTGGCAACTGACGGAATGCAGGAGAAAAAAGACGCTTTTGACCAGAAAGCTGCGGAGGACAAAAGAAATTGTGTGGACCGAACAGCTTATCCAACTGATCGCAGAACAGGATGGATTAAGGGAAGAGTTTGACGAGCAACTGTTTAAAATGACAGCAGAGAAGATCGTGGTCTCCAAAGAACACGACATCACCTTCTGCCTGCACAACGGACTGAATCTGACAGAGAGAGGAGGCAGTCAGGATGCAGTGGCACATGCCAATCGGTTATAAGGTTGTGGATGGAAAAATCACCATCTGCGAAGAGCAGAGAAAAATTGTGGAACAGATATTTACAGACTATGACAGCGGGGTGGCGGCAGGCAGGATCGCCCAGAACCTGAAAGGGAGAAACATATGCAATGCAAAAGGGAAAGTGTCCTGGACCCATGCATCCATTGGCAGGATACTGGAAAACCCAAGCTACCTTGGCACAGAATACTATCCGCAGCTCATAGGAGAGGAACTGTTTGAGAGAGTCCAGCGCAGACGGGAAAAGGTGAGGGCAGAGCTTGGAAGGGCAGACCACAGGCCCGGCAGGGATGAGAGAATCCTCTTCGGAGGTGTCATCTGGTGTGCAGAATGCGGGGCAGTATGCAGTCATATCCAGCCGCGGAATAAGGACAGGGGCGGTGCCGCAAGATGGAGATGTAAAAACTATACGACTGGCAGAGCAAAAAGCTGCAGGAACAGTTTTATTACAGACGGGCAGGCGATGCAGGTGTGTGTGGAAGCCATCAATGCAGTGATACAAAACAAAGGTCTGCTCCGGGTACAAAGGCAGGAGGAAAAGGTCAGCCCGCAGTACCGGGTTCTGGAGCGGAACCTGCAGCACATGAAAGAAGAGCAGGAAAGCACAGAAGCAGACCGGATGAAACTGCTCTATGAAAGAGCAGAGGAACGCTACCTGACACTGGAGGTCAGGGATGGGGAGTTCCGGACAGGGGAGATCAAAAACATCCTTGCAGGAAAAAAGGAACTGGAAACATTTGATGAAAACTTATATAGAAAAATAATCGCACGCATCTGGGTGCATGGTGGAAACATGGCAGAAGTAGAGTTTATCAATGGGAGCCGTGTCACAGCCGGATACAAGGATTAGGAGGGAGAGAAGATGGCAGAAACAGCAAAAAAGATCAGCATGATACCTGCCAAGGTGCAGTATGACCGGAATGTGAAACTGTCAGAGAAGAAAATGAAGGTCGCTGCCTACTGCCGTGTCAGTACGGAACTGGAAGAGCAGGACAGCAGCTATGAAGCACAGGTGGAGTATTATACCAATAAAATATCCGAAAACGAAAACTGGAAAAATGCCGGCATCTATGCGGATGACGGAAAGAGTGGAACAAACACCAAAAAGAGGGCAGACTTTAATGCCATGATACAGGATGCCCTTGCCGGAAAGATCGACATGATCCTTACAAAGTCGGTCAGCAGGTTTGCGAGGAACACGGTAGACTCGCTGGTGACCATCCGAAAACTGAAGGAAAAGAACGTGGCGGTGGTGTTCGAGAAAGAGGGGATCAATACACTGGAGGGAACCGGCGAAATCCTTATCACCATCTTGAGCAGTCTGGCACAGGAGGAGAGCCGCAATATCAGCGAGAACATCCGCTGGGGAGTCGTGAGGAAATTTGAAAAAGGCAAGGTCATCGTAAACTGCACAAAGTTCATGGGATACATCAAAAACGAGGACGGGGACCTGGTCATCGTACCCGAAGAGGCAGAGATCGTAAAGCTGATCTTCCGCCTTTATCTGGAAGGCTACAGTACCGGGAAGATCGCAAAGCATCTGGAGGAGCAGGGAATCAAAACTGCCACAGGGCAGGACAAATGGCATTCCACGGTAATAGACAAAATGCTCCGAAATGAAAAATACATGGGAGATGCACTCCTGCAGAAAACCTACACGGTGGATTTCATGACAAAAAAGAAAGTAAAGAACACCGGACTTGTACCACAGTATTATGTGGAAGATGACCATGAGGCGATCATACCGAAAGAGCTGTTCTACAGGGTACAGGAAGAGATGATGCGGAGGGCATCCTTATGCAAGGCGGCTGTTACCCGGAAGAAGAACCAGAGGAGCAGGTATTCCTCCACCTATGCACTGACCGGCATGCTGATCTGCGGAAAATGCGGGCAGGAGTACCGGAGAGTCACCTGGGCGAGAAACGGGAAAAAGAAAGTGGTCTGGAGATGCAGCAACCGGCTGACCAACGGAGTGAAGAAATGCGGGGAATCCGAGACACTCGAAGAGAACGCATTAAACAGGGCGGTGATGGAAGCCATCCACAGGATCACGAGTGATGATATGGAATTTATGGAACACTTCCGGCAGAACATCATCCATGTCATCGGGAGCTGCGGCACCGCAAAAGAGTCCGGGGAATACGAAGAAAAGATAAAAGAAAAACAGGAAGAGATGGTGGCACTGATCGCAGAGAATGCAAAGACCGGCTCCTACACACCGGAGTTTGATGAACGCTACCGCACCATAGCGGAGGAAATCAATGCCCTAAAAGAGGCACAGAAAACAGCCAGAAACGAGAAACGGATGGCTGACAGCTATGAACAGAGAATCCAAGATATCGACCATTACTTAAGCACAAGCACCTGCCAGATACCGGAGTTCGACAATGACCTTGTCAGACGGCTGATCTCGACCATCAAGGTGGAATCCAGCGAGAAACTGCTGATACAGTTCCAGTCGGGCATTGTCATGGAACAGGAGATTCGATATGAGTAAGGCCGCGGCAGGAATGGCAGCAAGTAAATAGGAAACGTTGTTCCTGCCAGTTTATGGTAAGAATAAAATGCCCGATAATCCGGGCGTTTTATTGTTGGCATAGAAAATAGGAAACAAGTGCAGAACAATAGGAACAGAAAAGTGTGTAATAGGGAAATAAGCGGAAAAAAGATTATATAGAAGAAAGAAACACAAGATTGTGTGACAGGAGAGGAGGAGAAAAGCGTATGAATTATGAGCAACTGATAGAAGAACTGCGGGAGGAAATGTTACAGCTTGTAAACACGAAATGTGATGCACTGCTCCAGATGTACCAAAGTGGAGAAATGAGGACAGACATGAAAGATACAATCCGGGAAAGCAGTCTTATTACAGTGTCCCCGGCAGAACTGAAAGGGAAAAGACCGCTGGCAGTCCAGTTCGCGCCGGGAGAATGGATAGAGACACCTACATGGAGAAAGGTGGCACAAAAGATTTTGCAGACCTGTAATGAACAGCCGGATATCCATGAAAGATTTATGGAAATGTGTGGAAAAGTAGCCGGACGCTGGAGGACGATTCTTGGCAGTTCACCGGAAGAAATGGATGTACCAATAAAGGTGGATGAGGAACTTTATTTTGAGGGGAAATTTGACACCGAAGCGATGTTAAACATGTTAGAGAAAAAAGTGCTGGAACCGGCAGGGGTTGATTACAGTGGTATAAAAATCCGATATATGGGAAAAGTGCAGGAAGCAGCGAAAAGCATAGAACATGTGCAAGAGCGGGATGCTTTGGAGCATGAGGAGCAGGAACAACATGCACCGGTGCAGACAATGTAAAAATTGATTGTATAAAAGAAACGGGTAAGTTATAATATAGGTGTGGTCAGATGCCTTTTTGGGGATGACTATATCTGTTACAAAAAGGAGGAAGGCCAGTGAATACAGAATTGAAAAATGCAGTGAAAGCAACAGATTCAAAAGCACAGTATGATACGAGTGCAAAGCGTCTGTTAGGACAGAAGAGCATACTGGCACATATACTGGTAAAAACAGTTGATGAGTTTAAGGGCATGAATCCAAAGGATGTGGTCAACTGCATCGAGGGAACACCACATATCAGTACGGTATCGGTAGAGCCTGGACTCACAAATGCAGCCAGCGAAAAAAATGGTGAGAGACTGGTCGGTTTCAACACAGAAAATGAAGAGATCAATGAAGGTCTGGTAAGGTTTGATATCGTTTTTTATGTGCGTATGAGAGACGGATTGTCACAGATCATCATAAATGTGGAAGCACAGAAAGATGAGCCGAAGGGATACGAAATCTTAAACCGGGCAATCTTTTATGTGAGCAGACTGATCTCATCACAAAAAGAACGTGATTTTGAGAATTCCAGCTACGATGACATTAAGCGTGTATATTCGATCTGGGTATGTATGAACATGGAAGAGAGCAGCATGAGCCATGTGCATCTCACAAAAGAAGATTTGATCGGTTCCTATGAATGGAAGGGAAATCTTGATCTGCTGAATATCATCATGCTTGGACTGGCAAAGAATCTGCCGGAACATGATGAGACATATGAACTGCACCGTCTGTTAGGAGCGTTGCTGTCACAGGAACTTACAATAGATGAAAAACTAAACATAATTGGAAATGAATACGATATTCCTATTGAGGAGAACTTCAGGAAGGATGTGAGCGTTATGTGTAACTTGAGTCAGGGAATTGAAGAAAAGGGTATTGCGATTGGACGTGCGGAAGGTGAAGCAGGACTTATTATAAAAATGTATAAGAATGGTTTTACAGCAGAGCAGATAGCCTCAGCCACAGATAAGGATATAGAAGAAGTGAAAGCGATTATTGCAGGGAAGGAACCTGCACTTGCATAAAGTTATGTAAGAAAAAGAGAGCCTTTGAGTTTAAATAACTTGGAGGCTCCTGTTATATTAGGAATATTGAAATTAGATGGATATTTGGAATTAGGTAATAACTAATAGAGAGTGATTAAGATGATAGAAAAAGTACAGGAAAGCCATTTATATATGTGGTTAAAGGAAAAAGATAGTAAATTTTTAAGTAAGTTAGATGAAACTATAGAATATGCTAATACGATATTACCGCAAATTAATAATGTTTTTGCAAGTTATACAGTTCATGGTGTAAGACATTCTATAAATGTGATGGAATATATGTATGCACTTGTTGTGGATATAAATAAATTAAGTGAATTAGAAGTAGCATTACTTATATATAGTGCATTGTTGCATGATATTGGAATGATTGCAAATGTGGACGAAATTAAGGAAATCAAAGCAGACCATGCGATATTGGGTGAAAGAAAATATAGTAAAGTACTTGAGAAATATGGGGATGAAATGACCGCTTTGCAAGAGTGCGTAAGGCCGGTACATGGTAAACGTGCGAGAGATTATATTGAGACAAAGATGGATGAAAGGTTATTTTTGATTCCAGAATCAACAAATATTTCATTTAAATCTGAACTTGCACAAATATGCATGTCGCATAATGAAGATTTTGAATGGATAAAAAAGAACTTGCATAATGATGAAAAAAAGGGACATTTTGATCTTAATGCACAGTATATCTCTGTGCTACTTAGAATATCTGACTATTTGGATATTGATGAGCAAAGAGCACCATTATATTTATATAAATATTTGAACCCAAAGGAATTTAGTGATTTAGAATGGAAACAACATTTTGTGATAGAGAACTATGATAAAATAAGAAGAAACCCTAAAACAAATGAATTAGAAATTTTCTTTCAGGGTACAAGTCAGGACCCATCTGTTCATAGAAAACTTTTAAAATACTTTGATGCTATTAATGGAGAATTAAAAAATGCTGTAGATTTATGTGAAAGTTTTGTAGACGAGAAATATCTATTACCATTAAAAACAAATGTAGTAAACCAAATTCAATCGAAGGGTTTTAGTTTTTCTGATTTAAGACTTTCTTTGGATTATAATGCAGTGACCAATTTATTGATGGGAGAGCATATTTATGGTGATAGAAAATATGGGTTAAGAGAATTAATACAAAATTCAATTGATGCATGTAAGACTATGGAAGAATCGGCCACTAAAATGGAAAAATTTAGATATCAAAATTATCAGCCATATATTTCAGTGATTTTGGACAAAGATCGAAAAAAAGTTATGGTTATGGACAATGGTAGTGGTATGTCTATAGATATTTTGAAAAAGTATTTTCTGAATGTTGGTGTATCTTATTATGCGTCAGATGATTATAGGCTACAAGATAGAGAATATTCGCCAATAGGGCATTATGGAATAGGTTTTTTGGCATGTTTTATGCTATCCGATAAAGTGGAGGTTAATACAGTTTATTATAATGAACAGAAAATGAATCGAATTTCATTTGAAAGAAACAGTGAGTACATATGCCTTACTTATGAAGATACTGTAAGACAGCAGGGAACAGAAATAATTTTAGATTATGACCAATGTTTAAGTGTGTTCAATAATAATATAGAAAGATTGGTATCTTTTATAGAAAATAATTTTTTGGATTGTGGAATACCGATTAAAATATCAACAATGGAAAAAGGTGTATCAATGCCATTGGAATGTAATATTAAGAGGATTGAAACAATAATTGCAGAAAATATATGTCTTTCAGAATACTTAAGTGGTATAGAGGCATTCATTGATTGTAGCTATAAACAAATAAATTTTGCAAAATATTTAAGTGACATAAATGGGTACGAGAGTTATTGCTATAATGAAGAGGAGTATTCGGTGGATGAAGAAAATATATCCATTAAAAACTTTGTTAAAGATGGGAAAATTACATTCTTGAAAATTCCGATTATTACAGAAGATGAAGAAAGTGAATTCCTTAAAGCCTATGATGTTTTAGAAGATTACCAAGAAGCACTTGATAAGATAGGAAATTATGAAGCTATAAATATATGGGGAGATGAAGATGAGTTTGAAGATTACGATTTTATAATAGAAGAGTCAAGTGAGAGCATTATTGGTGGATATACATTAGGCGGATTTAGAAATCAGTTTCATCATGGCTCTTTAACACCAGTAAAGCCAGAAATTATAAAAAAAGGGGTTGTCACAGGAGAATCAAATGCTGTTTTGCCTTATAATGAGGAAAATACATTTAAAGGAAGATTTAGATGGGAAAATACTGATACATGCTATGTTAAGAATGTTTTACTATCAGGATTAAGGATTAAGATACCATATCTTGTTGATGGAGTAATATTAAAGGGAGCCGTTATTAATATTTTTAATCGAGAATTTATCCCGAATGTTTCTAGAAATAATATAAGTGCATCGCAACAGGAAAAATTATCTTATGCAATAGGAAAAGCAATTCATTTATGGATTAGAGATCATGCTGAATTATCTACAGAGCAAAAAGCTTTGTTAGATGTTTTTATTGAGACAAAATATAAAGAGACAAATTATTGTTTAAGATAGTAAATGGTTGGAATAATGCCTCCAAGTCCACAACAGATTTGGAGGTTTTCTTCTGCCCATTTTTATCGGGAAGTAATTTCCCCAATAAACAATTTATGGTACAATATCTTAGAAGTTATCATCAAGGGATGAGTAGTGGACCATAGAGAAAGAGCAGAGTAATCGTAAGCTGGTCTGGCTTACATCTAAAATACAATGCAATCTTTTGCTATGCAGGGGCATAAGAGAGAGCATCATGTCAATTTTTTGCAGCCTCGTCACAGAGGATTGCAACATTTTTCGCTCCCAGAGTAAAGTGAAAACTCTGGAAAGTGCATCTCAATTACCCTATCGACACACTGCGAAGCTGTTACGCTCCTGACACGACAGAAGAAGTAACTGATAAGTCAGTTTGGTGTAAATAGTATAAAAACATTGGATTCCGTACAAAAAAGGTAAGCGCCAAATAATCCGGCGGTACCTATAAATT
>OHPW01001607.1_pt1 | contig 11874 bp, 8 predicted proteins | sample 1577771 | NCBI WGS metagenome assembly OHPW01 (sample SAMEA3879608, study PRJEB24766) | human gut metagenome | biome: human-associated habitat; feature: feces | place: USA | collected 1985/1987
TGTCTTTTATATTTTATACGTTAATCTCTGCTTTTACGCCGAGCAGCGCTTCGTTCTCTTTCAGAACCGGATTTACCACATTCTTCAGGAATGCTTCCACCTGTACCGCGGAACGCCCCGTATAGCGGGAGGGTTCCATAGTCTTCTGCAGTTCTTCCAGCGTCATGTTAAAGGCCGGATCTGCTGCAATAAGCTCCAGAAGGTTGTTTTCTTTTCCTTCTACTTTTACATTTCTTCCTGCTTCCATAGAGAGTTCACGAATTCTCTCATGAAGTTCCTGACGGTCTCCGCCAGCTTTTACTGCATCCATCATAATATTTTCGGTTGCCATAAATGGCAGTTCGCTTCTCAAACGTTTTTCAATAACTTTTGGATAAACCACCAGTCCATCTACTACGTTTAAGCAAAGGTCTAAGATACCGTCAATAGCCAGGAAGCCTTCTGGTACAGACAGACGTTTGTTGGCAGAGTCATCCAGAGTTCTCTCAAACCACTGGGTTGCAGAAGTAATGGCCGGATTTAAGGCATCTACCATAACAAATCTGGACAGAGAAGCAATTCTCTCACTTCTCATTGGGTTTCTCTTATAAGCCATGGCAGAGGAACCAATCTGGCTCTTCTCAAAAGGCTCTTCCACTTCTTTTAAGTGCTGCAGCAGACGGATATCATTGGAAAATTTATGTGCGCTTGCTGCGATTCCTGCCAGTACATTTAATACTCTGGTGTCTACTTTTCTGGAATAGGTCTGTCCGGAAACCGGATAGCATTCCTTGAAGCCCATTTTCTGTGCAATCATGGGGTCAATTTTATCAATGGTTTCCTGATCCCCGTCAAACAGTTCCAGGAAACTTGCCTGTGTACCTGTGGTGCCTTTGGAACCTAATAATTTCATGGTGCTGAGTACATACTCCAGGTCTTCCAAATCTAACATGAATTCCTGCATCCAAAGAGTTGCTCTCTTTCCTACGGTTGTAGGCTGTGCAGGCTGAAAATGGGTAAACGCAAGGGTTGGCTGTGCCTTATGCTCCTGAGCGAATTTCGCCAGTTCTGCAATCACGTTCACCAGCTTCTTGCGCACCAGTTTCAAAGCTTCTGTCATGACAATAATGTCTGTATTGTCTCCTACATAACAACTGGTAGCTCCAAGGTGAATAATTCCTTTGGCTTTTGGACACTGTACACCATATGCGTATACATGGGACATCACATCGTGGCGTACCTGTTTTTCTCTTTCTTTTGCCACCTCATAGTTAATGTTGTCTGCATTTGCCTTCAGTTCATCAATCTGTTCCTGGGTAATATTCAGTCCCAGTTCTTTCTCTGTCTCTGCCAGCGCAATCCACAATTTTCTCCAGGTACGGAATTTCATGTCCGGAGAAAAAATATACTGCATTTCTTTACTTGCATAACGCTCGGATAATGGACTTACATATCTGTCTGTACTCATCTTTCTTACCTCTCTGTTTTCTATGAACTCGGTATAACACATCTGGATTATATATCATCACAGGTCAAAACACAAGTTAAAATCCTGTGCTTCTATGGTAATCCCGTATAAACCCATTTAAAACTTCCTCTGCCTCTTCCCTTGTAACAGGCCGGGTTTCCTGTTCCGCTTCTTCCAGTTTTTGCAGCACTTCCTGTTTCTGTTCTTTTGAAGCTTCCATATCTTCACAGGCTTTTTCAAATCCTTCCTGTTGCTCCATATAAACTGCCATAAGATAGTGACTCAATACCTGTTTTGTGCGAAGCACCTGATAGGCCTTCAAAAAGCACTGAGCTGCATCTGCAAACTGAAACAAATGCAGATACGCACATCCCATGTTATGATAAATGCCGCCGCTGAACTGCTCTCCCAGACCTTCTTTGTCTTCTTTTTGCAGGGCGTTTTCATAAATCCGGATGGCGTTTACATACATTTTGTTTTCCACCAGATAATCTCCTTTTTTCTTTTCCCGCAGAACAACCGGCTGTAGTTCCAGAAGATTCAGCTTCTCATTAAGCTCCTTAAATTCCTTATGGGTGAGATAATTAATTTCCTTAAACACTGCCAGAATAAACTCTGAAGTCCCAAGTCCCTCTTCCAGCACCTTATACAAACGCTTGTACAGCTTTTCAAGCCCCAGCTCTTTTCGCAGCCAGTCGCACAGATGCTCATTTAAAATGGTTTCATCTAACAGATAAATATTATGGTAAAAATAGTAGCAAAGCTCTTCAATGCTGTAAATATTGGTACTGATGTTTTCGATATAATAGGGCATGGATGCCCGCTTTACCTGACATAAAATATAACTGCTCATCTTCGCGCCTCCTTTACCATGATACTTTCTCAATCCAGACCTTTCCCTGGGACGGGAACATTTCTCCAAATCCTAAATCTTCTGCCTGAATCACACAGAGTTCTTCTGATTCATAGGAAATCGTCACCCGAAGTCTGGTGGTTTTATTGGGGCGTTTGGGAAGTCCCGGAAGTTTCATACTGCACCTGGTTTTGCTTCCCCCATCTATGGAAGTAACCAGGAATTCTAAATCTTCTCTGTCGTCTAAAATCAGCTCCAGCTCTGTATGAATCTCATACCAGTTCTTCCCTGCTTCTGCCAGCACATAAGTTTTGGGAGAACCATTAACCATCATGTCCATAGCCACATGATTACGCACCAGAGAAGGACTTAGATAGAGGTATCCCTTTAAAATTCCTTCATCACATTTTTCTCTTGCCCCGTAGCAGGCGCCCTTTACATAGAGATTGTTTCCATAATACACATGCCTCTGGTTTTTACAAAGATAGGGGGTAGACCGCACTGCCCATTCCTGGTCAAAGCCATCGCCTACAATATAAATACTGGAATAAGGCTCTGCTGCACAGGACCTGGCAATGAGGCGGTAAAAATTTTCATCTCGCTCCACCGGATCCTGGGATATCTGTGCAGTAACGCCATGTTCAATATACGCTGTCATAGGCCGTTTCTGACTGTCAATCACAAGGCTTGCAAAAGAAACCTCCTTTTCCTCAAACAAAAAACAGCCGATTTTCCGATTCCAGTTGTCTCTTCTGTGATTCATTACATAATAGTAAAAGCTCTCATCATAATCCTGAAGGAAAATCTGATTTCTGCTAAAGCCCATACGCTCACCTGCCTGATAAAGAGCCCCAACCATTGTTTTTGATAATTTAGGCACTGTAATCATCACTGCTTTTATCTGCCTTACCGGATCTGCAGTTCCCAAAAGGGAAATACAGCCGCGAAGATAATGTTCCAGAAGCTCTTCTGGTTTTCTACTGGTTCCATCCACCAGAATTTCTTCTGACTTTCCAAACATTGCCAAAAGTCCGGTCACTGGAATTTCCCCTTCATTCCTGGAAAAATACTGGGCTTCCATTCCAAAATGCCAGACCTCTTCCCCAGGTTTCTTAGACAGCATAGTGGGAAACAGATATTGATTGCTCCCTGTTTTTACAGAAATGGAAATCGGCTCTTTTTCCTTTCGGTCAAAATAGCAAATCTGGGACTGCTGTTTTCCAATTTCCAGACCTACAATAATATTTCGTGTCTCATTCACTTCCATTTCCTCCCTTTAATCCAACAGTGGAAACAGCCGCCATACCTGCTGCTCCTGTTTCAAATATTCTTCCTCTGCCTGACAAAGCTCCTGAAGATTTCCCTGTTCCTTCATCTGCAGCATGGCATTGAGCATCTGATATTTACTTCTGCCCTGAAAGCTGGTTTTCTCCACTGTAAGTACCTGCTTTGGCGTCGTTTCTATGCTGTTCTCTTTTTCTATGACAAAATAGGTAATCAGTTTTTCTCCATAAAACAGGACAAATTCCTTGTTATAAATCCCCTGATACCGTTCCTTCAAAGGCTCCATCTTCTCCTCTGACAGCACGTTTTCCCGCTCAATCTGGTAATGCAGGGTAACTTTCGCATTTGGTCCTGCCTTACACTGCACAAATACTTTATCCTCTAACTGGAAAATCTGCTGCAGTTCTTTTGGCATGTCCTGGAAAAATGCAAATTTCAGACGTTCCTGTACACATTCTTCCAAAATCTCTCCGGCTCTTTGCATTCTTCTTTCATTCCACTGTCCATTTTCTGTATATGCTTTCAAAAGCGCCAGTCTGCAAATAATATCACATTCCCATCCTTTTTCCAGAATCTTCTCCAGCGCCTCAAAAAGAAATGCTTCTTTTTCTCTTTCTCCTACAAAATAATCATAGGCTTCAAAAGTAAGGTAGGCCAGAATCACCTGTTCCCTTCCTCCCTGTTCCAGATATTCCTGCAGTACCTTCAACCCCTGTGGATGTGCATATCTGGTAAACATGCTGTAGCGCAGAATTCTTTCTTCCAATCCATAGCAGTCCACAGCAAAGCCCATGGCGCGCTCCCACAGCCACACCATTTCCTTCACCGGACCTTCAAAATGCTTTACCAGATAACGCAAAAGCACTTCATCATAAACTCCCGCCTGAACAATATAAGATGCCAGAAGGAGCATTTCCTCTTCATATTCAAATTCCAATTTCAAAATCATCTGGCTGCATAAACGGAGCAAAATCGGAATATCAATGTTTTCATATCCGTATTCACACACCAGATCATAAGCGCCCAAAAACATATCCTGCTTTACCAAAATGGTAATGAGCAGACGTTTATTTACCTTTGCAAAGCCTCTGAAATCCATATCTCGAAGGGATTCTCTCAGATTTCGGTTATCCATCTGTGACTCATAATACAGCAAAAGCCGCTTTCTCATTTCCTGCCTGTAGGCATCTGTAAACACATCCTCATCTAAAATTGCCTGGAAATTTTTGCAGTTTTGTTCGTTAATTGGCTGTTCATGTTTCAGTTCTCCACAGGTGTGCAGCAGCATTCCCGGATATTTTCGTCCATCTTGTAACAGTTTCCCTGATAATTCCTCCACATCCAACAACGGATGAATATTGTAATCCACAGTTGCCACATAACGCCTCTGGCGGCTGTCCTCGAACAGAATCGCCGCATCCCTGGTATAAAGAGAAATATAAGCAGTTTTATCAGCACACAGATAAGCCTGTTCTTTTTTCATAGAAGCATGGCGCACAATTACCCTTCTGATTTTCGGGTCATCACAGTAAATCCTCTGGGTAAACAATACCTTTGCCAGAGCGCTTCTTACATTTTCATCCCTGGAATCCACACAGAATTCCTGATAAACCACAGCAAAATCCTCATTCATTCTGCCTTCCTTGATTTTCTCACAGGCAAAGGCTTCCATTTTATTCCGGTATGCCTGATAAGTTTCCGGATCCAGGTCTTTATTTCGGATAACATTACTGTACACAAATGCTTTTTTCTTATCACTTAAGGTATTATTATAGCCAAAATACAGACGAATCACTTTGGGCAACACTTTCTGATAATTTCTGCTCATGGTTTCAATATAATATTCATACAGACCTGTAATCTTCAGTTCTGACATCACTGCCAGTTCATACCATCGGAAATATTCAGGGTTTCTTGGCTCACCCTTCATAATCAACTGGCAGATTTCCTTCACAGTCTGGACCGTAGGATATTGCTCATAAGCACATTCCAAAATCTCATAAACCTTCTGCGAAAAACTCTTCATCTGTCCTGCCAGATCTGCTGCCCGAAAAGCCATTTCTTCTGTAAGAATGTGATATTTCTCAGCAAACAAAAAGACCTGGACCGTAAATTCATTCATTTTCCGAAATACCGCTCCGTCCTCTGCTGCAAGACGACATGCCATGAGATACAAAAAGGGGCTTCTGCATCCAATCCGGTACTGCTCCTCCAAAAGAAACATTTTTCTTGATGGAGTTCTTAGCGCCTCAGAATCTAACTGAAAGATCATATATAATAATAAACAGCTATCTACCCTGCGCTGATGGAGCTGACGCAGTCTGGCTGTCACATGCTCTTTCAGTTGGGTACTTCTTTCTGAACATTCGTTTAAGTATAAAAACGCGCCCTCCAGTTCTTCTTCCTGAAGCACCCTCTGATTATTTTCCAGAGAGTCTAACAGGCGTCTGGCTTCTTCTTTCTGTCCTTTTTGGATATACACATAGGCTTCAAAAAGCTGACACTCTGTAGCATAATATCCATTTTCCTTTAGCTCTTCCAAAAGCTCCAGCATATTCTGGCTCCAAGTCTGTACGTCCACACGTCCCAGCTCCATGTCCAGCATTTCTCTTGCTGCCTGCAGCCGCTTTTTCTTCTCATAAGCAGTAACATTTACCTGAATTCGATTACTTTTAGACGCCATAATTTCATAGGTAATGGTTTCATAAACTGTTTTAATCTGAATCCTTCCAAAATTTTTCCCTTTGCCAAGACCGTCCCGACGGATAATATATTCTAAATCATAAACACTTCCAATAAAGTGCCCATCCTGAATAGAAGTTTTCTCTACCTCCAGAAAGTCTCCTTCTGTCTGAATCTCTGCTCTTAAAAATCCCCAGCCGCTCCTGCGTATCCGCAGAGTGTCTTTCAAAGAACTCTGTACCTCATACAATTCCAGAGCTTCTTTTTCCAGACTCAGTGTAACCGGCTTTTTCATCCCTGCTCCTATGAGAAACTCTTCCAGATTCTGATAGGGTACCGGAGTCTGTGACAAAGCCTCATAATACGGCAGTAATTCTTCCCTGCCTTTTAAAAGCTGTACAAAAGAAGCATCTGTAAATAACTGATAGGCTTCTCTGAAATCCTCCTTTGCAAGCTCCACAAACTCCTCCAGAGTCCCAACAGTTCCCTGGGAAGTCCTGACTTCCGGTTTCTTAACAGTAATAGAAAAAGGCACCCTGTATTCTCCTATACTGGTGCTTAGTACAATTTCTCCCTCAATTTTATCCTGACCTTCCAGCCCTGCAGTGTCCACTCCATAGGGAAGTTTCACCCTGTCTCCTGAGAATTTTTCCTTTCCCAAAAGAAATCTTCTGTGGCTGGAATACGCCATTCCTTTGATTCTTCTATCATCTCCTGCCCAAAATTCCAGTTCACCACGAAACCTTTCTTCCGGCAGGATATCCAGCACGATTTCAGTCGCTGACAGTTCCAGTTCCGGTACCTCATACTCAAATCGTCCGTTTATCAGTTGTTCCATTCGTGTCTTCAAATTATCACCCTTACCCTGTCTAGTATATTCCTGAATTCCATATTGAATCCTTGATAACAATCTGCTACTATGAATTATACACTACAAAGTTGTGCTGTGCAACGTACAATCCACATTCAAGAAAGAGAGGCATATCCATGCTGAAACATAAAGACCATTTCCATGGCAGTGACCTGGAAAAAATTGAAGAAATCTACCATATTCAAAAAGAGGACATTACCAGTTTTTCTGCAAATGTAAACCCTCTCGGTATCTCTCCCCTGTTAAGAGATACCCTTTCTAAACACCTGGATGCTATTACCACTTACCCGGGTCCTACCTATTCGGAATACGAAAGGGAAATTGCCCTTGAGGGTGGTCAGACCCTCTATTATCCTTTAAAGGAAGAGGAAAACTTCCAAATGAACGTAGAAGATTTCTGCAGCCATCTAAATGACAGCCTGGACCTTCTGGTTCTGTGCAATCCAAACAACCCTACTTCCACTGCTATTTCCAGAAAAGAAATGCGGCGGATTCTGGACAGAGCCATGCAGTACGGAATTTCAGTTATGGTAGATGAAACTTATGAGGAATTTACAGATGCCGGAAGCAAGATTTCCTCCATTCCCCTAACCAACAATTACAATAATCTTATTGTTTTGCGGGGAATTTCCAAATTCTTCGCTGCTCCCGGTCTGCGTCTTGGCTATGCGGTTACCGGAAATCCTGATTTGCTGAAATACATCAATACCAGGAAAAATCCATGGACTATTAACAGTCTGGCAGAGATTGCAGGATGTATCATGTTTTCCGACAAAGAATATATTGAAAAAACAAGAGCGTTGATTACCAGTGAACGAAACCGGTTGTATCAGTTACTGCATACCTGGAAGCATGTAAAAGTATATCCTTCCTGTTCCAATTTCCTTCTGGTGAAAATACTGAGAGAAGATGTGACTTCTGAAATGGTATTTGAACATTGCATCCGCAAGGGGCTGATGATTCGGGATTGCTCCACATTCCCGTTTCTGGATAACTCCTTTATACGGTTCTGCGTAATGAGTCCTGAGAAAAATGATGAGTTGGTGGAGGCGTTGAGGGAATTAGACCTGTTCTAAAACCTCCTTGATTTTTTCTTTTTTCATGGATATAATAATATCTAATCACGATTTAGTAAATCAAGATTAGACATTTAAGGAGGGAGCGCCATGTTCATCGGAAGAGAAAAAGAGCTAAAATTTCTGCAAGATAAATATAATGAGAAAAAAGGTCAAATGATCGTATTATACGGCAGGCGACGTGTTGGGAAAACGGAAACTCTCAGAGAATTTTGCAAGCACAAACCACATATTTTCTATTCCTGTACGCAAAGTACTGACAGAGTACAACTAGCAAAATTTTCAAAGCAAATTCTACGAGAAGATATTCCAGCAAAACAATATATCTCTGAGTTTACTGATTGGGATAAAGCGTTCCGCTCGATCCTAGATTTGCCATACGGAGAAAAGAAAAGGCTAATTGTAATCGACGAGTTTCCATATATGTGCAAAGGAAATCCAAGTATCCCATCTATTCTGCAAAACCTCTGGGATACAGATTTGAAGGACAGTAATGTGATGATTATTCTCTGTGGCAGCGCAATGAGTTTTATCGAAAAAGAATTGCTTGCAGAAAAAAATCCCCTTTATGGCAGAGCAACAGGTATTTACAAAATGAATGAAATGGGATTTTACGATGCTGCCCGCTTTTTTCCCAATTACTCAGCCCAAAATAAGATACTTGCTTACGCTGTACTTGGCGGTATTCCACACTATCTCAATCAGTTCAACCCTGACATTGACCTTAATGAAAACATCAAACGCAATATTCTTACCAAAGGCTCGGTACTGTATAGCGAAGTAGATTTTTTGCTCCATCAGGAGCTTAGAGAAACTCCCATCTATAACTCCATTATTGAAGCTGTTGCTCTGGGCAGTACAAAATTGAATGACATTAGCCAGAAATCACTTGTAGAAAATACTTCAAAAACAAGTGTCTATCTAAAAAATCTGATAGAACTTGGCATTGTTGAGCGCGAATTTTCTGTTGATACTGGGACAAAAGAAAAGGCAAACACAAATCGAGGGACTTACCGTTTAACCGATAATTTTTTCCGGTTTTGGTATGCTTTCGGTTTTGCGAATCTATCACAACTTGAAGATGGGGATGTGGAGGGTGTTTATGAATATCTCGTAGCTCCTGCATTGCATGAGTTTGCTTCATTATCATTTAAAGATGTTTGTAAAGAATTTGTGCGTAAGCTGCAGAAGAAAAATGCCTTACCATTTCGCTATACCAAAATGGGACGTTGGGCTGGAAAAACAACCGTTCGTGATAAAAATGCGGAAAATGGCTTGAGAATAGCAGAAACAGAAATTGACTTACTGGGTATCGGGAAGGATGCCAACGAGTATTTAGTGGGTGAATGTAAATTCAAACACAGCCCCTTCGACTATTCTGAATATCTGAATACCTTAGCAAAATTAACTCCACAAAAAACAAAAGCCAAATTCTACTATGCCTTATTTTCCGAATCTGGTTTTGATAAAAAAATCGAAGCAGAAGCCGAACATTCAGATACGCTTTCTCTCTACGATCTCGAAACGATTGTAAACTATAAAAAATAGCATTGCCACTACAAAATCTGTACCTTGCCAACTGCAGTAAGCACTTTACAGGGCTTTGCCCTGACAATAAAAAGACTGCCACATGAAGTTTATATCCTGCTCATGTGACAGTCTCTTATTTTTTTATTTCTTAAAATTTCTCTCCGGAAAGCATTTCATAAGCTTCAATATACTTATCGACTGTTTTTTCCACAACTTCATCTGGAAGCAGGAAGTCACTGTCCGGATTTGCTTTTAACCAGTCACGCACATACTGTTTGTCAAAGGAAGGCTGTCCCTGTCCTGGTTTGTAGCCTTCTAATGGCCAGAATCTGGAGCTGTCCGGTGTCAGCATTTCATCACCCAGAACAATCTCACCCTTTTCATTGAGACCAAACTCAAATTTGGTATCTGCAATAATAATATTCTTTGTCAGCGCGTATTCTGCACATTTTTTGTACAGGGCAATGGTATAATCGCGAAGTTTCTCTGCATACTCCTGTCCTTTTCCAGGATAAAGTTTTTCCAGAGTTTTCACAGTTTCTTCAAAAGAAACGTTTTCATCGTGGTCTCCCAGTTCAGCCTTGGTAGATGGTGTATAGATAGGTTCAGGCAGCTTATCAGATTCCTGTAAGCCTTCCGGTAACTGAATACCGCATACAGTACCATTTTCTTTGTAGCTGGCCCAGCCGCTTCCTGTAATATATCCTCTTACAATACATTCTACAGGGAGCATCTCCAGTTTCTTACAAAGCATCACATGTCCTTCATATTCCGGTGTCTGGAAAAATTCCGGCATATCCTTTGTGTCTGTAGAAATCATATGGTTCGGCACAATATCCTTTGTGAAATCGAACCAGAACTTGGACATTTTTGTAAGGACAGCGCCTTTGTCTGTGATTTTGTTTTTCAGGATGTAGTCAAATGCGGAAATCCTGTCTGTTGCATACATAACAAGTTCTTCTCCAATGTCAAAAATCTGACGTACTTTACCTTCTTTAAATGGTTTGTATTCCTGCATGGTTTCACCTTTCCTCTTCTTTTTTTACTTTTCCGCCTCATGTATGGTGGAATGCTTTTATTGTAACAAATTTCCGGAAAAAGGGAATAGTATTATGAAAAAAAATACAAAAAATCTTGTACTTTCCTTACTGAAAATCAAATAAGGACATCTGATTCGACTTCGGCAGCTTTCCAAAGAGTCCCAAATCATTCATCAAATCAATGGTAGAAGACGTTACCTTTGTCCGGTTACGGAAATCATCCAGAGAAAGGAAGGGGCCTTCCTCTGCTGCTGCCACCACAGCATCTGCCGCCCTGTCTCCCAGACCTTCTATGGTATCCAGAATTTTCCATCCACAATCTGGAATGATCTGGACTGTGCACGGAAGATGTCGATGGGTTCAAATTCAAAGCCTCTTGCATACATTTCCTGAACAATCTTCATATCCTTGTACGTATCCTGTTCTTTTTTGCTCAAAGTATCTTTCCGTTTCTCATAATCATCCATAAAATACTCCAGCTTTTCCTTTCCCTGACACATGAGCTCATAGGAAAATGCTGTGGCGCGGATACTGAAATAAGACGCATAATAAGCCAGGGGATGAAAAATCTTGCAGTAGGCAATCCTCCATCCCATCATAACATAGGCTGCTGCGTGGGCTTTCGGGAACATGTATTTAATCTTCTTACAGGAGCCAATATACCAGTCCGGCACATCATGCTTTTTCATTTCCTCTTCCCATTCCGGCTTCAGCCCTTTTCCCTTACGGACGCTTTCCATAATGGTAAATGCCTGTCCGTGCTCCAGCCCTTTGTTAATAAGATAAATCATAATATCATCTCGTGTACAGATACAGGTGGTAATGGTTGCGGTTCCTGATTTAATCAAATCCTGAGCATTGCCAAGCCATACGTCCGTTCCATGAGACAGACCGGAAATACGCACCAGGTCTGAGAAGGAGGTAGGGTTGGCGTCAATTAACATCTGCATGGCAAAATCAGTTCCAAACTCAGGGATTCCCAGACACCCAAGAGGACAGCCACGAATATCATCCGGGGTCAGTCCCAGGGCTTCTGTGCTTTTAAACAGGGACATAACCTCCTTGGAGTCCAGTGGAATTTCTCTGGCATT
>OHPW01001615.1_pt1 | contig 11826 bp, 10 predicted proteins | sample 1577771 | NCBI WGS metagenome assembly OHPW01 (sample SAMEA3879608, study PRJEB24766) | human gut metagenome | biome: human-associated habitat; feature: feces | place: USA | collected 1985/1987
GACTGGAAACCCTATCGACCTTTATTTATGCGGATGCCCGCAAAGGGGGACTGACACCGGAGTTGCGTCCGCTGTCAACTATCATTTTCGTGACGGTGCTTGTCCTTTTGATTGTGATTAATAAACGGGCGGAGAAGTCCAAAAGCTAATGGAGAAAAGCAGGAAATGAATAAACTGATTACAATAATAGCGAGTTGCCTCTTTCTTTTGACTTTCATGTCTTCATGCAATCGTACGGATGAGGAGCGCAGTCATATTCTGAAAGTCTACAATTGGGCAGACTATATCGACGAGGATGTCTTGGCCGAATTTCCCGCTTGGTACAAGGAGCAGACCGGCGAAGATATCCGGATTATCTACCAGGTGTTCGATATCAATGAGATCATGCTTACCAAGATCGAACGCGGGCATGAAGATTTCGACCTGATCTGTCCGTCCGAATATATAATCGAACGGATGTTGAAGAAAAACCTTCTTGTCCCGATAGACCGCAATTTCGGAAAGACACCGGATTATCTGGATAATGTCTCTCCCTATATCCGCGGGCAACTAAACAAGCTAAGCCAGCCGGGACGGAAAACGACCGACTATGTCGTCCCTTATATGTGGGGAACGGCTGGGATTTTGTATAACAAGCAGTTCGTGGAGGAGAAAGAGGTCGAAAGCTGGGAGTGTCTTTGGGATTCGAAGTTCAGAAACAAGATATTGATGAAAGACAGCTATCGTGACTCCTATGGTACGGCCATTATCTACGCCCATGCGAAGGAACTGGAAGATGGGACCGTGACGGTCGAGCAACTGATGAACGACAATTCTCCCGAAGCGATCGCCATAGCCGAAGAACTTCTGAAAAAGATGAAACCCAACATTGCCGGTTGGGAAGCCGATTTCGGCAAGGAAATGATGACGAAAGGCAAAGCCTGGCTCAATTTTACCTGGAGCGGCGATGCGGTCTGGGCGATGGATGAAGCGGAGGCTGTCGGGGTGGAACTGGACTATGAAGTGCCCCGAGAAGGCAGCAATATCTGGTATGACGGCTGGGCGATCCCTAAATATGCCCGTAATGTAAAGGCGGCCAGTTATTTTATTGATTATCTTTGTCGTCCGGACGTCGCTTTGCGGAATATGGATGCCATCGGTTACGTCAGTGCCATTGCGACTCCCGAAATTATGGAAGCCAAGATCGATTCGACAATCGAGAAAGTTTCCGACTTGAGTTATTTCTTCGGTCCCGGTGCGGATAGCATCCGGATCAATCCGGTACAATACCCCGACCGCAAGGTGGTAGAACGTTGTGCCATGATCCGCGATTTCGGAGATCGGACGGAACTGGTTTTGGAAATGTGGAGCCGCGTGAAAGGAGATAACTTGAATACAGGGATCGTCTTGCTGATCTTTGCCGTGTTCGGAGTGTTATTTGTCTGGCTGGTATATCGCAGGATACGTCAATATAAACAGCGGCAGCGGCATCACCGACGTCGCCGCCGCTGGTAGTAAATAGTTAGAATCAAAATTGTCGATTATCAATTGTCAATTAAAAGAAGGTCATGGAAGGCATAAAAAATTTGGTTATAGATTTTGGCGGCGTGATTATCAATCTCACCCGTAATCGGTGCATCGAGGCATTCGAGAGTTTGGGGGTCGCGAATATACGCGAGCAGATTGTCAATAACTACCAGCATAAGGATCTGTTCATGAAGATCGAGCTCGGTTCCATTACGGTAGCAGAGTTTCGCGAGGGTATCCGTCATCTGACCAGACAGCCTTTGACGGACGAACAGATAGATGCCGCCTGGATCGCCATGCTCGATGATGTTCCGGATTATAAGCTGGATCTTTTGCTCGACCTCCGCAAGCGTTACAATACGATGTTGCTCAGCAATACGAACGAGATTCATTGGGACTGGTCGGAAAAGACCTGTTTTTCCTATAAAGGCCACCATGCTTCCGACTTTTTCAATCATATTTATCTTTCCTACCGCCTCCATCTGCTGAAACCCGATGCCGAAATTTTCGAATATGTCCTGCAAGATGCCGATATCCGTCCTGAAGAAACACTTTTCATAGATGATGCCGTCCCCAATTGCCGTACGGCGGAATCACTAGGATTTCATACCTATACGCCGCAACCTCGTGAAGACTGGTCGCATTTGTTTGGAATTATGAATCATAAATCATAAATCTCTCACATTTAATATATTGTATGATGTCCCTACGTCATACACATCGTTGCCGTCCACCTTCTTGATATAGTTTACAACACGGATGGTAACGGGAAGGATGATTACTTCATAGAGGGATTTCAGAACCGCCTGTGTCCCGATCATAATGAAAAGTTCGCCTATCGGTATCAGTCCGGCGAAAGCGATCGGGAAAAAGATCATCGAATCGGCACTCTCGCCGACCAAAGTGGAGACGATGGCCCGTAAAGAGAAATTCTTTCCGGCTGAAGCAATCTTCATCTTACTCATCACGTAAGCATTCAGGAACGAACCGACAAGAAAAGCCATCAGGCTTGCTATGGCGATGCGCGGTGCCATTCCGAACACGAAGTTGAAACCTTCTTCGCCTTCCCAAAATGGGGCGGCAGGCAACATCACCGCCAATTGCGCAAATCCGATTACAAGGAAATTAGAAATAAACCCGCTCCAGATAATCAGGCGTGCCTTCTTGAATCCCCATACTTCGGCGATACAGTCATTGATGATATATGAGATCGGGAAAACGATCAGTCCGGCAGTCGCTGTGATGCCGAATACCTGGATAACTTTGGTTTCTAACAGGTTTGAAGCTACCAGGCAGATATTGAACAGGATGCCTAACAGCATGAATGGTACGGTTACAGTAGATGTCTTTTGCATATTTCTTGTTTTTAACGAGGTTTATCAAGCACTCGGTGAATAATATAAAGGAACGTTTTTGGATTCCGAGGGCAAAGATAGTGATATTTTTATTTATGCCTATTATATGTGACAGCCGAATGAGGCGATAAGCAGCCTTAAAACCGACAGAAAGAGAATCGCCATTTCTCTGTCACTCTATCACATTTTGTCTTGTATGTGTTGATATCCATGTTGTGCAAGGTGTGATACATGCCGGATTCATGTATCACGCCTGTATCACACAGTGTCACACATCCGACTGGGATTTTAGCAATATATATATGATCTTTCTGCTAAGTATGTATCTTAATTACAAAGGATTAGTGTGATATGACTCCGGACACCCGGGGGTACCCTTTTCGGACATCCGGGTGTGGAGGGTGGTAACATCCGGGTGTAGAAAGCCGGAAGATGGGGGTGTTGTCAACCATTTCTGCTTACTTTCCGCTCTTTTTCTGCTTGTCTTTAGTAAAAAAGTGCCTTAAGATGGTAAAATGGCTTCTGCATAAATGCATATCGGTACGTTTCCTTTCGTTTTGTGGATAGATGTTTTCCTGCTTGAATCAGAACCGGTTGCGCAGTTCCTCCGATGCCTTGTAGCGGACTAACGACATATAGCCGGCTCCCATCCGTAAGTTCGGCAAAATGCGATAATTGATTTCTCCTGTGGTAAGGAACCATCCGGCTTCCCTGAAATCGTCTCGTGGACGGATATTTTTACATAAATACCTGATAATTCTGGATTATAATTCCCCTGAGAGGCTGTTTGGTTTTTGTGTCCAATGATTTGAGATGGCCGGGAGGACGTTTAAAGTTGCCGGTCGGGATATTTTAGTAGATGTTGGCCATGCTAACCAGTGGCTCGTACAGTTTCTCTATATCTTGGGCGTCCAGTTCGATGGTGAGCTGGTCACCGGGGAGTATGGTTTGTCCGGTGGGGGAGATGTCTTTGCGGTCGCGGTGGATATTCATGATTACGCAATGGTTGGGAAGTTCGAGCGTATCGACCTTCTTGTGGTCGAAATAGGCTCCGGCCATCACTTCCACGTCCAAAGTCAGCCGCTTCTGCTCACGGAAGGCCGGTTTGTTGATCATCTCTTCATAGAACATTACGTTGAACGGCTTTATTCCCAACAGTTCCGTGAAATAATAAGTGAGTCCTCCTACGACGATGGAAGGATAGAAAACTTCGAAATGCCCTGTGATCTCCGTAATCAGGATAATGGCTGTGATAGGAGTGCGCACGACGGCGACCAGGAAGGCGCCCATTCCGATCAGCATGACATAGCTCACGTTTTCCATTCCTATGACCCCGTGCTGCACCAGGATGAGGGCATAGAGCTTACCGGTCAGTCCGCCTGTCACCAGAGTCGGGATAAAGTTCCCTCCCGGCAATCCGGAGGAGAAGGAAAAAACGGTAAATACCATGTGCAGGAACATCATCCCTGCAATCCAATAGATATTGCTGTTGCCGCCTTCCGCCTGTTGCATCAGGAACTGCTCGCCTCCACCGGTCAGATCAGTGACCGTCAGCGAAATGATGTACGCCATGCCCAGAAGACCTAACAGCTTGATATATTCGGGTTGCCGGATGGCCGGGTACATCCGTTTGGCGTATAGCATCAGCAGTGAATAGAGTTTGCCGAAAACCGATACGATGACGGCAAACAGGATATACAGCTTGATATGCAGTCCCATCGACAGGTCGGGCACGATGGCCTGTATGTCGTGGTACGGGTTGATCGGGAAAATCGTACTGGCGATCGCTCCGGCGACGACACCGGCCAGGATCGTTGTGATAGCCGTTTTCGGAGCATCGAAGCGTTCGATCGATTCGATCACCAGCGTAGCGGCGGCAAGAGGAGCGGCAAAGGCAGCTGCCAGTCCTGCGCCTGCGCCTGCGGCAAGGAGTTGTTTGCGTTCGCCGCTCAGGATATGTCCCCATTTGCTGACCAGGTCACCTATGTAGGAACCCATTTGTACGGAAGGCCCCTCGCGTCCCATCGAGAGACCGCTGCTGAGTGTCAGGACACCGCCCGCAAACTTAGCCAGCAGTTGGCGAAAGGAATGTGCATACTCGATGCGTCCATTGATAACGCCCCGTGTCTGCGAAATGCCTCCGCCTCCGATGTAAGGCCACCGTCTGGCCATCCGGGCGACGAAGCAGAGGATGCCCCATAGGGCAAGGAATAAGACGATATGGTAATACCAGGGAGGCGAAGACTGGAAGAAGTTCTTCCGCATATTGAAGAATAGTTGCAGCAGATAGTGGTAAGGAACCGCCACCAATCCGGTCAGCAGTCCTACGATCAGACTCACGAAATAGAGTCTGGCATCTACCAGCTTCAGCTTTACTATCCGATTAATCTTCATCTTCCCTTAAACAGGGAGCGAAGGCCGTTGGTTTAGCTTTCAATTCTCAAAAGCATCGGATATATCCCAACGAATAAGTCTCGTACAGGTTATCCTTCATTCCGTGTGTATACCGGAAGGAGATTATGTTTTTCTTGATCTCGTATCTGAGGTTGTTGCGCCAATGTATGGGGCGGTCACCGTTGTTTTCGTATCCGTAGAACCCGGCCAGGTTGGTGGCGAGCGTGAAGCCTCTGTATTTACCGGTGAACCCGACTCCGTATGAGATGGCGTCGTTCTGGCGATGCACCATGTCGTTCGTCATCCAGCAATAGAACCCGGCGAGCGCCTGCATACGGATCGAGGCCTTCCCGTCGGCACTTTTCCACAGGTTACGCCCCACGTTTACGTCGAACCAGTAGGAGGCGGCATCGGTAAAACGGGCGTCGCACAGGCGGCCTCCGCTGGCTGTCTTGATATTGGCGCTAATGGTCGCATCTACCCATTTCTCGCTTTTCAGGACTTGGAAAAAGGAGCTGATAACGATGTCGCCGTTATATTTGATCGGGCTTTCCGTATCCACGGCAAAGCGTTCGTCACGCGTTTCCGGTGTCATCTTATATTTTTCCTTGAAGCACCAGTTCACTTCGATTCCCGCGCGCCCCCTGAAGAAGGGCAGCAGGGCACGCCCCACGATGTCCCAGGTCTTGTCACCCGTATAATAATGGTATTCGCCCCGTACTTCCACTTCGTACCGCTCGCTCACCTGTCCGTCCCTCATTTCCGGGATCGGAAAGGCGTTCGGACCGAAATAGCGCGGAGAATATATGAGCAGTTCTGTTTTGTCGCGCCAACTCTCGGCATGGCTATAAGTGGCTGAAAAAACAAATACGAATGTTATCAATAATATTCGGGATAAATATTTCATCATGGATGTATTTTTTCTTAAGGCCACAAAAGTACATATTTCATATTGATTTAGTACATTTGCCTCAAACAAATCTTTAAACCATAAAGTACCATGAGACATTTACATTTTGGGAAGCTGTTTTTTGTTGTCTTTTCCCTCTTGTTAGCCTGTACGGTTTCGGCGCGTAAACCGATTAAAACATTACTGATCACAGGACAAAACAACCATAACTGGCAGGTGAGCCATGTTGTGCTGAAACAAATCCTGGAAAATTCCGGTCGTTTTGATGTGGACTTTGCCATCTCTCCCGAACAGGGCAAGGATATGTCCGGTTTTGTGCTCGACTTTAGCCCTTACCAGTTGGTAGTGCTGGACTATAACGGAGATTCGTGGCCGGAGGAGACGAACCGCCGCTTCTTGGAATATGTGCAGAACGGCGGTGGTGTTGTCATTTATCATGCAGCCGACAATGCTTTCTCCAAATGGCCGGAGTTCAATAAGATCTGTGCTTTGGGTGGTTGGGAAGGACGTAATGAGAATTCCGGCCCTTATGTGTATTGGAAGGACGGAAAACTGGTCAAGGACAGTTCGGCGGGTCCGGGTGGTTCTCATGGACGCCAGCACGAATATGTGCTGAACGGGCGTGACAAGGTGCATCCGGTTGTGAAGGGCCTGCCTTTGAAATGGCGTCATGCCAAAGATGAACTTTACGACCGTATGCGGGGACCGGGCAATATCCGGGATATTTTGTACACGGCCTATTCGGATAAGGAAACAAACGGTTCCGGTCGTGAAGAACCGCTGGTATTTACGGTCGATTACGGGAATGCTCGCATCTTCCATACGATGCTTGGCCATGCCGGTGCTACTACGGAAGATAATATAGCAATGCAATGTACGGGCTTCCAGGTGCTTTTGCTTCGTGGCGCCGAATGGGCGGCAACCGGAAAAGTAACCCAGAAAGTCCCGAAAGATTTCCCGACGGAGACTACTTGTTCTTATCGGAAAGATTATAAGGAGAATTGACAATTATCAATTGTCAATTCTTAAAGCGGATATTCCTCGAACGCATACAATGCTGTAGACAAATATCTCTCGCCCGTATCTGGTAATAATGCTACAATCGTTTTCCCTTCGTTCTCCGGGAGCCGGGCCAGTTGCATGGCGGCATATACGGCTGCTCCGGAAGAAATGCCGACCAACAGGCCTTCCTTTTGTGCCAGTTCGCGTGATGTGCGGATGGCGTCGTCTCCTTCTACCTGGATGATTTCATCGACCACCGAGCTGTCGTAGGTTTTAGGGATAAAGCCCGCTCCGATCCCCTGTATCTTGTGCGGTCCGGGTTTACCGCCTGAGAGCACAGCCGAGTCGGTCGGTTCTACAGCTACGATTTTGACATCCGGATTGTGCGCTTTCAGTCCTTTGCCAACGCCGCTTACCGTACCGCCCGTTCCGACTCCTGCGACGAAGATATCGACTTTTCCGTCCGTATCGCGCCAGATTTCCTGTGCGGTTGTTTTAGCATGCCGGGCAGGGTTTGCCGGGTTTTCAAACTGTTGCAGGATAATGGAGCCGGGTGTTTCATCACGCAATGCTTCCGCTTTGGCGATGGCACCTTTCATCCCTTCCGTTCCGGGAGTGAGGATCAGGTTGGCTCCTAATGCTTTCAGTAGGTTACGACGTTCCAGGCTCATGGTTTCGGGCATTGTCAATATGGCTTTGTAACCTTTCACACTGGCAACCCATGCCAATCCTACGCCGGTGTTGCCGCTGGTTGGTTCAATGATAACGGCTCCGGGTTTCAAGATGCCTTTTGTTTCCGCATCCTCTATCATTGCCAGGGCAATGCGGTCTTTTACACTTCCGCCGGGATTGAAATATTCCAGTTTGGCAACTACTTGTGCTTTCGCGTCGTGTTTTCGGCTGAGGCGTGACAGCTCCAACAGAGGAGTTCCTCCGATGAGCTCAGTCAATTCTTTTTTAATTCTTGCCATAATCTTTTCATTTAGTGGATTCTAATGTTATAATGCAAAGATAGGGGGAGATGTTCATGATGACAATACCCTATTTATGGTATATTTTATCGTGTTGTCTCTTGAATAATTGTGTATCTTTGTCCGGAATTAACAAATCTAACCTATGATGAAAACAAGAAATCTTATTGGGATGATAGCCTTTTGCTTGTTTGCATTGGCAGCTTGTACCCCTTCAAAAGAGTCGGGAAAAACACTGACTGTTCTTTCATGGAATGTATGGCATGGCGGTCATTCAAAAACTTACCCCGAAAAGGGATGTAAGGGAACTATCGATATTCTGAAAAAAAGTGAGGCTGATGTGATCTTGATGGTTGAAACTTATGGAGCCGCTCCGATGGTAGCCGATTCATTGGGATATTCATACAATCTCATTTCTGATAATCTTTGTATTTATAGCCGCTATCCCATTATCCGGAAATATGCTTTTGCCGACAGCATAAGTACCTTTAATTTCGGCGGAGTGATGATAGATGTGAATGGGAAACCTGTCCGGGTGTTTGATACTTGGTTGCATTACCTCCCTGATATGCGTTTGGCACCAACAGATAAATCTGAGGAGGAAATATTGGCTTGGGAGATGGAGGGGACACGTGATGAGGAAATACATAGGATTTTGACTGTTATTCGGCCTTTACTGGCAGAAACAGACAGTATCCCAATTATAATGGGAGGTGATTTTAATGTGCACTCTCATCTGGATTGGACGGAAGCGACCCGTAACCTGTACCATCATGGGGGTGCTGTGGTGAATTGGCCCGTTTCCATTGCTATGGAAGAGGCAGGATTTAAAGATAGCTTCCGCGAGATGAATTCCGATCCGGTGGCCAGTCCGGGAGTAACGTGGCTGGCAGATGCGGATTCGTTGGAAACCGAATGTCGTATGGACCGCATTGATTTCATTTATTATCAGGGGAAAACCATTCAAGCGATAGCGTCTGAGTGCTATGACAATAGCTTGGGTAAAACTTTTACTTTCAAAGGAGAAGACTTTTTCTATCCTTCAGATCATGGTTTTGTCCTCTCGAAATTCGAACTTAAATAAGAATTGATTAAAATAAATATTCATGAAAAAGACTTTTTTATTATCATGCCTGATGCTGGCGGCAATGCCCGTTATGGCTGCTTACACAGGTCGTGTATATGTAGATAAAAACAAGAATGGCGTGTTTGACCCAGGTGAAAAAACATGGGCGGGCATCAAGGTTTCCGATGGCTTGAATGTGGTGGAAACGGCTGCCGACGGTAGTTTTACTTTACCCGGTCATGAACGTGAGCGTTTTATTTTCATTACTACTCCTTCGGGATATAAAACATTTAATCGTCATTATCATAAAATAGAAGAGAAACAGTCCGGTTATGATTTCGGCTTGATGCCTTATAGTGGACGGATTCGCAAGGATGGCTCTCACAAGTACATTCATATTGCTGATACTGAAATATTTAATACGGAAAACCATGCAGACTGGGTGAATAATGTGCGTGACTATGCCAGGAATGAACAGGCGGCTTTTATCATTCATACCGGGGATATCTGCTATGAAAAAGGCTTGAAGGCTCATATCAAACTGATGAATACGGAAAATATGGACTGTCCTGTCTTCTATTGCATCGGAAATCATGATTTGGTAAAGGGGAAGTATGGCGAAGAACTCTTTGAAAGCATTTACGGACCGGTATATTATTCTTTTGATGCAGGGAATGTGCACTATATTGTCACTCCGATGCCTGGAGGAGATCATGCTCCCGGTTATACCGCCGATGATGTCTGCCGTTGGTTGAAAAATGATTTGGCGCATATCCGCCCCGGAACTCCCGTTGTTGTTTTCAATCATGATTTACTGACCTACGAGGATGCTTTTATTTTTAAAAGCAAGAATGCGGGAAGCATTAATTTGAATGAACATAACCTGAAAGCGTGGGTATATGGTCATTGGCATATTAACTATATGAAAAAACAGGGAGATGTTTACAGTGTTTGTACTTCCTCATTGGATAAAGGAGGAATAGATCATTCCACTACCGCTTTTCGTGTGATGCACGTAGATAGTAAGGGAGATTTCACTTCCGAGCTCCGTTATACCTATTTGGACAAGAATATCTGTATCGCTTCGCCTGCCGGAGTGATGGCTTCGGGTGTTCTTCCGGTAGCTGTCAATGTGTATTCTTCCGTGTCACCGGTGAAAGAAGTGCTCTATACCTGTTTGGCCGACGGAAAACCTGTGCTGAAAAACAAGAGATTGCTGCAAAGCACTGACTGGTCATGGAACGGGGAGCTTCCTTTGTCTGATAAACACGTGGGCAAAGAACTTACTTTGCAGGTAACAGCTCGTTTTAATAACGGAGAGATAGCTAAAGCAGAAAGCAATTTTGTCTGCCGGACTGAAAAGGTGGCTCCTTTGTTTTCTGCTGATTGGGATAATCTGTTAGGCAATGCGAAACATTCCGCCCCCGCTTCCGGTCCATTGAATCTGCCTTTGCAACTGGCATGGACCCACAATGTCGGAGCTAATCTTTACATGACTTCCCCACTGATACACAAGGGAAAAATAATTGTAGCCTCTGTGGATGAAGATTTAAAAGGTGCGGGGCATGTATATGCTTTGAACGGGAAGGATGGTTCAACTCTTTGGAGTTACCCTGTTCGTAATTCCATTAAAAATTCCATTGCCATTGATGGTGATATCGTGTTTGCCCAAGATGCTCAAGGTTTTTTGTATGCCATTGATACCGAAACCGGCAAGTTATGTTGGGAAAAGCAATTGCCTGTAAATGGTTTACCAGCCCTCATCGACGGACTGGTGGCCGATGAAGGAATGGTTTATGCAGGAACAGGAAAGGGACTTTGTGCTTTTGAAGCCCGGACGGGCAAACAACTCTGGAGAAATGAAGGTTGGGGACAAGGAGAAGGAACTACGAGCACGCTGACTTTGGGGAATGGTTTGCTGATTGGTTCCGCACAGTGGAATGCACTTTATGGCAATGATGCCCAAACAGGTGAGAAACTTTGGGCGGCCAGTGACAACGGGTTGCGTAATCGGGGGGCATCTCCTGCCATGCATGGTGCTTTGTTGTATCTTATTTCGGATAAATCTTTCTTTATATTAGAGGCGGCTACCGGAGAAGTGATAGTTCGTAAGCCTTTGCCTTATAATGTGGATGTAACTTCTACTCCGTTGCTCACCGACAAAGAGATTATCTTTGGCTCTGCACAGAAAGGGCTGATAGCCTTGGACAGTGAAACATTGGAAGAAAAATGGACTTGTCCGGTGGGGGATGCTTTGGTTTATACCTGTCCCTATAGTCGTCAATCTTCCGCTACCATTGAAACCAGTGCGGTATGGGCGGGAGATATCGTTTATGTAGCTGCTTCGGACGGTACAGTGTATGGAATTAATAAAGAGAATGGAAAAGTGGTATGGAAACACGCTACTGGGGCTCCTGTTTTCGGGTCGGTAGCCTTATCGGGCAATGCGTTGGTGGTTTCGGACTTTGGTGGAAATGTTTATTTGTTCTGTAAGTAGAGTTACATTGATTACGATATAATATGGATGGTTATTGTGAAATATCTTCCTTTTGGGGCAGCCGTCCGATTAGTTAAGCAGGAACTATCTAGTTAAATAACCATAAAGTCTGCCCGGAAATACTT
>OHPW01001633.1_pt1 | contig 11656 bp, 10 predicted proteins | sample 1577771 | NCBI WGS metagenome assembly OHPW01 (sample SAMEA3879608, study PRJEB24766) | human gut metagenome | biome: human-associated habitat; feature: feces | place: USA | collected 1985/1987
ACGGTCGAAGGTAACACGTACGCCCTCTATCTCGCCGTTCTTTATCTCCCCCGAAAGTTCTTCCAGATAGTGGACGGAACGGTTAAGGATCGTGGTTTTCCCCACTCCGTTGATACCGGAAAGGATATTCACGTCGGGACGTAAGTCCCAAGCTATGTCAAAGCGATCCCACAACCTGTGTATCTCTATACGTTTGATGTAATTAGCTTGTTCTTCCATAGTTTTTGCTTTTAATTAAAGCAAATATACGTGATTATCTTTTATTTCCACGCCCGGAAATAGAAAAATCACTTCTCATCCGCTAAATCAATGCAGAAACATGCGCCATCCCGATAAGATGTATCGAGATAAATGGAACCACCCAGACGAGTGACAATGAGGCGACAGGAATAAAGACCTAAGCCTGTGCCAGGCATGAAGTCATCCAGTTTGGTAAAACGGTCGAATATGTATTCGGCTTTGTCGGCAGGGATACCGATCCCCGTATCACTTACCATAATACGAATCTTCCCACCGGTACGCATCAGATTCATACGGATAGTACCGGCAGTTGTAAACTTCGCGGCATTGTTCAGGATATGTTCTACAACGTGTTGCAGATATTTGTCATTCGTTTTTACAAGGCACTCATCCAGTCCGGATTCAAACAACCAGGTGATTCCGGATTTTTTCGTTTTTCCCTTACACATATCCAGAAGTCCTGCACAAATCGGCAATATATCTATCCGTTCCATAGGAAATAACTCCAGCGAACTGCTTAAATCCGATACTTGCAGGATATCCTCGAACAATTCGGTCAATTGATTAGAGTTCTTTTCAATGATGACCGGAAAATCTTTCTTGTCTTCCTGATCCAAGTCTTCATTCAGCAACAAAGTACTGAAACCACAGATAGCATTTAGCGGAGTACGTATCTCATGACACATGGATTGGAGGAATTCTGTCTTCATACGGTCACTCGCTTTGGCACGTTCACTTTCCTCAGCCACTTTTTCATTAGACAGAATCAACGCCTGCTTCTTTGCCTTCAGTCGTTTCGTCAACAAGTACTGATAAAGCCCCCAGATAAAGAAAACCAGAAGCAGGACTATGAGCACAACAAAAGCGACGCGATGATAACGTGCCTGAAGCTCTGCCTGTTCTATCTTCAATTTATCCACTTCAAACAACGAACGCATCTCGGCCAACTGCTTATTCGTCTCTTCCACATGATTACCTTCCATCAGACTGGTGTACTCCCAAAAAGCGTCAAATCCTTCTTTGTAATGTTGTTTCCATCGGGTAACCAAGTTAATCTTCTTCGCCAACAACTCTGTCCGACTGTTCGTATCGGCAGAATCCGTTTGTTCCAGCAGTTCATCGATGGTCCGCATGGCAAGGTCATACTGTGCCGTATAAAAATAGTAACGGAAAGCGGACGGCAAAAGCCACTCTTTATTCTCTTCCGGCGTCTTGACCTGATAATATTCCTTCATCCGGGAATAAATTTCATCAGCCCTTTTCCTTCCTATGATATCTCCGAAGTAAAGAAGCTCGCTATAAACACCCATACGCAAGGCTTCACGACTACGGGTGCGGATATAAGCACGTCTCTTATAGAAAGGCAATTCAAACTGATTGTCATAGAGTTGTTCCGTTTGTTCCAAGGCCTCCACCGCTTTAGCGGCTTCCTCAGCTTTTCCTTCCGCACGGTATATGAATTCGATACGGGTCAGATAATACCAATTGAACTTATAACTGACCTCGAACGGCAGACCGCTGACCAAATGGTGAATGTTCTTCAAATGAACAATGCGGTCTTCTGAATTGGCAACAGACGGTGAAAAGTAACTAATGCATTCCATTGCCGAACAAAGTATCATTTCCCACTGCACTTCCTGCGACTTATCCGAGAGATTTACCTTATGACGCTTATACCGTGAGATTTCTTCATTGGCTTCATCAGGTTTCTCCGCCTCATCCATCTTGCAAACAGAAGGAAAAGCTTTGAGCCATGCCATATAAAAGTCCTTATAAGCCCCTTCCAGACACTCTTCTCCTATCCGCTGATAGTAGCGCAAAGAGTCAGGTTCATCTTTATAACTGCGACAAAGGATATCCAGTGTCTCAAAAATATATATCTGATTTTTCAACTGAATGGCCAGTTGCAGCGATTCGTTAATATAGGTACGTTTGCTTGTCACATCATCGGACAAGTCGTACAAGTCAATATACAACTCCATCCTCTGCTGTTTGTCTACGGAATTGTCTTGTAGTGTTTGCAACAGGTGTTTTCTGGTCTGATTAACATCAATCTCCTGAGCAACACTAACTTGCAGACAAAAGAATATGAACCAGAGGGTCGTTATAATTTTTATCAAGTAGTTTATCATATTCGGACAATTTGAAGAACTTGTCACTTAAGTTGCAAATATAGAATAAATTGGAGGTTAGAGCAAATTTATTCGTATTTAACTGTCGTGAGAAGTCTTTCTATGATTTCACTACAAGTAGGCGTTGGAGGAATTCTTCTGACAGACACCCCCATAAAATAAATCTATGACGATAAACAGATCCCTCCATTCGGCTTCATCCTTAATTATGCCATAGGAAGGCTTTTGATGGAGACACAACAACTGTCCCATTGCCACTATCAAAGAAGAAGAACATTTTGTTAATGCCGAAACCTTCTGGTAATCCTTCAATTGCTTTGTCAACTGTTTATTACGGTACTGCAAACAAGCATTCCAACTATCCTTAGACGTATCCATATCCATCATGTTATATCATATTCATCTATCAATCTTCGTTTTACACCAATCATCTCCTATCTTTTCCACTTCGCTCCTCATTTCCCTAATAGCGGTAGAATAGACTTTCGGCTCTTTAGTCAATACAATCCGTTGCATCTTCTCAAACTTCTCTCTATTCCGGTAGCCCGGCTCCGCATAGAGTTTTGCCAGCAGATAGTAGGGATAAATCCGCCCCGGCAAACGGTGGACTGACGCCCAATAATACGTTTCAGCCTTCTCATAGTATTGCATTTCCTGATAATTCTTACCTATTATATTCAGTATCATTGGGTCAGTGCTATATAAGGAAGCTTGTTCCAGAAACGAATTAGACAGATCATAACGTCCTGATTTATATAAGCTGTGTCCATATTCGAATAAGAATTCCCCTCTTTCGTCCAACTGCGGATAGAGCTTATGGTAAGCCTCATTGGCAGCAGTATAATTTCCCTGATGATAAAGCATCCTCGCATACACCCAATCTCGGCAGGCATCTTCCTCCCGTTGCCATTTACCGTTAAGCCCCACTGTCCATATCAGCGCACAAGTGCCGCAAATAAGAAATTTTCCGCCCACATCTCCGGCCCCACAAGCAAACAGCAGGCATATACCGGTTACCATGAAAACCGGGAAATGCATGGGATAAGAAGAAAAAGAGAAAACGAGCAAGGATATGAGTGCTCCGCAAATTTCATAACGCCCCCATTTTGTCCCTAGCCACAAACCTGCCCCAATAGTCGAGAAGAACATGACACCAAGCATAACTCCTGCTGTTAACGCCAACTCCAGATATTCATTGAAAGCATATTCCGGACTTCCGGCCACCCGTTCTTCCCAGTCGGCATAATCTCCCCGGGCAAAATAAGCTTCCTGCGCCTCACTGTATGCAAAAGCGAATCCCTTGTCACATCCCATAGGATACTTAACTATAGCCTGACAGGTTATTTTCCACAGGAACAAACGTCCCAAAGCAGAATCCGGTTTCAAGAAAAATGCTCCGGCAGCTCCCACTATCAGCACAAAGAGCACCCCTATTCCATAGGAAATATACCTCTTTTTATACCTTCGCCACAATATCTTCCATTTATAGCTGTCCTGATGTATGCAGATTACCCATATACAGCCCATTCCGGCAGCTATCCAGGCCGAACGGCTCATAGTAGCCGGCAATACACAAAGAATTAATACCCCCACGATGCCCGCCGCCACTTTCTCCAACTTTAAAGAAGTGCTTATCCACTTCCAACCTCCGAATTGGATATAATGATGCAAACAGATAGGCAACACCATTGCCAGATATCCGGCATACGGACCGGGATTAAAAAAAGAACCGGTAAGTGCATAACGAAAATGACCGGAAGCAGAAAAGCCATACAACTGACGTAGTCCCCAAACGGCTTCAATTCCTCCAAGAAGTATCAGACTCCATGATACACAAGCGGAAAAACACGAAAAGGATAACATCTTCTTCCAAGAAGAACCATCAAAAAGCTGAAGCAGACAGGCTGCAACAATACAACCGGCTGAAAACAATACAGCCTTTCCAAACCAAACCCACTGCCCGATAGTTTCCCCGGCAAGAAGTTCAGGTGTTGTTACACAAACCAAACTCAATGGAGAGCAAACAGCAAGAAAATGTAACAACACAACGGCTGTATCTTTTATTTTATGTATCCATATCTTTATTCTATTCTCTTCCATATTCTATCCCATCTTATCCTATCCTTCTCCCTATCTACCGACTTCCATATCCTGACAGCCTTGCCCACGATAAGAGGTTCCGGCAACAGTCCCCAATAGCGGGAATCCTGAGAGTTCATCACTTTATCTCCTGTAACAAAGTAATAATTCTCTTTAAAACGATAAGCATATATCACACTGTCATTCAGTAAAACGGTATCTCCACGCAAGAAGAGTTTCTTTTTTTGTTCCCACTCTATTGCATTCTTATAGAAAGCGGCATGTTCAGGATTCATTTCCACTTCATCCCCTTTAGCGGGAAGATACAAAGGACCAAAATTCATAATATCCCAGTTTGCCAATTCATTATAAGGATAACCACTCATGACAATTCCCCAATCCCTTTCTCTCCCATTCTCTATGATACGCCTCAACCCATCCTGAGAATCTACGTTTCCTAACGACATATTACAACCGCGCACTTTATAATGCGCCTGACTTATTTCAAATGTATCGCCCGGCAATGCCACACAACGCTTCACATAATAAGTCATTAAATTCAGGCCGATACTGTCCCACTGGGCCGGATAAGGAAAATTGAAAACCAATACATCATTTCTCTTAATCTCGCCTAACCCCAACAGGCGGGAAATCCTAACTTCTTTTCCTTCTGCGGCATCCCAGATGTTGAAGATACGGGCACCCATCACCCACTTATTCACCAGAATGTTATCCCCCGGAAGCAAAGCAGGCTCCATGGAGTCCGAAGGAATCCTAAAAGTGGCAATACAGGTTACTTGAAGTAATACCCACAGAGCCACTAATCCACAGCTTATCAAAAACAAGTTTAATAACTTGTCGACAAACCAAGAGAGTTTTCTTTTCAAAGCCATCACATCTCCTTCAAAAATAAAGCAATTCTTTCCATTTCCGGCAGCTCTTTATCCCAAGTCTGTTCCTCCGTTATGGCAAATAAAATTACATCTCCATTTAAATCCACTTGCAGTCAAATCTTTATTATCTTGCATCTCCGGTAATCTTCAATATGACAGGCGAAACCACTCTTAAAGACAAAAGGTACTTACAATAGTAATCATATTACTCAGAAAACCAAAAATAGGTTATATTTCTTTCAAAGAGGGTTGCCCTATTTAGCTTTCTATCATTTTGCTTCCCCGGTTATCCTCAATAAGATAGGAGAAGAATCTGCATTACAATACACTTTTATGATTTTATCAAAACGCCCCGGTTGCTCTGCCATATATGTCACCGATAAAGCGACAGAATCCTTAGGACGAACCGGTTCCTTTGAATAACCGACCATAGTGCAGTCACAGGAAGTTAGCACATCATTTATCACTAAAAGCCGCTCACCTGTATTCTCAAGAATGAACTCTACCGTTTGTTCTTGCTGCCAATCAAAAGCACCCAAAGACAAATCAGTGCTTTTTATATTGACCTTTGTTCTTATTCCCTTACTCTCGGAAGCTGCCTTCCCTTGAATTATATTCATATATAAATCTTTTATTTTAGGATTATGAACAGGATTCCCAATAGCTATTATCTTATTGTTTTTATCTAACAGGAAAGTTTGAAAGGTTATATCAGAGGGAAAACGATTCAAACGATAAAACTCATTTTTTTCATCCCAATATACAGGATAAACAAAATTAAAGCGATGAAAAATATCATTTGACTCATTCTTACGTTCCGAATAAAAATAAAATAAAAAAGAAACACGTCCCTTTGCCAATGAGTCAACCTCATGCATCAACTCCATCCAACGATGTAATTGCAATTTACAACTAGTACATCCCACAGAATCCGTATAAACAACAACTTTATATTCTGGATTTTCTTCCATCATAAAAGTATCTTTCCCTAAGACAGTGGTAAAACTCTCTGTTGGAAAAAGAATTTCTTTTCCATTCCATTCTTTTACTAATTCTAGAACCTCCTTTTTTTCAGAGTTTCCACAACCAATAAAGCATAAAGCAATCCATATACATATCAAAGACTTCATATCATATTTCTACCTTCCAAAGAACTTATATCTGCATTTTCAAGATTATCTTGTCCATATGCCACAGAATCTATCTAACTATTGGCATATTCACTTTTCATTTCAATCAATTTCTTTCAAAGAAAGAATCATCTTTTCCATTTCCGGCAACCATTTATTCCATCCCGAAATTGAAGATGACACAAAATCTATAAGATAAACATTTTCCTTTCCCTGAACATACCACTTTTTCATTCTCATATATATATTCTTGCCTGTTTCCAAATGTCTAACAGGCATACACACCAGTTCTACAGATTGCTTCACTTTCACAGAACCAGGCTTACCCCAAGTTATTGTACTATAGTATTTGCTATCCACAAAACTCAAGCTATCCATTTTTTGTATTTTCTTATAACTCTTACAGCCCTTAAATTCTAAAACAGAAACTGAAACTCCCAGATTGTAATCAGGACAAATCCTATTCATACATACCGTTTCATACCCTGCTATTTTCCGTCTCATCGGCTCTTTACTAATCTGTTCACTTGTACAAAGTTTCCAGTCTGCTATCATATCAATACTATAAGTATCACCCTTCATTTTCACATAAGAAACCTGTTGCCCATCAACATGGATACCGTAAATAAGCCCAATCAAAAGAAGGACAAGTTCTTTTATCCTTTGCACGCCCATCATTATCTAATTTGCTACAGTTGAAATTTATAAATAGAATTCTCATCTTCCACGAACACACCATAGAAAGTCCCATTCTGTTCGTCCACAATGAAAGAACTTATATAACGGTCTAATTGATATCGCTTCAATGGGTGACCTTCCCAGTCAAAAAGTTGGATACTGGGATTGCTAACCTTATTATTTATCTCATTTGCTGTCATATCCAAATTTAATGTGTAGATATAGCGATCAGTAGCATAAAGAGCTATCGGATGAATATATCTATTTTCATCCCTTACATCAGGCAGTTCTTGACATGGAAGAATATCTACAACATTGTCCGTTCTCAGTTCACCATTAGCATTATAAATACGATATCTGCGTAAATGTTGGTAGAAAACAGCTACACAAGTTCCATCAGGCTTAGCTGCCAACAAACTATTATAAGCCTGATTACGCGCCAACGCATCCTTAAACCTAGGTTTTACCTCTTCAGGATACACACCTAATTCTTCATAGTTTCCATCAGGATAAAGAAATCTCAATTCATACTCCGAACCATACTCTGTATTGCAGCAATATAAAGAATCTTTCAACTCCATCAAGCCATTGAAATATTGAAATTGATAAGGCATGTCCGTAGAAGTTATATGAGGTTCTGAATTTTCCCAATTTATAGCTTTCAACTTATTTAAATCACTTAATATAAAGCCAGATTCCGTATAGCTAACAGCCTGTATCGAAGGTAAATGGAAATCATTAGGTCCTTCCCCTTTTATTCCAAATTGCCCTTGATACTCAAGCTCAGGCATACTAAACACTTGAAATAAAGTATCTGTTTTCTCATTCAATACAATCAATTTATCTTTCAGAAGAAAAAGATTCCGAGGATAAAGCAAAACAGGAGGGACCTCTATTTTTGTACTTTTTACAGATATAGTTTGTTCAAAACCACTATACCTATTAATTTCCGGTCTTTTATGGGAACATCCACAAAGCAAAACCAAGGTCAAAAACAAAACAATATTTTTTAATATCATACCTTCATTTATTTAATATAGATGGTTAAAACTCCAAATTCATTATTCAAATCATTCTCATTTTAACCATCTCTGACCATGCATTATAAAAATTAGTTTCTATAGCAAGAACGACTGATATCAAAGTTGCGCCCTTTTTTCTGAGTACAAGTATAACAATCTACAAATATTTGATCACTATGAAACCAATCTGCAGGTGTATAAACTTGATAACATTGATTTTCACCATTGCCACCTTCACCACTTGCCAAAGCTTCCACATTAGCCAATACTAGTTCAGACATGACATCAGCTTTTTGCGAAGCATAAACACCATATCCAGCAGTTACTGCAAAGATTGCAACAAAAGCCACTTTCATAAATGTCTTCATTACTTTTTATTAAATTGTTAATATTAAGCATACTAAGTATGCAATTAAAGCTAAGACATTACCTGTCTTAAAAAAACAAGATTCATGCTGCACTATCGTCACAGCTGAAACCTTTTTCCGTTTTCGATTTAAAATCACTACCTTTGCATAGCCCTCCTTTCTTAATTAATGGGTTATGGAACAGATGGTACGCCATACTTCAATCAAAAGCACTCCATCTGTTCCGTTTTTATTGCATCATATCTTCTTTCCATCCTTATTTCTTTTTGTCAGCATGAGCCCACTCGGCTATAATCGGTTGCTATCCTTTTAGCTCTCACGTGCTTCAAAGGTAGAATGCCTAAAAGGGAACATCAAATATATTGCGACTAAATATCTGACATCAAGACATTTTTAACTGTTGTCAGATTATGTCAGATCGTGTCAGATTATGTCAGATTTTGTATTTTCTTGTTTTCTTCCGATGAAACCGGGATTTTCAGCCGATAATGGTAATCTCCATTTAGAATGACTGCACCTGCGCACATCTCCACCAAAAAGGCACGCAGCCTTCTGACAGCAGTATATACCCGTTCGGAAGTACCACCACCATCCGGCCACAACACATCGCAAATCTCCGATATGGATAAGTTGCAATTTTCCGCTTTCAAAAAGGCTAGCAGCAATGTAGAAGCTTGCCGGGTAATAAACTCCGCCTTCTCTTTACGAAACAGCCGTCTGTTGACAGAATCAAAATGAAGTCCATTTCCTAGTGGATAAATATCGAAGGGATTTCCCCCTCCGGTAACAATCTTCTTTCCCGTCTCCAATATGGCAGGACAAACACCCCCACCTGCGATTGCATTCTTCTCAATATGCAAGATATTCAAAAAAAAACGCTTTAAAATTCCTAAGTCCATGTTTTTCATATATCACCCAACTCGTTAATCAATACCAATAAACCTCCCCTGCTTCATACACAAAAGGACGTACATGTTTCCGCCCACTTTGCGAAACAGGACGGATCAGCCACAATGCATTTCGGGGGATATCTGTAAAATGCAGAGGCTTCCCTCCTTTACCACTCGTAACAACCTGCCAGCCATTCTGCCATATGCAAAGTTCATAAATTTCATCTTCCTTATACTCCACATCCAGATAAGGGCAAAAACTCACCTCAGACAACAGGCAGCATTCCCCTAAATCCAAATCTACATAATCTGTATCAAGCGGCCTTCTATAACCTGTGGAAGACCATGCATCAAATATATTATCAGCTGGTTCCCCTTTGAAAGACAAAGGCAATGATGTCATCCAACGAACACTCTTCACAAGCTCCTTGCCTGAAAAAGTTTCTTTATAGAATTTCAAATCGCCTAGCGCCATTCCTTTGGTAGGCAACATCATCCGTACATAACGTACCGAATCTTCGGATTGCACTTGCAGTCGTTGGCTATTCAATTCTATTTGTTCCGGAAATACACACAAAGTATCTCCCCATCTACCATAAACCTTCCCTCCCTTAAGTACTGTTCCGGTTATGATCCCGTTATTATACCTGTTCAATGGATAAGCCAGTACTCCTGTATACTGTGTAGTCACCATTTCTTCCCGTGTATCCTCCGGATAAAGTATTCGCACCTTTCCATCTTTCTGTACCAATACAGGATCAGCCGCCACTACCATCTCCCTGTTCATACAGTACATGGGCAAATAAACAATGTCTTTCCCCATTCCCGAAAACAACGCCACATCTCCGGTTATTTTTCCCCAATGAACAGGTTTCCAGTTATTATAATTCCACACGCACAGATACGCATACTTCGTGCCAGAAGGCACCTTACCCAGCTTTATCCTCACATTCACCGTATCAAAATACTCATGCGAAACATCTTTCTTCCTTAAACCCCTGAAGGCTTCCGGTATATCCTTAGCGGGCACTCCATCTGCCAGCGGCCCTTCCATATAATATCGGTATGTCTTCCTGAAAACCTTAGGCAGACGGAAGCGTCCCCAGTATTTATGATAATCCATATTGCTGTAAAGGCGCTTATACTGCCACAAGTCCTGTTCCCAAAAGGGATTAAAAGGATGAATATCTCCCTCTTCAATCAATACACTCCACGAATGAGAACTTCCCCTATTGGCCCATGCCGGAACGATGTCAGTGGCAGCCGCTATACCTAAAGAAGAAAACAACAATGTGTTATGCCAACATTTGTGCGTGCAAAGTCCGTGACGTAACTTCTCTAAGGTAGCAACATCCCATACAGGAATACCGATAGCATGAAATCCCGAATGCCCTATGTAACTATACAATCGTAACAGGGAATCCGCTTCTTCTATCATATTTTTTCCGGGATTGGCAAAAAACTGTCCGTGATGCCTACTGTAAAATACCTGGCGTGCACTATCCACCAACAAACCGTTTTCCTGTCGATAAGGCAGAATGTAATCACAAAAAGTTTCAAAAGAATAGTTTCGGGTATAGACATTCTCTTTCCATACCCGAAATGCCTGCTCAATTTCCGTTATTAACCGGGAAGCTTTAATGGTCTTAATGTCAATACACATATCCTTTTTCAGCTTTTCATTATTATAGCTGGAATATGCATCCCACAAGCTGTCTATCTGCCTTCCCCAGTCTTTACCCCTTGGATACTGGTCGTATATAGACAGAGAATCATAATCGTAGGTATGCGACAATGAATCATACATTTGGTAGAAAGGCTGGCAAGCTGCCACAATTTCTTCGTCCACGGCAAAAGCTCCCGGCATATTCTCTATAAGAAAACAAGCCGCCTTATACTTCAAACTATCTCCCCTGAAGTAATCCAAAACCAATTCTAACTCTTTCCGGTTCTCCCCGGAAGCTGCTAATGCGCGTTCTAACGAACTTTCTTGCCGACATGCGACGAGAAAAATCAATACCAGATATAAGGTAAACCTCAAGTTGCTCATTACTTTTTTAATATCTATGTTTTATTAAAGAGTTCTATTGAGACCTTTCACGAAAGGCATAGTGTTTTATTTCATAAACATAAACTATAATATCCACAAATATAATAAATAATATTATTATATATTCAATAAATTATAAATATATAATTAAACATTCAGATTATACATTAAATA
>OHPW01001649.1_pt1 | contig 11575 bp, 12 predicted proteins | sample 1577771 | NCBI WGS metagenome assembly OHPW01 (sample SAMEA3879608, study PRJEB24766) | human gut metagenome | biome: human-associated habitat; feature: feces | place: USA | collected 1985/1987
AGTGACGAAACATTCTCCGTCTGGCAGTTTCTTTCTGCTGACGGAGAATGAAGCTCCGCAGGACGCACGATACTCCCGACAGGAGAGTATAGAAGTGCGCCCTTTAGTTCCTAAAGGGATTTTATCAGTTCGGTAAACTTGAAGTTGACGATTACTTGTTAGTGAATCTGCCCAACTCTGCAAACAAAGCAGCAACAAATATACATTCAACCAAGATAAGCGTGAGTGCAATAAAAAGTTCAGAAAAAATACACCCTATAACAAGTGATAAAACAGGGATGATAATTGCGAATATCCGATAGCTTATCGACTTATATAACCACGAATATGGCAATAAATGTGCACCAAATACCATTGCATAGACCATTACCATTTTATCGGGTACAGCATTAAATACCCACATTACAATCAATAAATACAAAAACTGATTACAGGTAAATAGAAATCCTACATTACCGAGCGGATTGCTTTTATCAAAGATATCGACCTTTAATATTTTACCAATCGCCCAAGAAATCGGTAATAACGGGCATGAGCAACAAAATACAAGCAAATTCTCTGTATTTTGTGGCAAGTCCAACAATATTACAATTAGTATCAATAACCATATAATTATAGAAGCACATATAAACGGTAATCCTTTTTTCTGCTTAATTGCTATATTGCTTCTTAATTCATCCAAGCACATATTCTTTCCTCCAAACTAGATATTCCGGCGGATAGTCGGCCACCGATTCCGGTGATACTCGGCCTCCTGAGTTAGATTTGCAAAGATATCATATTTCGCAAATGGAAAATCCGATTGCAACAAACCGTAACCCTCCTTCACTTCCTCTATCGGTTGGGGTGAGAAGACCTGCTTCATCACTTTGGCATACGTTCCCCTCCCTGTTCTGACCAGTACATTTTCATTCACGAACTTGAACAGATACCAGGACAAAGAGGATTTTTTGATGCCTGTCTTCTCTTGTAGATAAGCAAACAAATCTCCTAAACTAAAGTCACGATGAACTTCAGCATAGTCAAGTATGAATGTCGTCGTCTCGTTGCTCATGTGATTATTATTCCTTTCTTCGACTTCAAAGATAACAAATTTTCGGCACTAATTCAGAATAGTGCCGATATTTTGCGGCCAATTAACATGAAAATCACTCTCTTTTTTGTGTAAGTAGGACTTATCGGTGGGACTAAACCAATTCAGCCGCAGAGAGGACGACTCTCTACGGCTGAACAGAACAGATAACAGACTTTTATACTCAGCGGTGCATCCCGCCGCTGTATTCCACCTCCTCTTTTTGATATTGCTCCATTTCATTCAGCTTTTCATTGACGGATTGCAGGTTGGAATCGAGTGAATTGTCGTGGTCATATGGGAAACTGTGACTGACGGCAAGTCCGGCATTGGTCGCCGTGCCGACATCAAGGGTGTCGGCATCCCTGTTATACCCGATATGGAGAATATCTCCGTTTGGCATTTCAAGGACAGGAGTACGCTGCTTTGTCATCGCAGAGAACTGCTCGGCCGCCATGTCTTTGGCAACCTCTTTTATGTCACTGCTTGCCAGCCGGACACCATACCGTGTAATATGGTCACGGATTTCCTGCTCCGAGTATTTCAGCATCACCTCGTAAGATCCTCCCACGCTGTTGTTATAGATCACGGCAAAATCCTTGTCTTCTATCAGCAGATCATCACCCTTGTTCTGGCGAGGAGAGACAAAGGTATATTGCTCGTTGATTCCATCGCCGTCATAATACTCCTTGGCAAGCCGGAGCAATCCCTCATAATCGCCTTTCTCCCGAAGCGCATCCAGTCGTGAGGTGTCATCGGTGGATTGCAGATAGGCTACGGAAGAGTAGAACACCTTTCCTTCGGGTACGGACTGTTTGACCTCATTCCGCTGTCCGTTATCCTGCTGCACCTTGTTTTTCTGTTCCAGTTCCTGCACTATCTTATCCACATTCTGTGTAACGAGCGAGGTTGCCTTTTTTACATCCAGAAGTGTGGTCTTGATAAACTGGGGCGATTCCTTCAAGTGGTCTAGCCAGGATTTCAGATAAGCGCAGCTCTCTTCTTTCAATGCCTTGCTCATACCGTAACGCTGTGCCACCAATGCGCTGCCCAATTCTGCCACCAGTTCCTCACGGGCGTATTCGTCCGAACCGAAACCGGACGGTTTGATACGGTCGAGTTGCCCCTCAATGCCCGTGCTGTGGGTCATCTCATGCCAAAGAGTACCATAATAGAATTCGCCGTCCTTGAACTGGGATTTTTCGGGAACCACAATCTCGTTCTTGGAAATGGAAAAGTATGCCTTGTCCTGGTGCATCGTCTTGATCGGGCAAATCCAGCGGTTATCACGGATCATCACATCCATCGGCTCAAAAGACATCTTCTCGCTTTCATCCAACTTTACGGCATCCCCATTCGCCAGCTTGTTCCAAAGTTCCGGACGGGCTTCCTGAAGATTGGTCTGGGCTACATTGAATACCCGAAAGACCTGCATCTTCGGATATACATTGTACATCTTCTTCTCTTCATCGGAGAGCTTTTTAAAATCGTCATACTTGATCTTCTCCTTGGTTTCCTTGTGGATGCAGGTAAAGGTCGTCAGCATCACGGGGAAGGATTTTTCGCCCTTGTTCACTGAAACTCTTGGCAGCTCCACGCTCTCCTTTGCCTGCTTTTCGGACGGTTTGTTCATCCGTTGCACGCAGTCAAAGGTGCAGAAACGCGGTATCTTGTAGCCCTCGTTCTCGCAATGAAGAAGCAACATCAGCGCGTTCATCCCATTGTACTCACGTCCGGACAGATTCTTCGGCCACTCTAAGCTGCCCTCGGTAATCCACGGTTTCGTCCAGTCCTTGCTGATGGTCTCGATACGCTCGATTATCATTTCCGCAAAGAGGTCAAGAGCCTTGTCCTCTGCGGACGGACCGTCATTGCTGTTTTTCCTGTAACCGGCCATGACTGTCAGTTGTTAGGGTTATACGGCTGTTTCACATATTCCGACATTTCTGATACCTTGCAGGCAATGTTCAGCTTGTCGTTATAGACGGACAGCTCCAGTTCACCTTTGGCCTCGATGCCGGTCTGCGGTTGCAGCCACTCCTCACGTTCACGGTCAAAGCCTAAGAAGCGTACCCACAGGTACTCGAAGCCGTCATTGACCTTTTCCGCAGAAAATGCGGAGAACTGCAAGAAATTCTTGCCTTTCTTGTCTGTCTTCTCCTCGATGTTCTTGCCTGTCTTTCCACGGAAGAGCATTTCGCCCTTGATGGAATCCTCGTTTGAAGCCACGGTAAGGTTGACCGATGAAGCCGACATATTGAAATAGAGGTTGTCTCCACGCTTCTTGAAAGTCAACACACCGGATATTTCCACTCTCTTGCCTACGGTATAGTCAGCCCGGTTGTATTCCTCCCCATCCTTGGCGACAGAGATTTCCACTGTTTTGTCGATACCGTTTCTTGCCGGGATCACGCAGTTTACGGCAAATGCCGTGAAAGCCTTGTTCTCATTGTTGGTGCGCACTACAGCCGCCTTGCTGATGGTTCCGCACACTGTTACGTTACACTTAATCATATTGCTTGTAGTTTTATTTTAACCAAGACCATTTGACCGGAATATCCTATTAAATGTGAACTACCTGCATATATGTTCCGTCTTTAATCGGGCGCACGGATTTTAATCCAGACTATCCCTGACGCAATGACAATCTGCACACCCACAATCACGAGTGTCGCCACCAGACCGAACAGCCGGTAGCATACGAGGGTGTGCAGTCCTGCAAAGGACAGCCCGACGACCAACAATCCTATTTTCATCATCACGCGTTTCATTATCTTCTGATTTGTTCGTTTTGGTTCTGCTGTTCCGACATTCCTTGCTCAAAGTTTTGTGAAGCCTGTTGCGAAAGGACAATGGTATTGACCATTCCTGCCACACGCATCCGTTTGCTTTCCTCCGAGAGTTCAGGATTATTCAAAGTGGCGGACAGCCGGCTCAATTCGCTTGCGCTTAACTCCCTTGAAACCTGCACGGCTCCGTTGTCTGCTTGTAACACGGCTTTATTGTTTTCATTGATTATAATGGCACAGGCTTTCATGTGGGGCAACAATGAAGTCAGTTCCACCTTCCGGCTACCTGCCATTTCAGAAATGGCTTCTTTCTGTTCCTCCTCGTTCTTGTTGTCTATTACCACCGCCAGCATCATCAGCGAGGAAAAGGCTTTGACCACCATATCCATAATCGGGTCATTCGTTCCTGAAAGTCCGACACCGCTGTCTTCCGATGATAACAGTTTCTTCATCCACTCTTCAGGACTTTGTGATTTTGTTTCCTGGGGAGTAGCAGTAACCTCCGTCTTGTATTTAGCCAACAGGTTGTTGCCATTATGCAAGGCTTGCAGCTTGATGTTTCCCTTTTGGGCGATGTCTGCCAGATAGATTGCAGGATCAATGTCTCGTTTTTGTCCGTCAGCGGTAATCTGTGCCACTCCGAAATGTAGGTGTTCGCCCGTAGTCCGTGTGCCGGTGTTGCCTGACATACCGAATCTCTGTCCGGCTTGCACTTTGTCACCCACCTTGACATCAACAGAGGACAGGTGCATATAAGTGTTCTGTATCTTGCTTCCGTCAGCCCTCTCGTATTCAATGGTTACGGACTTGCCTCCGGTGGTTTTGGCATTTTGGTTTACTGCCACCACTTTGCCGTTATTCTCGGTAGCCAACACCGCATCGCCCTTACAGCGGATGTCCATACCCTTGTGCATTTGCTGTTTGTCAGCATACATGGGGTCGGTACGCATTCCAAACGGTGAAGTGACAAACAGGAACTCTTCGCGCTCGACCGGGAATGAATAGGCGTTTGTCGTAACCGCTTGTCCGGTTCCTGTTTCCAATCCTTTTGCCTTCATTTCTGCCATGACCATCCGGTCATACTTCTGCAGCCCGTTTGCTTCAATGATTTTTTGCAGACTTTGGGCATAATTGCCGCCACTTGCATACCCGGCCTGGGCAAGTCCTTCCGTCCAACCCTTGTAATCGTCAGGAGACAGGTCAAAACATTCCGCGTACCGTTTGTTCTCTACAAGGAATTTGGAGTGATGCTCGTAAGAATCGCCCACGCTGTCGTAGCTGCAAAACTTCTCGTTGGGCTTGTCATCGGTGTAAATGCCGTATTTGCCACCCTGCGTAATCCACCCCGGAGTGGCTTTGATACCGAAATGGTTGTTTTCGTTCAGGGCCAGACGGCTTTGTCCGTTGCTGCTCTCCAGTATGCCCTGTGCCAAGGTCACGGAAGCCGGGATGCCGTATTTGCGCATCTGTTCCATCGCAAAAACGGCGTATTTTTCCGCGTATTCTTTATTCTTGCTCATTGCTTTGTCTGTTTATCGGTGCATTCCTTTTGAAACCTCTTCCTCTTCTTCAACGTCCTCTTTAGGCTGGTCGTGCTTGATGTCCTCGTCACGGCTGATCTTCGTTTCCACTTCCGACTCCTGTTTTTCGGAAGAGGTCTGTTCCTGTGCCTGGCTCTTGTTCAGCACGTCCGCGAAAAGCGTTGCCGCCAGATGTTGTTTGAAACTGTTCCTGTCCTCGGCGACCCACATCCGTTGCCATTGCTGTGGTGTGACGCTTCGGGGCTGCGGCTTCCGGTTGTCAATGGTGGGAGCGCAGAGTATCGCCCCGTTCTTTGTCTTGAACACGGCCACTCGTTGTATGCGGTTCAAGTCAATGCTTTCATCTGCCGTGTGGAACAGGTCCACTTTTAGATCCGGCTTGCTCTCGGCAAGGGCATAGTATTTTCTGGCCAGTTCTCCACGCACCTTGTCTATATTATCCAATGACTGTTTCAGCGTGGTGAAGAAACGGTTCAGGTCATCCTTTTCGGGATAGACGCTGTAACCGGCTTTCCCTTCCGGCTTGATGAACAAAGCCCAGCGGTTTTTGTCATCCTGTACCATCTGTATCTTCTCAAACCAGGGTTTGTCAGCTTGCTTCACCGCGGGGTGCGCATCGATGGTGGAGAGCGTTTCCAATGCCCAGTTTTTCAGACGCGCCACCTCTATCTGCTTTTCGGCGAAGTAACGGTCATCGGGACGGTAGCCCAACGCACCGTCCGGATTATAGAAACGCACGTTCTCAATGCCGCTTTTCTCCAATGCGCTTTGTATGCGCTGTTTGCTCATTCCCTTGATCTCGTTGTTCACCTCCAAGGATGCACCGGCAGGGAGTATCACATCGGCACTCTTGCCTTGTTTGTCAATGACCAGGACAATGGTCTTGTTTTCCTTGTCGGGATGCTTCTTGATTTCGTCAGCCACGAAGAAATGCTTGGGCATTTGCTCCCGCATCTGTTCTGTCTGGCGGTGGTTGCGATAGGTGGCATACTCGATTTTCTCGCCCCGTTCCGCCTTGCGTATCACTTCCAGCGCATTGTTCACATCGCTCTCGATGGCATCTATCAGACAAGGGCTCTCTTTCAGCTCACGGTTCCAATAATCCACCAGTTTGACACTCTCGTCCGACAACCGGGCCGGAAGTCCCATTTCCAGCATCTTGATACCCGAAGCGATTTCGGCAATCAGCCGTTCCTGCTTGACGGCATCCTCTGTTGGGGGAATCCCGTTTTTCATCACCATTCCCTCACGGGCAAGGCGTTGCTGGTGTCCGGTGGCTGCTATGATTTGCCGAAAGGTCTCCTGTGCGTAATCGGTGTAATGTGCGAAATCCTTTTGCCGTGGAATATATATCGCGTCTTTCTGGCTGTCATAATGCGCCACACCGCTGCCATCCGTGCGAACCGGTGCCAGATTTCTCGAAATAGACTGTACGAAGGCATTGAATTTCGGCCTGAACTCACGCAATTCCTTTTCTCCGAATCCTTGCTCGACACTGTTGCCGTATTTTGCCAATGCGTCATCGTATGCTTTCCTGTCAACGTGGGGCAGCAAAGTCTGGTCGATATTGAACAATGTGCGTATCTCCCTGTTGTGTACGCCTTTGTATCGGTTCTTCTCTTCGGGAGAAAGTTTTTGGTAGTCATCCCTTGATATGACCTCGTTGGGATTGTTCCTGTTCACGTACTTGTTCCATTTATAGAACAGGAACGGTACTCCTTTTTCGTGTTCCTTGACGGATTCGCCTCTTGCCTTTGCTTCGCTATATAAGGTGAAGAGGTTGCTCTTGCATCCGTTCTTATCCGAGTGCAGAGCCATGAACAGGGCGTTGAACGGACTGACCGCCACGCCTGCCGGATAAAACTTGGGATAGCCCTTTCCTGTGGCATTGAGCCAGTGGCCGCCCGCGCTGACCGCTCCGTTTAACGCTCCGGAGAGCAGTTCCACTTGTTTGTCGGCGGCATTTTTCTCAAACTGTGATTTCTCTTTCATATCTGTTGCTGTTTTATTGTATTCCTCTGGTACGCACAATCGTTTCCCTGTCGTTCTCTTCGTAATTCTGCGACATCAGCTGTTGGGTACGGTCGCTCTTGGCAAGGATGGCATTGGCAAGGGTATTAAGCGGCAATGCCCCGGCATTGTAAGCTGACACCACTTTTTCTGGCAACTGGATGGTGCAGGGTACATGGTCTATGGTTGCGATAAGGTTGTTCCCTTGCAGTATCGGACCGGAAATCCGTGGATTCAGCGGTTCGTCCGCATAGACCCGGTATCGGACGGAACGGTTTCCCGTATTCAAACCGTTATCTTCATTCCGTTCCCATCCTAATGCCTCGTGTCCCGCCTTGTTCAACAAATTGGCACCGCCCAGTCCGATCATCATCATTTTGAGAATAGGATTCTTAATGAATATGCCGGCGACGATGCTGGCGATAGGCAGTACATTGTCTCCCAAATCCAATGATTTTGTCCTGCCCGTAAACATACCCACCAGAATATCCGGCAACATGGCAAGCACATAACCCAAATTTTTGCTTATGTCTCCCATGCCACTCAATCCCAAAGTTGAGAAAAAATCGCCCCAGCCGTTTTCGTTGGCATTGGCGGTTTTCTGTCCTGCCTGTCGGTTCTGTCCTGATTCAATGGCTGTATCTTCCCTTGATTCTTCCACTGTTTCCGTTTCATTGGCTTGTTGGACAGATTGTGCGGTATGGGTGTTTCCCGATTGTCCCGGATTGTTTGCAAGCGCGGATTGACCTTTAACCTCTTCTTTTTTCTCCATATCCTGCAAATAAGTTTCCATGTATTCCGGAGCGATGACCATCGGAATATCCTTGTATCGCTCATCTTTTATCTTTTGGCCGGCAATAAAATCAAACGGCATTTTCGCTTGGGCGTTATGGATCATCCAGTCCCTGAAATCAAAACTCTGTACGGGAATCTTCTTGGTCAGCCGTTCATTGGTGGCGATGATATAAGGATTGTCATTGGCTCGAATTTCATTGGCTTCTTTACGGAATCTATCAAAGACATTACTCTCACTTCCGAATACGCCCTTGCTGATGCAATCTTCAACGGATGCTGTGTTTCCTGTTTTGTCCTTGGAGGAAGTCAGTGCTGAAAATGCCAGGTCAACCCCGACAAATTTGGCGAAGCTCGCCCAGCTTCCCGCACCGCCGAGTGATATGGCATCGATGCTTGCACCGATGACTTTGCCTGTCCCTTTTTCCAGTTTGGTCGGTTTGTAGGCTACTTCCCCACGTCGCTCGATTTCTGCGGCAAGCGGTGACTGGTTCAATGTGTATGACAGCCCGAAAAGCGTGTTCTGTGCCGCCTTGCGCATGATGTATTCAGCGGAAGACTTGGGCATATTGTCTTTGACCATCTTGCCCATCATCAACTCTCCGATACGGTATTCCGTATATGCGTAAGCGAGGTCGCACCCTAATTGCCCGGACAGTTCATCATATCTTTCCCTGCCGATTTCATCCACCACGGCTGTGCGCCACTCGTTTGCCAACAATGCGAGGTCTGCCTGTATCTCCTTATTGTTTGCAATCTTCTCCCTGCACATTTCCAGATAGTCCTCCGTGGTCTTGGAGTTCCATTCCCCGGTCACTTTCAGTGTCTGGTACGGATCCATCATCGGATTACCGGCTGCCGCCATAGAACCGAGGATGCCGGCTGCACTGGTGGAATATGCAGCCATTTCTTCCGCTTGTTTGCGGTTGAGATAGTTCTGCGTGTCTCGCATGACAGGTGCAAGGTGACTATTGAAGTAGTCACCGAATATCCTTTCTATCTCCGCAAAGCGTGCTGTATGCTTGATTTCGCCCATGTTCTAATAATTCAATTGGTTCAACAGTTGTTCCTTGGTTTGTTGTATGGCGTTGTGGTATATCTCCATCTGCTTGTGGAAGAACTCTTCCAGCCATTCATCCTTTTCTATCCGGTCCTGAATGAAACGGATGGCGGCTATCCGGTCGATTTCTACGGAATGTTCGCCTTCCTCCCGGTTATTGAACCATGCTTTCGTCCACCATCGGACTCCGGCACGGTCGGGATAGACGGACACCATTCTCGGAATATCGAAGCTCTGTACGTCTATCTCCAGTTCCGACAAAGGGTCGATAATGCCACTGCCGGCTATTGCCTCGGATTGAAGTTTTTTTTTACTTCCTCGCTCATGGTGGAGAGATAGACATTGTGCCTGAGGGCGAGATAATTCAGAAAATCCGCTATCAGGAGATTCTGTACCTTGCCCGCCAAAGGCAAGGCACGGCTGCCTATGCCCAAAGGGTTCGCCATGCTCGGCATCGACTCAAAGAAGTAGTTCTTGGCCGCTCCCACGGTGAACACATTACGCAGGGACTGTTCTGTATATTCGGGTACGATGTACTCGCCACGGAACAGGTCTTCCATATAGACGGGAAGGAACCGGAGCATCAGTTCCTCGATTTCCTCCTTGTCACGGTCGTACCTGGTCTTGATCTCACCGTCAAACGGAGTGAACTCGTGTGCCGCACCGTGTCCCGATTTGCCGAGTGCCTGGATATTGCCGTAAAGCATGGTCAGGAACTCTATCGGATTCAGTTCCTCGCCGTCAAACACCACTTCCATGTGAAGGTCGTTTCCACTGATGGCTACCGTCTGACCTGCTTTTACCTTTTGTCCGAAACGGATGAATATATTAGCAAGATGCGCATAGGTCACTTCGTATTTGCCGTAGCGTATGACAATATATACACCATGCTCTTTGTCCGTACAGATACTTGACACGACACCGCTTGCCACTGCTGCCAAAGGGCGGTGACTGGCATGGAAGTTTATGCCGTGATGAAAGGATGTCTCTCCAGTGACGGTATCTTTCAGTTCTCCGTAGCCTTTTGACAAGGTTACCTCTTTATTCTTTTCTTCCTCAAAGGGCATACAATAGCCGCTTGGGGACTGTAGAATCATTTCTTCCGTGTATTTCATTTGTAGAATAGTATTGTGTTATGACTGTCTTATCTTCTCATTCCTCCGCTATGGGTCTGTTCCTCCTGTTCCTGCTGTGGACGGGCTTGACGCTGGTTGTCGGTAACGGACGCTTCTTGCTGGCGTTGGGTGTTGTTGCCAATCATCATCATGGTCAAGAAGATACCGGCTATCTTGCCGAGCCAGCCTGTACGTCCGAACACGAGGAATGCCCCGGCAATCAATCCGACTATGCTTAATCCCGATACTTTGCCATGCGCGAGGTTGCTGAAAAAGTTGCCTAACATATTCCCGGCATTCCCGTTGGAAACACCGCTTAAAAAATTGGGTGCTCCATCGAGCGTGGAAGAGAGCGAACTTGACGCCTGGCTCACGCTGTCAAAAGTCTGTTCGGCTTTGCCGGTAAGTTTGTTTACCGTTTCGGTTGCCGCTTTCGCCGTGCCGCTGATGGCATTGGTGGTGTCTTCTCCAATGACGGCATCGCTCACGATGCGCACCACGCTCTTGTCGGTGGTCAGTTTCTCCGGCCGCGGCTCCTACGGTTGCCGTCTTCAATGCGCTTCCTGCCCCTCGCAAAGTCTGTGATGGGTGCAATACGGCTCTGCCAACAGCTTTGCCTGTCGCTCCTGCGGCTTTGCCGCCTGTCTTTAATAATGAACTCCAGAATCCCATATCTTTTTGTTTTTATATTCTCGTTATGTTAAAAAGCACCGGCCTTTCCGCTTCGTTTCCACCGTTTCATGGCAGACCTGGCTATTTCTGCTTTGTTGGCTTTGGGTTGTTCCCGTTCCGTGATTTCTGCCCACACGTCACCCATCGAGGTGTATTTCACCGCCATGGTCAGCCGTCGCAGCTTTTTGTTCATCAGTTGCAGCTTGGGACGGATTCCGAACACGATTTCCATCCGCTGTTTCTCCGTCATCTTGTTGTCTGACAGGCAGACCGTGCGTATGTCATTGACAATTTCCACGGAGTTGTATATCAGTTCCCGGTATATCTTGTTCCGGTTCGTGGAGAGTGCTACTGCTACGGCATTGGCAGGACTTTTCCTGAGTTGCCCGGTGAACTCTCCCATGTTTTCCGTGAGATGGGTTATCTCGTGATAGAAGCCGTATATCTGTGCGGCGTAACTGATGACCGAACGGAATGAATCCAGATAATCATTGAACTCCCGTTGCAGGTCGGTCGTGGCTTTC
>OHPW01001674.1_pt1 | contig 11448 bp, 10 predicted proteins | sample 1577771 | NCBI WGS metagenome assembly OHPW01 (sample SAMEA3879608, study PRJEB24766) | human gut metagenome | biome: human-associated habitat; feature: feces | place: USA | collected 1985/1987
GACGACATCACTTATCACCAATCACTCATCACTAACCCCTAATCACTATTTACAATGTTATATTATCTATTTGACTGGCTACACAAACTCAACTTTCCCGGTGCGGGAATGTTTGGTTATACATCATTCCGTGCATTGATGGCTATCATTCTGGCACTGCTGATCTCGAGCATCTGGGGTGATAAGTTTATCAAACTGCTGAAGCGTAAGCAGATCACGGAGACACAGCGTGATGCCAAAATCGACCCGTTCGGTGTAAATAAAGTAGGAGTGCCGAGCATGGGTGGCGTCATCATCATTGTAGCCATTCTGATCCCCTGCCTGCTGTTAGGAAAACTACATAATATCTATATGATCTTGATGCTTATCACTACCGTTTGGTTGGGATCATTGGGATTTGCCGACGATTATATCAAGATATTCAAGAAAGACAAGGAAGGATTGCACGGAAAATTCAAGATCATCGGGCAAGTGGGATTGGGACTGATTGTGGGATTGACCCTCTATCTCAGCCCGGACGTCGTCATTCGTGAAAACATAGAAGTACAGACACCGGGACGCGAGATGGAAGTCGTGCACGGGACAAACGACTTGAAATCGACACAGACCACCATACCGTTTTTCAAAAGCAACAACCTCGATTATGCCGATCTGGTAGCTTTTATGGGAGATCATGCCCAGACTGCCGGATGGATCCTGTTTGTGATCATTACCATCTTTGTAGTGACGGCCGTATCCAATGGTGCCAACTTGAATGACGGGATGGACGGGATGGCAGCAGGCAACTCTGCCATTATCGGACTGACTTTGGGCATACTGGCCTATGTATCGAGCCACATCGAATTTGCCGGTTATCTGAATATCATGTACATCCCCGGTTCGGAGGAGCTGGTAATCTTCATATGTGCTTTCATCGGTGCACTGATCGGTTTCTTATGGTACAATGCCTATCCGGCGCAGGTATTCATGGGCGATACCGGGAGCCTGACCATCGGCGGTATTATCGCCGTATTTGCTATCATTATACATAAAGAGTTATTGATTCCCATTCTTTGCGGTGTATTTTTGGTAGAAAACCTGTCGGTCATTCTGCAACGCGCTTATTACAAGGTCGGAAAGAAAAAAGGGGTAAAACAACGCCTGTTTAAACGTACGCCGATACACGATCATTTCCGTACATCGATGAACCAGATAGAAAGCGGATGCCGGGTGGTATTCACCCAACCGGACAACCTCTTCCATGAATCGAAAATCACTGTTCGTTTCTGGATCGTAACAATCGTATTGGCAGCAATAACGATCATCACATTAAAGATCAGATAAATCATGGTTCAATGTGCCGATATGCCGATCGGGGAAGAAGCGGATGCAGGTGAAAAGGCAGGGAAGCGGCAATGAACCCATAAATAAAACAGAGAGAATTAACCGGATTATTAACCATTAAAGTTTATGTGTTGCCGGTGGCATACGGCCACATCGGTATATCGACACATTATTGAGAATGAAAAGGATTGTAATTTTAGGAGCAGGCGAAAGTGGCGCGGGTGCTGCCGTATTAGCCAAAGTGAAAGGATTCGAGACGTTCGTATCGGACATGTCCGCCATCAAGGACAAGTACAAAGAACTGCTCGACAGCTACGGTATTGCCTGGGAAGAAGGCCATCATACCGAAGAACTGATTCTGAATGCCGACGAGGTAGTTAAAAGCCCGGGTATTCCAAACGATGCTCCGTTGATTCTGAAATTGAAAGAACAAGGCACACCGATTATCTCGGAAATAGAATTTGCCGGACGCTATACGGATGCCAAGATGATCTGCATCACCGGTTCGAACGGAAAGACCACCACCACCAGCCTCATCTATCACATTTTCAAGAGTGCAGGATTGAATGTCGGCCTGGCCGGTAATATAGGCAAGAGTCTGGCCCTGCAAGTAGCCGAAGATAAACACGATTATTATATTATCGAGCTGAGTTCATTCCAACTGGACAACATGTACGATTTCCGTGCCAACATCGCCGTCCTGATGAATATCACACCGGATCATCTGGACCGTTACGACCACTGCATGCAAAACTATATAGATGCGAAATTCCGTATCACCCGGAACCAGACGCAGGACGACGCCTTCATCTTCTGGAACGATGACCCTATCATCAAACGGGAGTTGGAGAAACACGGACTGAAAGCACACCTATATCCATTTGCCGCAGTAAAAGAAGACGGAGTCATTGCCTATGTAGAAGATCATGAGGTAAAGATCAACGAACCGATTGCCTTCAATATGGAACAGGAGAAGCTGGCACTGACCGGACAGCACAATCTATACAACTCACTGGCAGCAGGTATCTCGGCCAATCTGGCGGGAATCACGAAAGATGATATCCGCAAAGCATTGTCCGACTTCAAAGGAGTGGAGCACCGTCTGGAGAAGGTGGCCCGTGTAGGAGGAATCGATTTCATTAACGATTCTAAAGCAACCAATGTCAACTCCTGCTGGTACGCCCTGCAAAGCATGACCACCAAGACAGTCCTCATCCTCGGTGGGAAGGACAAAGGCAACGACTATACGGAAATCGAAGACCTGGTACGCGAAAAATGCTCCGCATTGGTGTACTTAGGATTACATAACGAAAAGCTGCACGCATTCTTCGACCGTCTCGGATTGCCGGTAGCCGATATACAGACCGGCATGAAAGATGCAGTGGAAGCGGCGTACAAGCTGGCCAAGAAGGGCGAGACTGTCTTATTGAGCCCCTGTTGCGCCTCGTTCGACCTCTTTAAGAGCTACGAAGACCGGGGAGATCAATTTAAAGAGTATGTGAGAGAATTATGATTCATAAATCTTCTCTCATAATTCATAAATTATAATTCATAAATCAAGTGGACTTATTAAAAAACATATTCAAAGGCGACAAGGTAATCTGGATAATCTTCCTTTGTCTCTGCCTCATCTCGATTATCGAGGTGTTTTCGGCAGCGAGCACGCTTACCTATAAAAGCGGAGATCACTGGGGCCCTATCACACAACACTCCATCATACTGATGGTGGGAGCGGTGGTAGTGGTACTAATGCACAACATCCCTTACAAATGGTTTCAGGTGTTTCCGGTCTTCCTGTATCCTGTCTCGGTAGTGCTGTTGGCTTTCGTCACTCTGATGGGGGTTATCACGGGCGACCGTGTCAACGGTGCGGCGCGTTGGATGTCATTTATGGGTTTACAGTTCCAGCCTTCCGAATTGGCAAAAATGGCGGTGGTCATTGCCGTCTCCTTTATCCTGTCGAAAAAACAGGATGACGAAGGAGCCAATCCGAAAGCATTCAAATACATCCTGATTATTACAGGAATCGTCTGCCTGCTGATTGCCCCGGAAAACCTTTCTACAGCCATGTTGTTATTCGGAGTAGTATTCCTGATGATGTTTATAGGCAGGGTGGCAGCCCGAAAGTTGCTGATGCTGGTAGGTTCACTCGGATTGGTGGGTGCGGTAGGTGTCGTATTCCTGTTGGCTATCCCGAAAGATTCGGACATTCCCTTCCTCCACCGTTTTGATACCTGGAAGAGCCGTATCGTCAACTTCACCGAAAAAGAAGAAGTGCCGGCTGCCAAATTCGACATAGACAAAGATGCCCAGATTGCTCACGCCCGCATTGCGATCGCCACGAGCAATGTCGTAGGGAAAGCACCGGGAAATTCCGTTCAACGTGATTTCCTGAGTCAGGCATTCTCCGACTTCATCTTCGCCATCATCATAGAAGAACTCGGACTGGTAGGAGGTATATTCGTGGTATGTCTCTATATATGGTTATTGGTACGTGCGGGGCGTATCGCGCAAAAATGCGAACGCACCTTTCCCGCTTTCCTCGTAATGGGGATTGCCTTAATGCTGGTATCGCAAGCCATCTTGAATATGATGGTGGCCGTCGGCCTGTTCCCGGTAACCGGGCAGCCTTTGCCACTGATCAGTAAAGGAGGTACTTCGACACTGATAAACTGTGCATATATCGGCATGATACTGAGCGTGAGCCGCTACACTGCCTACCTTGAAGAGCAGAAAGAGCGCAATGCCCAGCTACAAATGCAGACAGAAGCAACCGGCACAACAGAAGCGCAGACCGCCGCCGAACCGACTGCACAAGTACTGAACAGTGACGCAGAATTCGAAGAAGAAAAGAAATAGAAAAATTACGAGTTACAATGGAGAAAGAACTTAGAATCATTATCAGTGGCGGAGGTACGGGAGGACATATCTTTCCGGCTGTATCCATCGCCAATGCCATAAAAGAACAATGTCCGGATGCCAAAATATTGTTTGTAGGAGCCGAAGGACGGATGGAAATGCAACGTGTCCCCGATGCCGGTTATGAGATTATCGGATTGCCGGTAGCCGGATTCGACCGCAAGCATTTATGGAAAAACTTTGCAGTACTCGTAAAGCTGGCTCGCAGCCAATGGAAAGCAAAGAGTATCATCAAAAAGTTCCGTCCGCAGGCAGCAGTGGGAGTTGGCGGCTATGCCAGTGGTCCGACATTGAAAATGGCTGGTATGATGGGGGTTCCGACATTGATACAAGAACAGAATTCGTATGCCGGAGTGACGAATAAATTGTTGGCAAAGAAAGCGCAAAAGATATGTGTAGCCTATGACGGAATGGAAAAATTCTTTCCGGCAGAAAAGATTCTGATGACCGGCAATCCGGTACGTCAAAACTTACTTGACCATGCCCTGAGCCGCGAAGATGCGATACGCGCTTTCGGTCTGGACCCGAATAAGAAAACCATATTGATCTTGGGAGGCAGTTTGGGGGCACGTACTATCAACAACACGCTTATTGCCGGACTGCCGACTCTAAAAAAGAATAACGACATCCAATTTATATGGCAAACCGGTAAGATATACCATCAGCAGGTGATGGAGGCCGTCGGTAGTGCAGGAAGCATTCCGAACTTATACGTAGCGGACTTTATCAAAGACATGGCTACCGCCTATTCAGCTGCCGATCTGGTCATCTCACGCGCAGGCGCCGGTTCCATATCGGAATTCTGCCTACTGAGCAAACCGGTCATCCTGGTGCCTTCGCCTAACGTTGCGGAAGACCATCAAACTAAAAATGCACTTGCACTGGTAAATAAAGGGGCGGCCATCTACGTAAAAGATGCAGAAGCCGAAACAAAACTTTTGCCCGCAGCTTTGGAAACGATAGCCGATACGGCAAAGCTAAAAGACTTAAGCGATCGGATAGCCAAGCTGGCCTTGCCGGACTCGGCAACTATAATAGCGAAAGAGGTTATTAAATTAGCGGTGAGAGAGCAAGAGTAAGGGAGAATAGAGAGGGGAGAAGTAAAAAAAGAGATGAGAAACGGGCGATGATATCTCGCTACTGCATAAAAGAAATGTGAACAAAAAATGGTGAACAGTTTAATGGTGAATAGTTTAATGGTGAATAGTTTAATGTAAACAGTAAATAAGATGGTGAATATCAATATAGATAATATTAAATCGGTGTATTTTGTCGGTGCCGGAGGTATCGGAATGAGCGCACTCGTACGTTATTTCCTCTCTAAAGGGAAATTGGTGGCCGGTTATGACCGTACACCCAGTGAACTGACGGAATGCCTGATAGCTGAAGGGGCGCAGATACATTATGAGGAAGACGTTCATCTGATTCCGGAAGCGTGTAGAGACAGAGAGAATACGCTCGTCGTGTTGACTCCGGCCGTTCCACAAGAGCATGAAGAACTAACCTACTTCCGTGACAATGGTTTTGAAATTCAAAAACGGGCACAAGTGTTGGGTACAATCACGCACTCCAGCAAAGGACTTTGTGTAGCGGGCACGCATGGCAAAACCACCACTTCGTCTATGACTGCCCATCTGCTATATCAGTCACATGTCGGCTGTACGGCTTTTTTAGGAGGTATCTCCAAAAATTACGGAACCAACTTACTGCTTTCGCAGACAAGCCCTTATACCGTAATCGAAGCAGACGAATTCGACCGTTCTTTCCATTGGCTATCTCCTTATATGTCTGTTATCACAGCCACAGACCCCGATCATCTGGACATTTATGGAACAGCCGAAGCATATCTGGAAAGTTTTGAGCATTACACCACCCTTATCCAACCGGGCGGGGCACTGATTATCCGCAAAGGAATTTCTCTGCATCCTCAAGTGCAACCGGGTGTAAAGGTGTATACTTACTCTCGCGATGAGGGTGATTTTCACGCAGAAAACATCCGTATCGGAAACGGTGAGATCTTTATTGATTTTGTCGGGCCGGAGGTACGCATCGAGGATATCCGGTTGGGAGTTCCTGTAAGCATCAACATTGAGAACGGGGTGGCTGCTATGGCCTTGGCGTATCTGAACGGGGTGACGGATGAAGAGATCAAACAGGGAATGGCAAGTTTCCGGGGAGTGGACCGCCGTTTTGATTTTAAAATCAAAAATGACCGCATTGTGTTCCTCAGTGATTATGCCCATCATCCGTCGGAGATCAAACAAAGTGTACTGTCTATCCGCGAGTTATACCGGGATAAGAAAATAACAGCCATTTTCCAACCTCATCTTTATACCCGTACACGCGATTTTTACAAAGACTTTGCAGAGAGCTTGTCTTTACTGGACGAGGTAATCTTAGTAGATATCTATCCGGCACGTGAGCAACCGATACCCGGTGTGACCAGCCAACTGATTTATGACAACCTCCGTCCCGGTATTGAGAAAAGCATGTGTAAAAAGGAGGAGATACTCGATGTATTGAAAAATAAGAAAATAGAAGTTCTTATCACTCTCGGAGCCGGAGATATAGAAAACTATGTCCCTGCCATTACGGAAAAATTAAACACCATGGATTGAACAAATTCCGATTGTAATTTGTCAACCTATCGTAAATATCACATTATGCTGAAACGGATTCTTTTATCTATCGTTCTGTTGCTCATCACTGTCTACCTGGGTGTAGCTGTGACAGTATTCAATCGCAAACCCGCCGATCAGGTGTGCCGTGACGTAGAGCTGATTATCAAAGACACGGTGTATGCAGGCTTTGTCACCAAAGATGAAGTAACCGGTATATTGCAAAAGAAAGGCATCTATCCGGTAGGAAAAAAGATGGAGCGCATACATACGAAAACCCTGGAAAACGAGTTGGACAAGCATCCGCTTATCGATGAGACAGAGTGCTATAAGACCCCTAGTGGCAAGCTTTGCGTGGAGGTCAGACAGCGTATCCCGATCCTCCGTATCATGAGTAATAACGGTGAAAGCTACTATGTAGACAATAAAGGAACGATCATGCCGCCCGAAGCCAAATGCGTAGCCCGGCGAACAATTGTAACCGGAAACGTAGAAAAGTCGTTTGCAATGAGGGATTTATATAAGTTTGGTGTATTTTTGCAGAACAATCCGTTTTGGGATGCACAGATAGAACAGATTCATGTGCTTCCAAGCAAAGATGTAGAACTTGTGCCACGAGTAGGCGACCATATCGTCTATCTTGGGAAACTGGATCAATTTGAAGATAAGCTGGACCGCCTGAAGGTATTCTATAAAAAGGCGTTGAACGAAGTGGGATGGAATAAGTACTCACGTATCAGCCTGGAGTTCAATAACCAGATTATCTGCACAAAAAGATAATACATAATGGGCCAATGGGCTGATATGCCAATGAGCCAATTAAAGAATGAGAAAAGTACTAAATTGAATAATAACCAAATTAAAGCGCCAGCCAATCGGCATATCAGCCGATTGGCAGATTGGCACATTATTTAAATATATGGCAACAACAGAATTTATCGCCGCTATTGAACTGGGTTCATCAAAGGTAACCGGCATTGCCGGAAGAAAGAACAGTGACGGAAGTATGCAGGTGTTGGCTTATGCCAAAGAAGACTCCTCTTCGTTTATACGGAAAGGGGTTATCTATAATCTGAACAAGACAGCCCAAAGCCTCACTTCCATCATCAACAGACTGGAAGGCGATCTGAAAGAATCGATCGCCAAGGTATATGTAGGTATCAGCGGACAGTCACTCCGTACTGTACGGAATGTCGTAAGCCGCGACTTAAAAGAAGAAACACTCATCTCGCAAGAGTTAGTGGATGCCATCTGCGACGAAAATCTGGAAATTCCGTTGATAGACATGGATATACTGGACGTTGCCCCCCAGGAATTTAAAATAGACAATTTTCTTCCGGACACACCGGTAGGAGTGCTCGGCAATCATATTGAAGGACGCTTCCTCAATATCGTAGCCCGCGCCTCTATCAAAAACAATCTGGAACGTTGTTTTGAACAGGCAAAAATAAAAATTGCCGATCTCCTGATCGCACCATTGGTAACCGCCAATGCCGTATTGAGCGAAAGCGAACGCCGTTCCGGATGTGCTTTGGTAGATTTTGGTGCCGATACAACCACTATCTCCGTTTATAAAGGCAACATACTCCGTTTCATGACCGTACTCCCGTTGGGTGGTAACTGTATCACCCGTGACATCACCTCTTTGCGGATAGAAGAAGAGGAAGCGGAAGCGCTGAAAATAACGTATGCCGATGCCACCTATGAAGAGGAAGGTGAAGAGAAAGCGACCTGCCAACTGGAAGACGAGGAACGAACCATCGAACTGGGCATACTGAACGACATCATCGGTGCACGTGTGGAAGAGATTATCGACAACGTATGGAATCAGATACAGTTATCCGGTTACGACGACAAACTTCTGGCCGGTATCATCATTACAGGCGGAACAGCCAATCTGAAAAATCTGGATGAGGTGCTCCGCAAGAGGACCAAGATCGATAAAGTGCGAATAGCACGCAATATCCGTAACACCATATACGCTGACGGAGACCTGATAAAGAAGGACGGAACACAGAATACGCTGTTCGGCCTTTTGTTTGAAGGAAAAGAAAACTGCTGCCTTGTAGAGACACGCCCTGTCACCCCGCCACCTGCCGCAACCGAACCGGTAAATATGTTCGAAGAGGACGAAGCGCTGAAAGAACAGGAAGCCGCCGCCCGTGAAGCGAAAAAGAGAAGAGAAGAAGAGGACAAGCGCCGAAAGGAAGAAGAAAAACGCCGCAAAGAGGAGGAAAAGAAAAAGAAAGAAGAAGCCCGTAGAAAGAAGAAAGAAGGACCGAGCTGGTTTGAAAAAACCTTCAATAAAATCTCCAACGAAATTTTCTCTGATGACGACATGAAATAAGAGAATGAACGGTGGAAACGAGCAAATAACAAATTGTAAATTATAAAACAGTAAATATTATGACGGACGAGATAGTACAATTCGATTATCCTCAAGACTCACCTAAGATCATCAAAGTGATCGGGGTAGGCGGAGGCGGAGGTAATGCCGTAAATCACATGTATAAAGAAGGTATACATGACGTAACATTCGTTCTCTGCAATACGGATCATCAGGCACTGGCCGACTCTCCGGTACCGGTCAAGCTACAGTTAGGTAAAGAAGGATTAGGAGCCGGTAACCGCCCGGCACGCGCACGCGAAGCAGCCGAAGAGAGCCTGGAAAGCATCAAAAGCATGCTGAATGACGGTACAAAAATGGTATTCATCACCGCCGGAATGGGAGGTGGTACAGGTACGGGTGCCGCGCCGATCATTGCCAAGACAGCCAAAGAAATGGATATTCTCACCATCGGTATCGTTACCATACCGTTCCGTTGGGAAGGTGACAAGAAAATCGACCAGGCATTAGACGGTGTCGAGGAAATCAGCAAGCACGTAGACGCATTGCTGGTGATCAACAACGAAAAGTTAAGCGAAATATATAATGACCTTTCCGTAGACGATGCTTTTGACAGAGCGGACGATACCCTCTCGATAGCCGCCAAGAGTATCTCGGAGATCATTACCCTGCACGGAAAAGTCAACCTCGACTTTAACGATGTAAAGACGGTGCTGAAAGACGGTGGCGTAGCCATCATGAGTACCGGATACGGGGAAGGGGAAGGACGCGTAAGCGCTGCCATACAGAATGCGCAACACTCACCGTTGCTAAACAACAACAATATATTCGACTCCAAGAAAGTATTGCTGAACGTCTCTTACAGTTCTCAGCACAAACTGATGATGAATGAGATGGACGAGGTAAAGGAATTTATGAACCGTTTCAGTCGTGATTTTGAGACCAAGTTTGGTATCGCTATTGATGACAGCTTGGGCGATCAAGTGAAAATCACCTTGCTGGCTACCGGATTCGGTATTCAGGACATTCATATGAAAGAAATGGATAACCGCATCTCGCAACGTAGCGTCGAAGAGCAACAACGTCTTGCAGAGCTGGAAGAAAAAGAGGAGGAAAGACGCAACCGCCGCGAAAGATTTTATGATGATAAAGGAGGAAGCAAACAGAGAAAGCGCCGCCATATTTATATCTTCAGCGCAGAAGATCTTGACAATGAAGACATCATCGCCATGGTAGAAAGTACCCCGACTTACCTGCGCAACAAGACAACCATAGATAAAATCAGAGGTAAAGCATCCTTGAAAGAGGAAATCACTCCTGAAGAAGCGGTGGATGAAAGCGGACTAATCACTTTTTAAGGGGAGAAAAGAGCATGGAGAGGGAAGAAGGAAAAAATACCCTTCAACTTAATCGCGAATAATAAACAGCTAAATAGTAATATAGAATCATGGATTTATTTGAAAGAGTCAGCGAAGACATTAAAAACGCAATGAAGGCGAAAGACAAAGTAGCCCTTGAAACATTGAGAAACGTAAAGAAATTCTTCCTTGAAGCTAAAACTGCTCCGGGGGCTAACGATACTTTGACAGATGATGCAGCACTGAAAATCATTCAGAAACTCGTGAAACAAGGAAAAGATTCTGCGGAAATTTACATCGGACAAGGCCGTCAGGATCTTGCAGAAGGTGAATTGTCACAAGTGAGAGTAATGGAAGCTTATCTGCCCAAACAAATGACACCGGAAGAACTGGAACAGCTTTCCGGAAGCAAAGGCTGGATCGAAGTATGCAGGATTCCGGAGGAGTCAGAAAGCAATTAAACAAAAGATAAAAACCGGAAGGCTGCCAAAGGTATCCGGATCAAAAAGAGGAAAAAGACTGATAAACCATGGAGATTGTTCCATATGGTTTGTCAGTCTTTTTATCGTGAAGAATTTATTCTGTTTTTTCAGGTTTCTTTTTCTCTGGTTTTTCCGGTACCGGCCAGATATGGATGCTGTTAGGTGTTTCTACTTTGTGTGGCTTATCGTTCATGACAATGATATTTTTTTCATAGTCTACACGGAACACGGTGATCGTGTTGCTTGCATGGTTGGCAACTGCGATGTGCTGATTGTCCGGGAAAATCACCAGATCCTTTGGATAATCACCGCTGATAGGAAGATTGAATTTCTTTTCCAGAAGTCCTGTTTTCTGATCGATCTCGTACATGGAAACAGAGTTCTCGCCTGCTGTAGTACAG
>OHPW01001675.1_pt1 | contig 11446 bp, 14 predicted proteins | sample 1577771 | NCBI WGS metagenome assembly OHPW01 (sample SAMEA3879608, study PRJEB24766) | human gut metagenome | biome: human-associated habitat; feature: feces | place: USA | collected 1985/1987
AAGATTACAATAGATTTCCATGTTATAGTTTCATACGGTGTAAGTATTCTTACAGTTGCTGATAATCTTATTGAAAATGTCAAGTATAAGGTTTGTGAATTCACAGGTCTTGAGATTAAAAAAATTAACATATTTGTTGAAGGTGTCAGAGTAATAGATTAACTGGCACATATATATATATTGATTCATATATATTGATTATTGCAGACAGACGTAAAGTTTGTCATTTGCCGTTGTATCGGCGGAATGGAGGAAAATTGTGGCAACCAATACAATAGATGCAGCACTTGTCCAGAAGATGTTTCTTGCAGGTGCCAAGAATCTTGAATCAAAAAAAGAATGGATAAATGACCTTAACGTATTTCCTGTACCGGATGGTGATACAGGTACTAATATGACAATGACAATTATGTCGGCAGCCAAAGAAGTAAGTTCAATTGCCAATCCTACTATGGAGAATCTCGCAAAGGCAATTTCTACAGGTTCATTAAGAGGTGCTAGAGGAAATTCAGGTGTTATTCTCTCACAGCTTTTAAGAGGATTTACAAAGGAAATGTCATCACTTAAAGAGATTACTGTTGAGAATCTTGCAGCTGCAACACAGCGTGCAACAGAGACAGCTTACAAGGCTGTCATGAAGCCAAAGGAAGGTACAATTCTTACCGTAGCAAAAGGAGCAGCAGCAAAGGCAGATGAGCTTGCAAAAGAAATCCCAGGAAGCTTTATTCCAGGACAGTTCGTGAACCCGGCCAATCCGCAGGCACACATCGAGACCACCGGCCCCGAGATCTGGGCCGACACCGACGGCAAGGTGGACTTCTTCGTGGCCGGCGTGGGCACCGGCGGCACCATCACCGGCGTGGGCGAGACGGTCAAGGCGTGGACGAACGATGTCCGCATCGTGGCGGTGGAGCCATACGAGAGTCAGGCCCTCAGCGGCGGACTCACCGGGCCTCACGGCATCCCGGACATCGGCTTCGGCCTCGTGCCCGGCAACTACAACGCCTACGTCGTGGACAACATCGCCGCCGTCACCACCGCCGACGCAGCCCGGGCCGCGCAGCGGGTCCTGCGCACCGACGCCATCCCGGCCTCCCCCAGCGCAGGCGCAGCCCTCCATGCAGCAGCGCAGCTCATCGCCAACGGCACCAGCCGCTCGGCGCTGGCGGTGTTCAGCGGACGACAGAGCATCTTATAAGCATATTTATTAAAAGGAAAAGAGAAGGACGCATGACAAAAGACATGACGACCGGGGCCATCACGCCCCTTCTGGTCGATTTCACCGTTCCGCTGGTACTGGGCAACCTGTTCCAGCTCACCTACAACGCCGCCGACAGCATCATCGTGGGCAAATTCGTGGGCGAGGACGCCCTCGCCGCCGTCGGCACCTCCAATCCGCTGATGACGCTGGCCATCCTCTTCATCAACGGGCTTTGCCTCGGCGCGGGCATCCTCGTCAGCACAGCCTACGGCGCGGGCGACACCCAGCGGGTGGAGCGTCAGGTCTCCACCACCGCCATCGCGGGCACCGTATTCTCGCTGGTCTTTTCGGCCCTCTGTGTCCTGCTGGCGACGCCCCTGCTGCGGCTGATGCAGGTGCCGACGGAGATCCTGCCCATCGCGGTGCAGTATCTCCGCATCGTGTTTGCCGGGCTCATCTTCACCTTCTTCTACAACTTCCTCGCGGCCACCATGCGGGCGCTGGGCGACAGCAAGAGCGCCCTCTACTTCCTGATGATAAGCTCCGTGCTGAACATCGGCGGTGACCTGTTCTTCGTCGAGGTGCTGGGTTGGGGCAGCGAGGGCTGCGCCCTCTCCACGGTCCTCAGCGAGGCCCTCTGCTGCGTGCTCTGCGTCATTTACATCCAGTGCAGGATCCCTGTCCTTCAGCTGGGTCGGCGCTGGCTGGTCTTTGACGGCTCGCTGCTTCGCAGCACCGTCCAGTATGGTTGGACCAGCGCCATGCAGCAGGCCACCGTCCAGCTGGGCAAAATCGCCGTGCAGGCCATCGTCAACACGCTGGGCGTCAACGCCATGGCGGCATTCACCGCCGCCAGCCGGGTGGACGACTTCACCTATATGCCCCAGCAGAACATCGCCCACGCCATGACCACCCTGATGGCCCAGAACCACGGCGCAGGCAAAAAAGAGCGGGTACGGCAGGGCTTTTTCTGCGGCCTGCGCATCGAGCTTGTCTACGGCCTGCTCCTGATGGCAGTCTGCCTGCTCTTTGCCCGCCCCATCATCTCCCTCTTCGTGGACGACCCTGCTGTCATCGAGCTGGGCGTCCGGTTCCTGCGGTGCGCCTCCCTCTTCTATCTGATGCCCGGCGTGACCAACGGCATTCAGGGCGGCTTCCGGGGTCTGGGCGACCTGAAGGTCACCCTGACCAGCAGTATGCTCAACATGGGCTTCCGGGTGCTGGCCGCCGCCATTCTGATCCTGCTGCTCAAGGTCGAGCTTCGGTTCCTGCCCGTGAGCTACGGCATCGGCTGGCTCTCCATGCTGATCTACGAGCTGCCCCTGCTCATCCGCTACCTGAAGGAAGACAAGCTGTAAAGACAGCAAAAGACCTCTGCACGCCATCTCGTGCAGAGGTCTTTTTTGGTTTCAGTTATCCTTTTCCACCTTGCTCAGGAGGATGCGGTCGTTGTCGAGGGCCTTGCCTGCGTTCTCGCGGAACTTTTCCAGCAGGTCGTCCACCGTCATCCGGCTCCGGGCCTCGCCCTTGACGTCGAAAACGATGCGTCCTGCGTCCATCATGAGGGTGCGGTTGCCCAGCTCCAGCGCCTGATGCATATTGTGCGTGACCATCAGGCAGGTGATCTTCTTCTCGGCCACGATGCTCTTGGTCAGATCCAGCACCTTTTCCGCCGTGGCGGGGTCGAGGGCGGCGGTGTGCTCGTCCAGAAGCAGGAGCTTCGGGGTGACGAGGGTGGCCATCAGCAGGGTCAGCGCCTGACGCTGACCGCCCGACAGCAGACCCACCGGCTGTTTCATCCGGTCTTCGAGGCCCATGTCCAGCAGGGCCAGCTTTTCGCGGAAGATCTCCTTGTCTTTGCGGGAGATGCGGGAGAAGATGGCGTTGGGGGCAGTTCCGGCGCGAAGATAGGCCAGCGCCAGATTCTCCTCGATGGTCATGTTGGGGGCCGTGCCCTTGAGGGGGTCTTGGAACAGGTGGCCGATGATCCGGCTGCGCTGGTATTCCGGCGTAAAGGTGATGTCCTCATCGCCCAGCGTGATGCTGCCCTCGTCGGCGATGAAACCGCCGGTGATGGCGTTGAAGAGGGTGGATTTGCCCGCGCCGTTGGAGCCGACGATGGTGGCGAAGTCTCCCGCCTCCATCGTCAGGCTGACGCCGTTCAGGGCGATCTTTTCGTTGACGGTGCCGGGGTTGAAGGTCTTGTGCAGACCGCGAAGCTCAAGCATCTCCATCTCACACACGCTCCTTCCGGGTCCGGGCCGCATTGCGGCGCTTCTCAAAGGCGATTTTTTCTTTGATCGCAGGCATCGAGATGGCCACAGCCACGATGATGGCGCTTACCAGCTTCATCGCAGCCGCCGGGACGTTGAAGCGGAGGGCCACCGCCACGATGAAGCGGTAGAGGCAGCTGCCAAAGACGACGCCCAGCACCCGGCGCACCATCGTCCGCCTGCCCACCAGCGTTTCGCCAATGATGAGGGAGGCCAGCGCGATGGTCACCATACCGGTGCCCACGTTGATGTCGCAGCTCTTCTGGTACTGGGCCAGCAGACCGCCGGACAGGGCGGTCAGTGCGCCCGAGATGCACAGGCCCACCGTGATGGTAAAGGCCGGGTTGATGCTGGAAGCCCGCACCATCGCGGCGTTGTCGCCGGTGGCGCGGATGGACAGGCCGAGGCGGGTGCCGAGAAAGCCCACCATCGCGGCCCCGGCCAGTGCGATGACCACCGCCGCCAGCACCAGCTTATACCAGCCGCCCGTAAAGCTCAGGGCGCGCTTGGCGATGGAAAAGACCGTCTCGGTCTTGACCAGCGACATGGTGGAGGAGAAGCCCATCACCGCGAGGTTGATCGTATACAGGCCGGTGTTGACGATGATGCCGGCCATGATGCTCTCGACCCCGAGCCGGGTCTGCAAAAAAGCCGTAACGAAGCCGGAGCACACGCCAGCCGCCATCGCCGCCAGCAAGGCGAGGAAGGGGTGGCCGGTCAGCGCCACCTGACAGGCGACGGCGCAGCCAAGGGTGAAGCAGCCGTCGGTGGACAGGTCCGCGATATTCAGGATGGAATAGCTCAGAAACAGGGCCAGCGCAACGAGGGCGTAGATGCAGCCCAGCTCGAGCGCGGTCTGGATGACGTTGAGCGAAAAGATACTCGCCAGCATGGTGTGCTCCTTTAACAGTTAATGTACAGTTCAGCCAAAGTTCTCCGCCGTGGTCACTTCCACGACCTCGGTGCAGTAGGGCGCGAAGGCCTTTTTCACGGTGTCGAGGTCGAGGCCCAGAGCCTCACAGGTCTCGGTGTTGATGGTAGCGATGCCGTTGTCGAAGGTCTGGAAGGGCAGGTCTGCGGGGGTCTTGCCGTCGCAGAGCAGCTCCACCACCATATCGGCCGTGGCCTCGCCCAGCTGGACGTAATCGACGCCGTAGCCCACGAATGCGCCGTTCAGGGCGAAGCTGTCCGCGCCGGTGTAGTGCTGGACGCCTGCCTCGATGAAGGTCTCGTAGATGGACAGCTCCGCGGTCATGACGGTATTGTCGGTGGGGGTAAAGACGGCCTTGACACCGGCAGCGATGAGGGCCTCGGCGGCCATCTGCACCTCGGCGGTGGTGGTGCCGTTCTTTTCGATGTACTTGATGCCCTTGCCGTCGCAGAAGGCCTTGGCGTCGGCGATGGCCTGGGTGGAGGCATCCTGACTCAGGTCGTACAGCAGGCCGATGGTGTCGATGTCGGGGTTGACGGCCAGAATGAGGTTCATGATGGCGTCCGTATTCAGGGCGTCGGAGGTGCCGGTGATGTTCGGCTCGGTGTCGAAGCCGGCGGCGGCGGGGTCGGTAACGGCAGAGTAGACCACGGGGATGTCGGTGTCCTCCACTGCAGCCAGCATGGTGGCGGCGGTGGGAGTGGCCACAGCCACGATGACGTCTACCCCATCGGCCACGAGGTCGGCGCCGATCTGGTTCAGGTTGGTCTGGTCGGCCTGTGCGTTGGCGTAATAGTCGGCGTAGTCGAAGGTGACGCCCTTCTCCTTGGCCACCTCATCCAGACGGCTCTCCACCGACTCGACGATCTGGTTCAGGGAGGCGTGGTCCACATAGTTGACGATGCCGACCTTAAAGGTCTGCCCTGCCTCGCTGGCGGCAGCAGAAGAAGCTGCTGCGCTGGAGGCGGTGCCGGACGCAGTGCCCGAGGCCGAAGAGCCGCAGCCGGTCAGGCCCAGAGCGGAAACCGTGGCGGCGGCCATTGCCACCTTCAGAAAACTGCGGCGGGAGATCATGTTCATGGTTTTCATAGCGGTTGCTCCTTCCTTGGAGCGGGCGGCATATAAAATAAAAACCCGCTCCACCTGCGGGACGGGCTTTTGTTCTCGTATAACAAAACGACCCTGTCCCTGTGTGTTCATCCACAAGGACAGAGTCGAGAAATTCGAATCTGCGGTGCCACCTTGCTTGCTTTGCCCGTCTTCCCTCGGAAGCTGCAAAGCCCCTCACGGAGAGCCAACACTCCCCTGCCCTGTAACGGAGGCTTCCGTCCCAAGCTACTAGAGGCTTCGCCTCATTTGCCCGGCCCTCGGCGGCCCACGAATCTCTGCCCCGCTCTCACCCGTTTTCACTGTCCGGGTTCACTGAAGATGCGCTGTGCAGGTTCTCTTCCGCCTCATCGGTTTGATTGCATTATACACTTTATCCGTGTAAAGTCAAGAGGAAATCTCAAATTTTCCGTCAGATTTTTCACGCTGTGTCACTCCATGTTGAGCCTGTTTCGCATCAGCCAGACCGTCAGCCCGAACCAGAACACCCCGAACGCTACCGCGATGCCCAGCGTGAGGGCCGCGCAGCCCATGAAGCCCTGCGCAGAGAGGGTGGTCTGGATGCTGCCAGCATCACCCACGACGGTATAGAGGGCCGTCTCATAGACTCTGGCACCCACACGCAGCAGCTTTTCGATCCAGCCCTGAACGTACTGCATCCCGAAAAAGCTCAGGATGCCCGCCAGCGCAGGATGGCTCTTGAACTGATGGCCCACCATGCAGGCGGCGTAGATGCAGGCGATGGCGCTGACCATCCGCACGAAGCAGACAAGGCCGCTGAAGAGCATCGTCTCCCAGAACGCCATGTCGTACCGCGCAAATGCCTCCCGGAGCTGCGACAGCATCCACGGCAGCTGGTCGAGCAGGTCTATCTCCGCCATCATCAGGATGGCCAGAATGCCGAAGGAGAGGCCCGCCGCAAAGATGCTGCATACGCTCCACACCGTGCCCGAGATGAGCTTTGCACCCACGAGCTGAGCCTCCGTCACCGGCAGGGTATGCATCAGATAGCCCTCCCGGCCCAGCAGGTTGCCGTAGAACCGCTGGACGATGGTCATGACGGTGACGACTGCCGTGCCGATGAGGACCGCCGTGTACGCAAGACTCAGCAGGCCCACGGCGGTAGAATAGGCGTCGCTGTTTGTGCCGTTCCAGCCCCGGATCGAGGCACCAAACAGCACCGACACCGCCAGCAGAGCCAGATACAGCCCGCCGTAGGTGCGGGCCGTGGCCCGGAACTCATGTTTCAGTAATTTTTTCAGCATTTGAATACCTCCCGGAAATACGCATCCACGCTCATGCCCTCAGTCTCACGGAGTTCCTCCACCGACCGATGGGCGAAGACTTTTCCGTTTTTCAGGAACACCGCTTCGTCCAGCACCGGTTCCACATCCTCGATGAGGTGGGTGGAGAGGATGACCGAGGCATCCCGGCTGTAGTTGGTGAGGATGGTGTTCAGGATGTAATCCCGTGCCGCCGGGTCCACGCCGCCGATGGGTTCATCCAGCAGATAGAGCCGGGCGTTCCGGCTCATGGCGAGGATGAGCTGGACCTTCTCCTTGTTTCCCTTCGAGAGGCTCTTGAGGATGGCTTTGGGCGAAAGCTCCAGCTTTTCCAGCATCTCACTGGCCTTTGCGGTGTCGAAGTCGGCGTAAAAATCCCGGAACATCTCCACCAGCTGCTCCACCCGCATCCAGTCGGGCAGCCACTGGGCGTCCGGCAGATAGGAGACGATGGCCTTGGTATCCGGGCCCGGAGCCATGCCCGCCACTTTGATGCTTCCCGCCGTGGGCTGCAAAAGGCCGTTTGCCAGCTTGATGAGGGTGGTCTTGCCGCTGCCGTTGGGGCCGAGCAGGCCCACGATGCGGCCAAAGCCGATGTGCAGGTCGATGCTGTCGAGGGCGTTCGTCCCCTTCTGGTAGGATTTCGTCAGTCCCTCACAGGTCAGAAGTTCACTCATTCCGTTCACTCTCCTTTGTTTCCCAGCCCGTCACCAGCGCGGCGGCCTGTGCCGGGCCGTAGCCGATGCCGCGCATTTTTTCCAGATATTCAGCGGTCACAGCCCGGGCCATCTCGTCCCGCAGCTTTTCCAATAAAGCGGTGTCCTCGGTGACGAAGCGGCCCGTTGTCCGCTCGGTGCGGACGAGGCCCTCCGCTTCCAGCTGGGCCAGCGCCCGCTGCATGGTGTTGGGGTTGACCCCCGCTGCCGCCGCCAGATCACGCACCGAGTCCAGATGCCCGCCGGGCGGATAGATCCCCGCCAGTATCTTTGCCTTGAGACGTTCCACGATCTGCGCATAAATGGGGCGGCTCGTGTCGAATCGTTCTCCCATCCTCTCATCTCCTTGTGTTGCTGTACTAAGCGCTTAATACAATAATACTCGTTTTTGGTTTTTTGTCAAGAGGGGAATTTCCAATCCCTGCAAAATATGCTATACTATCTTTTGTATGCTACAGGAATATGCGCAGGAGCACAGAAAACTATGAAAGCGACCATCATCATCCCCAACATCAACGGCAAAGGCTGGCTCAAAGACTCCATCGAGTCGGTCTACGCCCAGACCGAACAGAATTTCGAACTCATCGTGGTGGACAACGGCTCCACCGACGAGAGCCTCGAGCAGGCCCGCAGCTATTGCAGCCGGCCCAACTTCACCCTCATCGAGAACGGCTGCAACACCGGCTTCTCCCATGCTGTGAATCAGGGCATTGCCCGGGCGAAGAGCGAGTTCGTGGTATTGTTCAACAACGATGCCTTTGCCGAGCCTCAGTGGCTGGCCGAGCTGCTCCGCGCCGCCGAGAGCGACGAGAAGATCTTTGCCGTCCAGAGCCTTATGATCCGCCACTTCGACCGGGAGCTGGCCGACGACGCCGGCGACTACGTCACATGGATGGGCTTTGCCTGCAAGACCGGCGACGGACGCCGGGCCAGCCGGTACACCAGACAGAAGCGCATCTTCTCGGCCTGCGGCGGCGCGGCCCTCTACCGCAAGAGCATCCTCGACGAGATCGGCGTCTTTGATGAAAATTTCTTCGCCTACTTCGAGGACGTAGACCTCAGTTGGCGGGCCAACAACGCGGGCTACAAAAACATCCTCTGCCCCACAGCCAAGTGCTACCACATCTGCGGGGCCAGCACCGGCGCAGTGCGATACAACGCCTTCAAGAGCCAGCAGAGCGGCCGGAACAGCATCCTCCTCCCCCTCAAGAACGAGCCTCTTCTGATGCTCCTCCTCAACTTCATCCCGCTGGCGCTGGGCTATCTGCTCAAGTGCTACAAGTTCCACAAGCAGGGCTTCGGCGAAGCATGGGACAAGGGGATGCACGAGGCCTTCGACCTGCTCCGAAGCGGCCGCCTCGGCAAGCGCCCCTTCCGCCTGTGTGACCTGCCCAACTACATCCTCATGGAACTGTGGATGGTCTGGAACATGGTACCCTATCTGTGGTACCGGCTGGTGGTCGTGAGATTTGATCTGAAATAACAATAAGCCCGCCCCACTGTGAAAGCCACAGCAGGGGCGGGCTTACTCATACAAACTGGAATTTATCTAACTTTTCCTTGAAAGCCTAAATTCTTCAAAGCATCTTCTCCAAACTTTGCAAAGTCACCTTCTGCACCAAAAGAAAAGAAAGCTTCTTTACCACCAGTGGCAATAATATCTGCACTCTGATACCCCTGATACTCGGATAACATAATTACTAAACTGGCATAACTTCCTGTTCGTAAAAACCAGTTTTCAAAAATTAATAGTAGTGTTTTGGTGTCTCCCAATTCACGTATAATTTCGTCTTTGAATTCCACATCGGAGAACTTACGTTTATCAAATTCTTCTTTGATTTTATTTTTGATTTCATCTAATTCATATCGTTTTTTAGCATACATTTCGACTTTCTTGCTTGCCATTGAAAACGCTCCTTTCAAATTCCGATTTGTTGAACTAAGCCGAGTATACCACACGTTCCGACAAAAGAATACTTCTGTACACAAAAATCCCATGTCCGATACCGTATGGTACAGACATGGGATTTTCTTCTGCGTCTTTACGCCGCCGGGCTGGCTGCGCTCTCGGCCTGCGGCTCGGCTTCGGCACCGGCCTCCGCAGAGGCCGCTGCGGAGCTTGCCGGGGCCTCGCCGCCGGTAGCGAGGATGGCATCCTCCACATCGCTGTCCGCCATCGGTGCGGGCTGGCTGGCGGCAGATGCCGCCGTCTGCTCCGGCTTCGTCTCGCTCTCGGTCAGGCCGGTGAGATACCAGCTGCCGCTCTGACGGCTGAAGAGGTAGTCCATGTACTTGGTCGGCGTGTCCGAATTTGTGACGAGGATGCTGTCGTCCGCGTTCTGAGTGGGGATGTAGCCCACGGTGACGTGGAGAAGGCCGCCCTTTTTGAACAGCTTGGTGACGGTGGCACGGTAGCTGCCCACGCCGCCGGTGATGGGGATCTTGTAGCACTGGGTGGCGTCGTCGAACTCGATGGTCATATCCTCCATCTCGAACGTCTTATGGGTCATGCGGAAGCTGGGGCCTACGAGCTTTGCAAGGTAGGCGTCCACATCCACCGACGGGATGAGCAGCTGCTCGGTATCGGGGTCGGTGTTGTAGCCCTCGAAACCGCCCTGCGTCTCCTGAATGCTGTACACGCAGCCCCAGACTGCGGCTTCGCGGAGGGTCAGGTCGTCGATGTTCTCGATGCCGTCGAAGGGCACCGGGTCGAACAGCACAAGGCCCTCCAGTTTATCTTCGTATTCCTGCCGCTGGGCGGTGTCGTCGAACAGCTTTGCCACAGCGCTCACACCTGCATGCAGCACCGTCAGCGTGCCGATGAGTACCAGCACGGCGATGAGCAGCCCGAGGGCCTGACGGCCGCGGCGGCGGTGGAGCCGGGCGTGTTCTTCCGGGGTCATTTCCATCTTCATATGATTATCGTCTCCTGCGTTATTGCACTTTTCAGATAGAAACAGTATACCACATTCCTGGGCAGGGTGCAAAACCCCGCCGGTGTTATTTTGGTGAAACTGCCTCAGAAGCTGTTTTTATAGCCAGAGTGTGCCAGATGGGCGAAGCTTTTCGCCGGCAGACAAGGCGATTTTCCGCAGCAATCCTTGGCGGATTGCAAGGGAAAACAACGCAGTATGCCAGCGAAAAGACCGCCCAGATGGTGCGCAATGGTTATGAAAACAGCTTCTCAATCCCAGCTTTTCCAGACGTCGGGCTGGTAGCCCACGGTGGCCTGACGGCCATTGCGGACGATGGGGGTGCGGAACAGCTGCTGGTTCTCAAAGAGCTTGTCTTCCTTCTGCCAGTCCACCAGCGCGTCCAGCAGCGCCAGCGTCTGCTTGTCCTTGGCGTTGGGATTCACCAGCGCCTGCCAGCCGCCCAGTGCCCGGGACACATTCTCGAACTCGCCCCGGCTCATCTCTTTTTCTTTCAGGTCGATCATCTGGAATTTGATGCCGCGCTCCTTAAAATAGCGCTGCGCCTTTTTGGTATCGAAGCACTTGGTGGTGCCGAAGATCTGGATGTTCATGGTCTTACCCTCCCTGTTGATTCTGCTCTATTGTAGCATATCTGCGCCCGAAAGCCTATACCTGCGCGCATATTTTGCCCCCGTCCGGACCAAACTGCTTTCAACACGCTCTGCGTGAACGCATGGGAGGTGCTTTTTATGAAAGCTTTCGTAGACCCTGAACTCTGCATCGGCTGCACCCAGTGCGCCGGGCTTTGCCCCGGCGTGTACCAGATGGAGGGCACGCTGGCCGTCGCCATCCCCGGCGACATCCCGCCCGACGAAGTCCCGCTGGCCGTAGACGCCGCCAACGCCTGCCCCGTGGGGGCGATAAGGGTGGAATAAAGCAGCTATATCAAAGGGACTGCTGGACTAAACCTCTCAGTCTCGCTTCGCTCGACAGCTCCCCTACCGAGGGGAGCCTCTGGCG
>OHPW01001692.1_pt1 | contig 11353 bp, 6 predicted proteins | sample 1577771 | NCBI WGS metagenome assembly OHPW01 (sample SAMEA3879608, study PRJEB24766) | human gut metagenome | biome: human-associated habitat; feature: feces | place: USA | collected 1985/1987
CCGACCTGGGAGGAAACACACAATGTCGCCCTGTCTTCCGTCGGGATGTACACGGATTCAACAAAATTACCAGGACCGGCAGGATACAAATACTTGATCGTCCCGTCCACCGACTTCATCAAGTCGGAAGGAGGTACGGCCCCCACCTCAAAGTTTTTCTCCAACAAGGCACGTTTCGCCGAGGCTATATTCGTCATCGCTGCAATAGAAGTCACTTTTTTTTTATACAGCCAGTCAGCCATCTGCTTAGCTGCATAGCCTGGAAGTCCGGCTTCAAAAGCCACTCCTTTCAGTTCATCCAAAGTCATTCCCAATAAACGTCTTTTCTCATTCATGATCCTTCTTGTGTTTCTTTCATGCAAAGATATAAAAAAACCGCCAATCGGTTGCGATTGGCGGTTCCCTATAATGGACGGCAGTCTCTCCTGCCGCAAACAGTTCAACGATCAATAAAAGCGGATACGGTTATCTTCCACATCAGCTTTGTTAACCAATGACTGAATAGCCTGGAAACCAAAACGGTAAGCGTTAGAAGCATCCAATGCTTTGATTTCAGCAGCTTCGTCATAATTCTTGGCGTCCTTGTTCTGTTCGTATACCTTGAACACATATACACCGTTGTTGCCGACAACCGGAGCGCTCAACTGATCTTTCTGAGCCAAGGAAACCATTGCATTCAACTTCGGCTCAACCCCGATACCTGCGATACGGCGTGTTGCAAAGCTAACGAACTTAACAGAATCTGCAGAAGAATTCATAGCCTGAGCATAAGCATCGACAGAACTCAGATTTTTAGCAGACAGGTCTTGTGCGATCTTTTCACCCTTCTTCTGAGCGATCAACTCTGATTTCAACATCGGAGTAACAGATTCCAAAGAACGATAACCTTCCGGCAACGTACCCTGAATAGCTGCGATCACAAACTTATCGTCACATTCAAAAATTTCAGAAATATCGCCTTTGTTGTTCTGGAACGCCCAACGGATTACCGGACGGGAATTCTTGATAGAACCCAGCAACTGGTCGTTAGCAGTTACTGTCACATTTGACAACAAGTTGTAACCGGCCTCTTTAGCGGCATCATCCAATTTATCTATATTCTGGTTCTTTGAAATGAACTGGTTCAATTCATTATAGATGTTACCATAAGTCTTTGTACTCGGAGATACGGTCATATCAATATCTGCTACTTTGTATTTGTCTACATTTGTAGTCTTATCGGTAACTTTGATGATATGTGTACCATACAAAGATTTTACAATTGAATAGTCATTGACCGGAGTCGAGAAAACAGCTTTTTTGAAATCATCATTTACACCTCTCAAAGCTGTCGCTTCAGTAAACCAGCCCAGTTCACCCCCTTTTTCAGCAGCCTGGTCAGCTGAATATTCCTTTGCCAAGGCAACAAAGTCACCACCTTTCTTCAGTACATTCAACAAACTATCGGCTTTTGCTTTGATAGCAGCTTCATCGCCTATATTTGCCAACATAATATGACTGACCTTCACAGAGTCAGGAGCAACGGTTTTATCGACCAACTTAAACAATCTGTATTTATCGTTTTCAAAAACAGGGCCGTATACGTCACCAACATTTGCAGTCTTTACAAATTGCTTCATTTCAGGATCCAATGCATTCTCTGTAAAGAAAGCGTCCATATAAGGTATTTCAGAATTTTCCGTCACCAAATCAGCCACTTTTTCAGAAGTAGCCAACTCGCTCTTCAAAGATTCGATTTCAGCACTTGCTTTGTCGTAGTCTTCTTTGCTCGGACGGATATCGACAGCGATATATTTGATTACTTTTCCTTCTTTCTGCTTGAACAACTCCTTACGCTGATTGTACAGCTTTTCGATATCACTCTTGCTTACCTGTATAGTTGAATCAGGAATAGAAGCATAAGATTGCATTGCATAAACGATATCAGAGCTTACAGCCGAGCCATCGAAAGCATCTTTTGCATCCAGTTTGTTAGCAGAAACAGCCTTACTCAACAGAGTTGTATACTTCTGTTCCAAACGCTGACGTTTGATATTCTTTTCCCAGAACATCCAGAACTGACGCCCCTGCAACAACTGTGCCTGCTGGTCAGCGGGATAGTTGGCAATATTATCGTCATCGATAGTCTTTAAGAAATTTAATAATGCAGTTTTGTCAAATGCACCTGTCTGCGGATTCACAAACATCTGCATCTGTTGGATCATCGGAGAAATGTTTTCACCCTGAACCATATCGAACAGTTCTTCCGGACCTACTCCCATTCCTAACTCGGAAGTTGCTTCATTCAAAACGATATCCTGAACCATACCATCGAATACAGACTGACGGATTTGAGTCTGGTATTCTTCGGGCAGACTGGTGGAACCTGTCTGCATTTTGTACATTTCAGTCATTTCGTCTACACGATCCTGAAATTCTTGAATTTTAATAACTTCTCCGTCTACCTCCGCAACCGTCTCCTGCGATTGTCTGAAATAAGTAGAACCGGAGTTTAAAAAGTCACCGATGATAAAAGCGAACAATGCCACCCCCACAACGAGTACCAGCAGTCCTGCTTTGCTTCTGATTTTTTCCAGCGTAGCCATTTATCTTTATCTATTTTAAAGTTTATTATTCCACATTTTAAGGGCACGAAGATACGAAAAAAAGAGATTGCCGCATCTTTTTATGCTTTTTTTTTAATTAACTCACTACTTTCATACGAACTAATTCGATTTTCGTAGCTGTCACTTTTACGATTTTAAAAGAATATTTATCAATTACAATCGTTTCATTCAACTTCGGAAATTTCTGATAAAAATGCAATATAAAACCGGCTATTGTCACATAATCGTCCGACTCCGGTAATTCCAAGTCAAACTTCTCATTCAGCGTATCGATCTCTATACGACCGGACAATAGATACTCGTCATCTCCCACCTTCTTGACTACATACGACTTGATATCGTGCTCATCTTCTATCTCTCCGAATATTTCTTCCACCAAATCTTCCAAGGTTACGATTCCCGAAGTTCCACCAAACTCATCCACCACAACAGCCATACTTTTCTTGTCCTGCATCAAGACTTTCATCAATTTATTGGCAGCCATCGTTTCCGGAACAATCGAGACGCTTCGGATACTTTGTGTCCAATCTTCCGGGTTTTTAAACATTTCCGAAGAATGGATATATCCGACAATATCATCTATATTTTCATTATAAACAAGAATCTTAGAAAGTCCAGTCTCTACAAAACGGGAACGTAGTTCCTCAAGAGCAGCCGTCTTATCGCAAGCCACAATTTCCGTACGGGGAACGATGCAATCACGCAAACGCACATTCGAAAAATCAAGTGCATTCTGAAAAATCTTTACCTCCGTATCCATATCCGAATTTTGAGGCGCATCTTCAATGCTCTGCTGGATAAAATAATCAAGGTCGACTTTGCCCAGCGCCCGTTGCGTCGAACCGGTCACATTCTTTACACCAGCAATTTTCAGAATCAGGAAAGAAAGCAAAGAAGAAAATTTAGAAACCGGATACAAAACAACATATATGATTAACAAAGGTACCGAAAACAACGTAAGCGAAAAGTTCGGATTCAATTTAAAAACAGTTTTTGGAATAAATTCTCCGGTAAACAATATCAGGATAGTCGAGATAATAGACTGAGTCAAAACAATCAGTGCCTCGTTATTTACCACACGAGCAATAAGAGGTTCCAGTATAATCGCCATCTGCAAACCGTAGACCACCAACGCTATATTGTTTCCGACCAGCATTGTAGATATAAACTGATGCGGGTTCCGGTAAAATATATCCAGAATCTTACTCGTCAAGCTTTTTTCCTTTTTATCAAGTTCGAAACGTAACTTATTGGAAGAGATAAAGGCTATCTCCATTCCTGAAAAGAATGCAGAAAAAGCCAATGATATTAATATGTATGTAAGTGCACCCATTACTTCGTTTTATCCATCTCGGCCGGCACCAATTTTCGTGGAACCACTTTTTCCTTCTGTGCCGGTTGCTTCTGCGGAACAGTCTCCATAGCAGGGTTGGCAGCTATGGGCATAGAATCTACTGGAACAATATTTTGGGTTGAATCAGTCGTTACCGATTCACTGACAGGGAATACTCCTTGAGAATTAAATATTTTATATTGAGTCATATTCTGATTCGACTCGAATCCGATACCCGTTATGATTTTATCATCCTCTTGTATCCGAATGTATTTATCAGAATAGACCTTTTCCTCTTTCTGGTCCCAAAAAAGCAAGGAAGTTTCAAATTTTTTCCCTTCCAGATTCTCAACCCTCACATTGCCTATCAGCTTCCATAGTCCTTTCTTCTCATAATTATAAGCCGTATCCGCTTTAAGACTCGCTTCAATATTAAATAAAGTATCGAATTTTTCCACATAAATACCTTCAGGAAAATATGAGAACGGCTCTTTTGCCTTATCGAATTTCAAAAATTCTTTAGCGATAGCACGATAGCGTGTAATCCCCGAATCGGAGAACTGAGTAGTATAATCAGTAGTCCTCAACGTATAAGTTGTTTCAGGATCGAAAGCAACCACAACAACCTCCTTGTTATCTCCATTACAAGAGGCAGTAAATAAAAGAAGCATAACAACTACCGCAAAGATAGTTGTTATGCCTTGTTCGTTCGTTTTACAAAGAAAACGGTTCTTAATCATAATTATCTGATTGTGACAGTCTCACCAATCCATCCCCCGATTTTGAAAGCTTTTCCTTTTTCCAGATCCGGATGCATGAAAACTTCTTCCGTAGAAGGAAGGTGAGCACGATAAGTATTAGCCAATTTACCAGCGTCTTCTGCCACATTCTGATCTACCTGTCTTGCCTTTTCGTAATCAGGATTGGTTTCAATTGCTTTCTGACAATATTGTCTTGCTTTTGACATATTGTTCTGTTCGAACAACAGTACACCGATCAGATAATAGTCTTCAGCCTTTGAAACTGCATCTGTTTCCATATTGGCTGCTTCTTCAAAATACTGGATAGCCTTATCATAATCTTTAGCTTTTACAGCCTGTTTTGCAATACCCAGAGCGGCATCTGCACTCGGTTCCAGTTTATAGGCATAACCTGCAGCTGTATAAAAAGCATCGATTTCCTGACAACGAACACGTCTCAACAGAGATACGATTTCTTTCAACGCAGGCAAATCATCCTTTGCAGCTTCAACTTTGGAAGCATACATATTCTGCAACGTTTCACAATCGGCAGCACCACTACCTGCAAAACCACCATCAATGGCAGACTTGTAGGTAGTCAGGTTCTTTATCTCCTTTTCATTATTTGCTGCTTGAGCTGCGGCTAACTGAGTTGCAATGATCTTTGAACATTTCAAATAGTCCTCCAAATAAGTCTCTTTGAAATTAGGATCAGCCAACAGTTGACGGTGAGACCCCATCATATACAAAGATACTCCCATTGCTTCAGAGTTTTCACCAAACTCATTGATCACTTCACCCAACCAAGCATAATACACTTTCGGGTCTGCATTATCTCCCTTAAGGCGGATATAATCAGCAGCCTTACGAGCAATAATCCAATCCTTTCCATACTTTCGGTCATTACCGAAATATTTCACACGCGTATCATACACCTTCATCAAATCATCGATAAGAGCAGCTTTCTTAGCCGGATCTTTCTCGGTATTGATTTTCCAGTCCATGATCCTCACACCATACAAGTAGATATCCTTATGAGCTCCCGGACATTCGGTATAAGCCTGATACCAGAATTCATAAGCATCCTTGAAATTCCCTGCTTTGGCATAAGGGACAAATAAGCTGATATTGGTAATACAACGTACGCTATCTTCACCAGAACCGAACGGAGTACCAGTATCCACACCTTTTTGTGCATAAGCTCCGAACGACATCATAGAGCATCCGAAAGCCAATAATAATACTTTGATCTTCATATTTATTTCTATTAAAGTTAGCTATTTAGTTAATCAACCTTAAATTTCATAAACCATGCTTCATTGAACGTATAATTCACTGTAAAACGAAAATACTGTTCATCAATCATGTTCATCTTCACTTCCGGTTTCTTTTTCACATACTCAAACGATATGTTAATCAACGAACGGTTATCAATTAACGGCAATCCCAGACCAAGGCTTGCTCCGATCTCGTTATAACCGTCTCCGGAAGGATTGGCATCTGTCCGGTTCATACGCAAATAAGAATTGCCATAATGAACACCTGCGCGATAACGAATCCTACTGAAATATGATTTGCGCATATAATCCGGTATATATTCGCCACCAACCGCTACCCGATAACGATTCTTGAAATTATCTTTCTCCCCAAAGTAAGGCATTTTTCCCCAATCCTCATAGGAAAAATCGGCTGCTAACGTTAATTTATTTTGTTTCACATAAGAAAGCCCCACTCCATACGAATTTGGCAACGCAAACGCTTTCCCGCTGATAGTATCAGACTGAAGCACTTCTCCATCTGAACCAGAAGATGTATAAGACTGAGTCAATTGATAGGATTTTGCATGCAAACTTTTTTTAGGAGAAAAAACAAGACCTAACGTCACACTCTCCGTCTTGCTTAACGGATGTGTGTACTGCAATCCGAAATCCATTTTCAGGTCACGCACCCTCAATTCCTGATTACGGTTCGTATTATATGCTCCTGTTCCTTCACCACTCATGATTACAACTTGTTCATGCTTGATATTCCCAAACAGGAAACCGAAATTGGCTCCCACGGCTAAACGTTTTTTCCAGATATCAATAGAGACACCTCCATAGAAATCACTCAAACCGCCTGAGCCGTTATAAGTTTCCGTAAATGTAACTCCTTCGTCGTTACGCAAAGCACCAAACTTATAACCGACATAAGAATAAGGCAACAAACCGAAACTCAAGGCTATCCGGCGATGAATCGGAAACTGCATTGCAATATATTCCACGTTTCCGTTGATATCGTTCTGACGGGCATTTCCGTCATCAAACCACGACAACTGACCGGCTACACCAAAATCAAAGAGAAATGTCAGGGAGTCCATGCAACTGTATGATGCCGGGTTCATCGGATTTATTTGTTTCGGCGAACGTAATCCGTAACCGACACCGCCCATGGCTCGACCTGCGCCGAACGAACGTTCTCCCAAATCACCATACCCGAAACGGGTATAGGGCGAGTTTGTATTGTTTTGCGCCATCAAAGGCAACAGCATGAATATAAGAACGCTTGTTATTAGTACTTTATTAATCTTCAACATTATACTCTAAGATTCTGTTTAATCCTGTCAACACTAAATTAATGTCTGCAAAGATGGAGTTTTTTAGTCGTCTTTCAAAATAAAACGAATGACCGCCTGTTAAAAAAACCAAAAGGTTAGGATATTTTAGCCGAAGCATTTCGATATACCCATCCATCTCGCACACTATACCATTTACTACTCCAGCCTGGATGGCTGTTTCCGTATCCGTTCCGACCAAAGGAATGTATTCCTGCTCGACAACCAAAGGCAATTTCTCCGTAAACAAGTTCAATGCTCTGAACCGGGTTGTCATTCCAGGTGAAATATTCCCTCCTAAATAAGAACCGGAAGCATCGATCAGTTCATATGTAATAGCTGTTCCGGCATCAATCACCAGCAAATCCTTTCCTGGTTGCAGGTAATTAGCCCCGACAGCGGCAGCCAGCCGGTCTTTACCCAACGTTTTAGGCGTTTTATATTGCACCTTGATCGGAAGAGATACCGTTTCGTCCAAAAACACAAAATTCCGAAGATTGCTTCCCAGGTATTCAACCAATTCGTCATCTTTATCTATCACTGTCGAGAATATCCCTTTCGTCAGCGGGTACTTCTTAAAGATAGAAGAGACAACCTCCACGTCGAATTTCTTAAACACAAAAGAAGCCTCCATATGCCTCTTATTGTATACAGCCACTTTCGATGATGTGTTTCCTTGTTCTATAATGAGATTCACGTGTCTGAATTTTTCCGCAAAGAAAAACAAAAATGATGAGATAACAGACATATCGAAGGCACAAAGTATAAAAAACAGGAAAGGAATGACTTCCTCTCCTGTTCCATCACATAATATAAAGTTCAATTAATCAGCCAGAATCACCAATTCAGCACCCGATGCAAAATCCTGTCCGCGCTGCTCGCTCAATGCTGTAAAACGGATATAGCGGGCTTTGACCGGCTGATCGAACAGCACTTTCTTTTCCTTCTGGTTATTTTCAAAAGTACCTTTCAAGACCGGTTCACCCCAGTTTTTACCATCCAGGCTGACACTAATCGAATAATCCTTGACATGACCATTCGATCCGTCCTGCCGGGGAAGGAATGAAAAACCTTTAATCTGTTTTACTTCCCCTGCATCCAAATCCACCCAATGCGGATATTTGGCAACGGTAACGGAAAACATCGTATGCCAGATCGTATTCGGATCACCATCCGTCAGGTTCTTGGCATCTCCGTAACCGGACTCTTCGCTGCTTGTATAGACCACTTCCGTCTGAATACTCTCGATCTTGCTGAAAGAAGCCGTTGCATTGATTTTCGGATTATCTTTAAACCTGGCTTTTACGGTACCACCATTGCGGAACGGTATGGCTTCCGAATATTCCTTCGCTTTTCCTTTCCCGTCGGCCGTATAGCAAATCACAGCGTCTTTACGAGCCGATGAGAGCTCAACGGATCCGGCGCGATTACGCATGATTGTCAACGGCATTTCTCCGGCGGGTGCAACATTTGCCGTAACGGTTACATCTTTTCCGGCAGGACGGATTATAAAGCCCATGTCATGATGTCCGGCAAAGACGCGATCCTGTTCCAACGGTCCGCCTTGTCCGCAACTGTTACCACCCAACCCGGTCACAGCCGCATCCAAATGCAGATACGTATCCCCTGCAACCGGCAACTGGTAGGGATGAGAAGCCAGAATCAAATCCAACGCAGAATATTGAAGAGCCGATACAGACAAACGGTCGGTAGCCACAAACACAGCACCCTCGCCATCCGGATCGGTCAGGGCACACCATCGTACATCCTCGTGGTTGCCCATATCTTGCGGTTTCGGGAAATTCACAAACTCGCCAGCCACCGTATTCCTATGCTGTTCGATAAACTGTCCGCTCTTGCGGTCAGCATAGTTATCGATCGGGCCACGTCCGTAATAAGTGAAGTCTGCATACTGCTGCGGGATTTTCATTACATATCCTAGGCGTGGCAATACCAGACTCGGACGGTTAGAAGTGATGCTCGACTGCAACTCGACAGACCCGTCAGGATAAACGGTCCAGATTTGATTCGTCGTAAACTTGAAATCATTTTCCCCGAATCTCCTATCTGTCAGTTCCTCTATACTATTTTTTCCCGTACTGGTTCCACCTTTGATCTTAGCACCGTTCGGCGCCTGCGATTCGACAGTGAAAGCCAAGACGACCGTACCGTCGTTTCTTTCCAAAACCGTACTATTCGTTGCCCGATGTTGCAGGTTATGCAAGCCGTGTTCAAACCACTGCGAATAGAACCAGTTGTCGTTATTGGTAAAAGCGCGCAAAGCATCGAGCTTCGGACCGTTTCCATCGGTTATAATCGTCTTGCCTCCGTAGGCCAGGCTGTAAATCGTACCCGTCTCCATATCGAACTTAGCAACGAAACCGTCACCACTCACCGTTTTAATCGAAGTATCCGATTTATCCAACTTCACCTTTCCGGCAGAAGCCGTCACGGCACTGATGGAAGGACGCGCCATAGCTTCCTGCAACAAAATTTGTTCCTCCGCCGTCACAAATCCTTTTTCAGCCCACGGCATATCATCTTTAAGAAGGAACTGCACCTTTACAAAATATTCGGAATCATTCTTCAACTTGTCAAAAGGCATAGGTATTGACACTTGTGCTTTAGCACGGGCAGGAATCGTTCCGGAATTAACCAAACCGAATCGAATCTCCTTTCCGTCTTCATAAAGCGACCATCTTATATCATAATCCGAAAGGTCCTTAAAATAATATTTATTGAATATCTCAAAAAGTCCCTTCCTGACATCGACCGCTTTCACACCAATATGCTGATAGACTTTCTTCACTTCATAATACTGCGGTTTCGGTTCCAGATCACCGAACACAATGCCATTCATCACGAACTGACCGTCATTCGGAGTATCACCGAAATCTCCACCGTATGCCAGATATCGCTTACCGGTCTTTTTATCATAGTTATACATCGACTGGTCCACCCAATCCCAGATAGCACCGCCACAGAAAAAATTTGTCGATTCTATCGCTTCCCAGTAATCCACCAGGTTACCGCAGGCGTTCCCCATCGAATGAGCATATTCGGAAATATGGAACGGGTATTTGATATCATAATCACCTTTCACCGCACCACGCGTCCAGCCAATAGACGGATACTGGTTCGACCCCATATCCACTATATCATTATTACGTTCATATTGGACGGGACGGGATTTATCCACCTGCTTCAACGCATCATAAGCAGCCACGAAGTTTTCACCAGGTCCCGCCTCGTTGCCCAACGACCAGATCACGATAGACGGGTTGTTGATATTAGCATGAACCATCTCCATCACACGTGCGACATGCGCCTTTTTCCATTCTACCGGATGTGAAAGGGAGGCGGCCCCGTAATAATATTCATGCGACTCGATATTGGCTTCGTCTTCCAGATAAAGACCATATTTATTACATAAGAAATACCAGTAAGGATCATCCGGATAATGCGAATTACGCACATGGTTGATATTGGCACGTTTCATCAGCATCACCTCTTTTTCCATCATATCGCGCGTGATGGCATGTCCGACCGCCGGATTCGATTCATGACGGTTCACGCCTTTCAGCTTGACAGTCTTACCATTTATATAATAGTAACGTCCCGCCAGCCCGAATTCATCTTCTTCAGCCGGTGTATCCTTGATCTCGACCTTACGGAACCCGACAATCGTAGAGGTTGTCTCCACCACTTTCCCTTTAGCATTCTTCAACTCAGCAACCAGCGTATAGCGATATGGGAACTCTGCCGACCATTTCCGGGGAGCTTTTACATTCAAGACAGCTTTCGTGGTCTGTATCTGTCCGGGATTTACCACATCCACCGCTGCCGAAACAAGCACATTTTCCACTTTGACGTTTTCATCCGAATACAACTCATTGGCATACAACGCATATTCCAATTTATATCCCTTCGCAACCTTTTTATCCAAGTTGCATACATCGGCCGAGATTGCCAGCGAACCATCCGTATAAGTCACATCCAAATCCGGAATCGCCACCAAATCGCGCACATACACTTTCGGAACCGAATACAGAGCGACCGTCCGGAAGATACCCGGCAGGCG
>OHPW01001699.1_pt1 | contig 11314 bp, 4 predicted proteins | sample 1577771 | NCBI WGS metagenome assembly OHPW01 (sample SAMEA3879608, study PRJEB24766) | human gut metagenome | biome: human-associated habitat; feature: feces | place: USA | collected 1985/1987
TTAGGATCATTTACATCTGCTGTTGCTTTCTCTGAGAAGTCTTGTGCTTGCAGACAGTAGATTAAACCTAAATTAGAAAATGCTTCTGCGTAGTTAGGATCTATTTCTGTTGTCTTAGTATAATACTTGATAGCATTATTAAGTGCATCTGCAGCTTCTTGCTCTTTCTTTTCATTTTTCAAGTTAGTGTACATATTGTGATAAAGATATCCTTTTACATACAGATAGAATGTATTATTAGGATCTTTAGCCAACATATCATCAGCAAACTGCATAGCTTCATCGTATTTATTATTATTGCTATAATAATCAATCAAATGACCGAAGAAGAATGAATGTTGAGGGTATTTCTGCAAACCTTCTTTTAAAGAAGCAACCCACTTAATAGTATCACCTTGTGCTTTTAAAGCTGTAGAGATGAATTCCATTGCATACTGACCTACTTCCTTATCATTCTGTGCATAAGGAGCATATTTCAGAACGCTAGGGTAATCTTCCATCTTAGCCGCTGCCAAACTTGCATAATATGCAATCTGTGGTAAAATAGTATCTGTTTGCAGGAAATTTTCCTTTTCAAACATAGGATTCTGAGCTATTTCAATGTAAGTTCCAAAGAAATCTAATGCTTCTTTGTTCTTCTCCAAATTATAGTATTGAATACCTCCATTGATCAAGTTAGGACGCTCTGCTATAATTGCAGCAGCGTTAGCCTTTCTGTACTTGTTCTTAATCTTTCCCTTTTCATTTGGAACTTGTGCCAGTTCATCACATTTGAGGTAGTACTTACACATGTTTAATGCACTGTTGTATACCTTAAGAGTATCATAAGGTTTTCTCAAAAATGCGTCTTTCATTTCCTCCTCATTAATCCTTTTTTGAATAAAACCGGCTACATCCCAAGTGTCGGCATTATCCTTTGTTTCAGGATTAGTCAAGGCTTGATTGATGAGCTGTTCGGCCTTATTAAAGTTCGGCTTTACTTCATTCGCAATGCTTTTAGCTTCTTTCACAGTCTTTTCTTGAGCGAAAGTGAAGCCTGCAGCGAGCAATAAAATCACTGAAAATAATACTCTTTTCATGATAGTTGTAAAATTAAAATTAATATTATGTCTATTCTTTATCTTCATTATTGACTTCATTATCAGAGTTATAGTCTTTCTCCTCTCCTTCTACTTCATTTATAGTAGGCGGAATTGGAGAATTTTCATCATCAACAGGAATTTCATCTTCCATACTTTCTGATGTAACCTTACATACTGAACCGATCTCATCGTTTCTCTTTTCAAGATTGATCAGACGAACACCTTGGGTAGCACGACCCATAATACGGACATCAGCAACTTTCAGACGAATGGTGATACCAGATTTATTGATAATCATCAAGTCATTATCATCTGTTACAGACTTAATTGTTACCAATTTACCTGTTTTATCGGTGATATTCATCGTCTTAACACCCTTACCGCCACGATTAGTCTTACGGTAGTCTTCGATATCAGAACGTTTGCCATAGCCTTGTTCAGAAACTACCATAATGGTTTCTGCTTCAGGATCTTTGATGCAAATCATTCCAACGACTTCATCTTGCCCGTCTTCGTCAAGCGTCATACCACGCACACCGGTTGCAGTACGTCCCATAACGCGTACAGCACTTTCGTGGAAGCGAATAGCACGTCCATTACGATTGGCAATGATAATTTCGTTGTCACCGTTAGTCATACGTACTTCGATAACGCGGTCGTCCTCACGGATAGTAATAGCGTTTACACCATTCTGGCGAGGGCGGGAATACTGTTCAAGTAATGTTTTCTTAATAACACCATTCTTGGTACAGAATAAGACATAATGACTGTTGATGAAGTCTGTGTCAGAAAGGTTCTTCACACGCAGATATGCATTTACAGCATCGTCTGAATCAATATTCAGCAAGTTTTGGATGGCACGTCCCTTGGAATTCTTGGTACCTTCGGGGATTTCATATACTTTGAGCCAATAGCACTTACCCTTTTGAGTAAAGAACATCATGGTATTGTGCATGGTTGCCGGATATATGTGTTCAATGAAGTCTGCATCGCGGGTATCTGTACCCTTAGAGCCTACTCCACCACGGTTTTGAGCACGGAACTCACTCAATGGAGTACGTTTAATATAGCCCATATGAGAAATGGTGATAATCATTTCGTCATCTGCATAGAAATCTTCCGGATTGAATTCTTCGGATGAATAAACAATCTCAGAACGACGTTCATCTCCGTATTTTGCTTTTACTTCAATTAATTCATCAGTAATAACTTTGCGGCAAAGTTCGTCATTTGAAAGAATTTCTTCGTAATAAGCTATCAGTTTCATTACTTCTTCATATTCAGCGTGGAGCTGATCTTGCATCAGTCCGGTTAATTGGCGCAAACGCATTTCTACGATAGCACGAGACTGAATTTCAGTTAATTGGAAGCGTTCCATCAAGCCAGCAATGGCATCATTAGGTGTCTTTGCAGCACGGATGATGCGGATTACTTCATCGATATTATCTGATGCTATGATTAAGCCTTCTAATATATGAGCACGTTCTTTAGCCTTACGTAAGTCATATTGAGTACGACGGATAACCACCTCATGGCGATGTTCTACGAAGTACTTAATCATGTCTTTCAGATTCAGCAAACGGGGACGTCCGTGTACCAATGCTACGTTGTTCACACTAAAAGAAGTCTGTAATAACGTCATCTTATAGAGCTTATTCAAGACTACGCTGGCGTTGGCATCACGTTTGATATCAATCACGATACGCATACCTTCACGGTCAGACTCATCATTGGCATTGGAAATACCTTCTATTTTCTTATCATTGGCTAAATCAGCGATATTCTTGATCAGTTCCGCCTTATTGACACCATACGGGATTTCCGTGATGACAATTTTGTCATGTGTAGAACTGGTTTCAATTTCTGCTCTTGCACGCATGATAACGCGACCGCGACCAGTAAGATATGCCTCGCGTACGCCACTCATACCATATATATATCCTCCTGTTGGGAAATCGGGAGCTTTCACATAGTCCATCAACTCCTCTATCTCAATATCATTGTTCTCGATGTATGCGATGCAAGCATCAATAACCTCTGAAAGGTTGTGTGTCGGCATATTGGTTGCCATACCTACAGCAATACCAGAAGCACCGTTTACCAAAAGGTTTGGAATACGGGTAGGCATAACGGTAGGCTCCTGCAAAGAATCGTCAAAGTTGTTCTGCATATCAACGGTTTCTTTGTCGAGGTCTTGCATCATATCTTCACCAATCTTGCGCAAGCGACACTCGGTGTAACGCATAGCTGCTGCGCTATCGCCGTCTACCGAACCATAGTTACCCTGGCCATCTACCACCATGTAACGCATTGCCCAAGGCTGTGCCATACGAACTAATGCACCGTAAACGGAAGAGTCACCATGCGGGTGATACTTACCCAATACTTCACCTACAACTCTGGCTGATTTTTTATAAGGTTTATCAGACGTATTTCCCAGTCCCATCATTCCGAAGAGAATTCTACGGTGGACAGGCTTAAAACCATCTCTAACATCCGGAAGGGCACGCGAAACGATGACCGACATGGAGTAGTCAATGTACGATGACTTCATTTCCTCCTCGATGTTAATCTTTATAATTCTGTCTTGTTCAAGCATTTAAAAAGATTATTAATTATACATACTTTGGTTCATAAAAAACCACGCTAAAGTACTGCTTTTTTACGATATACAAAAGTTTTCGCCCATAAACTTTATTTCAGAACCATTCTCTCACCTACTTTGTTCTTATAATATATAAATAAGGTATTAATAAGGAGCTTTTTCCCTAGAATGAAAGCATTTTAGTATGATACTGGTGAACGGATATTAAACTGTGGCACGGGTTTTGTATATAAATAATAAATAAAACGATGAAATGCGTACTGGAAATTATAAATGCGTATCTTTGTATTAAGTAACACCTTAGAATAAGGAAGGAGAATATTAAGTATGAATAATCAGTTTTCACAAAGAGTTTCTGACATTATCACTTACAGCAAGGAGGAAGCTAACCGGCTGAAAAATAGATATATCGGTCCGGAGCATCTTCTACTCGGCATGTTGCGAGACGGCGGAGGGAAAGCTATAGAAATATTGCAGAAACTGGATATAGACCTAAACAGGGTTAAGAAACGCCTGGAAGGTTTTTTAAAAGAGATTGAAGATGATAACTTGTTGCCCGATGCAGACATTCCATTGTCTCCGATGGCAGCTAAGATATTGAAAATGTGTATACTCGAGGCTCGTCTGCTGAAGAGTGCCACTGCTGATACTGAACATGTATTGCTGGCTATCTTGAAAGACGGTAATAATTTGGCCGCTACGGTATTGGAAGAAGATAATATAGATTATAAGTCGGTGTTCGAACAGCTTTCTATGAAAGCCAGCCCTAACGCAGGTATGGGATTTACGGAAGATGATGACGAGGAAGAAGATGAGATGAATATGTCTTCACGTTCTTCTCAAAGTGGTAGTTCACAGTCTTCTACGCAAACAGCGTCTAAGAAACCATCCAATGATACTCCGGTATTGGATAACTTTGGTATGGATATGACCCGGGCTGCGGAAGAAGGTAGACTGGATCCTGTGGTAGGTCGTGAACGTGAAATCGAGCGGTTGGCTCAGATATTGAGCCGTCGTAAGAAGAATAATCCGGTATTGATAGGTGAACCTGGTGTAGGAAAATCAGCCATTGTAGAAGGATTGGCATTACGTATTGTTCAGAAGAAAGTATCCCGTATTCTGTTTGATAAACGTGTGGTAATGCTTGATATGGCTTCTGTAGTGGCCGGAACCAAGTATCGCGGACAGTTTGAGGAGCGTATTCGTTCTATCATTAATGAGTTACAGAAGAATCCGAATGTAATTCTGTTTATTGACGAGATTCACACGATTGTGGGTGCCGGAGCAGCTGCCGGTTCTATGGATGCTGCCAATATGCTGAAACCTGCATTGGCACGTGGTGAAATACAATGTATAGGTGCCACTACCCTTGATGAGTACCGGAAGAATATAGAAAAGGACGGTGCTTTGGAACGCCGTTTCCAGAAAGTGATTGTTGAACCGACCACTGCTGAGGAAACGCTCCAGATATTGAAGAATATCAAAGAGAAGTACGAAGACCATCATAATGTGACTTATACGGATGAAGCGCTGGAAGCATGTGTCAAGTTGACAGACCGCTACATTACTGACCGTAACTTTCCGGATAAGGCTATTGATGCTTTGGACGAAGCCGGTTCGCGCGTCCATCTGACAAACATTACTGTTCCGAAAGAGATTGAAGAACAGGAGAAACTGATTGAAGAAGCCCGTCAACAAAAGGCGGATGCGGTGAAATCGCAGAATTTCGAACTTGCTGCCAGCTTCCGTGATCATGAGAAAGAGTTTTCTGCTCGTCTGGAAGAAATGAAGGCTGAATGGGAAGCTCGTTTAAAAGATGATCGCCAGATAGTTGGCGAGGAGGAAATTGCGAATGTGGTTTCTATGATGTCCGGTGTGCCTGTACAGCGTATGGCGCAGGCTGAAGGTATCAAGTTGGCGGGTATGAAAGAAGAGTTGCAAGCTAAAGTTATAGCTCAGGATCCGGCTATTGAAAAGGTGACGAAAGCAATTCTGCGTAGTCGTGTAGGATTGAAAGATCCTAACCGTCCTATCGGAACATTCTTGTTCCTGGGACCTACGGGTGTGGGTAAAACTCACTTGGCGAAACAGTTGGCGAAATATATGTTTGGTTCTGCCGATGCGCTGATACGTGTGGATATGAGTGAATATATGGAGAAGTTTACCGTTTCTCGTCTTGTTGGCGCACCTCCGGGATACGTAGGATACGAAGAAGGCGGACAGTTGACAGAGAAAGTGCGCCGTAAACCTTACTCTATCGTATTGTTGGACGAGATTGAGAAAGCCCACCCGGATGTATTCAACATCTTGTTACAACTGATGGATGAAGGTCGTCTGACTGACAGTTATGGCAGAACTGTAGACTTCAAGAATACAGTGGTTATCATGACTTCAAACATTGGTACACGTCAATTGAAAGACTTCGGTCGTGGTGTAGGTTTTGCCGCCCAAAATCGTACGGATGATAAAGAATATTCACGCGGCGTGATACAAAAGGCTTTGAATAAGTCGTTTGCCCCTGAGTTTCTGAACCGTGTCGACGAGATTATTACTTTCGATCAGCTTTCGCTGGATGCTATCGAAAAGATTATCGATATTGAGTTGAAAGGCTTGTATGAGCGCGTGGAATCTCTTGGATATAAGCTTGTTATTGATGCTAAAGCCAAGACGTTCATGGCATCTAAAGGATATGATGTGCAGTTTGGTGCCCGCCCGTTGAAGCGTGCCATCCAGACTTATCTGGAAGATGGACTTTCGGAATTGATTATTTCTTCCGAATTGCAGACGGGCGATACGATTTCTGTCTCTTTGAACGAAGAAAAAGGAGAACTGGACATCAAGAAAGCATGAAAATAAAGTCTTTTTAGAAGATGATAAACAGTCAAAATGTCAGTCCTTATGGGCTGGCATTTTTTTTGCATTACACTTGCCAAACGATTAAATATATAAACTTAAAAATATAAATCATAAGTAGTATGCAAAAAGGAAATATTGGGGTGACTACCGAAAACATTTTCCCCGTTATCAAAAAATTCTTGTACAGCGATCATGAAATTTTTCTCCGTGAGTTGGTTTCTAATGCCGTAGATGCTACGCAGAAGTTGAAAACCTTAGCCTCTATTGGCGAGTTTAAAGGTGAGGTTGGCGATTTGACCGTACATGTGTCTTTAGGAAAAGATACAATTACTGTTTCAGACCGTGGTATTGGTTTGACTGCCGAAGAAATCGACAAATATATCAACCAAATTGCCTTTTCAGGTGCCAACGACTTTCTGGAGAAGTATAAGAATGATGCTAATGCAATTATTGGACACTTCGGTTTGGGCTTTTATTCAGCTTTCATGGTGGCTAAGAAAGTGGAAATAATCACGAAATCCCATAAGGAAGGTGCTCAAGCAGTGAAATGGAGTTGCGATGGTAGTCCGGAGTTTACCATTGAGAACATTGATAAAGCTGACCGTGGTACAGATATAGTACTTTACATTGATGATGAAAGTAAAGAATTCCTGGAAGAGGCCCGCATTTCTTCTCTGTTGAAGAAATATTGTAGTTTCCTTCCCATACCTATTGCTTTTGGTAAAAAGAAAGACTGGAAAGATGGGAAACAGGTTGAAACAGACGAAGATAACATCATCAATGACAGTAATCCGTTGTGGACATTGAAGCCCAGCGAACTGAAGGATGAAGATTATAAGAAGTTCTATCGTGACCTGTATCCGATGTCTGATGAACCTCTGTTCTGGATACATCTGAATGTAGATTATCCGTTCCATCTGACAGGTATCCTCTACTTCCCGAAAGTAAAGAGCAATATTGAACTGAATAAGAATAAGATACAGCTTTATAGCAACCAGGTATACGTTACGGATTCAGTAGAAGGTATCGTACCTGACTTTCTGACACTGTTGCATGGTGTGCTCGATTCTCCGGATATTCCGTTGAATGTATCCCGTTCTTATCTACAGAGCGACTCTAACGTGAAGAAGATTTCGACATATATCACGAAGAAAGTATCTGATCGTCTGCAATCTATCTTTAAAAATGATCGCAAACAGTTCGAGGAAAAGTGGAATGACCTGAAGATTTTCATCAATTACGGAATGCTTACTCAGGAAGACTTCTATGACAGAGCAAAAGATTTTGCCCTTTTCACCGATACGGATGGTAAATGCTATACATTTGAAGAGTATCAGAAGTTGATTAAAGATAGTCAGACTGATAAAGATGGCAATTTGATCTATTTGTATGCTAATCATAAAGATGAGCAATTCAGCTATATCGAGGCTGCTAAGAATAAGGGATACAATGTGTTGCTGATGGATGGTCAACTGGATATTGCTGTAGTAAGCATGTTGGAGCAAAAGTTTGAGAAATCTCGCTTTACCCGTGTAGATAGTGATGTTATAGATAATCTGATTATCAAAGAAGACAAAAAAGGTGAAACTCTGGAAGCAGGTAAACAAGAAGCTCTTTCTGCTGTGTTCAAGAGCCAGTTGCCTAAGTTGGAAAAGGTTGAGTTTAATATCACTGCGCAGGCTTTGGGTGAAAACTCTTCTCCTGTGATGATTACTCAAAGCGAATATATGCGCCGTATGAAAGAAATGGCTAATATTCAGGCAGGTATGAGTTTCTATGGAGAAATGCCTGATATGTTCAACCTTGTGTTGAATTCAGATCATAAACTGGTGAAAGAAGTTCTTGCAGACGAAGAAAAAGAATGCGACTCTGTTGTAGCTCCTATTCAGCAAGAAATGGATGACGTAGACAAACGTCGTAATGAGCTGAAAGATAAACAAAAAGGTAAGAAAGACGAAGAAATTTCTACTGCTGAAAAGGACGAAGTGAACGGATTGGATCAGAAGTGGGAAGAACTGAAAACAAAGAAAGACGAAGTATTTGCCGGATATGCAGCTAAAAATAAAGTTGTCCGCCAATTGATTGACCTAGCATTGCTGCAAAATGGCATGCTGAAAGGTGAAGCTTTGAATAACTTTGTGAAGAGAAGCATCGAGCTAATCTAAATACGCCCTTTATTCACAATCTATATGCTGGGAGCATTGCAACTTTTATAAGAGTTGTAATGCTCCTTTTTTCGTATATTTTGTGTGGGAACGCTTGTTTTTTAGCGTTGGATACGTCCAATTTCGAAACAATTGCATATATTTGAGCTTTGATAATAATATATTTTCAGCTCGGAACTTTGAAGTATGAAAAGAATTCTTTTGCTTTTATCGTTTTGTTTCTTGTTGCTGCCCATGTTGCATGCCCAAAAAGTTGGACTTGTATTGAGTGGTGGTGGTGCGAAAGGTATGACGCATATCGGCATCATTCGGGCTTTGGAAGAAAACAATATCCCTATCGATTATATTACCGGTACATCCATGGGAGCCATTATCGGCTCGTTGTATGCCATGGGATACTCTCCCGATGATATGGAGGCTTTGCTGCGTTCAGAAGACTTTAAACGCTGGTATTCGGGAAAAGTAGAACCTAAATATGCCTATTATTTCAAGAAAAGTATTCCCACACCGGAGTTTTTTAATATCCGTTTTGATTTTAAGGATTCCTTGAATGTCAAACCGCAATTACCGACCAGTATGGTTAACCCCATTCAGATGAATCTGGTGTTTGTGGAGCTGTTTGCCCGTGCTACGGCTGCTTGTGACGGTGATTTTGATAGGCTGTTTGTTCCTTTCCGCTGTATCGCTTCTGATGTATACAATAAACGGCAAATAGTGTTAGGGAAAGGTGACCTGGGAGATGCTGTCCGTGCTTCTATGAGTTTTCCGTTTGTTTTTAAGCCTATTGAGATAGATAGCGTGCTGGCTTATGATGGTGGTATTTACAATAACTTTCCAACGGATGTAATGCGGGATGATTTCCATCCGGATATTATCATTGGTAGTGTGGTGGCTGCCAATCCATCTAAGCCTAAAGAAAATGACCTTATGAGTCAGATTGAGAACATGGTGATGCAGAAGACGGACTATTCTATTCCGGATTCTGTCGGCATCCTCATGACATTCAAGTATGATGATGTGAATTTACTTGATTTCGACCGTCTTCAGGAACTCCATGATATAGGTTACAATCGCACTCTTAGCCTGATGGATTCTATAAAGGGGCGTATTCATCGTAGGGTGAATGCAGATAATGTGCGTTTACGCCGTTTGGTTTATCGCAGTAATCTGCCGCAGCTCTATTTCCAGAAAATTTATATTGATGGAGCTAACCCCCAGCAACAGGCTTATATTCAGAAGGAATTTCATGATGAAGAAGATGAACCATTCACCTACGAAGATCTGAAGCGTGGATATTTCCGTTTACTTGCGGATAACATGATATCGGAAATCATTCCGAAGGCGGTATTCAATGAGGAAACCGATATGTACGATTTGCATCTGAAAGTAAAGATGGAGGATAATTTCTCTGTCCGCTTGGGGGGTAGTGTGTCTACGACGAGTTCCAATCAGATATATCTGGGATTGGGCTATCAGAACTTAAATTATTATGCTAAAGAGTTTACGTTTGATGGCCAATTGGGTAAAGTTTATAATAATGCCCAACTGATGGCGCGTATAGACTTGCCTACTCATATTCCTACTTCATATCGGCTTATTGCGTCTATCAGTACTTTTGATTATTACAAGAAGGAGAAACTGTTCTCTAAAAACGATAAACCTTCCTTTAATTCAAAGGATGAACGATTTCTGAAGTTGATTATCGCTTTACCGTTCTTAGCGAATAAACGGGCAGAATTTGGCTTTGGTATTGGGAAATTGCAAGATAACTATTTTCAATCCAGTGTGATAAACTTTGAAGAAGACCGTTCGGACAGGAGCTTATACAGGCTTATAGGCGGTTCTATTAGTTTTTATGGAAGTACACTGAATTCTCGTCAATACGCTACAAAAGGATATAACGAGAAATTAATAGCTCAGATTTTTACGGGAAAAGAAAGATATAAGCCTGGAAATCCGACAGAACAGCCTGTTACACAGGAACGGCAATCATGGTTACAGATTTCTTATATGAAAGAAGCATATCATAGTATGGCGCCTAAATTTGTTTTGGGATGGATGGCGGAAGCGCTGTATTCATCGAGAAACTTCTCGGAGAATTTTACGGCGACAATGATGCAGGCTGCAGAATTTTCGCCGACTCCGCATAGTAAGCTGATGTATAATGAGGCTTTCCGCGCCAATCAGTTTCTGGCTGCCGGTATCAAGCCTATGTTTATTTTCAATGATATGTTTCATCTGAGAGGAGAATTTTATGGATTTATGCCTATTTTTCCTATCGAGAAGAATACGCAAAACAAAGCATTTTATGGAAAAGCTTTCTCAAAGGTAGAATATATGGGAGAAGTTTCTGTTATTTGCCAATTACCTTTTGGAGCGATCTCTGCTTATGTAAATCATTATAGCTCACCGAGAAGGGAGTGGAATGTAGGTCTGAGTATCGGTTGGCAACTGTTTAATTACCGTTTCATCGAATAATTTTCTTCAAAAAAAGTTTGTAAAATGCTTGCAGTTTCAGAAAAAGTCCGTATCTTTGCACCCGTTAAACAAAAAGGCCGCGTAGCTCAACTGAATAGAGTAGCTGACTACGGATCAGCCGGTTACAG
>OHPW01001701.1_pt1 | contig 11304 bp, 10 predicted proteins | sample 1577771 | NCBI WGS metagenome assembly OHPW01 (sample SAMEA3879608, study PRJEB24766) | human gut metagenome | biome: human-associated habitat; feature: feces | place: USA | collected 1985/1987
CCCCGATCTGGCCTGGGTGTTCCCGGAGGAGGGGACGGTGCTGTCGGTGGACAGCATGGCCATCCCCGCCGCCAGCGAGCATCAGGAAGCCGCTGAGATGTTCATCAACTTCATGTGTGAGCCGGATATCGGCAAGGCCAATGCGGAGTATATCGGCTACACCACCCCCATGCAGGCGGTATGGGATATTCTGGACGAAGATCTCAAGTACAGCGAGATCGCCTATCCCTCCGAGGAGATTTCGGCCAAGGAGAAGGTCTTTACCGCGCTGAGCGATGAGGTCAACAGCGAGCTGGACGTGAAGTGGAGCGAGATGAAGAGCTACGACGAGGGCGGCAGCGGGTATCTGTTCCTGATGCTGCTGCTGGCGATGCTGGCTCTGGCCTGCTTCAACATCTGGCGCAAGGTGCGCAGGAAAACGCGCAATATGTATTGATCCTGCGGGGGCTGTGCGGAGGCGTACAGCCCCTTTTTGTCGAGGAAAGGGAGAAAACGATGAGTGAATACAGAAGTTATACTGAGCATATGACCGTGCTGGACGGCGACAGCGATTTCCGCCGCTGCCTGAAGCCCAGCGCCCTCTTCCGCTATGTGGAACAGGTGTCGGCAGACCACGCTCGGGCCTACGGCATGGACTACGCCTTTTTTAAGGAGCGCCACAGCGCATTCCTCGTGGGCAAACAGGCCCTCCGGGTCTGGCGGATGCCGGGCCGGGCCGAGAAGATAGCGCTCACGACGGCCTGTGAGACCTTCAAGAAGGGCACCATGAAGCGCCTGACCACCATCACCAGCGAGACGGGAGAAAAGCTGGCCCTCGTGGACTGCCGCTGGATGGCCGTGGATACAGAGGCAGGGCGCATCCTGCGCACCCCCGGCTGGAACACGCCGGACTTCCAGAACGACGATCTGCCCGAAGAGCTGCCCCAGATCGTCCACAAGAGCCAGCCCCTGACGGCGGCAGGGGAGCGCCGGGCCAGCTACTCCGTGTGCGACCTCAACGGCCACATCAACAACTCCCTCTATCTGGACATCGCCTGCGACGCTCTGCCGCAGGAGGTGGTGGAGGCTGCGCCGCTCTCCTTCGCCTCCATCAAGTACCACCGCGAGGTGCCGATGGGCCAGAGCGTGCAGGTGTTCTACGCCCCCTCGAAGGAGGGCTGGTATGTGCTGGGCCGGAGGGAGGAACACGCAGCCTTTGAGTGCTATCTGGAGTTCGGGGAGCCTGTCACAGAATCTTTACAAAAATAATTACAAAGAAATTACAAAAAACTATTGCAAAAATCCTTCAAAAGAGTTACAATATGGTTACAGAAAGGGCGACGCCCTTCTGGATCATGAAATCTTTTTCTTCTTGTTTTTGGAATATCGGGTGTCTGCCATCCTCCTCCGGCTGTTCTCCTTCACAGCTGTCGGCGGACACCGCACAGGCGATATTCCGCTTCGTGTGCAAAAAGGCCCGTCCGAGACTGGACGGGCTTTTTTGCATCCCCAGAACCGGCAAAGCCCGGCTCATGCGGGGGAAAGTATGACCTTGCACCATTTTGGTGGTCATTTTGCCTGTTTTTCTGCAAAGGACATTTATAAAGTTTGGCGGGGCAGGGGTTTGTATTCTGCAAGGGTTTGTGGTAAAGTATATACAATCAATTCCTGAGTCGAAAACATGAAATTGTTTTGATGTGATCCGTTGTTGATGCGTTAAGAAAAAAGGAGTTTGAACATGGCTTATTTTTACGAAGAACCCTCCCGTACCTTTGGCGAGTACCTGCTGGTGCCGGGCTACTCTTCTGCCGAGAACGTCCCCACGGCGGTCAGCCTCAAGACCCCGCTGGTCAAGTACCGCAAGGGCGAGGAAGCCTGCCCGCTGGAAATGAACATCCCCATGATCAGCGCCATCATGCAGTCTGTCTCCGGCGATAAGCTGGCCATCGCGCTGGCCCGTCAGGGCGGCGTCTCCTTCATCTACGGCTCCCAGAGCATCGAGAACGAGGCCGCTATGGTCCGCCGCGTCAAGAGCTTCAAGGCCGGCTATGTGGTGTCCGATTCCAATCTGGCTCCCACTGCCACCCTGCATGACGTGCTGGAACTGAAGGCACGCACCGGCCACTCCACCATTGCCATCACTGCCGACGGTACTCCCAATGGCAAACTGCTGGGCATCGTGGCTTCCCGCGATTACCGCGTCAACCACACCCCCGACGACGCTTCTGTCACCACCTTCATGACCCCCATCGAGAAGCTGGTCACTGCTCCGGAGAACACCTCTCTGCACGACTGCAACAACATCATCTGGGACAACAAGATCAACACTCTGCCTCTGGTGGATGCCGAGGGTAATCTGGTGTATATGGTGTTCCGCAAGGACTACGACTCCCACAAGGCAAACGTCAACGAGCTGCTGGATAAGAACAAGAGCTATGTTGTGGGTGCCGGTATCAATACCCGCGACTACGCTCAGCGCGTGCCCGCACTGGTAGAGGCCGGTGTGGATGTGCTGTGCATCGACTCCTCCGAGGGCTACTCCGAGTGGCAGAGCCGCACCATCGGCTGGATCCGTGAGCACTACGGTGATACCGTCAAGGTGGGCGCAGGCAACGTCGTGGACGCCGAGGGCTTCCGCTTCCTCGCTGAGGCTGGTGCAGACTTTGTGAAGATCGGTATCGGCGGCGGCTCCATCTGCATCACCCGCGAGACCAAGGGCATTGGCCGTGGTCAGGCTACCGCTGTTATCGAGGTTGCCAAGGCACGCGATGAGTACTACAAGGAGACCGGCATCTATGTGCCCATCTGCTCCGACGGCGGCATCGTCCATGACTACCACATCACCCTCGCGCTGGCTATGGGCGCAGACTTTGTGATGCTGGGCCGCTACTTTGCCCGCTTTGACGAGAGCCCCACGAACAAGGTGCGCATCAACGGTCAGTATATGAAGGAGTACTGGGGCGAAGGTTCCAACCGTGCCCGCAACTGGCAGCGCTACGATCTGGGCGGCTCCACCAAGCTGAGCTTTGAGGAGGGCGTGGACAGCTATGTGCCCTACGCAGGCCCTCTGGCGGACGGTGTGCAGACCACCCTGTACAAGGTGAAGAGCACCATGTGCAACTGCGGCGCTCTGTCCATCCCCGAACTGCAGCAGAAGGCCAAGCTGACCGTTGTTTCCTCCACCTCCATCGTGGAGGGCGGCAGCCACGACGTTGTGCTGAAGAACGCCACCCCCAGCATTATGAACGGCTGAGCCTGATTTATTTGTTATAAGCGCAGAGACCGCTGCACAGCGTTTGTGCAGCGGTCTTTTTGCGCGAAAATACTTGCACAGGCAGGGAAATCGTGCTATCATGATAGAAACGCTCTGTCATGACAGGACAGAGAATCCCCCTGCCGGGCAAGCGGCAGGCGGCGCAGCGGGGAAGACCCCCGCGCCGGGCATAAATAGAGAGGAAAACGTTCATGAACGAGATCAAGGTCGAGCCTTATATCCCTGACGAGGACTACGATAACCCCGCGATGGTGGTGGATTTTTACGAATTCACCATGGCAAACTGCCTGTTCCTGCATGGCTTTAAGGATACCACGCTGGTGTTTGATATGTTCTTCCGCAAAAACCCGGATAATCAGGGCTATTCCATCAGCGCAGGCCAGCGCAAGCTGACCCGCTTTTTGCTGGACTATCACTTCAATGAGCAGGACATCCACTGGCTGCGCACCAAGGGCATGAGCGAGGAGTTCTGCGAGTATCTGCGCACCTACAAGTGGAAGGGTGATATGTACGCCCTGCCCGAGGGCACGGTCTGCTACCCCCATGTGCAGATGGTGCGCATCGAGTGCGATCTGGTGGGCGCGATCCTCATCGAGACCTACCTGCTGCAGACCATGAACTTCCATAGCCTGATCGCCACCAAGGCCACCCGCGTCACCGGCCTGAACACCCACACCCCTCGCAGCGTCATGGAGTTTGGCACCCGCCGCGCACAGGGCGAGAGTGCCGGTAACGATGGCGCTTACGCAGCAGTGCTGGGCGGCTGCATCGGTACGGCCAATTGCTTGGCAGAGATGAAGTTCGGCGCAGAGGTCAAGGCCGTGGGCACCGTGGCGCACAGCTTTATCGAGTTTTTCCCCACCGAGTTCGATGCGTTCAAGGCCTTTGCTGATACCTACCCGGATTCGGTCAGCCTGCTGCTGGATACCTATAATATTATGGAAAGCGGCCTGCCCAACCTGATCAAGCTGGACGATTATCTCATTGAGAAATACCCCAACGATCCCAACCGCCGTGTCAAGAGCGCCCGCATCGACTCCGGCGACCTTGCTCGCGGCTCCAAGCGGCTGCGCAAGGCACTGGATGCCGCCGGTAAGCCCTACATCAAGCTGGTAGCCTCCAACGGTCTGGATGAGAAGAAGATCGCCAACATGGAGCTGTACGAGCACGCACACTTCGACTCCTACGGCGTGGGCGAAAACCTCATCACTTCTGCCTCCGACCCCGTGTTCGGCGGTGTGTACAAGCTGGTGGCGGTGAAGAAGCCGGACGGCAGCTACACCCCCAAGATGAAGTGCTCGGACTCCGCCAGCAAGGCCATCATCCCGGGCAAGAAAATGCCGTGGCGTCTGTACGATGAAAATGGTCAGGCGCAGTGTGACCTGATTGCCATGGACGGCGAGGTCATCGAGGCCGGTAAGCCGGTCACCATGGTCAATCTGGACTCGGACGCCATCGAGCGCACCATCACCTTTACCCCCACCGCTGTGCGTCCGCTGCTGGTGCCGCATATTCTGGGCGGTAAGCTGGCCATTGAACTGCCCTCTATTGCGGAGAAGAAGGCCTATATTGCAAAGCAGCTCACCGAGGAAACTTGGGAGAGCGAGCTGCGTCTGGAGTGCCCCCACAAGCACTACGTCAATATGACCCCCGCAGTGGCCGAGTGCCGCTCCCGGATGTACGCCGAGCTGCACGGCGGCAAGGTGTAAGCAGCACCGAATAAGCGGTTTTTCTTGACAAAGTACGGAAACTATTGTATCATAAATATCGCTGAATTTCATGTTACTTCAAGTGACGGCAAGTCATTTGGATGACATTTTACCTCACACCTGTTATTCCCGGTTCCCTCCCAAGCCAGAGGGCAGCAGGGCTTTGTAAGCCGGGTTTGCGCCGCTGTGGTGAAATTGGCAGACACGAGGGACTTAAAATCCCTTTCTGGAGACAGAGTACGGGTTCGACCCCCGTCGGCGGCATGCAAAAGCTCAGGATTGTTCGTTAATTCGAATGATTCTGGGCTTTTTCTTTTTGTTCCATTTTCTGGAAGTGCTGAGCGGGCGAGAGGGATTTTTCGCGAAAAAAGGAGGAGTCTCTCTCGTGCGTAACCGTGATTTAAGACCCGCTGCCAAGGCAAATCCCACCATCCAACAGGCCTTTGAAAGGTTCCAAAAGTACAACCGGCTCAAGAACCTCTCCCAAGGCTCGCTCGACTTCTATGCCGCAAAAGGTAGGAGCTTCTTTCGGTTTCTGGGGGATACAGAACAGCCCATCCATACCATCACAGAGGAAACGGTGGAGGATTATATCTTCTATATGAAGGACCAGCAGCTCCACGATACGACCATCAATACGAACCTCCGCATGGTGCGTGCGTTTTTGTACTGGTGCATGGAAAAAGGCTATCTGGAAAAGTATCCCATTCGACTGGTGCGTGCCGATGATCCGATCAAGGAACCCTATACCACCGACGAGCTGCAGAAGCTGCTGAAGGAACCGGACTGCAAGACATGCTCCTTTGCCGAATACCGCAATTGGGTCATTGTCAACTTCCTGCTTGGTACCGGCTGCCGTGCGTCCACGCTGCTCAACCTGCAGATCGGAGACTTGGACCTTTCCGCCGGGACAGTGTTTTTTCGCCACATGAAGGCGCGCAATCAGCAGATCGTGCCGCTCTCCAAGGCACTGGTCAAGATCATGGAGGACTATCTGGAGCATCGTACCAGCGACCCTACAGCCTGCAAAACAGTACATCACAGATCTTGTTGGCGAGGATTACAAGAACTGGCATGGGATCGTGGTGCTTGATGCGGGCACGAACTCCGGCAAAACCTATTTTATTCTGAAGACATTGCTGCCGTGGGCATATGAACATCGTAAGCGTATCCTGATCCTGTGCAATCGCGAAGCTCTGCGCAACCAGATCGAGCGCGATGTGAACCGTTTGGGGAGTATAGAGGTATCCTACGAGGACTATGATCCCGCGCTTGGAGGAATTGTTGACAAAACCGCCATAGATAACAAGTATGAGCACACCATCTGTGTTGAAACATACCAGTGGCTGGAAACCTTCCTGCAAAGGAATGAAGATGCCGCCAAAACTTATCTGAGATCGTTTGATTGTATCGTGTCAGACGAGTATCACTACATGGTAACAGATGCCAGCTTCAACGATCATGTGGATGCAAGCTATGAGGCTATTAAAGAGCTTTGGACAACGAAGACCTGTATCTTTATGAGCGCTACCGCCCGCCCCTTCTTTGACTATTGGGAGCTGCGGAATATGATCCCGGAGGGACAGCACTATCGTCTGCCGATGGATTATCGGTTTGTGTCAAGCGTGAAATTCTTTTACCGTGACGATGACGAATTGGATATCATCCGCCGGGTACAGCCGGGAGAAAAGATCCTCGTTTTTGTGAATACCATCGCCAAGCTACGAAAACTGCGGGACACTCTGAAAGCAGATGGTATAGAGGATGTGGTGTGCCTGTGCTCCAAATACCGTCAGGAAGCGGAGGAATTTGACAAACTGGATGATGTGCTCGTGGGCAATGTTCTGCAGCATCAGGTTACACTGACCACAACGACCCTCTATAATGGTGTGGATATGAAAGACCGTGCGCTGAAATATATTGTCAGTGAACTGTGGAACCCGCTCGTTAATGCGCAGATCCTTGGCCGCAAACGTCCCTTGGATGAGGGGGATACCTGCGCGGTATATTTGCTGCATTACCCCAAAGAACGTCTGGAAGGAGAACTTAAAAAATCGAGAAGTATCAGCTGGAACCGGTCAAGGCATATCGAAAATGGTTTGATGATAGGAAGGCATGGAAGGCATACCTGCATCAGCCTGAAACAGTGGAAATACTGAAAAAAAGCCATACAGTCGTTCTGGACCCACGGGAAGGTGAATACTGCTGGCGGAAGCGTGCGACCTTGCAGGCTCGTGTAGAACGTGTTTTCCTGCTGCAAATGCTCGAACAGGGGTATCAGACAGAGCTGCTGAAAAAAATCGATGAAAGCCTGCTTGCAAAAGTAGAGCGCCTTGACCCGCCGCTGCTGCTTGCATATCTGGATGCCCATCTGAATGAGGAACGCTACTATGAAGACTGGCAGAAGATCTTCTTTGAGCTGGGGCACATCTACAACAAGGCAGATGGACACGCTGAAAAATCGTTGCCAAGCTATACCTTTGCACGTCAATGGCTGCAGCACTATGGATATGATTTACAGAAGAGACGTGTAACAAGTGGAGAACTGCGAAATAAGAACGTTTGGTGGGTCACAAAGCAGTAAAATGCGCACAAAATTCACTATACTATATAGCAAAGTGAAAAATATGCGCACCAAGACCGCTTCTTGATTGACTTTATTTGTTTTTTTTTGCGTGGTTGTGTTGGCCGAGTGCTTCTTGAACGGCCGAAGCATGAGGACGGGACAGAAACGCTCGGTTAACATGATCACGCCAACGTAAATCTTGACTAAGCGAACCTGTGAGCTTTTTCAAGATTGGAGTTGATCTAAATGGTATGAGCGCCAGCGAATACCTTCCTCTTTATCAATCCTTCACCAATAGGACGCATATCAGAAATGGGCGACGATTTGATCAGAGTGAAATATCTCAAATAGTTGAGAAAAACATCTGTTGCGGTGTGATTCTGTCTGACTTTGATACCATTAAAAAGTATACCTCGAACGGAATATATCGTGTTACCGTATAATATAAGGCCGCTTACACTGTGGACACCGTTTTCGTGGCGGAATTTCAAGCTGTCAAAAGGGAGTCGCATTCCACGACCACCCCGCAACATGGCTCAATTTGAGCTAGGTTCAGAAGTTCAGTGGTCAAAACGACTGACGAGAATCATATTCTATCGATGATACGATCAATGAACGTTATCCAAATCGGTAAAAGTTCAACAGTCCTCAAAATGAGGACAGTTCAATAGCGCTCAAATAAAGGTGGTAGATGGTCGCAGTAGCCCTCGATTTGAGGGGTGCACAAAACTCCGCATAGTACATGACGGCTTTCTATGATGCCACGCAAGTTATGATGGATAATTTTACGGTATTTCGCTTTTTTGCGATTAACTGTTACCAACTTGGTAACGGTTGAAATTGAATCAAGACGCAAAAACACCCCACTGCTCGATATAGAGTAGCGGGGGTGTTTGTTGTTGAGGGGTGCTTATTTTAGAATAGAGAGATCGTCATAGCGGGCGACACCATTATAGAGCAGCTCGAGCATGGTCACGGCAGAGGGGCGACCATTCAGAGGATAGCCAGCCAGCTCCTGAACGCGATCGGGGCAGAGATACCATGCAACCTTGGATGCCCGGCGGCGTGAATCGGCAGGGGATAGGAGCACGGCGGCAGGGTGTTTGACTATGATATATACAGTCTATAAGGGCGTTGGTTGTGGGATGCGGGCTGTAGCGAGGAATCTCCATGACACCGCGCAAGCTGTACACCGTTGTTTTACGCACCTTCGTGATTCATCCCTCAACATGGGACATTTTGTCCTTGGTTGAAAGAGGGACGAGACGTATCTGCGTATGATTTCCGACCTGTGTAATCAATTTGATTAATGAGCTCAATGCGTCAAGATATGCTTTGTTGCACAGATGCAATCGACGTAAGTGACTCCATACAAAACGGTATGTACTTGATGGATGCCTAGAATGTCACCTGTGCATGAAATTGCGCTGGTTTCCAAGATGGCCCAAAATGAGCTATATTCCAGCTTTGGAAGATAGGTGGATTTTACATCTCCAACGCAATATTACCCTCAACTTTTATCAAATTGATAGCTGTTGAAAGGGAAGCAAGGTGTCTGTGTGGTTTCTGAGCTCATTATCCGTTGCAGCAAAGGCCGCAAATCCGCCGGGATGTTTGCTGCCTGATATTAAACGCCGCTCTTTAAGTTCACTTCTTGACCGGATACCAAGTAAAAAAGAGCCCTGCTACTCGTGCTGAGCGGCAGAGCTCTGTTGCTATAGGAAATGGTGGTTGGCGTCAGCGTTCAATGATCTCAGTGGTAACTTTCGTTTGACCCTTGCCAAAAAGTCCGGCATAGCCAAAATCAGCCAAATCCTTGAGCTTCTGTGCTTTTTCTCGTGTTTCACGGTAATCTTCACGAAGCAGAGTATCTCCATTTTCATCATGGAATACCGTTTTGACAACGAATTTATTTTCAGCCATAAGCTTACCTCCTGCTGCTGACAGAAGTGGTGACGATGGGCGTGATGTCTATTACCGCAGCTTTCTCATATATGCTTGGGACGTCCTTTTCTGGCTCTCGTAGAAGGTAACGCCAGTAACATCATCCACAACCAGATCATCATAAGGGATGCCCTTTTTATTCAGGTGGTCAATGAACCAGCGCTTTTTCAGATAGCACCACGGGGTTGTGCTGAGGTCGCCGTAACTCGATGCAGGCCGCTCACATACGTTGTAGGTTTTGCCGCAGATGCTCCACCATTCTTTACGCACCCGCTCCCGCATTTGCAGGACCTCAGAGGTGCCGTGAAGGCCATGCTCTTCGCCATACTGATAATCTGCCTTCTTGATTTTTGCGTTCTGTCCCGCGCTGACTGCACCAGCTGCACCAAGACCCAACATGCCTAAAAATAACGAAAAAGCGCCTGCCATAATAGTTTCCTCCTGTGTTTTGAAGTGTGCTTGCTTTGCTGTACCTGAAGTCTACCAAACGGTGCGTCCGATAAGATGGACTTACAAGTGTGCTGTTAAAAATATGGAGCATTGTGGCTGCCGTCGCGCGGACTGATGGATGACCGCACTATCGCAGGCAAAAAGTCTCCGGTAAGGTCTCCGGTGGCGGGGAGCACCTCACTCCGTCAGCCCCAACAGATAATCGGTCGACACCTGATAGAATTGGGCGAGCTGGATCAGGCGGGGAATCTCGGGGCATTTGTCATGCTCCCATGCGTAGACTGCCCGGCGGGTCACACCCATGGTTCGGGCAAGGTCGGTCTGGGTATAGCCGTGCGTCAGGCGCAGGTGCTGCAAGCGTTCTGATATAATGGTCATGGCTGCTCTCCTTCAATATAATGGGCGTCCTCTCACAGCCCGGCGGATCTCTGTCTTTACGAGTGCACTTCTAAAAAACGTCAAGGGTAATGGTACCGCCTTCTTTGGTGATGATCTTATACTCGGTGGACTGGATATCTCGCAATACCGGCTTTTCAATACTCAGGATGCTGGCAAGGGGGATGGAAAGCATGGTGTGTCCGGCCATGAAATGCAGCTCTGACTTGTTCCGGTGCGTGTGCAGCTGGATGTCTTGAAACGTAATGTCTGCCCCGGTAAAGACAGCGCACCCACTGGCTTTGCACTCGGACGTCTCGGCAAGAAAGGTGTCAATAGCGATTTTATAAGTATCCATGAGGAGCCTCCTGTTTTTATATACAGCACTACTCTCACTCGTGCCCTCGCTCTCTGTCCTGCTATGATTTAGTCAGCCTTCACGAACAGCTCCATGCAGTCCGCACAGATGACCCGCACGTCCTTGGTGCTCCGGATGATGGTACCGCACTTGGGGCATACCCACCGCCGGGTGCTGCTCTTTGCCTTGGGAGGTTTCGGCGCGCCGGTCTGACTGCTGCCGGGTGCCTTGCTGCCTGCTCCGGTGCCTGCCATATCCGACCACGCCAGCCGTTCGCCCATCTGGATATCCTGCCAGCCTTGGAAGATGATAAAGTCCAACAGCTCCTCGGATGGGCTCGTGATGGTCCAGCCGTATTTCTCGTGGTGGTCGACAGTCAAGCCGTGTGCCTCGGCCTGCTCCTTAAAGCGCCGGTTGTGATAGACCCCGTTGTTGCTGGTGTCCTTGATGCCGGTCTCCATGCAGTACTCGTGCACCATCTCATGCAGCAGGGTGGAAGCGGTCTCCTCAATGGGACGGTCAAGGGTAGCCGATGAAATGTTGATCTCGTACTTGTTCTCACCGCCTGCCTGCCAGACCTTGGAACAGGTGATGTGACCATAGGCGGACGGGGTCTTTTTCAGGCTGATGATGGGCTCGGGCAGCTTGC
>OHPW01001703.1_pt1 | contig 11284 bp, 7 predicted proteins | sample 1577771 | NCBI WGS metagenome assembly OHPW01 (sample SAMEA3879608, study PRJEB24766) | human gut metagenome | biome: human-associated habitat; feature: feces | place: USA | collected 1985/1987
TTATGACGAAAACGGTGCTACCGCTGACATCCTGTTCAACCTGTAATAAGTATTCTTATTCAGAATTGAATAACGATTAAATTAACAGGGCTCCTCTTATGAGGGGCTCTGTTTTTATATGTTTGTGAGAATAAAATCATACTGCCTGTTATCTTTGCCAAAATTCTGAATTGGAATTGACAACAAATTTCTGTCTGGGTATTCTCTTATGCTTGTTAATACACTATCACGAATAATTATAGATATTCCGCATAGCATTTTTTCTGCGTTTTTATCCGGCGCTGGTTTGCCGGAGGGATATTTTTTGCTCAGAGGCTGTAATTTTCGTTTTAAGGCGTTGAACTCATCGTGAATGAATATTGATACCAGAACCGTATGGTTAAGTCGTTAAAATCAAAATTACAGCGTTTTAGGATGGTAAATGCTTGCCGGGATGAGTGTGATTTTGTTGATTTTTTTGTTTTTATGCTGCTTCTCTGTCGGATAAAGGTGCTGCAAAGTGCTTTAAATGGCGTTTTTTCTTGTTTTTCAGTTATGTCGCAAGGAGAACGGCGCACTGTTTACGCGCAGAAAAGTGTATTTCACTGCACGCCAATAATCAGCCAATAACCAAACGGCAGCAAACAGTAAAATTAATCAGCGCAGATAGCGCGGATTTTAGTTTGCGATTTAAGTTAGCGTTATAAAACAAAAATTTGTGTATACGCAAGTATGCGGTCGCGCGCACGCGCATAATGTTTTTATGTTTACCATGTTTTCAATGTTTTATATGTTTTAAAACATGTTTTAATGTTATTATAGTATAATATATAATATAAGCGTTTGTAGAATGAATCGAGCGCCGGATTTTTGGTTCAGCGCAAGGCGGCTTGGCAAACTGCGAGGCGAAGCTATACAGGCAGTATGTGAGCGAGCTGTTTGACAAACAACGCAGCGCTGGGCGAAAAAGACTAGCTTGAATAGGTGTATACGCAAGTATACAGGTAAAAAGTTGCCCCTGTCTACAAAATGAATCTCCCCACGCGTCGGAACTGCCTTTGCTAAAATTCCGAATTGAAGTGGATAATCGCACAGATTGTCTACTCGAGTTGGACGCAGTCCTATGCGAGATAGACACAAGCAAGCGAATGTCCAATAAGCTGAGGAATCGGCAAAGTGTAGTTCCAAAGTATACATTGGAAGAAAAAATAATACCTACCAAATGGCAGGTACTTGACGTATAAATTTTTAAATGTTTCAGATAATCATTTAATAGATTTCTAATTATCTCTTTAGATGTTCTTATATGCCGGTATAGCCCGTTATTCCGGGCTTTTCCGGCACTTTTCATATCGGAAGAACCTCACAAATCTTTTTATTACCCCTTATGTTTTCGCTCTCAAAAGTAGTAAAAGCAGTAGTAAATTCTGCGTACTACTTATGCCGCCTTGGTTTCCTCGGCGCTTTCCGCCGCAGGCTCCGGCTTGGCCTCTGCGGTGGTTTTTGCCTTGGCTTGCAGCCGTTCCATTTCCTCCTGTGCGGAATGGAAAGTAGCGTGGGCGTAATAGTTCAGCGTCATTACAATGTTGGCGTGTCCCATGATGTACTGCAATGCCTTGGGGTTCATGCCCGCGTTTGCCATTCTGGTACAGAATGTATGCCGCATGGTGTGCGGCGTCATCACATCGGGCAGCGGCTCCTTGTGGCACTTGTTGTACTTCTTGGCAAGGCACTTGAACATGGCGTCATAGTTGACGGCGGTTTTGGGCAGACCGTCCCGGTTCAGGAACAGGAAGTCCTTATAACCGTCAACCTCAATGCACCTGCCGTCCCTGCGCTTCTTCAACACGCGCTCAAACGCTTCATAGGCGGCTGCGCTCATAGGCACTTGACGGAATCCGCTTTCTGTTTTTGGCGCTTCGGTATAGTAACCGTCCTCGGTGCTTCTCAAAAGCTGGTGGTCTACATTCACAAAGCGCTTCTCAAAATTCAGGTCGGCTGGCGTCAGGCCGCAGAGTTCGGAAATACGAAGCCCGGTTTCCAGCAGGATCACCACCTCGTCATAATACTTGGCATAGACGGGATCGTTCTGCATGAAGTCCAAAAGCTCGTTTTCCTGTGTAGGGGTAAGCGGCACCTTTGGTACGGTATCGTCGTTGATAACCTCATTGATCTGGAAGTCAAAGGGATTCTTGCGGAGGCAATCGTCCTGTACGGCCATATAAAAGATGGCTTTTAAGGAACGCTTGCTGTTGCAGATGGTGTTGTAGGCAACGCCCTTTTCCTGCATACGCAAGGCCCATTCTTTGGCGTCAGACAGCTTCACGCTGTCAATGCTGGCCGCGCCCAGCTTATCTTCGGACAGAAGTTTCATCAACTGCTGGCGGCTCTTTTGGGTTCCTTTCCGCACATTCCCGCGCTGCCGGGTGTACTTTTCATAAAGCTGGCACACGGTCATTTTCTTGCCGATGGTGTCTATCCCGTCGTCAAGGTCTTTCTGTATCTGCTTGATTTTCTCGCGCAGGGAAAGACAGGGCCGTTTCCCGGCAGGTACTTTGTCGGTGGGTACTAACTTCCATGAGTAAACAAACTGGGGTTCTCCAAAGGTGTTAATGTATTTGTAAGCGTATCTTCCATCTGATCGCTGGCTCTCTCCAGACTTCAAAAGGCGGCCTTTGTTGTCCCGTCTTTTTTCATCTCGTTCTTTTCTTGGCATTTCGTCATGCTCCTTTCCATGACGGAAAGAGCCTTGACACGCTTATAACCTATTATAACACGCGCAAGGCCCTTTTTCACTATATTGTGTCAAGGGAATCAATGATTTTTTCAAACTGCTTCCGCTTGATCTGGATGCGGTTGCCGTTCAGGATCACCCAGCCAGCGGTGGGGTTTTCCTCGGAAAGCCGACGCAGTTTGTTTTCCCCAATCCGAAAATATTTGGACGCTTCCTCAATGGTAAGCGTGTATTTTTCCCAAATAGGCACATCGTTATTACTCATAACAAGGCCCCCTTTCTTTTCAAAACAAAGGTTGTTTTTGTGAAAGTGGGCAGAAAAGAACGGACGGCTGCTGGCACAGCTCCACGGGAATCTCACCCCCGCGTGGTTCTCACGCGGCCCTGCTCGTTGCCTGCGACGCTTCAAACGCTCGGACTACGACGGCAAGGGAGTATCATTGTCCTATCTGCGCGTCGTCGCCCGCAGGCTGCCACACCTGCTTTACGGCACGGTAAAATCGCTCCGCTTACCCCAATGAGGGAAAGCCTCTTGGCGCACCTGCCGCCCGGCTCGGCACAGACAGAATGTATCCGTCTGCCCTATGACGCGCCGCCATTGTCCTGCGGGCGTATTTGTCAAGGAGCAAAGGGGCCGCCAGGAAAACAGGCAGGCGGGGAAAGGGAAAGCCGCCTGTCTATGGCCGGGGCCTTAACCGTCAGTCGCCAATGGGACTAACGATGGAATGGATCAGCTTGATTTGCAATCGGCGCTTCATATACTCGTCAATGCAGATATGAGGCTGGCCGCTGCCGTCATAGAGCGTCCGGGTACACAGCTTATTGATATAGCCGTCGTAATGCTGCAAGACACGCTCCACGGCTTCGGCGTTACCGGCGCAGGCCGCGTCGATCACAAAATCCGGCAGAGGGCTTTTGCCCTTGTAACTGGATTGCTTCATCCGCGTTTAACCTCCCTCCGGCATGAACGCCATCAATTTTATACGCAAGTCTTTCAGGGTGCTTGTCCTGTGGCGCTGTACTGCGCTGCGGGACATTCCCATCAGGCGGCCGATTTCTTCGTCAGTCAAATCCAGAACAAAGCGGAGAATCAAAATACTCTGCTCGTCTTTTGGCAGGCTGGCAAACGCTTCGGCCACAAGCTCGTTGTCGATATGTAGGTCATAGCCATGCGAACTGAATGTAAAGCTGTCGCAGGAATACCGATCTACGGTCGAGAGCTTGTCCCAATCAGCCGGGGAAACAGCGTCCAGCGACACTTCACGGTCGCGGCGGCACTTCATTTCCCGCAGATAATCTATCGCCTCATGGTACAGAACCAGCTTGCAGTAGCGGTCAAACTGGCCCCATTCACCGTATTTGCGGGGGATCGCTTCCATCTTCTCACCCCCTTTCTATGGGGGATGTGGTGGTTCTCTCCCTTTCCGCCAATAGAGCGAATGGAATCTCTCTGGCTGCCCGCTAAACGCCTCCTTTTTTCACTTTTTTGAAATTTCTTTTTGCGCCGGATAGCAGGCCGCAGGAAACAACAAAATTCGCCCGGCAGGTCAAAGACCCACAGGGCGAAACAAAAAGCAATATGTTCTTTCCCTACATGGTATAGTACATACGCACAGCCGCTTGTCCCCGCTGCCGGGGGACGGCTTTTTTTGACAGGCTAATCCCTGTCGGATTTTGTCGAAGTAGTTTTCGTTGCATAGCGGCTCCCTCCTAAAGCCGCCATGCCAGAACACGGTGCAGGGGTCGTCGAAGCAAAAAAACGGCGGCCTTGATCTACTCAAAACCGCCGTATCCGTCAGTGATACAGGAAAGCGCACGAAATCCTCTGCCCGTCAGCGGTTTTTTTCTTTTCCCCGCTGTGGAGGCAGATGTTTGAATATGTAGGCTCGTTTCATTCCACAAAGAACAGAACCTGCCGGATCAGCTCCGGGATATTGACCGGGGCGGTGATATAGTCGTTCACGCCCTCATGCCGGTATTCATATTCCGTGGCAAGGTCGTTGCTCTCGGTGAGGATAAAGAACGGCAGAAGCCGGACAGGGGGATTCTTCATTTGGAACATCCCCGCCACCCGCCGCAGCGTATGAAACAGCTCCATTGCTGTGCCGTCCGGCAGTTCCAGATCGCACAAGATCAGTTCTATTTCCTTATCCTCAAAAATCCGGCGCTTGGCCTCCCCAATCGAGGAAACCAGAATCAGGTCAAAGCCCTTTTGCAGCATAGCCGCCCGCAGCACTCCGGCACTGGTATCTTCCGCATGGACAAAGAGCAGCTTGTGAAAAGTCGGGGCCTTTTCGCCGGACAACTGCCGGTAGGCGTATTCCACCAGCTTATCTTGCAGCAGCGGACCTTTCATTTTGTCCATGCACAGCGTCGCGCCCCGGCGCATAGCTTCCTGTTCGTAGTCGTCCTTGTCATGACAGGACGCCAGAATAAAAGGCAGCTCCTTGTCTGCGGCCCGCACCTCGTCCAGAAAGTCCATGCCGGAACCGTCCGGCAGGTCGAGATCACAGCAGACCACCAGCGGCATTTCCTCTTGGATGGCAGCCCGCGCTTCATTCAAAGTGGAAGCCGTTTTCACTGGATAGCCCCGGCGCTGTAAATACTTTCTCAGATTCCATATATAGGTATCACTATCGTCAATCAACAGTATCTTTTTCATATATCCTCCTGATTTTAATTAGAAATAAAATGATAATAGAAAAAGCGGGGCAGCGCACTGCCGCCCCGCCAATCCTATATGCTTATTCCATCGCTCGCATTTCTTCCACAAGCGATTGATTTTTCTGCCTGCGCATTGTCCAGAAGGACAGAATCACCTCCAGGCCAAACAGCACCAGAACGAACAGCCCCATTTGCAGGAAGGGGAAGGAATATGGCATGATGACTCCATGGAAAGTCATTTCACTGAATTTCCGGGCAGCAATCACTGCAATCGGGAGGCCCGCTGCCAGGGTTGCCAATGCAGCAAAAAACGCATAGCAGATCCCTTCATAAATGGTCATTTGACAAAGCTGTTTTCTGGTCAGACCGATGGCGCGAAAGACGCTGTTTTCCCTCTTTCTGGACATCTGATTGGAGAGGGTGGTGTTGATGAGATTGACCACGCCAAAGAGGAATACCAGCCAGGACAGTGCCTGAAGCCCTCCAAAAACGACCCGGTTTTCCATTTCCTCATAATCCTTATGTATCCCAATGGTGTCCAGTGCAAGGTCGGGATTAGAAGAAATGATCGCACTCAGACTGTTTTCAATCTGCTCTGCCTTTTGGGGATCACTGACAATGCTCCAAGAATAATCAAAGCAATCGATCATGGGCATTGCTTCCTGAAACAGCTCTTTGGTTGCAACCATGCAGGTGCTGTCCAATGCCAGAGGACCATGACCATTTTTAAGCCCGTCGTTTAGGAACAGACCGGAAACAGTGACAGGAATCTCTTGATCCCCTATGGTAAGTTTTATAACTGACCCCACATCTACACCAATCATATCTTCTGCATATTCCATATCCAGTGCAATACTATGGGAATCTTGAGGTAAAGTTCCGGACACAAGCGCCGCTTCCATCTGATCCCTGTTTCTATCACTCAACAGATCGCACATTCCGCCGGAAGAACTCTCCTCATTCTCAAACCGCACATGAACCGCCTGACGATTCTCGATCACATCTGTCACGCCGTCCACAGCCAGCACCTCCTGCCGAAGCGCTTCATTCAAAGGATTTCCCTCCGACATTACCTCATATTCTGTTTTTTCAGAGTTCATATAGATTTTATAATCCCCATCCGGGAAAAACTGCCTTGCGATCCGCTCCGGCGAACGAACCAGAAGAATAGAGGCTGTCACCAAAAGGATCACCCCGCCCAGACTTAGGGAAGCCACGATGCTGATGGTCTTTTTACGGTCACGCCTGAAATTTGCAATTCCCATGGAGAGGGGATTTAACCGCATATTCTTCTTATGGGTGTGGGCATTTCCGCTCTGACTGCCGGTAAAGCGGACCGCTTCAATCGGGGAGATACCGGCGGCAATCTTTACCGGTCTGCGGATCGCAATGGATACCATAAACCTGCCAAGCAGCGCAGTCAAAACAATCGCGGCTGCATAAAATAGCAGATTAAACCCACGGGAAAACAGCGCAAACCCGGCTGCACATCCCAGCAAAATACCGATTCCGATACCAGCCCATCCTAAGAAACGGCCTTCCTTTTTGACAATACTCCGGATTTGCTTTGGCGTTGTGCCGATGGTCCGCAGCTGTCCATAGCTTTGAATTTTGTCATTGATCGAGATTCGGAAGATACTTTGTATCACAACATACCCTCCGATGATGACCAGGACTGCGATTCCGGCAACCAGCGCAAGCATACTGACATTCACCGGCTGCTTATAGAATTTCATATAGCTGAGGTTCATGACCGGCATTTCCAGCTGATATTCCTTGGCAATCTCCCGGCTACGGGCAGTCAATTCTGTTTCATCCATCTGCTGCTCATTCTTAAAATGCACATAGGCACGATAATCAGCGGGGTCGTAGCCGCTCCATCCCTTCAGGGCTTCTTTGGAAAGAAGGATGGATGTGCCATTTACCTCTTTTTCCTTATAGCCTTCCATAATGCCAGTCACCGTGTATTCTCCGTGAAAGCTCTCGCTGCTTAACATAACCTTTTCACCAATCCCGGCGTCTGCACCGTAATTGGAAAGGAAATAACGGCTCACCACCACTTCATCCTCTTTTTGTGGCAGGCGGCCTTCCAAAAGCTTCATCTGGTCACGGGCAATATACATCGTTTCCTCATCACAATAAATATAGGAGGCATTGTATCCCTGCTCCGCAGGTTCCACAGCCAGCATATAATACTCTCCTACCCTCGAGAAGTCATCCAGCCCCTTCAGGGAGGACACATCTTCCTCGGTAATTTTCGTGTAGACCGCCTCATAGGTATCCTCCACATGATTTTTCTCTATCTGCCGGGTAGACAAAGCCATCACAATCGAAAAACAGATCAGACAGGATGCCAGCGCAACGGCGATCACCACCATCAAATTCCGGCGTTTTTCGCTTTTCAAACTTTTTCTTGCCAGTTTCCTGACAATATTTCCTGTATCATTTTCAAATGGTACTGTCATTTTGATCATCTCCTTTAAGTCTTATATTTCTGCTGTCAGCAAAGCGGCGGCTTCACATCGGAAGCCGCCGCTTCTGGTTAGTCCATGGTCTTGATCCGCTCTACAAGGGAAAGCCGTTTAGAGTAACGGACAGCAACCACAGAGAAAATTCCGGTCACGACCAAAAGTGCCAGAACAAAAACAACCGTTTCCATCAAAGGGAATTGATAGGACAGTTCCCCAAAAATATTAAAACTGCTGATCACATAGTCAAAAATCCAGCCCAGGATTCCGCCAATGCCAACTGACAAAAATACCGTAACCCCTGCGTACCACAGGCATTCTGCAATCAGCATACGGGAAACCTGCTTTCCGGTCATTCCCACAGACTGCAAAATCCCAAGCTCCTGCTGCCTTGCCAGCAGATTGGTCATCAGGGTGTTGACCAGATTTACCATGGAGAACACAAACAGGAACGCCAGCAGCAGATAAACACCGCGGGTCATCATCTTTAGCTGCGATTCCAGGGATGCCGCATGGTCTGCTCTGGAAAAGACCGTCAGCACCGGATTTTCCAGCAGGCTGAAAATAGACGCCCTGAGCGCATCCGAGTCCTCCGAGGTATGGACATTCCAAACGGCCTCCCTGTTCTCAATATCCGGGTAGAGTTGATCGGCCAGTTCTTCTGTAAGGGTAAACAGGCCCCATGCGCCGGTGCCTGATGTTACTGACGGTTTCGCAATCCCCATGACCGTTACTTCTATGGCCTTACCGTCCATGGATTCAAAGGTCAGCACATCCCCGACCGCAGGCGTATAGCCATAAAACATACTTAAAAGATGATCTTCCGAATCAGTCACGATCACACCGTTGTTTGCGGCAAGCTCCTCATAATCTACGCTGCCCTGTTCCAGATTTTCCTCCGGCAGCCATTGTTCCATCTGCTCTCTGTCAAATACAGGGAACTTTAATGCAACACTTTCCTGGGGGAGTTTCACCGTTACGGATGTTACTTCATGGCTGGTGATAGATTCCACACCATCTATGGCAAGAAGCTCCTGACGAAGTTCTTCTGTCAATGGATTTTCACGCGCGATGGCAGGCAATCCTTCCGCGCCTCCCGAATCCATCCAGCTGACCTCATAGTTGCAGTGATCTCCCATGGCTTCTATCGCCATCTTTTCGGGACTGATGGAGTTGAGTACCGTAGCGGCTGTTACCAGAAACACACCCGTCAATCCCAGAGATACCAGAGTGATGACCGTCTTTTTCCTGCTCCGCCTAAAGTTCATCTGTGCCATGGAGAACGGCGTAATGCGGTGGTTTTTCTGATCCTTCCGGTCTGTTGCCGTTTCATAACCACTGGAGCGGACCGCTTCGATTGGGGATACCCTCGCCGCCATGCGGACAGGCGCATGAATGGACAGAAATACCGTCAGGGCGCAGGCTGCTGCGGTCGCAGCCAGATAGGGCAGATTGCCCATCCAGCTCCAATGTGCCGGGAAAATAGCAAACCCGATAGCCCCTCCAACCAAAAGCCCCAGTGGGATACCGCAAAGAGATAACAGCAATCCCTCCCGCCGCACGATCCGCCGGATCTGTTTTGGTGTTGTGCCGATCACTTTCAGGCGTCCATATTCCCGCATTTTGCCCTTTACGGAAATGAAAAAGATACTGTAAATGACCACGGCACAGGCAACCAGCAAAAGGATTGCCACGGGAATGTAATATTTCATCACACCGGACTTAAAGCCCTGCATATCGAAATAGTTGGAACTGTAAAAAATCTGATCCTCTGAGACATCGTTGGCAGAAAGGAATGCTGCAATATCCGCCTTGAGCTGCTCCAGCTCCATACTATCAGCACCAGTATAACGAAGCCGAAATTCAAACAGCGGCTCTCCCTGCGCCATCTCCTCCACAAATGCTTCAGATACATAAAGCTGGAACATACGGGAGTCATTCTCCACATCCATGATACCGCTGACGGTATAGGTCTGCTTTCCGTTTCCAAGATTCACTTCTATGGTCTGCCCGACTTCTGCGGGGATTTCAAAATAATCAAGAAATGCCCGTTCTACCAGAATTTCATTGGCAGCCTGCGGAAGTGTCCCAGTAAAGGAAGGCTTCTTACCCAATTCCATCCAGTTGGCATCCGCATACTCCACAGTCAGAACGCTGTCACCATAGCGGGCAGAACCGTAATTCTGGGAAAGGCCCCAGCGTTCCACTTCCGGGCAGTCTTTCAGTCTTTCAATCGTATCACGGTCACAATTCACCACAACCGCCTGATACTGTCCCCGAATGTCCGCCTCCAGTTTTCTGTCACTTCCCGCTCCTGCACAAAAAATCGCTGCCATCAAAGCGGCTGCCAGAGCGATCGTTACGATCACAAACAGGTTGCGCCGCTTATCTGTCTGAATGCTTCGTGACGCCAATTTTTTAATGACCGGCCCTGTATCATTTTCAAAAGGCAATGTCATGTCTGCCACCTCCTTTATCCAACGATTTTGCCATCCTCAATCCGCACGATACGGTCTGCAAGCTGGGCAATGGCATCATTATGTGTGATCATCACCAGCGTCTGGTTAAATTCACGACTCGTTCTCTGCAAAAGCCCCAACACATCGGCGCTGGTCCTGCTGTCCAGGTTTCCAGTGGGTTCATCGGCAAGGACGATAGCGGGCTTTGACACCAGAGCGCGGGCGATAGCCACACGCTGCTGCTGGCCGCCGGAGAGGTTGTTTGGCATATTCTTCAGCTTATCCTCCAGTCCCAGCATGGACACCACATCCGCCATGAATTTCTGATCCACCGTATCCCCATCCAGTTCCACGGGCAAAACGATGTTCTCATGAACATTTAGGATCGGCACCAGATTGTAGTTCTGGAAAATAAAGCCGATATTGCGACGGCGGAATATGGTAAGCTGCTCGTCGTTCATCTTCGCCAGCTCCTTATCCCGCACCATCACGCTGCCGGAGGTGGGGGTATCCAAACCGCCCATCATGTGAAGCAGGGTGGACTTACCGGAGCCGGAAGTGCCGACCACCGCCACAAATTCGCCCTCCTCCACAGAGAAGTTCACGCCATCCAGGGCGCGGGTAATGTTCGGCTCTGTGCCGTAGTATTTTTTAAGATCAGTTGTCTGCAAAATTTTCATAACAGTTACCTGCCTTTCTTAATTTGTTGAGTATAGAGTAAAGAGCAAATGTTGCAGAATTGTCCTAAATGGCATGAAAATCTATGGTGAATTGCTTCAATTTTAGGACAATTCATATTCTTATTGAACAAGCAACTTTTTTATTGCATTGCTTCATGTATACGCTTGCTTTTGTTGATAAGATCATTATAAAACCCAAATGTCCGAGAAATGTTACAACGCTCGGACATTTCAAAAAAATTTACAGCGGGCATCCAGAAATAACTGTCCGCCGAAACATACTACACGATCTTTTAGATA
>OHPW01001706.1_pt1 | contig 11262 bp, 6 predicted proteins | sample 1577771 | NCBI WGS metagenome assembly OHPW01 (sample SAMEA3879608, study PRJEB24766) | human gut metagenome | biome: human-associated habitat; feature: feces | place: USA | collected 1985/1987
CATATTGTTATATATATAATATTTAAGCAATGTATCTTCAATCTCAAGCTCAGCCTGAGTGATATCCGTTTTCTCAGCAAAATGCTTCAATAGGGCTAACTGGCAGGCATCATTTAATGTTCTGTTTCCAATAAATCGCTTTTCGATAATATCAAAAATAAAATCAGCCTTGCACCCGCCACTATGCAGATATCCATGTGCCACAAGAGATATATAAGCTAAAATCAGCTTTTCATTTCCGGCTCTTTTATAGTATTCCATAAAGATATCCGATATCTTTTCAGGCTCAATCTGCGTATAAATACCCTGTTCGAGAATACGCTCATCAAGCTTCATGGAAGATATTGAAAACTTATCAGCGGCATGCCACAGATTAATCAGCTCGTCTGTAGGCCCGGTATAGTTTTCACACAGGTATTTAAGCACCAGGTCACTGTATTTGCCTGTTTTAAAGGCAGATATGGCAAGCTGCACCATAAAATCATCATCTACATGCTGCACCTTAAGCGCATTCTCACACAAAACCACCTTTGATGCGGCAGCAAGCATGTCTATTCCATACTCCATGGCCATATCATATGCCTTTTCATAGAGGCGGTTTGATACAAGCATGTCAATAAGATATTTTCTTGCATCCTTTTGCAGGGTATCAAAATTAATGCTTTGCAAAAACGGCCTGACGTAATCCTCATAATCGTGAAGCTGACAATATTTTAAAATTCTGTATCCCATAACAGCTTTGTAGGAATCAGAAAAGGATTCACTATAAAATACAGGTTTAAACAGCTTCAAATCATCCTTTGTAAAATCAGAATAATCCCTTACATTCTTAAAATGTGACACTATATACTGTGGTCTGTCAGGCGAGAGGCTTATACACCTGTCAAGGTATTTCTCGGCATCCATCAGCCTCTGCAGTCTGTATGAGATGCTTTTAACATATCTATAGCCCCTTGAGTCCTCAAAAAGTATAACATAGTCGTTTGAAAACAGTTCAAAATAAGCACACTGGTCTGTAACCGGAACTATCTGCGGCTCCTTCATTTCATTCTGATATATGATAGCTCTCACTATGCGCTTATCAAATACAATAAGCTTATGGGTATATATAATATCTGAAAAAGCTGCCGACAGCTCTTCATTGATAAATCCCAACTCAAGCATATCCTCGTATAAAACAGCCAGATTGTCATCAATATGCCTAAGCTGTACCTGGTCCATGGCAAACCTGCCCATAGCTTTCCTGTACTTGTGGTAGACCTCAGGCTCTGTTTCCTTGGCAGCAATTATATTGTTGTAAAGCACTGCAAGCTTTCGGTATGGCAGCTTATTATCAAAGCTGAAATACATCTGGATGATCTTTGGCACAGGGGAAATCTGCCTGTCATTCATCGTAAGGAGATACGACTCATACAAGCCTGTCAGACGCAGCTTATTCTCGATACCCAGCTCAAACCATTTATGAAAACAGGTATCATTTTTGTGTCCCTTAATCAGGTAGCTGCATATGATGCCGACATACTCTGCCTCCGGACATATCTCATAGGCTGCTGTAAGAAGCTCATATACTCTGTTATCGAACCCGCCTGCCAGATCAACCGCCTCAAAGATTGCTCCGGCAAGCTCCTTTGTCAGAGCCTTTTCCTTTACGGCCCAGCTTAGGATGCGAAGCTCAAATACCGACAGCTCCTTTATCAGATAAGGATCCTGTGATATAAGATAATAAGCTTCAATATACAAATACGGAGACGAACATCCTCGCAGTACCCAGTATTTTATATCTTTAAGCTTACCGGCACTGTCATCAAAATACTGATCCCTCAAAAATAAAAGTACCCAGAACAAAAGCACAGAGTCAGGATTTTCATAAAAAATCAGCTCCACTTCATGTGTCATATTGTCAACGTATGAAGGCTCTCTCTCTAACAGCGTCATCAGATACAGATAATAGCCCCAGATTGGAGCTTTCTTATCAGGATTACTGTGCTTGAAATCATCAAGAATCCACTTAGCTTCCTGCCTTTGCCTGTTGATAATAAATGCCTGAGCCTTCATCAGCTCATACATATGCTCATCCGGCATGAGTGCATGCAGGTGGTTTAATATGCTTATAGTCTCGTTTGCCCATACCCCGGTCACTATCCGCTTCAGCCTGAAACTGGTATAAAGCTCCATGATTCCGACCATGCATTCCTTTATGTCCTTTGTCACAGCTATATCACTTATACTGCCATCATCATCTCTTACACCGGCCGTGATATCTATTGTAAAGCTCTGATATACACCATCAATATATATGCGGCCAAAATTACGTCCGGCATGCATCGCAGATGCATCGATGATATACTCATACAGATATGTTTTACCTATAAAATCATCAAGCGTTAAAACAGGCTTAGACAGCTTTATGAATTCACAATCCGTGCGCAGGCGTATCTCGGTATATCCCCAGTTATCCTTTGTTATGGTAAAGCATCCACTCTGTGGCTCTTTAGAAGCCATAAAAATCTCCTCTGACTTGTCTACACTAATGGAAACAGGCTGTTTTTTGTTTACGCCAATCAGAAACTCCTCCATATTCTGACCGGATGGTCTGGCGCAGGCAAAGCCCTTATAGGTCAGCCTCTCATATACATTGTCATAAGGAATTATGTTTAAAAAATTGCGATTATAAAACAGATGATAAGCCTCATCCCAATTAGATGCCGCAAGCCTTGTAAAATCATCAAGGCTCTTTACCGTTCCGGTGGATGCTTCCGCATAGAGCCTTGTGATTCTTGCACAAAAAGAAAGACTGTACTCTATCTGATTGCATACAATCACAAATTTGCCCTCGCAGGCATCGCCCTCCGTAAGGCCCTTACTGTTAAATTGATAACGAATCCTGACTTTCTCGCCCTCGAAGTGCGGATTCAGACACTCCATCCTTGGATTAGTCGAATAAACTATGCCACAGATTTTTATCTGATTCGTACTTTCTATTACAAAGCTTCCCGCTTCGCTTCTTCCCTCAATGACCGAAAGGTCTATTGTCTCCTCTGAAAACGCCAAAATCGGTTTCGTGCCATTAAATCTGCCGGCAGCTATCTGCCCTATACGTGTTCGCACAATTGTTACCCCGTTTACGTTAAATGTTGATTTTTTATACACTTATTATATAATGTAAATTATATACGATTTGCAATGCTGTTGCAATGCAAATAGAAAGGAAATTACAGCTAATGATAGAACAAAAGGAGCATTTTCACGGCAGTGACCTTGAAAAAATAGAAAAAATATACGGTATAAAGAAAGAAAATATTGTGAGCTTTGCAGCAAATGTCAACCCACTCGGTGAATCCGGTAAACTAAAAACTGCACTGTCTGAGCGCATTGATGCAATCACAAAATACCCTGAAAGGGAGTATACTTCTCTCAGAAAGGCTATCGGCAGCTACTGCAAGTGCGATTACAATCACATAACAGTCGGAAACGGATGCACGGAGCTCATCTCTCTTTTCATTCAGATTACAGCTCCTAAAAAGACACTTCTGCTTGGTCCGACTTACTCTGAATACGAGCGTGATTTAAGGATAAACGGCAGTGATATCTCCTACTATTTTCTTAAGGAAAAGGATGGTTTTAAGATTAATCCGGATGAATTCATCTCTACAATCACAGCTGATACCGACCTTGTCATCATCTGTAATCCCAACAATCCGACCGGCAGTCTTATCGCACCGGATAAGCTCAAAACAATTTTAACCCACTGTAAAGAGACAAATACTTATGTGATGATAGATGAGACATATATAGAGTTTGTGCCGGATGTGGATGAGCTTTCAGCAATACCTCTGACTGAATTGTTTGACAATGTGATTATATTACGCGGCACATCCAAGTTTTTTGCCACTCCGGGACTTCGCCTGGGCTATGCCATCACATCAAATTCACAAATTCTTACAGACATAAACACAAACAAAAATCCGTGGATGATTAACTCTCTCGCCGTTGTTGCAGGCGAAACCATGTTTTTGGATGAAGAATATATAGATAAAACAAGAAGCTTGATACTTTCGGAGAAAACCAGATGCAGGCAATTGATTGAAGAATCACACAAATTCAAGCTTTATCCATCCTACAGCAACTTCTATCTGCTTAAGATACTTAATGAAGGCGTGGATGCACATATGCTATTTGAGCGCGCCATAAGGCAGGGCATGATGATAAGGGACTGCTCTACCTTTCCCGGGCTTGAGGAGCGCTTCATACGATTTTGTATAATGAAGCCAGAGGACAACACAAGGCTTATTAATTGCCTTACACAATGATGCTAAATGCCTTTATATAAACATAACATATAACCAAAAAGCCTCCGGAAGGATTTAATCCAGCCGGAGGCTTTTTTTATAAAGTAAAACATAGAATATGCTTTAAGGTCTATATTATTTTGCAGATAAGAACTCGTCAATACCCTTTGCTGCTGCTTTTCCTGCACCCATGGCAAGAATAACCGTTGCAGCACCTGTTACGGCATCTCCACCTGCAAATACACCCTCTTTTGAGGTTGCACCTGTATCCTCAGTTGCTACAATACACTTTCTCTTATTTGTATCGAGACCTATTGTTGTAGAGGAAATAAGTGGATTTGGCGATGTACCAAGTGACATGATCACTGTATCGCACTCCATCTCATACTCAGAGCCGGCAATCTCAATAGGGCTTCTACGTCCTGATGCATCAGGCTCTCCAAGCTCCATTTTGATAAGCTTAACACCCTTAACCCAGCCATTCTCATCAACAAGAATCTCTGTAGGGTTCTCAAGGAGATCAAAGATAACTCCCTCTTCCTTGGCATGATGTACTTCCTCTTTACGTGCAGGAAGCTCTGCCTCACTACGTCTGTATACAATGTGTGTCTCTGCACCGAGACGAAGAGCTGTTCTGGCTGCGTCCATGGCTACGTTTCCACCACCTACAACTACAACCTTTTTACCTTTTGAGATAGGAGTCTCATAACCCTCTTTAAAAGCTTTCATGAGGTTATTTCTTGTAAGGAACTCATTAGCAGAAAATACACCGTTGGCCTGCTCTCCAGGGATTCCCATAAATCTTGGAAGTCCTGCTCCCGAACCGATAAATACAGCCTCAAAGCCTTCTTCCTCCATAAGTTCGTCAATCTTAACTGACTTTCCGATAACTACATTTGTCTCGATTTTAACACCAAGTGCCTTGACATTCTCTACTTCTGCCGCAACAACCTTGTCCTTTGGAAGACGAAACTCCGGTATTCCGTAGCTTAATACTCCTCCGGCAGCATGAAGTGCCTCAAAAATAGTTACATCATAGCCAAGCTTTGCAAGGTCTCCGGCACATGTAAGTCCTGCAGGACCTGAACCGATAACAGCAACCTTTTTGCCGTTTTTCTCTGCGGCTGTCTTTGGCTTGATGCCATTCTCTCTTGCTGTATCAGCAACAAATCTCTCGAGCTTTCCGATTGAGACAGGATCGCCCTTGAAACCTCTGATACACTTGCCCTCACACTGGCTCTCCTGTGGGCATACACGTCCACATACAGCAGGAAGTGCTGATGACTCTGAAATAATCTCATAAGCCTTTGTGAAATCACCATTTTTAACCTGCTCAACAAATGCAGGAATATTGATAGAAACAGGGCAGCCCTTCATACACTGTGCATTTTTACAGTTAATGCAGCGGGAAGCCTCTTCCATTGCTTCTTCTTTGTTATATCCGAGACAAACCTCTTTGAAATTGGTAGCACGTTCCTTCGCATCCTGCTCTCTGACAGGAATTCTCTTTAATACATCCATTTTATTTTAACCATGCCTTTCTGATTTATCGTGTTCAAACTTTTGTATGACTACTGGCAGTTGCCGCAGCCACCGTGATGGGTATCTCCCTCTTCCAGGGCCAGCATTGCACGTCCTTCTGCAGTCTTGTAGATCTGCTGACGTCTCATTGCCTCATCAAAGTTTACTTCATGTCCATCGAACTCCGGTCCGTCTACACAGGCGAACTTTACCTTGCCGCCGACAGTTACACGGCATGCACCGCACATTCCCGTACCGTCTACCATAATAGGATTCAGACTGACAACTGTGGGAATCTCCAGTTCTTTGGTTAAGAGACACACGAATTTCATCATGATCATAGGACCGATGGCAATACACAGATCGTACTTTTTACCTTCTGCCACCAGATCCTTGATGGTCTGGGTTACCATACCGCTTCTTCCATAGGAGCCGTCATCGGTGGTTACATACAGATTTCCTGCGACAGCTTCCATCTCCTTCTCCAGGATCAGAAGATCTTTGGTCTTGCTTCCCACGATAACATCTGCAGCAACGCCATGCTCATGCAGCCATTTTACCTGGGGATATACCGGTGCCGCACCGACACCACCAGCCACGAAGAGGATCTTCTTTGCCTTTACCTCATCCAGAGGCTGTTCTACCAGTTCGGAAGGACATCCCAGAGGACCTACGAAATCATGGAAGTATTCTCCCGCGGAAAGCTGTGCCATCAGTTTTGTACCGGCACCAACGGTCTGGAACACAATGGTTACTGTTCCTTTTTCTCTGTTGTAATCACAGATAGTCAGAGGGATACGCTCACTCTCGCTATCCATTCTTACGATGACAAACTGACCGGGTTCACAGGTCTTTGCCACTCTGTTTGCTTCTACCTCCATAAGATAGATGTTGGTTGTCAGCTCCTGTTTTTTTACGATCTTATACATTTCTCTTTTTCCGTCCCTTCTGTTAGGATTATATATCTAAACGATCACCAAGCGTATAATGGCGGCCGCTTTCGTCGGTCTGCAATTTGTACAGTTCCCTGGTATAGGCATTTACGGCGAACAGATTCCCCGTCTTTGTGACTGTCCCATCTTCTCCCCGGTAGATCTCGGCAACAACATAGAAATCATCTATCTTGTTGATGTTCGTCACATACTGATACTGATAGAGATATGCGGCAGCGGATTCATCAAAGCTTCCGGATGCTTCCGTTATTTTACCACTTTCTATGGCATAATTCACTACTTTTGTCACGGCATCCTCCGGCATAAACTCCGTGTTCATGACCAGATTGTAGCTTTTCTCCACGATCTCGCTCTTTCTTCCTTCCGCAATGCGGATAAACCGGAAGACTGATTTGCCAAGAGGCATGGGGATCGGTCCATTATACACCGTGGAATTCTGCGTAGGATCGGAACCATCCGTTGTGTAATAAACATCATATCCGTCGGTCACCTCGATATTGATTGGGAATTCATAATCCCCACTGACCGCCGTTACCTCCGGAGCACTCAGTTCCTCGATCTCAATATGGTAATTTTTGGTAACCACTGGACTACTGATCCCATTCTCATTGATGTAGACGGCTTTGATACAGTAATCACCGCTCTCTAAAAGGATGGGTGCCGTATACAGCAGACTGTGTTCTCCCGGTTCGGTTTCGTCGGTAGTATAGTAGATCTTACCACTTCCGAAAGTTGTCAGTTTCAAAGGCTGGATGCTGGTATAATATCCCTCCTGCAGACTGAATTCCGGTTCCATTGCTATATAGCTCTGGTATTTACTCATAATATTTACATTACCACAGTTCAACAACAGATCATTAATGGTCTTATAATCTTCCCTGGCCGCATAGATGGCGATCAGCTTTCCATAAGCACTTTCCAGTTGTTCGGAAGTAGCTGCGGCATCCGCAACAATCTCCCGAAGCAGATATTCATATTCCATTTTGTTGTTCTTCTGAAAATAAATATCCGCCAGTTCAAATTTTAAGGTGATGTTCCCCGGATCGATTTCCAGCGCACGTTCATAACAGGTAACCGCCTGATCGTATTCCCCGGAAGCTACATACTCTCTCGCACTCTTTATCTGATATTCAGCGGAATGATAGTGGGAATAAGAGATTCCGAAACCGGTACATACCACCGCTACTACCGCAAGCACCAGGATCAGTACAATGAATTTCCAGCGAAAGGGATGTTTTGCCGTATTTTCCAGCGGTTCTTCATCCCAGTCCTGCAATTCCGTCATGCTCTGCTGTGCATCCTGATCGTCCGTGGCATCTTCTTCCGGTGTCATTTCCCTGGCAATATCATGCAGAGTCTGCTCCATATTGTATTCAATTTCCGGTTCAAAATCGGGAACAATATGGATATCCTCCCCGCAGTGCTCGCAGTAAAGCGTACCTTCTTTCATTTCCGCCCCGCAATTCGGACACTTCATATAATTATCCTCTTACTGCCTGCAAGGATACCGATTCCAGGCAGTTATTCATCAGCATAGCTATGGTCATAGGACCTACGCCGCCGGGAACCGGAGTAATGGCGCTGCATACAGGCTCCACACTGTCAAAGTCCACATCACCGCACAACTTGTTTTCTTCGTTGCGGTGAATTCCCACGTCAATGACAACCGCACCATCTTTTACATATTCTGCCGTGATCATTTTCGGCTTGCCGACAGCCACCACCAGAATATCCGCTCTTTTGGTTACTTCTTTCAGATCTTTGGTACGGCTGTGAGCCACCGTCACCGTACCGTTCTCCCGAAGCAGCAACAATGCCATGGGCTTGCCGACGATATTACTTCTGCCTACCACCACACACTCTTTTCCGGCGATCTCAATACCGGAACGCTTCAGCAGCTGTATGACTCCTGCAGGAGTACAGGACTCAAAGCACGGCTTGCCGATGCAGAGTGCACCGACATTCTGGGGATGAAATCCGTCTACATCCTTTAAAGGAGAAATGGAATCCAGTACCTTTTCTTCGTCAATATGTTTCGGTAACGGCAGCTGCACCAGAATGCCGTTGACATCGGTTCTGTCATTTAATTCCCGGATCAGCTCCAGTAATTTTTCCTCTGTTGTCTCCTCTGAAAGTTCATATGCCAGAGACCGGATACCTACATATTCGCAGGCCTTTTTCTTGTTGCGGACATATACGGAAGATGCGGGATCCGCACCTACCTGGATCACCGCCAGCATTACTTCACAGCCCTGCTCTTTTAACCCTGCGACTTTTTCTTTGACTTCATCTTTAATCTGTGCGGAAATAACTTTTCCATCTATTAACTGTGCCATGAGACACTTTCCTCCTTACTAGAACAAGCCTACGATCCTACCGCTGTCATCCACATCGATATTGTAAGCAGCTGGAGCCTTGGGCAGGCCGGGCATGGTCATGACCGCACCGGTGAGTACTACGACAAAACCGGCGCCGGCAGATACATAAGCCTCTCTTACGTTTAATTCAAATCCGGATGGTCTTCCTAACAGTGTGGGATCATCCGACAGGGAATATTGATTCTTCGCCATACATACCGGCAGATTACCGAAGCCCAGCTCCGTCAGTCGTTTTAACTGCTTTACAGCAGCAGGCGCAAAGTTTACGCCGGATGCACCGTAGATTTCCTTCGCGATTTTTGTGATCTTATCCGCAAGAGGCATTTCATCCTCATAGAGGACATGGAAATCATTCTCTTTCTCTTCCATTGCCTTTAATACTTTTCGGTTTACAATTTCCAAAAGTTCCTTTCTAAATCCAAGTGTACATCCCAAAATATTGGAGGTATATAAAATATTTTTCAATTTTATTTGAGTGTCTTTTTTGACATTAAAATAATCATGATTTTTTATAGTATTTCCATTCTGATCGATACATTGTATATTACAAGAAACAGCTAACAAATCCTCTCTTTTCTCAAAATAATTCATCATAACTTCAATTTTATCTGATTTCCAGATATCATCTTGATCGCAGAAAAAAATCACATCATCCTTAGCTTGATAACTCAACCACATAAAATTACGGTAGTACCCTCTATTTTCTTTTGACGCAACAATTTTCCAATCCAAAGAATTTTTTTCAATATAATTTTTAACAATTTTAACAGTTCTGTCTGTTGAACAATCATCTCCAATAATAACTTCATCCGGAATACGGCTTTGCCTTCTTATTGATTCTAATTGTTCCAAAATATATTGTTCTCCATTATATGTGGACAGAACAACTGAACATCTCAAAGTTTTCATATAATATACTCCCTATTCTATCGGTACGGATTTGTTTATTTTACAATTAATCCAACCAATTAAAACCGCCCATATCAGAAACGTTCCCTGCTGTATGGGTCCCCTTACAACATAAGTGTTTGCAATTGCAGCAATCGAAATAGCTATTAAAATATTTCCATATGGATTTTTCTTTTTTGATAGTCTAAATCCCTTCATAGCATTTCCCAAAAACATCCACAATAATGCAGCTAATCCTAACACTCCTCCTTTTATAAACATTGTGTAAAACCCATTGTGTAGTAAAGGTATCTCATTTTCCTCAACAAAGCCTGCCCAATTAAATGGAACATATTGGATTTCTATCCCTTTTCCCAATCCTTCACCTAAAAACTTTGAGAAAATCCCATTTGATTTCCATTGACTCTGTGCCGATTGAATTTCGTACCCACGCCAGTTATTCATTGCCTGACCAACAGATGATATATCTTGAGAAGCATCCACCTCTGCAAACGAATTCACGACTTTTTCCATCAGGGGATTCTTTATATTATTTGGCATTACATAGAAAAACACACCAAATATAACTACCATAGAAATCAGCAAGCCCGCTATTCTTTTTAGGACTCTTTTATTTTCCGCCCCTCTACTTTCCATTAATAACAATATTGCCAAAATAATAAATGGCTGAAGTATTGCAATACGTCCTAATGAAAGAATCACCTGACCAAACATAAGAGCCAGTATTATTCGATCTATTATACAACTTATATAAATTTCCTTATACAAGAAAATACCCACCACCGCAATTGGCATTATAAAACCAACATCATAAACATTAAGTCCAAAAATAGAACGCAATCTATTAAAATCAAATGATGCAGAAGCAATAAATAAAACAAAGCTTTTTACAGACACAAATGTTCCATAAAGAAAAATGGTTTTTTTCAGATTTTTGTCAGGACGTCGAAACGCTTCTCCTGTACCAATGAAAATCCATAAAAATGTTGGTAAAATATAATATAGGTCTCTAATCACATTTCGTGTCACATACATTACAAATCCTATTATCGCTGTATACATAACAATAACACCGTAGAGCTTAATTCCCGGTGCATTTGGCAAAACTATTTTAAGACCCATTTTTAATATAAGAACTACATAATATACTATTGAAAGCAAAAAAAATCTTTGAGGGCTCAAAAATGTTCCCGCTATCATAATCATTAACAT
>OHPW01001708.1_pt1 | contig 11252 bp, 8 predicted proteins | sample 1577771 | NCBI WGS metagenome assembly OHPW01 (sample SAMEA3879608, study PRJEB24766) | human gut metagenome | biome: human-associated habitat; feature: feces | place: USA | collected 1985/1987
GACAAGCTCCTGGCTCAGTTTTTCGGTCATCGTATCCAGCTTCCCGGTTAGGTTGGTAAGCGCAGTAAGGAGTCCTCCCTCATCTTCCCATCCCCAATCTTCCATATCTTCCTCGTCCTCCTTGCGCTGTTTCTCTTCGGCGGCTTTCTTGGCGGCGGCCCTCTCGTCGCGCTGTTTTACGTAGATCAGCTCGCTCAACCCGTAGCGAAGGCTGGCCACGGCTACCACGGCTTGCCCGTAATAGTAGTTCGCCTGTAGCATATAGCCTTGCTCGTAAAGCTTGTTCCCTTTTTGGAACATCTCTTCGGCCTCGGCCATAAAAGCCGTTTCCGTAGGATAAGCGCCACTTTGCCCGGTGGGCAAGGAAGGCAAGACGAAAGCGAATGCTCCCATAGCGGCAAGACTGAGTAGTAGAATCGATAGCTTCTTCATGGCTTTCTTATTTGAGCGTGTTATACATTCTATATTATATGAATACCTATTTCACCAGTTTATAGCCCTCCTGAGAGGTCGGTATCAACGACGGATCGGGCGAGAAGGTGAGCAACGTGACGGAGGGTTGCGGTTTCATCCGTTCCGCATAGTTACCCATTCCGGCTCCTCCTTTCACGGAGAACTTGCGGTGTACCACAGCTCCGCTATTCTTTTCAATCCAGACGATGTCGGTCGTCTCGATATGTTTCAAGTCTTTAATCGAGTTGTCCATGCTGGATTTAGTGCCAAAGAGGTCTCCTATGGCTTTCATCCCGGCACTCAGGTCGTTCTCGGTACCAGTGACACGGGTGATCTTCTCACAATCGAAGCCGCCCCAACGCACGTCCTCTACCCCGACAGATTCTTGCGTGCTGGACTGGACAAAGCTATCGTCCTGTTCCACCTTCTTCTCTTTCTGAGCAGTATGGACAATGCCATACACATTCCCTATCTTGTCGCAAAAGAACGCATAATAGTCCGAGTCGGAAGTCGCCTTTAGCTGCGCCACCTTGTTTTTAGACGAAATCTGGTAAATCTTATAATCGCCTTCGTCAAGCAGGATAAGCGTCTCGACATTGCCAGAGTTGTTCCAGAAATGGTAATAAAGGATTTTGCCCGACTTTTGTATTTCCACGTTCACCTTGTTCCCCATTGACTTAGCTGTCAGTTCCATACGGAAGTTGCGAGCGAACCACGGATTCTCCTTGTCGATCGCCTTACGCTGGGCCGGCGTGAGCGACGGATCGACAAAGGCACCGTTATCCGGCCTGTCGCCTTGTTTATCCATTTCCAGATCGCTCCCCTTTTCGGAGGCGGCCGCTTCCTTCCGCTCCTTTACGGCCTCGGTAGCCGCACGGAGCTTCTCCTTGATCTTCTCCTTGCCGCCGCAAGCCGTTACCATCAAGACGAGGCTCGCCAAGCACATCAGTATGTAGAATTTCTTTTTCATATCGCTCACTTATTCGTTACATCTTGACAAACTCCACCCGCCGGTTCTTGGCACGACCCTCGTCCGTTCCGTTATCGGCGATGGGAGATGATTGTCCTTTGCCGGAAGCGGAGAGGCGATCGGCACTGATGCCCAGTTCAACCAGTTTACCTACGATGGCGTTGCTGCGGGCCTCGCTTAACGTCTGGTTGGAAGCCTCGTTGCCGGTGCTATCGGTATGGCCTTCTACGGAGAATCTCAGGTCGGGGTTATCGGTCATTAATTTGACGATACGATTGATCTCACCCATACTCTCTGGTTTGATGGTGGACTTGCCGACATCGAAGGTGATGCCATACGTGATGAACTTACCGTCGCTCATCATGCGGTCGTACAATGGCACTGCGCCTTTGGCGACACGTATGTTGCGGATGGAAGTGTTATTCGTAAAATATCCACCGCCTCTATAAAACTGTATGTCAAAATGTCCGGGTGCTACCGTATTCGGAATATTGGCATAGCGGATACCATTTATGTAAACTTTCATTGCCCGTTGATTGAAGGACAGTGAGAAGTGGTTCCATGAGTTCGGGATAGTCCGAAAAGAGTCATCGCTTCCGCTACGGCTGTTCTCCCCAGAGGAAGGAATAAAGTCCCATCTTAGGCGTGTACGATGGTCTGAAGCACTATAATACCAGTCGTCAAGATTGATAGTTTGAACACGACTTCCCGATTCGGGTTTGTAAAAACGTACGATTTCCGGCTCATCATCTCCCTTTTTTGTAAAAGGCCCTACCCAAAAGTCAAATTCCAGCGTGAACTTTTCCGGCAAATAACTTTTCATATTATCGAATAGCGGTGCAATGACCGGATCATCCTGACTCACGCAAAGTATCACCTTATCGCCATTGATTTGAGCGATCTCAACAGTACCTTTTAATAAATCCCACTGGCTGAGGAATTCTCCTATCTGTTCCCGGGTCACATCATCCTCAAAAATAATCTCATCCCCCGGCACGAAGTCACTCTTGGCATACGTCATTTCGAGTGATTGCTGTGGTTGTTGCTGTTCCTGCTGTGCCAGATCTTCCCCATCATCCATAGTTTCAAAATTCCCTTGTGAATTTGTACTTGTTGGTGGCTCCTCCTTTTCATTATTATTATTCCCTTTCCCCGTCACCACATCCTCCGCTCCCTCGAAAGCCTTGTCTACGGTCTGTTCCACTTTCCGTTCCACGTTCCTCTCCGTTGCCCGTTTGGCACTCTCACCCGCTTTCTTGAGGAGTTTCTTTCCCCATTGGGCTTGCACGTCCATTGTCCCGATTAGGAGCAACATGGCAGATAAAATAAATACTAGCTTTTTCATTTCCTTTAATTCATTAGATTAATAATTCATTCCTATTTATTTACCGAAACACCTTCTGATGGATCGGTCCAGATTTATCAAGGATCTCCGAAAAAAGCGAGAAACCTTCTTACGGCACGATATCCCTTTTTTACGTTCTTCTTCCATTTGCTCGGCCACTTCCTCGACACGTTTGATCCGCTCGTCGGCAGTGGCAGGCTCGTCACGCGAGATGCGCTCATCGATGACCTCGATCACCTCCTCATAAGAAAGCAAAGGCTTCTTGTGTTTTTCTTCTTCCATACTCGAACCAGATTTGGTGAAACGTCCGATTTCTTTATTCGCAAAATTAGCCCCGAGAGCGATCGCCCGTGAGGAGAAATGACGCATTCTTATAGGATAATCGACGCATTTCACTAGGACAAACCAAGAGAATCTGCGCATTGAAAATAATTAACTAATTAAAGAGCAGTCGATTAGAAATGCTAGCCGGCCGAATCGCCTCCGATAGAATCTATGGAAGAATAACAATGGGCATTATTAGCTCCTTATAATGCCCATTGTAAGCACGTCACGTTGCCCATCGTAACAGACGCTCTATAAACAAGAGTTATTCTTGAGGATGGATTGTACCCGGATTGGTTTATAATATATTTCCATGTACAGCCGACGCCACCCGACCTATCCCGGTGATTTACCAAAGTGGCTATCTGACCATCAAGGATTTCAATCCGGAATTCAATATCTATACCCTCGGATTTCCCAATGATGAGGTTAAATATGGATTTCTCAATTTCATAGCCCCTTTCTACACGGAAGTACCCGCTACACGGAATCATTGAATGAGGCTTTTCCTGTATTGCGAAGGCGTTACATTGAAGATCTGCTTGAAAAGGCGGGCGAAATAATTGGCATCCTCGAAGCCGCATTTAAGGGCGATGTCGCCGATCAGTTCCTCGGTAGAGGCCAAGAGGCGTTTGCTCCTCTCCATGCGCATCTGCAGGATATAGGCGGAAGTGTTGTAGCCCGTGATGGCACGGACCTTGCGATTCAACTGGGATCGGCTCATGCACATCTTATCGTCTACCATGTCCGAGTTCAAGCCATGGTTGGATATCAACGCATATATATAATCATTCAGGCGAGCCAAGAAGTCTTGGTCGGCAGGGTTTAGTTTTACATTCAGTTCTGTCCCCTCACGCATAGCCTTGGAATACTTCTCACGCTGTTCCAGCAACTTTGTTATCCGGATATTCAGCTCTTCCGCATTGAAAGGCTTCTCCAGATAAGCGTCCGCCCCGACTTCTAAGCCACAGACACGTTCCTTTCCTCCTGATTTTGCGGTAATGATAATGATCGGAATATGGTTCAACACCTCGGATTCACGTACCCGCCTACATAACTCATAGCCATCCATCTCGGGCATCATCAAGTCGGTGAGGATCAAGTCCGGCATTTGCTCCGCCGCTATCTCCAGCCCCTCCGCTCCGTTTTGCGCATATATTATTTGATACGCACCATTAAGCAGCCGGCCGATATAATAAGAAATGTCCGCATTATCTTCCACGATCAATATAGACGGGCGCATAGACGTGCTATCCGGCTCCATCGTCGCATCCGGCAGTATCACGGTCTTGTCCGGTTCCGGATGAGAGGCGTTATCGTTAGATTCCTCGCCGGGTACCCAACGTTCCCAGAAGGAGTCACCATGTCTCAATGGCAACATCACGACAAACTCAGAACCAACCCCGGCCGTACTCTTCACGCTCACCCGGCCCTCCATGCTCCTCACCATCTGCCGTACCAAAGAAAGGCCGATCCCCGTGCCCATCGTGCCTGCCCCTCCGGTCTCACCTAGGTAAAAAGCCTTGAAGATATGCGGCAAGTCCTCCTCGGCTATACCGCAGCCCGTATCCGCCACATGCGTGACAAGCATACTCCCCACACACTCCATCGTCACGACAACCCTCCCACCTCTCGGCGTGAACTTGATAGCGTTACGGAGTAAGTTATCCATGATCCTCCGGAAATACTCGGGCACGAAATCCATGCTGATAATCGTCTCCGAAGGAGTAAAACAAAGGTCTACCTGCCCTTGGCGGGCATACGCCCGGTTATCTTCCACGATCATGCTCGTATAAGCTACGATATCTCCAGTCCTCCATTCCGGATCGCCAATCTCAGATCTCACTTTCGCCACTTCCAATAATTGGTTCACCAATTCCAGCAGGTTCTTTCCCTGCCGTCCAATCATATTCAGCCCGGTCTTGAGTTCCTCCTCGCCTATTCCCCCTTTCCGCAACTCTTCCGACACACCCAAGATAACCGTCAGCGGCGTACGAAACTCATGCGTGACATTCGTGAAGAAATTGGCCCTCACCTCCTCCATGCGCCGCATCACCTGCTGATTGCGGGACTTCATCCGCAAGGCATACCATAAAAAGCCCATCGCTACCACCGTAAGGAAGAGTACGATCAAGCAAGCGATCAGGAAAATATTCTTGGTACGCTGCCCCATCTCATAATTCTTCTGTATCAATGAAAGCTTCCGGTTGCTCCTCTCTTTCTCGTAGTCCACACGGAGGTTCTGTATATGGTTCATATTCTCAGTATTTCGCATGCTATCAGCATAAGCGAGACTTGATGTATAAGCGTTGAGGGCATTCTTATAATCACCCAGCTTCTTATAACGCAAGTAATCCAGATGATACACGCTCGACAAATGCTTCCACGCCCGCGGCACCTTAGCGGCACCCTCCGCATGCTCCAAGAAAGCCTCCGCCATTCGCAGATCTCCCTTGTAGATATTCACCCGTGCCAAGGCCAGGCACGATTCCAGCCAATGATACAGATCGTTGTCCGCCACCATAAGGTCGTATGCGTTACGATATTCGCGTATCGCCTGATCCCATTGTCCCTTTTTCTCGAACAAGCGTCCTATATGGTTATGGCAAAGCGAAATGCCGACAACAGACCCGGCCGCACGATTATGCTCCATAGAATAATTGTAATAAACAAAAGCGGAATCCATCATGCCACGCATCTCGAAGATAGAGCCAAGGTTCGCATAGTTCATGGCCAAGCCGAGATCACTATCCAAGGTACGTTCCTCTTCCAGCGCTATTCGGAAAATACTGTCGGCCATCTCGCAATTTTCCAATGTTAGATACACGTTTCCGATACCACTCAAGGAAATGGTCCGGTTTTTTCTTGCTTTATAGCTTTCCTTATCACCCAGTCTCTCGCACAACGACAATGCCCTATAATGATAATTGGAGGCCTCGTCCATGATACCTAACCGCCGGAAGTTCGTACCGATATTATTCAAGGCCTGTATGACCTCCGAGGTATCTTTCCTTTGCATAGCCAATCGCAAGCCTTCCCGGTGGCATCCTATCGCCTCATTAAAACGGGCCGCTTCCCGGTAACGTACCTCTAATTCCTTATAGGCGAGTATCACTCCCAGCTCATTTGCAGTTCTCTCGAAATACCTTAGACATGATTGTAGAGAATCGATGTCCGGACAGGCCGAGACCACACTATCTATACCCACCTGATCATTTTGGGAAAGACCAACCTCTCCCTCTCGATGACAAGAAGGTATCAGCGAGAGTATCCACATCAATAAAATGCATATAAAACAAAAATGCTTTATATACAAAAATACTTTCAGAAGTAAACAAACAGATTCAATCGATACCGCAAAGAGAGTGTTTATTTCCCGAATCACCTAAAACAAGATGTTTAGAGAAGTCCGAAAGCTGTATATTCAGACTGATTTCATGATGAAATGGAGTAAAATCATTAAAAAGAAAGAGAAACGTGGTAGATATTTTTTCATAATGCCTCGAAGATGTACATCCGGTAAGCCCCGATCCGGATAGTATTAATATGAGGAAAGCGTGGGACTATTAACTTATTTAAGAGATAGGCTCTGGTAAACCCGTACGGTAAATAAGCAACAGCCCACGCCCTTTGTCCATATACGTATAGCATATAACAATGACGTGAAGAGTACAACTTATTCTCCCGTGAAAAATTTACCAGATTTTATCTCTGAGAACGAAGCTAAACACTTTCCTAGTGTCTAAATATGTCCGCTATCTGACGATAGCGACACAAATATAGTAATAAAATCAGACCCGGAAAGAGTTTATGTACTCTTTTTAGCTGTTGCGTTTATTGATCCGTATGTTTTTTTACCGAATTAAGCCACTGGGCGGGAGACAAACCCTCTACCTTCTTAAATGCCAAGAAGAACGTGGAACGAGTCCGAAAACCACATTCCTCATAAAGGCTATCTACCGTATGACCAGCATTCTCCGGCAGGAGCAACCTTCGCTTGGCTTCCCCCACTCGCATCTCGTTGATAAGCTCGAAGAAGTTCTGTTTTAAGTATTCGTTGATCGACCGAGAAAGTAATTTTTGGTAAATACCAGTCTCTCTCGATAAGATGGATAAGGAAAGGTCCTTTCGCAGGAAAGCATTTGTTGTCTCCAGATACTCTTTCACTTGGGAACATATATCTCTCATTTGTTCCTCGTCTGGTATAGACTGAAACCCTACCGTCTCATCCTTAACGAGCATCCGTGACGTTCCTTGGATATAAGGAACAGTTGGATGAGCAATAAAATTATAGACGAGGAAGCTCATCGCCATCACATTCAATATCTGTATCAACCAAGCATCAGTCCGAGGCCAAATCGCATAGCAGGTCATCACGGTGACAAACAAGGCAGCGAACAGGATCATAAGTTTCGGAATCCATTCCTTTTGCATGTATTCGGCATCAGACCAATTATCCTTTATATACTGCTTCTTCCGGTAAAGATAAATAAAGATAGCGACAAAATAACCGATCATCTGCGAGGTAATCACGGCAGCGTTAAAATCACCGATCCAAGTATCATCACCGGTGACCTCATGAAGTATACTCTCCATACGCTTCCGCATAGGAATGGATAACACGATAACGACACAGACAATCGCCGGTAAAAAATGCAACAATTGGACAGGCTTGAAACGAGGATCAAGATCAAAGTTGCGGCGGGTAAATAACCACAGCAACGGCATCAACAGCGTATTGACCGAATAACTGATAGGGAAAAAGAACAACGTTATATCATGCCAACCAAGCATGCGGCTCATGTTGTAAATATAAACAGGGATGTTAGGAAGAACGATAATCGCTGCGGCATAACCACTCTCGCCACGAAACCGAGTGGCAATCAATAACAACATCGCCAATAACACCAAGATAATGATGCTACTAAAGTTAACGACAAGTATAAATTCGTGGTAGCTCATTTTCTTAGAGAGGGATGCCCTTCGGTTAAAGCATCCCTCATTTTATTTCATCTTTTAGCATAACAATCAATAAGCTCTGGCGAACAGTACCCGACAAGCCGACGGTTTACCTGTCACCATACACTTACCCGGAGTCTTATCTCCAGCTAAAGGAATACAGCGGATCGTAGCTTTTGTCTCGTTCTTGATCAATTCCTCTGTCTCTGGGGTTCCATCCCAGTGAGCCATGATGAAGACGCCATCCTCGATCTTCTCCTTAAATTCCTCATACGTATCTACGTTTATGATGTTAGCCTCACGGTGATCGTACGCTTTCTTGAAGATATTCGCTTGGATTTCCTCCAACAGATTCTTCACGTATTCCTCAATGCCATCACAAGTGATCGTTTCCTTCTCCAAAGTATCACGGCGCATCACCTCGATTGTATTATTTTCCAAATCACGACCACCCATAGCCAAACGCACGGGAACACCTTTCAACTCGTACTCAGCGAACTTCCAGCCCGGCTTCTTATTATCAGCGTCGTCATATTTCACGGAGATACCCAACGCCTTCAACTTAGCCACGATACCAGCGACCTTCTCGCTGATCTGCGCTAATTGCTCAGCGCTACGATAAATCGGGACGATCACAACCTGAATCGGAGCCAAATGAGGAGGCAATACCAAACCGTTATCATCGGAATGAGACATAATCAACGCACCGATCAAACGTGTGGAAACTCCCCAAGAAGTAGCCCAAGCATAGTCGCTCTTGCCGTTCTTGTCGATGAAAGTAACGTCGAAAGCCTTACCGAAGTTCTGTCCCAAAAAATGGGAAGTTCCCGCCTGCAAAGCTTTTCCATCCTGCATCATCGCCTCGATCGTATAGGTATCCAAAGCACCAGCGAAACGCTCGCTCTCAGACTTCACGCCCTTTATTACTGGCATTGCCATATAATTCTCAGCGAAGTTCGCGTAAACCTCTTGCATCTTCTTAGCTTCTATCTCCGCTTCTTCACGAGTAGCGTGAGCGGTATGGCCTTCCTGCCACAAGAACTCAGCCGTACGAAGGAACAAGCGAGTACGCATCTCCCAGCGCATCACGTTCGCCCATTGGTTGCACAAGATAGGCAGGTCGCGGTAAGACTGAATCCAGTTACGGTATGTATTCCATATAATGGTCTCCGAAGTCGGGCGAATGATCAATTCCTCTTCCAGTTTAGCTGCCGGATCTACGACAACCCCCGTACCGTCATGATTTGTCTTCAAACGATAGTGAGTAACCACGGCGCACTCCTTGGCGAACCCTTCTACGTGCTCAGCTTCTTTGCTTAAGAAAGACTTCGGGATCAGCAAGGGGAAATAAGCGTTCACATGACCGGTTTCCTTGAACATATCGTCTAGGATACGTTGCATCTTCTCCCAGATAGCGTATCCGTAAGGCTTGATCACCATACAACCACGCACGGCGGAATTCTCCGCCAAATCTGCCTTAATTACCAAATCTTGGTACCACTGCGAATAGTTTACACTTCTCGGTGTAAGTTCTTTCAGCTCTTTTGCCATTTCTTTATATTTCTAAATTATACTGTTTTCCTTAATCTGAATAAGTAATGGGTTGCAAAGGTAAGAAATAATCGTATATCTTTGTAAAAACTATATATAGATAATATCATGAATATACACAAGATCACACGTTACTTACTTATGTTATGTGCATTTACGTTCTTAACTCTCACGGCGAAAGGGCAAGATGGAGAGCCTTTGCGACTGGCCGTGGCAGGAGTATCCCACGGACATCTATGGGAGGTGATAAGCCGTTTGGATAGAGGCGATTTCAAGATTGTAGGAGTCGCCGAGAAAGATGATTACTTACGGGAACATAACGGTCTGCGGGATAAGCTGGATCCTAACCTATTCTATGCGGACCTTGGCGAGATGCTGGATAAGACCCATCCGGAGGCGGTCATCGTATACGAGCCGATCCGCACCGAGAGGCATACATGTTATGGTAGAAAAGCCATTAGCCGTCAATAACGAACATGCTACCCGAATGGCATCGCTCGCCCGTGAGAAAAATATCTTGTTGCTTACCAACTACGAGACTACGTGGTATAATACCAACCATGAGGCATTCCGCCTTATCGACAGCGGTGCTATCGGGAAGATCGATCGTATCAACGTATACGACGGGCATCAAGGTCCCTTCGAGATCAACTGCGGAAAAGAGTTCACGGACTGGTTAACCGACCCCATGCTGAATGGCGGCGGGGCAGTTATCGATTTTGGATGTTACGGAGCCAACTTAGCCACCCGTCTCATGAAAGATGAAAAGCCTCTTAGCGTATACGCCGTACTACGGCAGAATAAACCGAATCTTTATCCCAAGGTAGACGATGACGCAACTATTATCGTGGAATATCCTTCCGCAACCGTCCAGATCATGGGATCATGGTGTTGGCCGATGGGTAGAAAAGATATGCATATCTATGGCGACAAAGGATATATTTACCAAGATACGCCTAAGGAAATGCGAATTTATACCAACGGAAAGGAGCGCCAAGAAATAGCACCTTCCTTGAACGCTCCTTATAATGATTCCTTTTATTTCTTGAAAGCCGCTGTCCGTAAAGAGATTGACGTACCTCCCACGGACCTTTCCTCGTTGGAGAATAACCTAATGGTAGTGCGGATATTGGACGCTGCCATTCAAAGCGCGAAATCTAAAGCGGTTATCCAGCTCTTTTGAGAGTTTAAAACACATCTTTCCAATGTTTTAGATTCGTATCGATGGTATCCAAGACCTCCTTGCTTCGCCCCTCCATCATTAACTTATACATGGTCTGGGCAAAACCAAGCATTTGGGAGAACTCAATCTTGGGAGGCATCGCTAATGCGTTCGGATCGGTCATGATGTTAACCAAGGCCGGTCCGTCAGCGTTAAACACTTTCTGCAAAGTGGGGAATACATCGTCGGGGTTGATCACGTTGTAGCCCGCCATTCCCATTGAAAGGGCGACCCGGGCGAAATCCGGGTTCAGCATCGTGGTCTGCCAATCCGGCAGTCCGGCCACCTCCATCTCAAGTTTTACCATTCCTAGGGAACGGTTATTAAATACGATTAATTTAATCGGCAAATGGTATTGCACGATCGTAGCAAGGTCGCCCAACAACATTGAGATACCTCCATCACCACACAACGCAACGACTTGCCTG
>OHPW01001709.1_pt1 | contig 11250 bp, 9 predicted proteins | sample 1577771 | NCBI WGS metagenome assembly OHPW01 (sample SAMEA3879608, study PRJEB24766) | human gut metagenome | biome: human-associated habitat; feature: feces | place: USA | collected 1985/1987
CAATTCCTGAGTAGACAGATACCTTGCCTTGTCAATAGAGCAGCTATGATAGCAACCCGTGATTATGTTGCCATGCCCATCACCATACATAATGGCAGTATTCCATGGGCAAAAATAATGTTCTTTCTGGACGAGTCTTCCTCGCTTCAAGCCTTCCTCAAATTCCGGAAAGACAAATGGGTTGCCACAGCTCTCGTGATCCTCCACCCAAAATCCGCAAGGACCCTTGTCCGCGTGGCGGATCATCACATCGATTGCGTTAACCGTAGCCTTTTTCGTTTGCTTGTTTTTCATAACCAAAACCTCCGTTAATAAGTGCCGCCAGACAGCGACCTAACATGTTAACGTGGGCTTATAGTGTTTCTATAAAAATTATAGCCTGTTTCTTTGTACTTGTCTATCTACCAACTTGACCAGATTTTTCAGCCTAACTTTTTTATTTAAATTCCACCGCCCGCTTAGGCGGTGGAATTTACTCCCGCACAGTTGATATTTACTCTTTCATATAAAAGTGATAGACTTATCTTTCCTTCTGACAGCAGTTGGAGGAATAAGACTATGAGTAAATATATACCCGGTAATCAGAAACACTTAACTCTGGATGATCGTATTTACATCCAGAATGAGCTTTCCAAAGGTACTTCTTTTAAGGATATCGCACGCTTCCTCTGTAAGGATCCCACTACCATCTCCAAAGAGGTGAAGGCACACCGCCTGTCCGACTGGTATCACAAAGGCACTTTTTACAATGCCAAAAACTTTTGTGTGCACCGTTACCATTGCAAAAAGACAAACGCCTGTGGGAAGATCCTTCTTTGTGGTATCAAGTGTACTTCCTGTCCTACCTGCAACCAGACCTGTCCCGATTTTGAAAAGGAACGCTGCAGCAGGCTCGATAAAGCTCCTTATGTCTGCAATGGCTGTGACAAGCAGATTTCCCACTGTACCATCGCACATAAGTACACTTACAATGCCAGATTTGCTGACCGCAAATATCGGGAATGCCTTAAAGAGTCCCGTTCCGGTATCAGTATGACCAAGCATGAACTTCACCGGAAAGACAGGATCATCAGTCCTCTGATCGAGCAGGGACAGTCTCCTTACCAGATCATTACGAACCATCCGGAACTGAAGCTGTCTGTGCGTAGCGTTTACACCTATCTCGACATGGGGATCCTGACCGCAAGAAACATTGATTTGAAGCGTAAAGTGAAATTCAAACCACGAAAGGTTCACAAAACACAGATCTCTGACCGCCGTGTTTTCCAGAACCGGACCTACGCCGATTTCCAACAGTTAGAACTGTCTTCCTTTGTGGAAATGGATACCGTGCATTCTGCCTCCGGTTCCTCCAAAACACTGCTTACTTTCTTTTTTACAAGAGAAAAGCTGTTTCTTGCATTCCTGATGAACCGTAACACAGAGGGTGCTGTAAGACTCATCTTTGACCGATTGGAAAAGCGCTTTGGTACTTATGATTTTCAGACACTGTTTGAATACATTCTCACTGACAGGGGATCCGAGTTTGGAGATCCGGAATCCCTGGAAACCGGTTTTACAGGGATCCAGCGTACCAGTATCTATTACTGCGACCCTATGCGCAGTGGGCAGAAAGGCGGTCTAGAGCAGGCACATACCATGCTCCGGATGATCCTGCCCAAAAAGACAAACTTTGAGTTTCTGACCCAGTGGGATGTCAACCTGATCGTAAGCCATATCAATTCCACCCCGAGAGAAAGCCTTCAGGGCAGAACCCCTTACGATGTAGCACTGGAAACTCTGGGAGAAGAAACCTTAAAAGCATTTCAGCTCAGGCGCATTGCCCCTGACGAGGTCAATCTGACGCCCAAGCTGATACGCTTTACCCGATAATTCATTGAAAAAACCTGCTGTCAGACTGGAAGTAAACTTTTCACATTTTTTGAATGTGGCCGGTGGAATTTAGCCTGACACACTACCTTCCAGTGGCTTGTTTGCTATACAGAAAAACAGAGAATTTCGCCATGAATTACTATGATTATAACAGAAATCCAATATTTTTTCTCTAAAATTATTCGATTTCAAGCAATTTTTAAAGACACGGTGGAATTTACCTGTGCACTGGAATTTAAAATTTCAAGTCAGCCTTTTTAGCATGATATTTTATACTTGAATTAGTACGAATGAGGAGGATACAGCTTTGAAGGTTATTACGAAAATGGAGTTACAGCCGGATATGGTCCTGGGGGAGGACATTCTGGATCAGGATCGTGTGATCTACCCTGCAGGAACCACCATCACTCCGCAGATCATTGAGAAATTGAAACGGTACAATCTGGTATGTGTCACCATAATGGAAGATGTTGATTTCGCCACTACACATTATGCTAAGATTCGTTTTGATTCTAATTTCAAAGCATTCGAACGTGCTTATCCGTTGTTTTTGGGACAATATAAATTAGCCATGAAACAACTGCTGATCATGGGAAGAAAACCGGCGGATATTATTCTGCTGACAATTTACAACGAATTGTATTATTATATTACTTCCGGCCCGGTACTGTTAGACTATCTGTACAATCTGATGCCCAGTGAGGATGAACTCACCTATACCCAGGGACTGAATGCCGCTCTTCTGGCGGGGACCTTCGCTGACTGGCTGGGAATGAGCGAAGAAGAGAAAAATACCCTGATTCTCTGCGGTTTCTATTATGATATCGGCAAGCTGCAGCTGCCCTATGAACTGTTATGGAAGCCCGGCAAACTGACGGATGAAGAATTCAAAGTTATCAAGACTCATCCTGTAGTCGGTTATACCACCGTACGTAATCAGGATCTGAATGAGCATGTGAAAAATGCTGTGATCATGCATCACGAACGACTCGATGGCAGCGGCTATCCTTACCATATGTCCGGACAGAGAATTGATGTCTTCGCAAGGTATATTGCCATTATTGATGCCTATATTGCCATGGCGTCTCCCAGAACCTACCGTAATGCGTTGACACCGTTACAGATTCTTGGGAATTTCGAAAAGAGTCTGGATAAATATGACGTGGAATTATTGATGCCGATCATGAAACGTATTGCAGATGCCCAGATCGGAACCAGCGTGGAACTGAATGACGGAAGCATCTGGGAAGTACTGATCATTCATCCCAACAAATACTCCCGTCCCATTTTAAAAAATGATAAAAACGAATTTGTAGATCTCTTGCAGAGACCAGATCTGGAAATCGTCAAGAATGTTTAAAAATATTTCAGAAAAGCAGGAATAATCAATTTTTCCATTGATTATTCCTTTTTCTTTCCTGATAATCCGCATAGGCTTTTTCCAGAATCTGCTTTTCATTGGCAAATTTCAGAAGATGATATGCTTCATGATATTTGTAAAAGCCGGAATCCACAAAATACTCTTCTCTCTGGGGCTTGCTGTAATAGCTGTCCGTTCCCATCAGATACCAGTGGACTTCCTTCTCCACCACATCTTCCGGTACGGTAAAAGAATACTCGCTTCTGCCGATATAATCTACAATGTATGCCTTGGAACCGCTTTCCTCCAGCACTTCCCTGAGTGCGGTCTCCTCATGGGTCTCCCCGGCTTCGACGGTACCCTTCGGCAATACCCAGCCTTCATATTTATTCTTAATGTTCTTATACAGCAGCAGGATCTTCCCACGGAAGATCACAACGCCACCGCAACTGGTAGCCTCTATCATGATTCTTTTGACTCCTCCGATCACTCTTTCTGGTTGAAGTAAGCATCAAACAGACGTCTTGCAATGGGAACTGCGTAATCACCGCCACTTCCTGCACCCTCTACGATAATGGTGACACAGACTTCCGGGTCTTCTGCGGGAGCAAAACCGGTAAACCAGGCATGGCTGTCACCTTTGATATTATTGTATTCCGCAGAACCTGTCTTACCGGCAGCCGTATAGTTTAAACCTCTTAACTTGGAAGCAGTTCCCTCTTCCACAACATCGGTCATCAACTGTTTCAGAATCGCAGATTCGTCCTCTGTCATCAGACGGCCGTATTCCGATGCCTTAAAGCTTTTTACCACAGTACCTTCATCATTTTCCACATGATCAATGACATAGGGCTTCATCAGAACACCATCGTTGGCAATGGCACAGGTGATCATATTCAGATGCACCGGTGTGATCTGGGTCTTACCCTGACCGATGGAGGTCTGCATCATTTCCGCGGAAGGTGTACTTTCGGAGACGATAGCCGAGCTTTTGGCATAATTCAACGTAAGTGGCAGATCTTTATTGAACAAAAGGTCATTCAGTGTCTCCTGAAAAGCCTCTCTGTCCAGGCTCATTCCAATATTGGCAAAGGACGAGTTACAGGATTTTGCAAAGGACTTCTGAAAGCTGACCTGTCCGTGACTGGAACCGTGATAACAACTGATTTTGCTGTCTCCCACCCGGAAAGAACCATTACAGTTATAAGAATAATTCTGATACGTGGTGGGATTCTCCCGGATATATTCCAATGCCGTTACGATCTTGAAGGTGGATCCGGGCGGATAAAGTCCCTGGGTGGCGCGATTCAACAGTACTGTACTGGAATCATTGTCGATCAGATCATCCCAGATCTCCGGAATGGTATTCGGATCAAAATCGGGATGCGACACCATTGCCAGAATCTTGCCGGTAGACACTTCCGTTACAATGATGGCACCACGGTAAATATCCAGCTGGTCGTTGGCCACCTGCTGGATATGGACATCCAGTGTGGTATATACATTATCTCCGGGATTCTTTTTCCCGGCAGTATCGTTTTTCACTTTATTGCTCAGGGAGGTATTGGTGTTGATCAGATAGTAATTGGCCAGAGCCTCCACTCCCATGCGTCCCTGGGTGGAATAACCTACGATATGAGAAAACAGATTCTTATACGGATAGTTTCGAGTCTCCTCTTCATCCGCATCCAGTATCGTCTCTGCCAGAACATCCCCATCCCTGGAATAAATGGATCCGCGGTAATTGCGGGACAGCAGAATCTGCTGACGGGAATTATAACTGTTGTTGATCATATCCTGTTCGCTGGTTGCCACAAAATGACCCAGATAGACCAACAGGCACAAGAACAGGACACCGATGCTTCCGGCAGAAAGCCAGATTTCCCGCTGGTTGCCCATACGTTTTCTGTTCCGGGCGTCCTTTTTGCGGTCGGCATCTTTTTTCTGTGTATTTTTCTGCGTATTCTGCGCCTTATTTTCTGCCACCTCTGCGCTCTCCTTCCTTCTGCAGGCGAATATAGATTCCCTGTATAATGAAAAACATGATCATGGTCGTCATGACGGAACTTCCTCCATAGCTGATGAAAGGAAGTGTCACTCCGGTCAGCGGAATGAACTTGGTACCGCCGCCAATGGTCAGGAATATCTGGAAAATATACATAATACCGATGCCGTATACGATCAGCTGATAGAATCTGTCATGAATGCATACTGCCACCCGCATCATTTCCAGAAAACTGCTGACACAGATCAGGATCAGACATATTCCGAAGATCACGCCCAGTTCCTCGCAGATGGAAGAAAAGATAAAGTCCGCTTCCACATAAGGAATCGCTGTGGGATTACCTTTTAACAGTCCCATGCCGAACCAGCTTCCACTGCCGATGGCAAATAATGACTGGGTGATCTGATAGCCTTTATTGTCAATATATTTCCAGGGATCCTGCCAGGCCAGTACTCTGACCCGTACATGATCGAACAGCTGATAAGCCAGATAAGAAGCCGCACCTCCGCCGACAAGTCCTGCCAGAAGATACAGATAATTTCTTGTGGCAGTAAAAACCACAAAAACAAAGCCAACGAAAAAGATCAAAGCACTTCCCAGGTCCTTGGATACTACCAGGATCACCACATGGGCTCCCGCAATGATCGCCGTCAGAACGACTCTCTGGAAGGAGACATTTTCCCACAACGCTCCCGCCAGAAAGAACAGGAACAGGATCTTGACGAATTCCGAAGGCTGGAACGTGATTCCTCCCAGGGAAAATGAAATCTTGGAACCATGGGTCACCTCTCCCAGGATCAGCACCGTACTGAGCAGCGCAATTCCCAACGTGGCATACAGCCAGGTGATCTTCTTAAAAAAGTGGATCTTTCCCAGCAGATACGGAACCAGCAGGGAAAAGATCAGAGATACCAGTACGATCACATATTGCCGGATGGCCTTGTCAAAAGATAATCTCGATACGATGCAAAGACCGATTCCCAGAAGCATACACATATTATTCAGCAAAAGCCTGTTAATATTCTCGTAGATCAGCGATACCATCGTGATCGTAGCAAACAGAAAGATCAGTATAAATGCAAAGAAAAACAAATACTGAAAATCTCCGCTGACAAGGGACAGGTTCAGAAAACAGAGGACCTGCACCAGAAACATCAAAAGATCCTGTAAAATAAATACTCCACGATGCTTCTCTCCCACCGGATACCGAAAGGTATAAAAACAGCTTGCCGTATATAACACCATAAAAAAGGCGATAAAATATTTGGATAATTCAATCACATATTCCTGCATGGATCCAAAACCTTTCTGTCTATTCTACTCCACGTTTTTCATGACCGGTGGTATATTCCCCATAGGGCAATTCCTTACGGGTACCGGCAAAATACTCCAGGACTTCCAAAGTCTCGGTCTCATTTTCCGTGGTAAAATCCAGCCGTCCGGTCACCAGGCCGCTCCATTTACATAATTCCTTGTGCAAGGAAAGCGGAACACTGTTATAGATCACATTAAAACAGTGGGTACAATTCCGCTGAACCGGAAATCTTTTATGATAGCGGTCGATCAGATCCAATGCCTTCGGATTCTCCTGCGGCTGACACCGGTCAGTGGTCTTCTGCACGCAGTTGGCGGTGACCATCATAGGGATCCTGCCGTATATTACTTTTTCCGCAGGAAACGCAGGATCCAGAATGTCTCTCTGCTCTGCGGCATTCAGCTCCAACGGCAGACAATAGCCGTCTAAGAATGCCTTCCAGAAATCCCGGCTGGTCCGGTTCCAGAGATACAGACTATGATCCCCATAGATTTCTTTTCCGGTAAAATTCCATTGTTTTAATAACGCGATATGTTCCATGTTTGCTGCCTGAAAGCCATTTATATATGCCAGATTTTCCAGCAGCAATTTCCGTAATTTTTCAAGATACTGCCCATCCCGCAGGCGCAGGATCTTCGGCAGAGCGATCACAGATTGGATCTCTTTTTCAGTAAGGCTTCTCAAAATCTTCTCCGCAGCGGAGGGATCCTGTAACAGGAAATCCGCATCCAGATAGAGTCTGAGTTGTCCGGCGGTTCTGACCGGATCTTTCCAGAAGGATGAACTGCAAAAGCCCTGCCATTGTTCCGGGGTCCGTATCGTGATAGCCCATTTTTCATCGGATTTTTGAGACTTTATACTATCGTTTTTCCGAAAATCACCATCGTCAGCCAGTGTCGGAGCTTTTTCGGAAGCTCTCTCATAAGGGAAGCCGTTTGCAAGGATCACTTGCTCTTCCAGCAGGGCAAGTCCCTTTCGGCGTAACTCGTTGATAGCTTTTAACGGGTAGAAAGCATTGTCACTTACCCGGATTCCGAGGGAGTCCTCCAGATGGAAGTGACTGTCGCCAAGTTTCCCCAGCTGTTTTGCTATATTTTCCTGTGTGATGGGCTGTCGGGAAGCTTCTTCTACCACATTCCCTTCTACGGTGACTGCACTCTCTCCGGTCCACAAATACAATTTTGCGGTCTCCCCGGTAAGAAATTCAGCCTGCATGGATACCGGAAGGGTCAGCCTGTGTTCCAGATGCTCCTTCCGGATATTCTGAAGCAAAGTCTCATCACTACCGCTGTAAGCCGGGCTGTCCAGAGTCACCATCTCCCCGCCGTTGTGCTTGTGATAATAACCATCCTGTCTCTCACTGCGGATATAGAGGCAGGAAAGCGTATGCATATCTGCCGCAGAAATCTTCTGAGGAGCTTTGGAATCCGCATAATACCGGTCAATATATTTGCGATAAATTGCCGTAACTCCGGCGGCATATTCCGGCTTCTTCATACGGCCTTCGATCTTAAAGGAGTCGATCCCTGCCTCCAGAAGTTCCGGAATATATTCAATGGTACACATATCTTTCAGGCTTAAAGGATAACATTCCTTCGGATGTTTTCCAGTGGTATAGGGCAGGCGACAGGGCTGGGCGCAACGTCCTCTGTTGCCACTTCTGCCCCCCAGAATACTGCTGAACAGGCACTGTCCGGAATAGCAATAACACATGGCTCCATGGATAAAGCATTCGATCTCAAGCCCTGTGACTTCCTTGATCCTGCGGATCTCCGCAAGGCTCAGCTCTCTGGCGGGAACTACACGACAGGCCCCCTGTTCCTTCAGAAAAGCTGCCCCATACTCCCCTGTAATGGTCATCTGAGTGCTTCCATGGAGTTCCATCCTGGGAAAATGTTCTCTGAGATATGCAAACACTCCCATGTCCTGGACAATCACCCCATCCAGTCCGGCCCGGTAATAGGGCAATACATATTCATACAGTCCGGAAAATTCCGATTCTTTTACCAGTGTGTTTACCGTCAGATATACTTTTCGCTGAAAAAGATGAGCATACCGGATGCAGGCAACCAGTTCTTCTTCCGAAAAATTTTCCGCATAAGCTCTGGCCCCGAAACGGCTGCCACCCAGATATATAGCATCCGCACCGGCATGGATAGCCCCGTAAAAGGCTTCCGCATTTCCGGCAGGTGCCAGTAATTCTACTTTTTTTGCTGCTTTCATAGATTTCAGATTTCCTCTATTACATTCGATTCATATAAGCAAATAGCTGCCCGAAAACGGACAGCTATCAATTTATTTGTCTTTTAATTCTGTCTCCAGACGTACAATCTTCTTGGCGTCTTCATTTAACTGCTTTTGCAGTTCCTTCCCCTGCTTTTCTGCATTTTCCAGTTTGATCTGTGCTGAAATCAGTTCATGCTTCAGATCATAAAGCTCTTTTTCCTTGCCCTGCAGTTCTTCCTCCAGAATGGAGATCTGCTTCTTGGCTTTAAAATAATCATCTGCAATATTCAACTGGAGCAGAATGTTCTGCTTATCCAGAGGTTGTCTGCGAAAGCCGTCCAACTTCCCGTATTCGGTAATCTTTCCGTTGATGTAGGAAGCAATTTTCTGCATATAATCTTCACTTTCATAGCCGCTTAAAGTAAATACTTTTCCGCCTATGATCACTTCTGTATCTGTCTTAGGTGACATCTCCACACCCCTCTTAACACTCTTTTGAAAAACACAATATATGCCATTTACGCAAAAATATAATACAAGATTTATTATATATCAGAATGTATAGGGTGGCAAGTAAAATTTCGTAAGCTGCACGTATCAATTCAGTCCCAGATGATGATAGGTAAGATCTGTGACTACACGGCCTTTGGGTGTTCTGTTCAGAAATCCGTTCTTGATCAGATAGGGTTCGTAGACATCCTCTATCGTACCGGCATCTTCACCGATGGCAGCTGCCAGGGTATCCAGCCCCACGGGACCTCCGTCGAATTTCTCAATGATCGTGACCAGAATATTGCGGTCGATATGGTCCAGTCCCATCTTATCGACATCCATCAGATCCAATGCCGTTCTGGCTACCTCCTCGGTAATGATCCCGTCGTATTTAACCTGTGCAAAGTCACGGACACGTTTTAAGATCCGGTTCGCCAGTCTCGGTGTACCGCGGCTTCTTCTGGCCATTTCCCTTGCTCCGGCCAGTTCGATCTCCACGTCCAGGATCCGGGCGGAATGCATGATGATCTGCTGTAATTCCTCTATGGTATAAAATTCCAGATGATGGATCATGCCGAAACGATCCCGCAGAGGTGCAGTCAGAAGTCCGGCACGGGTGGTCGCTCCCACCAGAGTGAATTTCGGCAGCTCCAGACGCACAGATCTGGCACTGGAACCCTTTCCGATCATAATATCGATGCAGTAATCCTCCATGGCCGGGTATAGGATCTCCTCCACGGAGCGGTTCAGCCGGTGGATCTCGTCCACAAACAGAATGTCGTTTTCACTGAGATTGGTCAGCAGCGCCGCCAGGTCCCCGGGCTTTTCGATGGCGGGGCCGGAGGTGATGCGGATGTTCACCCCCATCTCGGCGGCGATGATGCCTGCCAGCGTGGTCTTGCCCAGGCCCGGAGGGCCATGGAGCAGCACATGGTCCAGAGGCTCCGTCCGGCGGCGGGCCGCCTCGATGAAGATGGACAGGTTCTCCTTGGCCTTCTGCTGGCCGATGTACTCCCGCAGGGTGTGGGGCCGCAGGGACAGCTCGCCGCTGTCCTCCGGCAGGAAGCTCTTGGATACAAGAGGCTCCTCGTAGATGTCCGTTCCAAAGTCAATGCTCATGCATCCGCCTCCTTACCGCACCATTTTTTTCAGAGCCTGACGGATGATCTCCTCCAGGGGCAGGGCGTCCATGTCGATGCCCTTCAGGGCCAGGCCGATCTCCTGAGAGCCGTAGCCCAGCACCGCCAGCGCGGCGGCGGCCTCGCCGCCCTTGTCGCCGGGCAGGGATACGGGTACCGCTCCCCCGCCCTGGGCGGAGAAGCTGCTCTGCTCCTTGGCCAGCTTGTCCTTCAGCTCCAGGATGATGCGCTGGGCGATCTTTTTCCCGATGCCCGGGGCGGCGGTCAGCGCCTTCTCGTCGCCGGTGACGATGGACAGGGCCAGATTCTGGGGCGTGGTGGCGGACAGGACGGACAGGGCCGCCTTGGGCCCCACGCCAGAGACGCCGATGAGCATCCGGAAGCTGTTCAGCTCCGCCTGGGAGGAGAAGCCGTACAGCTCGAAAATGTCCTCCCGGACGTGGAGATGGGTATACAGCTTGGCCCGCTCCCCTTTTTTCAGCTGGGACAGAGTATAGTTGGTGGTGGCACAGGCGTATCCCACGCCGCCGCAGTCGATAACGGCCAGGTTGGGGCCGGCTTCGGCCACCACGCCGTTTACATAGTAAAACATATCAGACGGTCTCCTTTACATCCGGGTCCTTCCGCCGCAGGAGGCTGGTGGCGCTGCGGGCGTGGCACATGGCGATGGCCAGGGCGTCGGCGGCGTCGTCGGGCCGGGGGATGGACCTGAGCTTCAGAAGCCGGCGGGTCATGTCCATGACCTGGTGCTTGTCGGCCAGGCCATAGCCCACCACGGCCTGCTTGATCTGCATGGGGGTGTATTCATACACCGGCAGGTGCAGGCGCTCAGCGGTGTACA
>OHPW01001710.1_pt1 | contig 11248 bp, 9 predicted proteins | sample 1577771 | NCBI WGS metagenome assembly OHPW01 (sample SAMEA3879608, study PRJEB24766) | human gut metagenome | biome: human-associated habitat; feature: feces | place: USA | collected 1985/1987
GAATGTTACCATTTTGCCGTGGATGGAAGTTGCTTATACTTGCACCCTGTTTAAGGCAGAAGCTTTGGGGTTAAAGCCTTATGGCTATTCAGGATTCACGAATCAGGATAGATATTTTTCTATCCGGTTACGGGCTTTGAAAGAAGGACAATTCTGGAGGTATATGCCAGCTGTTGTTTTCGGAACATCAGATCCATTTACTTCATCCGGAGGAGGCTCGATTGGTTCTACAGAAGGAAACGGATATTATAGTCGTTTCTATGCAGCGGCCACCAAGCATATCTCTATAGGAAAAGAAGAAATAGGGGTACACTTTTCTTATTTATATAATAAAAGAAAAGAGTACAAGCTGAATGGAATAGCGGCAGGTATTAGTTATAATCCAACTTTTGCGCCTGAATTAAGAATGATTGCAGAGTATGATTCAAAAGATTTTGCACTGGGAGCCACTTACTTGCTTTTAAAACATCTGCATATACAGGTGGAACTGCAAAAGATGAAATATTTCACGGGTGGATTGTGTTTCCAGTTCCGGTTGAAATAAAGAAACTGGCAGAAAAAGCATAGAGTTAATCATTTTAAAATAGAAAAAACAATGAAATGTAAATTTGGTATAGTATCTATCATGTTGGCGGGATTAGCTCTTACAGCTACTGCACAGACTAAAGAGAAATACTACAGCGAAAAATTTAAAGATAATATCTTTATAAGCGCTGGTGTAGGAGCTCAGGCATGTGTTAATCCTGATAACTTTGATTATGGCTTTGGACATGCCATCACGCCATTGATCCACGTATCAGTGGGTAAACTGTTCAATCCTATCTGGGGAGTTCGCGGACAAGTTGCCGGATTATGGTCGACACTGTATACAGAGCGCGGACAAATAAAAGGCACTTATGCTGAGGTTAAGAACAAGAAGTATTTCACTCTGCGTGCAGATGCTATGTATAACCTGTCTAACTCTGTTTGCGGATATAATCCGGAACGCTTATTTACTTTATCTGTGTTCGCAGGTCCCGGATTGACTTTTGCAAAGGCTTATGGTGAGCAAGATAAATTAAATGCTTTGATTAACGGTTCTGTAGGTTTGATGGGACAGTTCAATGTGAGCAAGTATTTGGATATCAACATTGAGGCAAGAGGTGAAGTATCTCCTTCTATGTTTGGGAATAAGAGTAGTGCCTATACAGATGGTGCGGTGTCTCTGACTGCTGGTGTTACTTATACTTTTGGCGGCAAGAATTTTATATCTTGTGGCGCGAAAGTTGATCAGAATGCTATCAACAATGAAATCAATAAATACAGAAGCGAATTGGCTCAGGCTCAGGCTGACCTGGCAAGTGCTAAAAATGCCATGGCTAACTCTAAACCTGTAACTAAGGAAGTAGTGAAGGAGATTGAAGTTGCCGGCCCTCGTGCCATCTTCTTTAAGATTGGTAGCGCTCGCATTGATGATTACGGTATGGTTAACATCCAGTTGGCTGCTAAGATTCTGAAGGCTAACCCGGATAAGAAGTACAAAGTTGCCGGTTATGCTGACAAGGCTACGGGTAGCGCTTCCTGGAACCAGAAGTTGTCTGAAAAACGTGCTCAGGCTGTTTACGACGCATTGATTAAGGAAGGCGTAAGCAAAGATCAGCTTGAACTCGTTGGATTCGGTGGTACTGCAAATATGTTCGGTAAGAACTATTTAAACCGTGTCGTAATTTTGGAATAAAACAATAATCCAACTCAGGAAACTGAGAAACCTCTAAAGATGAAGGCGTCTGAGAATTCCGGACGCCTTCTTTTTTAAAATACAAATCCACACACATGTGTTAATCATAATACCCGAAACTGTTTTTCAATTATGAAATTCAAACTGTTCCTTATCGTTTGGTTTGCTTTTTTTCCTTTCATGCTTTCTGCGCAATTGACATACGGCACAACCGGATTGTTGCATGCCCCTTCTGCGGAAATGCAACGTGACAAGACTTTCATGATTGGCGGAAACTTCATGAATAAAGAGTTGACACCTTCCACCTGGTACTATCATACCTATAACTATTATTTAAATATAACCTTTTTTCCCTGGTTGGAAGTAGCATATACATGTACGCTTTTCAAAGCAGAGGCACTAGGATTAAAGCCGTATGGTTATTCAGGATTTACCAATCAAGACAGATATTTTTCCGTCCGGCTACGAGCTTTGAAAGAAGGACAATTTTGGAAACACATGCCTGCTGTGGTTTTAGGTACCTCCGATCCTTTCACTTCTTCCGGTGGTGGTGTAATAAGCTCAACAGAAGGAAACGGATACTACAGCCGATTTTATATTGCCGCAACCAAACATCTACCGATAGGGAAAGAAGAAATCGGAATACACCTTTCTTATTTATATAATAAACGAAAGGAATATAAGTTAAACGGAATAGCGGCCGGTATCACTTACTCTCCGTCTTTCCACCCACAATTGAGGGCCATTGCGGAATATGATTCTAAAGATTTTGCCTTAGGCATCACTTACCTGCTGTTCAACCATGTACACATGCAGATAGAAATGCAAAAAATGAAATATTTCAGCGGTGGATTAACCTACAAAGTTTATCTGAAATAGAATATTCATTGGAAAAAGTTCCCCCTGTCACAAGTTCGTGTAACAAGGGGATTTTTTGAATGAAATAATATAAATCAATATACCAGTTTCACATTATCGATCCAGAGTGAATTACCGGGAGAACCTATGTATGCTCCTCCATGGCTGGAAGTAAACTGCAATAATAAATGTGTAGGCGCATCTTCTTCTGTTCCCCATGCCACTTCTTTAACGGGAACACTCTCTCCCTTACTGTTGATGGCATAACGCTCTTCTACTTGCAAACGCATCATATGAGGTTTATAGGCAGGATCACCTGTTATATCTCCGTACATGATTGAATAAGTAACATTGTTACGCCAGTCATCAGTTGTATTATAATAACGTACCACCATTGTACCTATGCGCTTCGCAAAAATATTTCCATCCTTGTCTTCCCAACGTTTCTGCAGGAATAAATTCACTTCCGGAAAGTCTTTACCGTCTACATCCGTAATACGGCTGAAACCTGTAGCGCGGATACGCTTCTCTCTATCAGACATCTTAACTTTATAGTCAAACTGAACAGCGATCGGTTTCTTCGTGAAAGGAATACCGGAATTCAACATCTTCTGCGGATTCTTCGTTCCCTTAATCGGCTCATGTACTTCACCCAAAAACATAGAACCTGCAGCCAGCACCGTAATATCTACGATTCCTAATACCTTTACACTCTCCATACGGGTATCCATACGTGCGCAGTAACCTTCATCACGTTTTTCGGGAAACACAGAGGTATTTGTTTTAGTAATACCAGCCACACGTGCCATCACATTGGAAGTCGCCCACGGTGATCCACCCATATTCTTATAAGCCTTATTCTCACGAATAGTTGCAGTCGGCCCGATAGCATACACATTCTTCAATGCGCCACCGATAATACCCGACTCTTTAATCTGGCGGTCTACCCACTGGTCCATATTGCCGAATGGAATCATCTCCACAGTATGCTGTTGTTGTTGCTGCTGTGCAGATGCCATCCCGCAATATAAAAAAGCGGATAGCATACCATACATACGAATTTTCTTCTGCATCATCTCATTAGCCTTTCAATTAAAGTTCATAGTTCCACTGATCCAGTGCAAAATTCCAGTTATCCTGTACTAATTGCACAGTACGATCATCATATTTATATTTATTCTTCTTATATCCTTTCTTTCCACCTACATACTTCTCGATGTCACCGCGTGCCTCTGCAAATCCGGGAATAGACAAATCATGATAAATCTTTTCGGTCATTCCCATAGCATCAGCCTCAAAATCTTCGAATTTAACTTCAATCAGATTCCCGGCAGGGATGCACGATTTATCCGCCTCATATTTATGGTATAACTTAGCATAAATAGAAAGGATATTATTTTCCAGTTCCTCGTTACTGATGTCTTGCAACTTTAACGGCTGAATCGTATTCGTGAAGAAACTACGGGTACTCTCAAATACCGTATAAGGATTACGCATCAGATAAACAAACTTCGCATTGGGGAACATCTTAACAAGTTCCTTCACACGCCCCGTATGCGGCGGGTTCTTACTCAAGAACTGCGTTCCATGTGTATTCCACAATGATATCTTAATCAACTTGACAAATACCTCTTCAAACACTTTCAGTTCTTTCTCCGTGATATCATTAAACAACAGATATTTATCTGCATATTCCTGCTGATATTTAGGAAGGAACCAAAAATTATAATAAGTATAAGGCATCATATTTGCCAGTGCAAACTCTTCCTCCTGCGGCAGGTCTACAGCAAGTTCCATATTATCCGTAGGACGCTTATCGGGCATCAACCAACTCATATTCTTCTTAAAGAAAGGCTGCCCCCACATCATCAAATGCGGAAATACGGTCTGATAAGTAGTATTATAACCAAAATGTTTATCACATGAAAAGACATTATGCACAAAGGTTGTTCCACTACGCCAATGGCCAAGGATGAATACCGGATCATGTTCCAAAGGTTGAGATGCCAGTCGCTTCTCATAACGTCCATTCTGTAAAGGAGCCAGAGTAGAAAGCAAGCGGCATACGGCTTTAGTCAAGCGGTACTTGCCTTTGTATGCTGCATCTATCTCACGTCCTTTCGTAATAGCATTAAATGTCTTCCAATCGGCTCCAACCAATGTATTTATAGGAAGTTTATTAAATTCGAGTAAACCCATATCATTTACAATTTTACAATTTACGATACAAATGGTAAATTATTTAATGATTTTCACTTCAATACCCTGACGCTCCAAGTCTTTCACTGCTTTCTCTATGATTTCATAGTGTTCGGGGGCAATGCCAAGCTTCGGTAAATTCAAGACAGGAAGATCTTCCGAAATATGCATGTCTTTATCCTCTACCCTATCGATAATCATACCGACAGCACTGGTATTGTTAGTTATCGGATCAATCAGAATGAAGGCTCCTGTTGCTTTATTCTTTTGATAAGGGTCAAAGAATAATTCTTTTGCCGTAGTCAGCACAACACGCGCTATCTGATTCAACTGCATGGGCAAGCTATCAGTAGTTAATTGTCCATTCTCGACCGACAGTTGTTCCATCGTATTGACATCTACCTTATACTTGATATTACTGATACGTGAACGGCTCAGATTAGTGGTTTGTTTAATAAAAAATGATTTATTAAGATCCATCGGTTCTTCATCCATCCATACCAACATAGCCTCGAAATTACGATCGACAACCGGCAAGTTATCAGGATGTACCAGCATTTCTCCTCTTGATACGTCTATCTCATCTTCCAGCGTCAAAGTCACAGACTGAGGCGGAAAAGCATAATCCAGTTCACCATCATAAGTAACAATGCTCTTAATACGTGATTTCTTACCGGAAGGCAATGCAACTACTTCATCACCTTTACGCACAATTCCTGAAGCTACTTTACCACAGAAGCCACGAAAATCGAGGTTAGGCCGCAACACATATTGTACCGGGAAGCGGAAATCTGCCAGATTATGATCATTATCAATATGGACTGTTTCAAGAAAATCGAGCAAGGATATACCGGCATACCACGGAGTACGCTCAGACTTAACGACTACATTATCACCATCCAAGGCTGATAGCGGAATACAAGTTACATCCGGAATGTTCAACGGAGCAATAAATTCCTTATATTCCTTAACTATTTCATTGAAGCGGTCCTCTGAAAAATCTACCAGGTCCATCTTGTTGACAGCAAGCACCACATGCTTGATACCTAACAAAGAAACCAGGAAAGAGTGACGACGTGTTTGTGTAATCACCCCTGTACGGGCATCTACCAAAATAATAGCCAGATTAGCCGTGGAACCGCCCGTAATCATATTACGTGTATATTGTTCATGTCCCGGAGTATCGGCAATGATAAATTTACGGTTGTTGGTAGAGAAATAACGATAAGCCACATCAATCGTAATACCCTGTTCGCGTTCTGCTTTCAGGCCATCCAGCAACAGCGCATAGTCAATATGATCGCCGGCATTTCCCATTCGTTTGCTATCGCGTTCCAATGCATCCAACTGGTCCTCGTACAATTTCTTACTATCAAACAACAAACGTCCGATCAGCGTTGATTTTCCATCATCTACCGAACCGGCAGTCAGAAAACGGAGCAAGTCTTTCTGTTCATCTTTATCCAGAAACTCCTTGATATTTAGTTTAGAGTTATTCTCCATCACTTCTATTTTTTAATTATCACCTTTATCTTCGTAAACCTAAGCATTAAAGTTCTAAAGGCCAGGTTTAAGATTCCAATCCTCAGGTTTTAATTTTTAATTCTTAATTTTTAATTCCTAAAAGTATCCCTCGCGTTTTTTCTGCTCCATGCTGGCCTCCTGATCGAAGTCGATTACACGGGTAGTACGCTCGCTCTTGGTAGTGGTCATCATCTCTTCTACAATCGTTTCAATTGTATCGGCATTGCTTTCCACTGCACCTGTCAGCGGCCAACAGCCTAACGTACGGAAACGGACCATTTTCGTTTCTATCTGATCCCGATACTTTTCAGGCAAACGATCATCATCCGCCATAATCAGATTACCATCAATCGTAACACAAGGACGTTCCTTCGCATAATACAACGGAACAATAGGAATATTTTCCAAACGGATATATTGCCAGATGTCCAGCTCAGTCCAATTGCTCAAAGGGAACACACGAATACTTTCTCCCTTATGTACCCGGGCGTTATAAATATCCCACAATTCAGGACGTTGATTTTTTGGGTCCCACTGGTGGAACTTATCACGGAAAGAGAAGATACGTTCCTTTGCACGTGACTTCTCTTCATCACGGCGTGCACCGCCAAAAGCTGCATCAAACTTATACTTATCCAAAGCACTCAGCAGAGCTTTTGTCTTCATCAGGTCCGTATGTACCTTACTGCCATGCGTAAATGGTCCCACTCCTGCATGGAAAGCTTCCATATTGCTCTCTACAATCAGATTCCACCCATACTTCTTAGCATATTCATCACGGAACTGAATCATTTCTTTAAATTTCCATTTTGAATCGATATGCATCAACGGAAAAGGGACTTTGCCAGGATAAAAGGCCTTTTCAGCAAGGCGAACCATCACCGAAGAGTCTTTTCCGATACTATAAAGCATCACTGGGTTTTCAAATTCCGCAGCCACTTCACGGATAATATGAATAGACTCTGCTTCGAGCTCTTTCAGATGGCTTAATTTATATTCTTCCATTTTTATATAATCACTTTTTAATCTGTATCTTTGATAAAACAAGGTCAAGCAACTTGTTGACTGACTCTTCCAGACTGAGCACTGAAGTGTCTAAAGTCAAAGCCGGGTGGGCAGGAGCCTCAAACGGAGCAGAAATACCGGTAAAATTCTGAATCTCTCCCCGGCGTGCCTTGGCGTACAAGCCTTTCACGTCCCTGCGCTCACACTCGGCCAGAGGAGTACTAACGTAGACTTCAAGAAAATTTTCCTGACCAATGATATTGGCAGCCATTTCGCGAATGTCATTGTTAGGACTTATAAATGCAGCAATAGTAATAATACCTGTATCAATAAAAAGTTTAGAGACTTCCGCTATACGACGGATATTTTCCACACGGTCGGCTTCGGTAAAGCCCAAATTATTATTAATGCCACTACGGATATTGTCCCCGTCCAGAATACGGCACAGCAATCCGCGTTTGTGCAATTCACGTTCCAAAGCAATAGCTATTGTACTCTTACCGGAACCGCTCAATCCGGTAAACCATATCATCATACTATGTTGTCCAAGGAGCTCTTCTTTATCTTGTCTCGACAACATCCGATCAAAAATCGGATATATATTATTATCTGCCATAATCTAAATTAAAAGGGCCAAATTAATGGAATCAGGAATATGGATATCAAGAATGCTATAATATTCAACGGCAAACCAATGCGAACGAAATCAGTAAACTTATAGTTTCCTATACCTTGCACGATCAGATTTGTCTGGTATCCGATCGGTGTGGAGAAACTGGCAGATGCAGCCATACAAATTACCACAAAGAAAGGCATAGGACTAACGCCCATCTGCGAAGAAATGGAAAGTGCCAACGGGAAAGCCAATGCTGCAGCAGCATTATTTGTGATTAACTCAGTAAATAAGTTCGTGATAATAAACACGGCAGCCAATAACACCTGCGGTCCGTAATGTTCAGTCAGACCGATGATATAACTTGCCACCACATCTGCCACACCAGAATTCACCATCGCTTTACTAATGGCAAAAGCACAGGCAATGGTTATCAGAATATCCCAAGAAATGTATTTGGTATATTTACGCGCCGGGAAGATTTTTGTCCATGCCATAATAATAGTAGTCACGGAAACAAAGAAAAACATATCCAGCTTAATATCCGGGAATGCTTCTTTCACAACCGGTAACTCCCCTACTGTAGCTCCGGCAATCATTAATATCAGCAAGATAAGAGCAAACCAACGTTTTCCTTTTCCGGGAACCGGCTCGTTGTCTTTACCATTAGCCAACAGAACGAACACTGAGGATTCTCCCCAAGTCTGAACGAAAGAATCATCTGCCATCACCACCAGCGTATCGCCATCGCGCAAGACTTCATTATCCAAATTCTCCGTAATGCTCTGTCCGCTTCGCTTGATTTCCTTAACAGCAGCACCATAGTGACGTTTAAAATTAAACTCACCCAGTTTCTTGTTGATACCCGGAAAACGGGGACCAAGCACTGCTTCAACCCGATGCAAACTACTATCCTCCTCCTGGTCGTCATCCAGTTTTACCGCATCCGTACGAACATCAGGCAAAAGTTTGGAAGAGAACAGAAACAAATAAATAATACCTGCAATAGCAATGAAAATACCGACTTTGCCCAACTCAAACATGGTGAATCCTTCATAGCCAGCCTCTAATATCATGCCATGTACCACCAGATTAGTAGAAGTTCCTATTAGGGTACAGATACCGCCCAAAATAGTTACATACGAAAGAGGTATCAGAAACTTGGTAGCAGGTAGTTTTACCGATTCTGCCCAACGTTTGATAATCGGGGCAAAGATTACAACAACAGGAGTATTATTAAGAAAAGCAGATATAAAAGAGATAGTGGGAAGCATGCGCAACTGGGCCTTAAACACAGTTGTTTTCCCCACAGGAAGTAGCTTTTTGATTACTTGTCCCAATGCTCCGGACTGACGAATACCTTCGCTAACCAAAAACAACATGGCTACGGTAATCATTCCTTTATTACTAAACCCCTCCAGCATTTCTTTAGGGCTCAGAATACCTGCACACAAGAACAAGACTACAACGGAAAACAATACCATTCCTGGACGCATTTTGTCCAACACTAATGCAACAACCATGCCCAAAAGTGACAAAAGCACGAATATTATCTCAAATGTCATAGATTCATTGTATCTTGTTAATACTTCATTCGCTTAGGCTCAACCACAAACCATGGGTTCAGCAAATCCTCTTTATTGTAACAAAGCGGTTCTTCTTTTCCCGCCTGATAGACTTCCATTCCTGCCGCACGTGCAATGGCATGTCCGGCAGCAGTATCCCACTCCATAGTAGGTGCAAAACGAGGATATACATCTGCTTTTCCTTCTGCTACAAGGCAAATTTTTATAGAACTGCCACTTGAAATTAATTCGACCTCAGCATGCTGACGTTTCATCTCTTCAATGTAGGATTCTGTTTCAGGCGTCAGATGTGAACGGGAAGCAACGATTACAAATTTATCTCTTGCAGCCTCAGCAGGCAAACGGGTAGCAGATGCCATTAATTCCTCCAATGAAACATCTCCGCGTGAAGTAATGCCGGATAACCTATACGCACCGATATGTTCTTCTGCAAAATAGAGTTCTTGCTTCACCGGAAGATAAATCACCCCCATTACCGGCACTGAATGGCTCACCCATGCTATATTTACAGTAAACTCACCATTCCGCTTTATGAACTCTTTTGTTCCGTCCAACGGGTCTACAATCCATAAAGAATCCCATCCACAGCGCTCAGTATAAGGCAGATGCTTTCCTTCTTCACTCAAAACAGGAAAAGGGGTAGCATTCAAATATCCGGTAATGGTTTCATGAGCTTTACGGTCGGCAATGGTCAAAGGAGAGTTATCCGCTTTTTTTTCAATTTCAAAATCTGATGCCGGGTCATTATAGATAGAGAGAATGTCCGCACCGGCGTGCAGAGCTGCATCTATCGCGTTTAATATATATCGTTGTTCCATATATGGTATCTATACTTATATAGTGTGCAAAATTAAAAACTTTTTCATCCTCAAAAGTTTCCGAGCTTCGTTTTATAACTTCTTTTAAACTACCTAATACATTTATAAGCACTTTTCACAATCAATAAATCAAAAAAGGAACTCCAAACGTTGAAGTTCCTTTTTCGTCTACTTTTACCTAATCTCTACTTACATCTACTTTTTATTTTCCACAGCTTCACCCGCCCATTCTACGGCACCTTTTTCTTTCAGCTTTGCCGTGATTTTTTTAGCTTTCTCCATAGCAACACTTTCATCTTCAGGGGAAGCATAAGCATGCTTATACCCCTTCACTTTATTCCATTCGCCACGGGTAAAGTCCGGGAAAGCAACGGCTGCACAATTGTTATCCATAGACAATTCGCCTAACTCAGCCAGACAACACCATTCTGCCAAATCATAGACATCCATATCTAAAGGAAGTCCATTTTGCAGGCAATATACCAAACGGCTATCCATGATAAAGTCCATACCACCATGACCACCAACTTCTTTTGCCATTTCACCATATTTCTTCAGGATGGGATGCTGGTATTTCTGCACTAGAGCTTCCATATCTTTTTTAGGCATAAAACTATGGGAATTCAAGTTATCTACCTCAGGTGCAACTCCCGATGCATTCAGTTGTTTTGCATCCAATGCATAACCTGCTATCGGATATTTATTTGCGAACCCCTTGGTACCGGTCAACTGATATAGACGGTTATAGGGTTGCGGAGTCATCACATCATGTTGTATCTCAATCACCTTTCCATTTTCCGTACGAATCAACGTAGTTGTATGGTCACCGTTACGGAAATTCTCACAAGGCTGTCCCGTTCTTTCCTCCACCAACGACTTACCTACTACCGATTTGGTGTCCATAGCAACGAGTGTCTTCATACGGTCA
>OHPW01001717.1_pt1 | contig 11180 bp, 9 predicted proteins | sample 1577771 | NCBI WGS metagenome assembly OHPW01 (sample SAMEA3879608, study PRJEB24766) | human gut metagenome | biome: human-associated habitat; feature: feces | place: USA | collected 1985/1987
GAACTTTTCTCTTATTATAACACCAATCTTGTGAAATCACAATTTATTCTTGTAGCCTGCCGCTGATACCGTCTGGATTGTGCATTCCCTTTCTTTTTGTTCCCTTTAATTAGCCATGAACTGGTTTTTAACTTGGGTAACAGAGCTGAGAGTAATTCCTTATATTCAGTTTGGATGAGATGAATTTTATTCAATAATAGGTTCGATTTCAAAGTGTATTACCTCATTTAGTAGTTGTTCGGGGATGCCATAGAGTTCATTCAGGAAAGATACTGTTTTATTCATAACCATAATACAATCTGGGAGAACTGTTTTTAACCTGGTTCCATCCTCAACATCTGGAACACAATGATATTTATGAGCTGGATTATTGCATTTTAACAGAGAAGATTCACGAATAGCTCCCCACAGACCATGTTCAAAAGAAGAATCATAGTCATAATACAAACCATATAAATCCTTTTCGCCAACACTATCGGCCTTCATCCTTATATTTTGTTTATCAAAGTATTTGGTATCCATATCAATGAATTCTTCGTCCTTAAATTCATTAACCAATGCCTCGATATATTTTTCATCAAAGTGAGATTCCTGAAAGACACCACTTTCTCTATATCTGGCTAAGACAAGCTTATATAAACCCATACCATACAGCTGATAGTCACGCCAAATATTATCATGAGATGTTTCATTTTTCACGAGATACTTCATCATAATATAGTCTTCTATCAAGACACGCACACAACTTCTACCAGATATTGAATTGAATAATTGATATTCATATATTTCTTTCAGGCGTTTGTAAGAATATGTCGCAATACCAAGCAAAACATTCATTTTCTCATTGAGAGGATCTGTTGCCACAAATAATTCTGAAAGATATGTAAATACCTCATACAGTTTCTCCATATATGCGGTAACATTTCTCTTTTCCTCCGGAAACTCAATTACAAATATACTGCAGTCTGTCATTTCGCTTACACACCTCCAAAACTCATTCAAATAAGCAGAGTCGATCGTTTCAAAAGTTAAAATCATCATTTCGAGAGAACGTACTGTTGGACGAGCCATGCGCATTATTTCATCGCTATGCTTAACTGTCGGATAGGTTGCCAACAAATCCATCTGACCCTTCTGAAGATGCAGTTTCCCTGAAAGTAAATTGAAATAGAGAGCAACAAACCTAATATCGGTTGCTTCATAAGATTGATGATCCATTGTATCTCGCATGGTCTGAATAATCGCTTCGCAGCGGTCTTCTATGCTCTGATCGGGACAATAAAAGCATTCAGCAAAAACAGGAGCCTTACTGGAAGTAAGAAACACTGTTAATGGTGCAAGTGCCTCTTTCGCACCGATACAACCAATGTAATTATAGAATCTCTTTTGAATATCTTCATCCAGTTTTAATATCTGTGACAATCTTGCAGTGTATAAATCTGGAGCCAATTTATGCAGTGTAGAAATAATGCCGTAGGACTTCCTCAAACCCTCATCTCGTCCATAATGCTTCAAAAGGAGTCCGATCCAGAGATATTCTGGCATACGTCCATAAGTCCATGACTTTTCATCTTCGAATTCCTTCATCAATGGCAAGGAATTAATTGGAGTTATGAACTTTCCTTTTTTGAAGGTATGCTCTGATAGTTTGCTGTGTGATCGCATCTGGTACCTCTTCTTTCTTGTGAATTCTACTGTCATAATAATGCAGAGTTGAACTTTCATTTGTTCTGCACTATAATAAAGTTGGAGGTGGGCATATGATTATGTTGAATCAGCCCTTTAACGGGCAGCTTGGAGAAATATTAAAAGACAAAATGGCGGGACCATATAATAAGCTCACCATTTTGTCGGCGTTCGCAAAAAACAGTGGTGTTCTTCGCCTGAAACCCACATTAGAACAGTTCAAAAGTGCTGGTGGATACATCGAAGCCTTTATAGGCGTTGATGCGCACGGGACCTCTTATGAAGCGGTTCTAAATCTATTTGAGCTGTGTAACGAATTATACATTGTGCACTCGGAAAGTTCTTCCACAACTTTTCACTCAAAAGTCTATATGTTATCCAATGATATCCCTGAAATATGGATAGCCGTTGGTTCAAACAATTTGACTGGTGGCGGTCTATGGACAAACTTTGAAAGCGCAACATATTTTGATGTTACTCAGGAAACAGAAAACTGTGTAAATGCGCTTGAAAATTTAATCACCCAGTATAAAGATCCTGCGTATGATTGTTCTAAACTCATTACTACAAAAGAAGATATTGATGAACTTCTTGCTGATGATTACTTACGTAGCGAAATGAGCATTCAAATGACAGCACGCACGGAAGGGCAACGTAGACCTACTAACACAGCAAATCAACAAGTTCGCCTTTTTGGAACTCAAAATGGAATTCATCTTCCAAGACTTGCACAGCAGCCTATGGGAACAGTTATCCGAAGTCGCCGGGGACAAGCAGATGTACAAGCCATCATGCCTATTGTTGCCAACAATGACTCTGAACGTATGTGGTTTGAAACACGTTCTTTAACTGGTGGCTCTCGCAATATCCTTGATTTGTCAAAGCTTGGCACTGTGACCAGCGGTACAGCTGCTGGAACTCGTTATGAAACCGATACTATATCGATTATTTTAGGCGGTGTTGCCTTTTTTGATGTTGATCCTGAAGATACTGAAACCGAAAAAACAATTACTGTAAACTATAATGGCATAGATTATGAGGAATGTGTAATCAAGTTCCCTACTGGAGATAGAAGCAACGGTTCGTGGCGACTTCAGCTAAAAGGGAAGTCTTTAGCTGGGCAGAAAATTCACACTGTAGGAGGCACAGAATGGCTTCGTTTTAAAATTGTCGTTTTTGAAAAAATACGAACCGACTACTATGGTATATCCGTATTAGATGAGGATCAATTAACGCAATTGGAAAGCCAAAGTCGGTTTGTGGCTACAAATGGTTCTGCTGTAGATTCAAAAAAGTACGGTCTTTTATAATTGTTTAACTAATACGGGGTTGCAACTCAATACAACCCCGTATTTTTTTAATATTTTGGGAAGGTGCTTTGCATTTCGTCATAGGCTTGGTCACTAAGGTCGTATGCTTTTGCATAGAGCATATCAAGCATTTTTCTTACTTCAATAAATGTCAGGTCTGCATCTAAAGCATATACTTCATTTTCTATGTTTTTAAGAAGTCCTTCCAAACGGTCTTCGTTTTTCAGTAGGTAATAAACACACGAAAAAATATGATTTTTCAAAGTACAAGTCTTCTTATTAAAACATAGTTGCTGATCATAACTTGCTCTTGAAGGTACCGGAATCTGCTTAATAACACTTTGTGTCAAATCAATTCCAGGCATTTTCAGACGAACAAAGTAATCAAACGGAAGTGAGTTGAACAGAGCCAGCATCATAAGTAAATCTTGCATATTATCAGTCTGAAGCATTTGAATGGATTGACAAGTCGGACAAGACGGAAGAATCATCGCAATTGTAGTTCGGGCATTTGTTGGTGATGTAAGACTTCTCCAGCAAAGAGAATATGCTTCATTATACTGTGCAGTGTACTTATCCCAAAGATTTCTTTCAACAAAGAATCTGCTTTCTGGCAGTGGCTTTATTCCCTCTTTTTCAACGTTCTTTGTCGCTGTTGCTTTGGCTGCGTATTTTTTGCTATCCGACATGCCTGCAAATGTTGAATATCTTCCATCATACTGTTCGATAAACTTACCTTCATAAACTGGAATGTTGTCATCTTTTTGCACAGTATCAATCTGCTTAGCATGTGCGGTTAGATGTATCAATCGCCCGAAATGGCAGTTAGGATAAACCTCCTGGAATAGAGGTAATCGATTATGTATTTCAACTAACACTTTTAGATCTTCTGTGCATGAAACATTGGGAATCATTTTTGTGAATGGATTGATTGCAACAACGTCACTCTCATTTACAATTACCTCTGAGCAGGCATACATATCCGCCGGAGCCAACAAGCCAGCTGAAAAAGCAAATGATGCTTGCTTGATCTTCGACATTGTAATAACTGCAAATCTTTCTCTTGAATCAATATTGAAAATCTTGTGTTTGTTCTCAAAAAAATAAAGCGCAACTAAAGCTTTTTCTCTAAGGAGGTAACTCCATAAGCCCTTATGGGCAGGCGCTGTGGCCAGTGTACTCTTTACAATCAACGAGCATATTCCAGTTTCCGATAGCAAAGAATAAGCCAGCTCTGTAAACAAAACATATGTATTTAGCTCACCAGAAACTGCATGCTTAATAAAGGGATGTTTATATGCTTTACTGCGCATTACTTTATAATCATTAGATAGTTCAGTGACCCATTTCGAAAGCTCTGGCCAAGTATCACTAAGCTCGTTTATTGCCTGTTCTCTGTCGTCCTTTTTTGCAAGCTTAGAAATCTGTGGTTCATAACAAGAAAAGAACTTTCTTTCTTCAAATCGTGTTTTTTCCCAAGGAGGATTTCCCAATATGATGTCAAATCTTAATTCTTCAATAGAAGAGTAGTTCACACCCATTTTCGAAGCATAAATTCTATTTAGCGCAAATAACTCATTCTTGCAATCTAAGCTTTCTTGGGTATTCGAAGAAATTAACGGATTACCAAGCAAAAAATGGCCAGCGATTTCTTTCCAATCTGCTACATTAGAAGTCTTCAAAAGTCTACAAATTGTTATCTGGAGTGCAATTGGATCTACATCCATTCCCCAAAAAAACAGTGCTGAAACCTCGTAAGGAATACAGCATTCTTTTTCTAAATACTGTTGAGCCGCCCAAAAGAACTCTCCTCCTCCGCAGGACAAATCGGCGATTCTAAGCGTTCTGCCTTTTTGAGCAAGCAATGACTTTGAGTGTTTTGTTGATAAGGCTTTATGTACAACAGATTCTGCAAGCTGATAAGGTGTATAATACGACCCTGTTGTATCTCGAGAAGATTTTCCTTCTTTTATATTTACTTCCGTCTGCGATATACACAGCTCTATACTAAGAATACATTCTCTTAATATGGAAAGATTCGGTTTCTGCTGATAGATTGTGTTGGCGAGATCGTCTATCTGTGTTCCCAGAAAGATTGCATAATCTTTTTCAAATTGCTTAATAGACTCTGGCATAATTCCTATAGAAACAAGGTCTGATATATTTGTTGCGTGTTTCTCACTGAGAAATAAGCAATTTACTTTTGAAACGGTTAGAAAAATCAAATTATGCCAAATAATTTTTACTGACGTTATATCTGAATATTTATTGCTAAATATCTTCCTGATTAGCGGCAGCAGTTCTGCTGTAATTTGAAAAGCTAAACTATTCATCCTTTTCCTCCCTTCGATAAACGATTTTGTTTTGACTCGGAATGAATTCAAAAACAGGTGACTTCATTAGTGCTTCAAAATGAACATCGTTGAACTGTTCGATAATCCAATTTTGAACAAACGCCACTTGCTCCTCGTTGTCTGTCCCGATTTTCTTAGTCAGCTCGTCCAAGTTCATGGAGACGGGCTTGTAAGGATACCCCAATGCAGAGACAACAACAGAATGTAGATACAGATTTTCATAGTGTTCCTTCATGATAGAAGGATAAAAAGCCTGATCAGCAAACACTTTGTAAATACTTTCACAGGAAGTATTTAGTTTCTGTGATATATACTCCAGAAGGCCATCACATCCTAAAGCTTTTTTTTCGATCTTTGTTCGAACTATATTGCAATTACTATCGATACTCTTTTTTAGAATACTTTCTAATTCTTGGAGGTCAACAGTTTCATCGCTTACTTGAACAAACACTTTCTTGTTTCCGATAGAATTGTTAATAGTTTCAAGATCTTCCGTTGAAAGCGACAATTCTTTTTCGATATAAGTATCAATACGGGCTTCTAATTGCAATTGTATCCATTCATCATTTATATCTTCCATAAACCAGCGAAATGCCATTTCTTGGTATGTGTAGTCTTTAAAATGATGAAGTGGCATAAACTCAATATTACAAGCTCGTTTAGCAAGGCGATGACGTTTTGCTTCAATGCAGCGCTTTCCATACTCGTCTAATTCTGTAGATTGCATTATGTTCAAGCACGTAGGAAGCTTTGCAATATATCCCGCAGCAATGGTTAGCTTTGGAGAGAGTAGGCGAATATAATATGAGGCGATTCTCGAATTAAGGAAAGCTAAATGGGCGTTTGTTTTACCTTTATTAATTCGTATTCCTGGGCCGGATGCCACAAAAATTTGACCAGGTAATACTTCTCTTACATTCAATCCTGAAGTTCCAGTATCACTAAATACCATTTGAGTCTGATCAAAGTAACTGGCGTTTCTTATTGCAGATCCTTTTGTTGCTTTAATATACTGCCCCTCCTTTCCCCACTTGACGCAATAATGATTCAACCCGCACCAACGAGAATATCCTCCGCCTTTACTAACCAGAATCCAATCTTTATCGTTAATGTGGTTCCAATAGAAATCAATAAGCTCTTTAGCATTTCCTGTTGACGTTCCCTGCATAGGAACGGCATATTCTTCGTATTTCTCGCTTGATATCAAAAGAGTTCTTAATCCTCGGGAACTAATCATATCAAATCGAGAACCTTCATTGTTGAAAATATCACTCTGTAGTATTATTTTTTCAGTATTTATATTATCTTTTTTAGAGGCTAATAAACTTTCCTTAGCTGTTAATTCCATTGTTTTTAGAGATATCAATCTAACAGCACTACCACTCTCCGGTTCGGTTTTTCTGTAAAGTAATAGTGCTACATTGGATTTTTCTCCACTTAAATCATAAAACGCATTAGATCCAAGCTCCCAGATTTGATCGATTGAACAATCCAATAAAAGAGCCTGTCTTAGCTCCTCAAAACTATCCAGATACATCCAACTATTCTGCGTAACTAGCCCAGCAATCCCCTCATCTTCAAGAAGTTTATAAGACAATTCAATAAAAGCATTACACATATCACATTTTGACTTTGGATAAGCAGCCTTTAAGTATTCTTTCAAACTTTCAGGCATACCTTTGATTGTTTGAAAGGGAGGGTTTGTGACAATTGCGTCGACACCAGAAAAAACCACATTGGAATTATAACTTCCTAATGCGCCAACTTTCAACACTTCAAATTCGACATTTGTGATATCCAAGGCACCTGGAACAGTATCCCTTTCAGGATAATATATGTTAGGAAGAAATCTTTCAAAATCTTCTACATCAATCGTGTGACCGTGCTCAGAAAGTATAGCAAGACACTTCAAACGCAAATTAATGGATGCAACAAGTGCTAATGTTTTATCAATTTCATATCCGTTTAATTTTGACAACTCATTCTGTAAATAAAGCATGCTGTTTTTTTTATCATCAAAAGAATACCTTTCTGCCAAAACGTCTAAGCAGTATAAAAGGAAGTTACCACCGCCGCATGCAGGATCTAACACTTTTTTTCGTGATACTAAGTTAATAGAATCAACAAGAGTTGTTATCATGTATTTTTCTGTAAAAAACTGAGTGTTACTGTACGATGCACCTGGATCAACCTTATTAGCATATTGATAGGCCCAAGACAAAGCATCATCACAGCAGAATGGATTGTCTTTAAGAAACTCTCGAATGTTAGCTCGAATTACCGCATTTCCTTCATACTCTATTACATTGTGTCGTGTTATTCTTTCTAAAGCAGCATTTACGCTGCTGCTATAATCATTTCTTTCGGCTTTAGTAATATAAAACTGCATCAACTCTGATGCAAACAACATTACAAATGACAACTTTGCATCATCATGTGCCAAACCATGAAGTGACATCTTTCTCATACCAGATGTTGTAATTGCTTTGATTCGATTACGAGCTGTTCGTATAGGATTCTTAAATACTTTATCATCTTTTGCTTTTTTATCTTTAATTCGGCCGTCAGCAGGCTTCTCGGCATCAGTAGGGATAATCCACATATTTCCTACCCGGACAGCCTCATCTATTCTATTAGAAGCACAGAGCATTTGTACTCTTCGCTTTGTTATTCCCCATTTTTCAGCAGCTTCATGTGCAGACATATATTCCATATCAACCACCTCTGTCAATATTATATTCCCTAATGCGAACAATGTCAATAATTATTGCTCATCGTATATTGTGTATAGCGACTACCCGTTCTTCCAGGGAGTAGTCGCAATTTTATCACTCAATCCTTTCTTCTATTCAATATCGAGCATCATCCCTTGTGTGTGCTTTGCCACACCCTTTCCCGAATAAAGGCCACAGATTATTATGGTCAATCATGTCCTCATAGCTATGAAGCTTATTACGGAGCCGGTCATTTTCCTGCTCCAGATCCGCTGTACGGAACTGACCACGGACGGACTTATATTGTGCCAGTTTATCTTTGGTCGCAGCAAGCTCTGCTACTAAGCTACCTAAGAGGTACAGACAACTGCGGTAGCGTTTATCTTTGGTCGCAGCAAGCTCTGCTACCAACGATTCGATTTTTGTTTTCAAATCGGATATAGTTTTCTTGGTTTCACGCAGGAGCTTTTTCAGTTTGCCTTCCAGCTTTTCCTGCACGACATATTTCTGCACTGCGATGACGAGATTTTGAAAATCCTCTTTCTCAATTACCACCTTAGATGATAGTGGCAGGGGTTTAGCTTCTATTTGCTCCACAACCTTGATGGAAACCTGTTACTGCTGAACACGCTCGATGGTCTGCTCCAACTCGGCAAGCTCCTCTTTGCGTTTCTCTCGCTTAAATTCCAGAACGCTCAGATGCTCCTTGTGTTCGCCTTTCTGCTCCCACTCGATACCATGCTCCAACATAATTTCTGCAAGCGCTTCTTTTTCTTCCTGTACCCACAAATCACGCTCTGTCAGAGAACGCCCTTCACCGGTAATGCCCTGATCGGCAAGAGCCTGTTTCAGTGATACACGGGTGGAAAGCCCACGCTTGCTTCCGGTGGTAAATGGAATGAAGTCAATATGCAGATGGGGCGTAGCTTCATCCATATGCAGGTGAGCGGAATATACATGAAGATGGGGATTACGCTCAAGAAAGCTGTGATAGAACTTATCCAAAATATCTTTTGCCAATTCTCCGTTCTCTCCAGCGGCTGCCATATCGTCCTTGTTGCCAACTTGAAAAATCACTTCGTAAAAAGTTTTTTCCTGTTTGCCATCACGGATTTTTTCATAGTAATTTGTAATCTGTCGATCTTTTCTTTTCCCGATATTATATCGTTCTACAGCTTCATCAAACAGTTCTTTATCCATGTCTGCTTTCGCTGTTCTTTTATACTCCGCTTCAAAATTTAATGCTTCTTTCTTAGTGCGGAATCCTCTTTTTACTTTTCGCTTTTTGGCTCCTGTCCAGTCCTCATAATAAAATGAAACATACCAGGTTCCTCTTTCTTCATCTTTGTATGCTGCCATACTTTCTCACCCCCTTACATTGCAATCTGGGAATATCCATAAAATTTCTTTTCCCAGAATGCTCTCGGTATCTTGCCCGCAACGGTCACATATCCCTGATCTGCAAGCTCTTTGTTCAGTTTGCGAAGTAGCTTGTAAGCATATCCAAGTGAAATCCCCATGCTCTCTGCAACTTCTTCCGCTGTAATCATATAGTTTTGTCTCTGCATATCATTTCCTCCTTGTCTATAATTATCATTTTCACTGATACTATATCATTTAAAGTAATCATTGTCAATGGTTTTTATCTGTGTGAATGATATTTTTCTATATTGTTGATTTTTATCATTTGTGATATACTAATCATAGCTTTTAAGGAGGTGGATAATATGCAGGAATCATCTATTTCAGAAAAAATAAAAGAGCTACGAACTGATCTGAAGATGAATCAAAAAAACTTTTCCGCAGCTATTGGTATACGTCAGTCAACTTTATCCAGTTATGAAAATGGTGTGGTTACTCCCTCCAATGATGTGTTATTGACTATTGCTCAGAAATTTCATGTCTCACTGGACTGGTTATTTGGATTATCTGAAAATAAAGTACAGATTTCTACTCTCAGCGATATTATTTGGGTTTTATTGCAGATGAATGAATCCAATGAACTCCGGTATGAACTGGATATAAATAATAAATTTCCCGGTGATATAGAAACAGAAACACAGAAATGGTATGCCGGACTTCGCTTTTATGGAAATGATCCGGAACACTCTTTAAATGCAGATATGTGTAATTTTCTTGCTGATCTGCAGGAGAACAGAGAAAGCCTGGAATCTTATTTCACAGGCAAAGATATGTTTGATATGTGGAAGAAACAGACGTTGGAATACTACACTTCCAAACCCGTCACCCATAAAGAAATTGAAGAACTGGATTTTGAGACACGAATCCGTAAACGAGATGAACTTTTAACACAGAAATTTTCCAATAACGAACAGAAATAGTATCATAACAGTATCACAGGCAGATATGCGAAGGTTTTCATTTTCTTCCCATACCTGCCTGTTTTTAATTTATTTGCTATTCTTTACAGCCTTATTTTAAACTTTTTACTCAACAGAAAAACCCCGGAAACCTTACGGTTCCGGGGTATCTTACGTTTGGACACAATGTACCTTGCGGTACTCTATTTATATAATTAAGATGTTATGCTAAAATTATTCGATAACTGTAGCAACACGTCCTGATCCAACAGTACGTCCACCTTCACGTTTGTGAGGTTCTTAAAATCTCATTATTTTCTGTGATTTTCGTGTCTTTATTGTCCTGTGTTATAGGATTTCTACGCTATATTTCTGTTCTCTTCATTTTTTAGTATCAAAACGGTATCACAGCCAGATTTTCATGAGCTGTCAACTTTCCGGTTGCAGATTCCCACCTTGACTGTTATAATCGAAACATGGGTGCTATCATAACGGTAGGCGGTTAGTCCTTCAGCAGAGGGACTGTGACCCTCTGATTACATAGAAACTCGAAAGAGAATCCACTGGAAAGGAGGGCTAAGCCATGAGTATTGTTGATTTTATAGCAGTAGTGAGCTTCGGCTTAACCTGCTTTAGTATCGGATATACATTAGGCAAAGATAATCATAAACCACAAAAATAACCGCCCCAGCCTGCAAACTGAACGGTTATTTTTGTAATCAATAAGTATGTGGACTAACCGTCTATCGGTAGCACTCTTTTTCTATAATCATATTAGCACGCATCTGTGGAAAT
>OHPW01001718.1_pt1 | contig 11163 bp, 9 predicted proteins | sample 1577771 | NCBI WGS metagenome assembly OHPW01 (sample SAMEA3879608, study PRJEB24766) | human gut metagenome | biome: human-associated habitat; feature: feces | place: USA | collected 1985/1987
ACTTCCTTTCAATCGGCTTTAGTCATCATACTGAAATAATATCCAAAGCTAAGACATTGGAAGCAAGGCTATTTTATATACATGAGTGCGCTACTCACTATTGGAGTAAATATGCTTTAAGGGATTATTTAAAAGCAGACCTATACAGCCATCGGGGAACTCTACCTAACAACTTCGCACAAACATTACCCGATACTAAGCAAGCGCTAAAAGCTGTCTGTTCATTCAAAGATGAATATTTACTTGATTTCATCAATGTGGAGGAACTGGATGAACAAGAGGAGGATTTAGACGAAAAGATAGTGGAAAAGGCGATTGTAGCCAACGTGAAGAAGTTCATCATGACCTTTGGACAAGATTTCAGCTTTATAGGCAATCAATACCGTGTGGAGGTTGCAGGAGAAGAAATGTTCATTGATTTGCTCTTTTTTAATCGGGAACTTAATTCTCTGGTCGCGGTCGAGTTGAAATCCGGGAAATTCCGCACATCCTATTTGGGTCAGTTGAATACTTACCTATCCGCTTTAGATACCTATATCAGAAAGCCGCATGAAAATCCCTCTATCGGGATAATCCTTTGCAGAGAAATGAACCAAACCTTTGTAGAGTTTGCAGTTCGTGATTATAACAAACCGATGGGGGTAGCTACTTACCGTGCGTCTAAAGATATGCCGGAACGACTTCGTAACGCCTTGCCTGACATTGAGGAACTGAAAAAGCTATTGTAAGGCAAAAGCCTTATTTCTTTTTTGGCAAGTGATTGTCTTTTGTTACTTTGTACATGAAGCCCACCACTAAGCGAATTTCTTCGTTTTTTGTTACTATTTTGTTACCCGCTATTAGTAATGGGTGGGTTTCTTTGTTGATAATCAAATTGATATGATGATTGATATATAATATGTGGCAAAATTTGATTAATAGTTGGCAATTATGGAAGAAAAGAAAGAAACAATCTGTGCCTTAAAAACGTTTAGCATTCTCAAGGGGGATTGCCTTGGATATCCCCCTACCGTTTCCGATAATATACCTTTAATCGGTAGGGGGGTGTCCTTATCAAGCAATCTTGAGGTTGTAGTGCAATTTTAACCTCGCTCTCTATGTTGATGCGTTGTGCTGTTGCGATATCTTAAGTGCTTTTTATTAGATATCGCAGGGCAGAAAATCTTTGTGTTTGCTCCTTTTTAAAGAAAAGTAGGAATATATAAGATCGATGTTACTGATCAAATGACGTTCCCTTTTCTTTACTTGTATTAAGATAGTATAAATCTTAATATTCAATAACTTGATTAATGCTACAAAGTTCTTTCTTAATTCGACCAAAACCAAAAAAGGCGAGCAAAAAAGGAATACGGATATTCGCGAAAATGTTCAATTGTTGATATGTTGACAAACTTTAACTCTAAAGGGGTTATTGAAAGAATGGAGTGAATGTGCATTTGCCCGGATTAAATGTACTTTTGTGGAAATTTACTAGAAAAAATTATGATGGAAGAAAGTAGACTTCTTTTTGAAATATCGGAAGATATTGTAGCTAGGGAAAATGTTTCGGCAGATGATTTGCAGGAGTATTTGGAGAATCCTTATCATGTAAAGGGAACTATCTTTGTGGTATGTATAAAAGGAAGTATGGAGGTTACATTAAATTATGGAAAATATATTGTTCGCGAGAATGATTACATCACTTTGCTGGATAACTCTTTTCTACAGATTCATAACGTTTCACCAGATCTTTGTTTTTCATATGCTGGCTTTTCTCCGAAGATAATGCATGAGGTGGAGTTTTTTAAAAAAGCATTTGATTATCTGTTTATTATCTTTGAGGAGCCTGTTAAACGTATATCTGAGAATTTGGAACTTTATATGCTACGCTCCATATCGTTATGGAAAATTATACGCGAAGTTCCGGAAATCTATAATAATAAAGAGGTATTGAGAAGTATGTTGGGTGCTTGTATTCATACGAGTATTGCAATGTATTATCAGGATAATTTGGAAGAGAGATGGGCTAAATCCCCCAAAAATGTCAGGATGAGCCGTCAATTTCTTAAATTGGTTGCGATACATTATAGAACAGAACGAGGAATCTCATTCTATGCAAAAGAATTAGGGACTTCGAAGGAGAATTTGTGCCGTAATATTAAGAGTTGTACCAATATGACTGCTTTGGATGTGATAGACTACCTTATTATTATAGATGCAAAAACGCAGCTGAAATCTACCAGTGCTACCATAAAAGAGATAGGTATATCATTAGGTTTTGATAATCTGGCTACTTTTTGCCGTTTCTTCCGTAGGCATACAGGAGTCTCTCCATTGAAGTACAGAGACAAATAATCCTTTTCTCTTTTAGCGTAATAATAATTCCTCCTCGTTGTAGCGTGGACGATCTTTTACTTCAATGTAGATCTTTCCGATGTACTCGCCCACAATTCCCAAGGATACCAGTATAGTGCCACCTACTAACCAAAGGGAAATCATCAGGGATGACCAGCCGGGTACAGTATCGTGAAGAAAATATGCACGTAGGGTCCAGATAGTGACGCAGAGAGCTATTAAAAGGAAAATACACCCCAGCCAGAATATCATGCGTACAGGCTTGACTGAAAAAGACGTAATTCCGTCAATGGCAAAATTCAGCATCTTTTTAAAAGGATATTTCGACTCTCCAGCGAAACGTTTGTCACGATTATAATAAACGCAGGCAGTTTGATAACCAATGAGAGGCACCAAGCCGCGAAGGTAAAGGTTACGTTCGCGGAAGCGACAGAGTTGCTGGATGGCACGGCTACTCATTAATCGATAATCTGCATGATTGTAGACCGATTTAGCCCCCATCGTTTTCATCAGTCGATAGAAAGCGAGGGCGGTGGTGCGTTTGAAGAAAGTATCAGTCTTGCGTTCACGTCGTACACCATAAACAATATCATTGCCTTCCATATAGCGTTCCACCATCTCGGGGATGACATTGACGTCATCCTGCAAGTCGGCATCAATGGAAATAGCTGCATCGCAACGTTCCTTTACAGCATTCAGTCCGGCCATAAGTGCGTTTTGATGCCCCACATTTCCAGCCAGGTTCAGCCCGCAGGCATACGACGTATTTTTATAGAACTCCTTAATGATTTCCCAGGTACGGTCTGTACTGCCATCGTTTACGTACAGTATATAGCTTTTGGGAGATATACGCTCTTTAGTTGCCAGCCGATCGAGCAACTGGCTGAGCCGTTTATGTGTTTCGTGCAAAACAGCTTCTTCCTTATAACAAGGTACTACGATAGCAAGTACTGGAGCTTCTTTCATAATCAATAGTTCTTTTTGCAATATTCGTAAGAAATCGGGAGAAAAGCAAATTATTTTCCTTTGTATTTGAAAACGAATCTAACCAGCAAGAAGTTTACCGGAATACCGATGGCGAATACCGGTATAGGTGCAAATGGCTTCGATATTCCAAGCCAGAGGAATAGATTCAATAAACTCATATGTAGAAGATAATTGATCAGATGTGCTCCGCCAAACCCAAAAGCCTTTTTCCAAGAAGGCTTTTTTCTGAAAGTGAAAAAGGCTGTAAGGTAAAAATTGGCGATGAAACTGAGTACGTAACCTATGCTGTAGGCTATGTTGACATTGATGACCTGCTGGAGTATAATATATATTCCATAGTGCAGGGTGGTAGCAAAGATGCCTACCATAATGAAACGGACAAATGCAGGTAGTTGTTTCAGTCTCTTCATGTTCATAGAATTGAGATGGCAAAGTTAGGGATTGTTGCAGAATAATTTGTACTTTTGCGCACAGAAATCATTAAAAACAGAAATATATGTCAGATGATAGGAAGAAAGCATTCTGGTTTATAGCACTGCTCAGTGTGCTTGTGATACTCCCTTTTCTGGGAGAAACTATATTTTATTCTAAAGGAGAACCGCGTGAGGCTATCGTCGCATTCTCTATGCTGGAGAGCGGCAATTGGATACTTCCGGTAAATTATGGAACTGATATAGCTTATAAACCTCCTTTCTTTTATTGGTCAATTGCCACTGTGTCGTCGCTTCTGGGTGGAGTGACGGAATATTCGTCCCGCCTGCCGTCTGCTCTTGCATTTCTGGCTATGCAGTTGGTGTTTTTTTCTTTTATAGCAAAGCGCAAAGGTGTGAAGACGGCTTTTCTTGCTTCCATTCTTCTCCTCTCTTCTTTCGAAGTGCATCGGGCAGCGGTAGCTTGCCGTGTCGATATGGTGCAGGTATCATTTATTGTCATTTCATTATGTCTGTTGTTCCGCTGGGATGAGAAAGAATGTCGCGGAATTCCATGGCTGGCTATTTTATTGATGGGCTGCGCCACGTTGACCAAGGGGCCGGTAGGTTCCATTTTCCCTTGTGTTAGTATCGGTCTCTACCAATTATTACGCAGACGTCCTTTCTGGAAAACATTTTTCCGGTTATTTGTGATAGGAATCCTTTCCCTGATTCCATATGCTGCTTGGATTAGTGCGGCTTATGTACAGGGAGGCCAATCTTTTATAGATTTAATGCTGGAAGAAAATACAGGCCGTTTCATGGGTAAGATGTCTTATGATTCGCATGAAAATCCGCTATGGTATAATTTCCTGACCATTATTTGGGGATGGATACCTTGGACTTTAGTACTGTTGATTTCTCTCTTTGGTTTGAAATGGAAAAATATAAGCTTATTGCCTGAAGGTTCATCTTTCGGTGAACGTATAAAGAAAGCCTGGAATAAGTTCCGTTCACAATCGCCTCTGCAATTATTCACATGGGTAGTTATACTCTTTATTTTTGTGTTCTATTGTATTCCTAAGAGTAAAAGAAGTGTTTATCTGCTTCCTATCTATCCCTTTATGGCGGTGTTGATAGCCGAGTATCTGCTGGCTTTGGTACAGCGGGGAGCGAAAGTCTTTAAAATTTCGGCTTATATCTTTGCTTCGCTGGCTTTGTTGCTCACGATAACGTTTGCTGTGGTGCGTCTCGGACTGATTCCTGATAGTGTTTGGGGAACGGGAAAGCATGCCATGGAAAACGTAGGATTCATGAATGCATTGGAGAATGTGGATTTGTCATTCTCTAAATGGTTGCTTGTGGCTTTGCCGCCAATTGCAGGTGTCTGTATGTTGATTGCATTGGCAAAAAAGGCGGATTCTCGTTCATTATTATATGGTATAGCCGGTTGTATCTTGTGCCTGTTTGTTTCCTTAGACGGTGTTTATCAACCTACGGTACTGTCTACGAAATCAGACAAGCGTCTGGCAGAAGAAGTAAATACTTATGTGCAGGACGGGGTAATGTATTCGTACACTACACGGCTGATTCGTTTTTATTGCACTAATTACTATCTGAATGATCGGATGAGGAATTTTACTCCCGGTCTTTCCGGAACGGGATATGTGATGCTTTCCGAACGAACCAAAGAGGACTTTCTGAAAGAGTATTCAGATAAATATCAGTTGGAGGAAATCTATCTTACTCCTTATCGCAGCTGTGATTTACGCGATAAGGTATTGATTTATAAATTCAGTGAAAAATGAATCCGATAGAATTGATTGATGCATATTATCCGGAAGATAATGAGCGGAAGCATATCTTATTGGTGCATAGCCGTCTGGTAGCTGAGAAGGCTCTCTGCATTGCAGACGGTCATCCGGAACTTAACTTGGATAAAGACTTTTTATATGAAGCGGGTATGCTTCATGATATTGGCATTTTTCTGACTGATGCTCCGGGTATCTTCTGTTTTGGTAATCAGCCTTATATCTGTCACGGTTATCTGGGAGCTGATTTGATGCGCCGGGAAGGGTATCCCCGTCATGCATTGGTATGTGAAAGACATACAGGCGCAGGACTCTCTCTGAACGATATTGTTGCACAAAACTTGCCTGTACCTCATCGGGATATGCTTCCGGTGAGTATGGAAGAGCAAGTAATTTGCTTTGCCGATAAGTTTTATTCCAAAACCCATCTGGAACGGGAAAAAACGGTAGAGAAGGCTCGGAAAAGTATCTCTAATTTCGGTAATGTAGGCTTGGAACGTTTTGACCATTGGTGCGAACAGTTCTTGTAGCAATCTAAATTTCTTTAAAAAGGGAGATTATCCGTATAATTTACGTACTTTTGCCCCTTCAAGCGGAAACTATTAGTTGATTACGCCATTGAAAGCAAATACATTCATATCATTCATACTACTACTAGTCTTACTCCTGATCCCTGACGAGGCCTTTTCGCAACGTCGGCGTGGAAGGACTGTTCCTACAGGAATCGAACGGACTGACACCTTTAATATAGGAGGTGTGCAAGAGGGAGATACCCTGTTGAGAGGAGATACGCTGCAAAACGATACGATTCAGTTGCAGCCTGCCAAGAAGAAGCAACCGCTGGATGCTCCGGTTATTTATGAAGCTAATGACTCCATTGTGTTTACACAAGGTGGTGTGGCCAACTTGTATGGCGACGGCAAAGTGAATTACCAAAATATAGAACTGGCCGCTGAAGTGATAACCATGAATATGGACAGTAGTACGGTCTTTGCTCATGGTGTGGAAGATTCGTTAAAGGTGATAAAGGGAAGACCCGTCTTCAAAGATGGAGATACACCTTATGAAACAAATACGATACGGTATAATTTTAAAAGTAAGAAAGGGCTTATTAGTAATGTAGTCAGCCAGCAGGGTGAGGGATATGTTACCGGTAATAATGCCAAGAAGGGTATGAATGATGAGTTGTACATGAAAAGCGGTCGTTATACCACTTGCGATAATCATGATCATCCACACTTCTATATGCAGATGACTTATGCCAAGGTGCGTCCCAAGAAAAATGTTGTGACGGGACCTGCATATCTGGTAATTGAAGATGTTCCGTTGCCTCTTGCTGTTCCCTTTTTCTTCTTTCCTTTCTCCAGCAGCTATTCGTCCGGTTTCATAATGCCGAGCTATATGGATGACTCTGCTCGTGGTTTTGGTCTGACGGATGGTGGTTACTACTTTGCCATTAGCGATAAGATGGACTTAAAGTTAAGGGGGGATATTTTCACGAAAGGTTCATGGGCGCTGAATGCAGAAACTAATTACAATGTCCGTTATAAATTCTCAGGTCTGTTTCAGGCCAGTTATCAGGTGACCAAGACGGGTGACAAGGGTTTGGAAGACTATATGGTGGCAAAAGATTTTAAAGTTGTATGGTCGCACCGCCAGGATCCGAAGGCTAATCCTAACTCTTCATTCTCGGCCAGTGTGAACTTCTCTTCCAGTAGTTACGAGCGCACCAATATCGGTAATATGTATAACTCGCAGGCTATGACACAAAATACTAAAACATCCAGTGTCAGCTATTCGCGTAACTTCCCCGATCAGAAACTTTCTATAGCAGCTACCGGTAACATTGCACAGAATATGAAAGACTCATCTATTGCCGTGACTTTACCGGACCTGAACATTACCCTGAGCACCATTTTCCCTTTTAAACGGAAGAATGCAGTAGGAAATGAGAAGTGGTATGAGAAGATCTCTGTTCGTTATAGCGGACGCCTTTCTAACAGTATTACTACAAAAGATAACCTTCTGTTCAAGTCTAATCTGATCAAGGACTGGAAGAATGGTATGAAACATGAGATACCTGTCAGTGCAACATTTACGTTATTCAAATACTTTAATGTAACCCCGTCTGTTAGCTATACGGAGCGTTGGTACACCCGTAAGGTGATGAAGGACTGGGATCCGAATTCAGGTACCAGTGGGCAGGTTGTGAATACTGATACAGTCTACGGTTTCCACCGGGTATATAATTATAGTGCGAGCCTAGGTGTCAATACAAAGATTTATGGTATGTATAAGCCTTTGTTCATGAAGAAGAAAGAGATACAGATTCGTCATGTCATCACTCCTTCTATCAGCATCAGTGCATCGCCGGACTTTGGTTCTTCCCGTTATGGCTATTATGATACTTATCTTAAGCCCAATGCAGACGGAACACAGGATACCGTTGTTTACTCTCCATATGCTGATCAAATGTTTGGTGTGCCGGGACAAGGTAGGTCGGGAAATATTTCATTCCAGATTTCCAATAACCTGGAAATGAAATATAGGGATAAGAACGACTCTATACGTAAGGTGAGTTTGATTGATGAATTGGGTGCCAGCATCTCATACAACACGGCTGCTCAGGTACGCCCATGGAGTAATCTTACCCTGAATCTGCGTTTGAAATTGAGCAAGAGCTATACCTTTAGTATGAGTTCAGTCTTTGCTACCTATGCTTACGACTTTGATAAGAATGGTAATGTAATAACAAGTAATCGTACGGAATGGTCTTATGGGCGTTTCGGGCGTTTCCAGGGATACGGAACTTCTTTCAGTTACACGCTTAATAATGACACGTGGAAGAAATGGAAAGCATTCTTTACCGGAGAAAAAGCGGATGATGATGGTAAGGGAAATGGGCAAACTGATACGGATAGTGAAGGTGATGAGACTGATGATTCTGAGTCAGGTGCTCCTACAAAACGAAAGAAAGAAAAAGCTGCTGTAGATAGTGATGGGTATCAGGAGTTTAAGATGCCTTGGTCCATAAATCTGAGTACAGGTTTTAATATCACGGAAGATAATACAAAGCCTATCAATAGAGAGAGTATGCGCTATCCGTATAAATTTAGCCTGAATGCCCTCAATATCAATGGTAATATAAAAATCTCAAATAAATGGGCTGTCAGTTTCAACTCCGGTTATGACTTTAATGTTAAGAAGATTGTGCAAACCTCTTTCAATATAACGCGTGACCTGCACTGTTTCAGTATGTCTGCAAGCCTTTCTCCTTTTGGCACATGGAAGTATTATAGTTTTGTGATTCGCGCGAATGCGAGCATTCTACAAGACTTGAAATATGACAAAAAGAGTCAGACTCAGACGAATATCAAGTGGTACTAAGAGAATTTAAGATCCTTTCTTACCATGCAATTTCCTGTTCCCCATGTTCCTTTAAGTAAGCGTTTGCTCTGCTGAAATGTTTGTTTCCAAAGAAACCATTGTAAGCTGATAGAGGGGAGGGGTGTGCAGATGTCAGTACCAAGTGCTTGCTACGATCAATAAATGCGCCTTTACGTTGTGCATATGATCCCCAGAGAATAAAAACAAGGTGTTCCCGTTGTTCGGCAAGAGCACGTATGGCTGCATCAGTAAATGTTTCCCAGCCGCGATTTTGGTGAGAACCTGCCTGATGGGCACGAACGGTCAGTGTGGCATTCAAGAGCAGAACTCCCTGCTCGGCCCAGCGGGTCAGATTGCCTGTGTTGGGCGCATCGGTGCCAATATCATCCTTAATTTCTTTGAATATATTAATCAGCGAAGGGGGGAAACGAACCCCGTCATTGACGGAAAAACATAACCCGTGAGCCTGTCCGGGACCATGGTAAGGATCCTGACCGATAATGACTACTTTCACTTTGTCGAATGGGCAAAGATTGAAAGCATTGAATATCAACTTTCCCGGAGGATATATCGGATACTGGCTATATTCTTCCCGTACAAAATTTGTTAGTGTGCGGAAATAGTCTTTTTCGAATTCCGGTTCCAAACGTATTTTCCAACTTTCTTCTATTTGAACATTCATAATTTTGTGTGTTAAAAGTTTCGGATGCTAAGATAGTATTTTTATCCGGTTTTGGTGACAGGACATTGTTTTTATTTCTTTGAGTGTATGATAAACAAAAAGGCAGAAATCAGAAGATCTCTGCCTTTTCCTGTTATTCAGGGGATATTAAATCAGATAGATATTATGTTCCTTACATTCTTGACGCATATCTTCCGGCCAGATACTGGCTTGAATTTCACCGATATGTGCTTTGCGGAGATAGAACATACAAAGGCGTGATTGCCCTATACCGCCACCTATGGACAGAGGTAATGTATCACTCATCAAGCGCTTGTGGAAGTAAAGTTCCAGACGTTTCTCTTCTCCTTCCTGTTTTAACTGGCGTTGCAAGGCTTCTTTGTCTACACGGATACCCATGGATGAGAGTTCAATACTGCGTTGGAGTACATCATCCCATAGCAAAAGGTCACCATTCAGTCCGGGGAGGCCATTCAGACCTTCTGAAGTATAGTCATCGTAGTCAGGGGCACGTCCGTCGTGCTTCTCTCCGTCACTTAACTTACAACCGATACCGATAATGAAAACGGCTCCGTATTCTTTCGTAATCGCATCTTCCCGTTCTTTCGGCGTGAAGGTCGGATATTTTTGCAATAAATCTTCGGAGTGTATGAAATGGATTTGCTGGGGCAATGTAGGACGGATTTCGGGAAACATCTCATAGACCAGATATTCGGTACGTACCATGGCTGCGTAGATGCGACGTACGATTTCTTTCAGAAAATCTACATTCCGTTCTTCGGCTCCCATGACGCGTTCCCAGTCCCATTGGTCGACATATAAAGAATGTAGGTTTCCCAACTCTTCGTCAGAGCGGATAGCGTTCATGTCGGTATAGATACCGTAGCCTTTTTCGATTTGATAATCAGCAAGAGTAAGTCGTTTCCATTTGGCAAGCGAATGGACGATTTCAGCTTTGGCATCGTCCAAATCCTTGATCGGAAACGTGACCGCACGTTCCGTTCCGTTCAGGTCGTCATTGATACCCATCCCTTTTAAAACGAACAACGGAGCGGTGACGCGCCGCAACCGTAATTCGGAAGACAGGTTTTGCTGGAAAAAGTCTTTGATCTTTTTGATACCCATCTCGGTCTGCGATAAGTTCAATAAAGCCTTATATCCTGCTGGTTTAATTAAGTAACTCATATACTTGTTGTGCTTTATGTTTGTGAATAATGCGTGACAAAGATACTAATTAATGGCAAAATAGCAATTATGTGCCTTTTTTTATTTGCAAAATGGAAGTGATTGTCGTTAGGATGCTTGCAAAATATCAAAAGTAATCTTTTTTTGCCCGTTCATTTGTTTTCCTGCAAGATTATATATACTTTTGCGCTGTCTTTGGCTGGGTAGCTTAGCTGAATAGAGCGTCAGATTCCGGTTCTGAAGGTCGTGGGTTTGAATCCCACCCTGGTCACAAAAGGATTTCCAAGTGTTGGAAGTCCTTTTTTTTATGGGGTTACGCGTAAACTTTTCTTTTTTATTTATGTTTTATAAATGAATAACTAATTTA
>OHPW01001736.1_pt1 | contig 11076 bp, 10 predicted proteins | sample 1577771 | NCBI WGS metagenome assembly OHPW01 (sample SAMEA3879608, study PRJEB24766) | human gut metagenome | biome: human-associated habitat; feature: feces | place: USA | collected 1985/1987
TTTCCAAAACAGATATTATATTTAGCATTTACAGTAAATTGAAAAGTGTCTTCAATAATAACAGACACGCTTAAACCGTGATACAGGCTATTCTGTAAGCAGTCAAAAAATGGCTATTGATTGAAACCTCTATCTTCACCGCGAACAAAAAATTTAGGATTTATGTATAGCAGTGAAGATGAAGATCTTGAAAGGTTTTACTTTCAATACCAGGCCGAGGCTTTACCTCATGGAGAATCCCTCCAATCGTTTTGTGTTAATCAGATGATTAAATCAATTATATACTTGTTGAAAACGGGCGATTCAGATCGTAACAGGGAGAAAGATGATTATGATGGAACCAATGATACGCTTCGCACGGATTCGGTTGGTTATGCTCAAAAAGATATGGGATTATGTCAACATGGTTCCTGACAAAATCACTTAGGCTATCGGCCAATGTTAAATTCAAGACTAATTAATTAACGAAACTCGATTTAGGGCACTGAAAAGTACCCTTTCAAAGGGGGATGCCCTAAATTGAGTGCTTACCATATTAAACAAACATACATGTTAACAAACTTGTCGAAGAAATAAAATACATAATTATATGAAAGGAATTGTCCTAGCAGGTGGATCAGGCACACGCCTCTATCCTATAACCAAAGGAGTCAGTAAACAACTGCTTCCCATCTTTGATAAACCAATGATTTATTATCCAATCTCTGTTTTAATGTTAGCAGGGATTCGTGAAATTCTTATCATCTCAACTCCTTTCGACCTACCAAGTTTCAAACGCTTGTTGGGAGACGGTTCAGACTACGGGGTCCATTTTGAATATGCTGAGCAACCATCTCCTGACGGTTTGGCCCAAGCATTCATTATCGGAGAAAAGTTCATTGGCAATGACTCTGTTTGCTTAATTTTAGGAGATAACATTTTTTACGGACAAAGTTTCACTCGAATGTTGAAAGAAGCTGTTCGTGCTGCCGAAGAAGAAAACAAAGCTACTGTATTTGGATATTGGGTAAATGATCCAGAACGATATGGTGTTGCAGAATTTGACAATCAAGGCAATGTGCTCAGTATCGAGGAAAAACCTGCACAGCCTAAATCCAATTATGCAGTAGTCGGACTTTACTTTTATCCCAACAAAGTCGTAAATATAGCAAAGAATATCAAGCCATCCGCACGTGGAGAATTAGAAATCACGACTGTAAACCAATACTTTTTATCGGAAAAAGAACTCGAAGTTCAATTACTAGGTCGTGGATTCGCATGGCTGGATACAGGTACACACGACTCACTTTCAGAGGCTTCAACTTTCATCGAAGTAATAGAAAAACGACAAGGATTAAAAGTTGCTTGTTTAGAGGGGATTGCTCTTCGGAAAGGATGGATAGACGCAAATAAAATGTATGAATTAGCCCAACCTATGATGAAAAATCAATACGGACAGTATCTATTAAAAGTCATCAAAGAATTAGGATTAAAGCAATGAAAATTATCGAAACAGCAATAGAAGGCGTAGTAATAATTGAGCCTCGTCTTTTTAAGGATGAAAGAGGTTATTTTTTCGAATCTTTCTCACAAAGAGAGTTTGAAGAAAAAATTCGTAAAATATCTTTTGTACAAGACAATGAGAGTAAATCTTCTTATGGAGTATTACGCGGACTCCATTTTCAGAAACCACCATATGCACAAAGCAAGCTTGTTCGTGTCATTAAAGGTGCTGTACTTGATGTTGCCGTCGATATCCGCAAAGGTTCTCCCACTTTTGGAAAACATGTTGCAGTAGAATTAACAGAAGAAAATCATCTTCAGCTTTTCATACCTCGTGGGTTTGCGCATGGTTTCAGTGTACTGTCACAAGAAGTTATCTTTCAATACAAATGTGACAACTTCTATGCACCACAAAGTGAAGGAGCATTAGCATGGGATGATTCTGATTTAAATATAAATTGGAGAATACCGACCAATCAAATCATTCTTTCTGAAAAAGACAAGCATCATGAAAAATTAAAGGATGCTTCATGGCTATTCGATTACAACACAAATCTATACTAACAGAATATGAACGTTTTAGTTACCGGAGCCAACGGACAACTTGGCAATGAGATGCGCCTAATGGCACAAAACAGTTCTCATCATTATATATTCACAGATGTAGAAGAATTAGACATTACAGATTTCAATGCTATTCTACAAACTGTTAAAGAAAAAGAGATTCAAATCATTGTAAACTGTGCCGCCTATACAAACGTAGACAAGGCAGAAAATGATTTTGATATAGCTAATGCCCTAAACAATATAGCCGTAGGACGATTAGCCAATGTCGCAAAAGCTCAAAACGCAACTCTCATTCATATCTCTACAGACTATGTATTTAACGGGAATAATCATATCCCTTATACAGAGGATGATATAACAGATCCTATCGGAGTATATGGAAAGACTAAATTAGCCGGTGAAGAAACAATAAAAAAAGTGGGATGTAATTATATCATATTACGAACCGCATGGCTTTATTCTAAATGGGGGAATAATTTTGTAAAAACAATGCAGAAACTTACCCTGGAGAAAGATAGCCTATCTGTTATTTTCGATCAAATAGGCAGCCCGACTTACGCAAAAGATCTAGCTCATGCCATCTCATTAATCATTGAGCGCAACATGTTAAATCAACAAGGGATCTACCATTATAGCAATGAAGGAGTATGCTCATGGTTTGATTTTGCAAAAGAAATATGTGAGTTAAGTGGACATAACTGCAATATAACTCCCATACATAGCCAAGAATACCCAAGTAAAGTAACACGTCCGCATTATTCAGTTTTAGACAAAACAAAGTTCAAAGAAACTTTCGGTATTCCTGTTCCTTATTGGAAAGATTCTTTAAAAAAATGTATCAATGAACTAAAAGAAATGCAATTATGAAATTTAAAAGAAATATTTTAATAACTGGTGGGGCCGGCTTTATAGGTTCACATGTAGTAAGGTTATTCGTCAACCAATATCCCGAATACCACATTATCAACTTGGATAAATTAACCTATGCCGGAAATTTAGCCAATCTAAAAGACATAGAAAACGCAGCCAATTATACGTTTATTAAAGCTGACATCTGTGATTTTAATAAAATAATGGATATCTTTAAACAATACCAGATTGACGGGGTTATTCATTTAGCAGCCGAAAGTCATGTAGACCGCAGCATTAAAGATCCATTTACATTTGCTCAAACAAACATAATGGGAACTCTTTCCCTATTACAAGCAGCCAAATTAACTTGGGAATCTCTTCCTGAAAAATTTGAGAACAAGCGGTTTTATCATATTTCAACAGACGAAGTATATGGAGCATTGAAATTTGACGGCACTCTATTTACAGAAGAAACAAAATATCAACCTCACAGCCCATATTCTGCCAGCAAAGCCAGCAGTGACCATTTCGTTCGTGCTTTTCACGATACATACGGTATGCCTACCATTGTAACTAACTGTTCTAACAATTATGGTCCATACCAATTCCCAGAAAAGTTAATCCCCCTATTCATCAACAACATTCGTCAAGGCAAGGAATTACCTGTATACGGTAAAGGGGAAAATGTACGTGACTGGCTATATGTAGAAGACCATGCTCGTGCCATTGATATCATTTTCCATAAAGGAAAAATTGCAGACACATATAATATAGGCGGTTTTAATGAATGGAAAAATATTGATTTAATTAAAGTTATAATCAAGACCGTAGACCGTCTATTAGGTAACCCTGAAGGACACTCTTTAAGACTGATTACTTATGTGACAGACAGGAAAGGACATGATTTAAGATACGCTATTGATTCCAATAAACTGAAGAAAGAACTTGGTTGGGAACCTAGTTTACAATTTGAAGAAGGCATTGAAAAGACTGTAAAATGGTATTTGGATAATCAAGAGTGGATGGAAAATGTAACCTCTGGAGAGTATCTGAAGTATTATCAAGAAACGTATGAGAATAAGTAAAAAAAGAAGCACCTTCATATCCTAAAATGACTACAATTGAAAATTCAAACAACAATAAACGTATAGCAAAAAATTCATTGTTACTGTTTATACGTATGCTATTTTCAATGGCCGTATCACTCTATACGACAAGAGCCATTCTAGAGATATTGGGAATAACAGATTTTGGTATTTATAATGTAGTTGGAGGGGTAATCGTATTCTTTGGTTTTCTAAATCAGACCATGAGTACTACTACATCTAGATTCATAACAACAGCACTAGGGAAAAATGACTTAGAAATACTGCATAAAACATTCTGTATGTCAATGAATTTCCACATTGCCATTACATTATTCACCTTTATTATTGGAGAATCTATTGGATTGTGGTTTGTCACAAATAAACTAATCATTCCGGAAGAAAGATTGACTGCTGCCTTGTGGTTATACCAAGCAAGTGTACTCAGTACTTGTGTTAATATATTAAATGTACCATATAATGCCTCAATTATTGCCCATGAAAATATGGGGGCCTTTGCTTATATATCCATAATACAAGTTATAGCAAAATTAATAATCGTTTTAGTGCTTCCTTATATTCCTGCAGATAGATTAATTATATTTTCAATATTGACAATCAGCGTCAGTCTAATAATACAGTTAATATATTGGCAATATTCCTATAGGAAATTTAAAGAAACGCATTTCAAATGGATATGGGATAAAAATATTTGGAAAGACATGTCTAGCTTTGCCTCTTGGAACATTACTGGCGACCTAGCCTATATGTGTAATACTCAAGGCATAAATATACTACTTAATCTATTTTTTGGTCCCGTAGTAAATGCAGCACGTGGTGTAGCTGTTCAAGTGGAAAGTGTAATGATACAATTTATCGGAAATTTTCAAACGGCTATCAGTCCCCAAATTACCAAAAGTTATGCAGCAGGTAATATTGAGCAGACACGGCATCTAACTCTTAAGGCAAGTAAATTCTGTTTTTTTTTAATGATGATTATTGCCATTCCAGCCTTTTTAGAAATTGAGTATGTCTTAAAATTATGGTTACAAAAGATACCAACCTATACTGTTATATTTGCAAAACTAACAATAATAATGATAATCTTTGATTGTTTATCCAGACCTCTTCATTTAGCAATCTTCGCCACTGGCATAGTAAAAAAATATCAATTTTTCCAGTCAAGCATTTATTTATTAATTTTACCCCTATCTTACATTTTATTAAAATATCTATATGTTACACCAGAAATAATTATAAGTATATTAGTCTTATTCAAATTTATAATGTTAATTGTTCGTATAAAGCTAACCAATGCATTGATACAGATACCAATCAGCGAATATGTTAAGAATGTCCTTATACCATCCATACAATGTTTAACATTATCGCTCATCATACCATTAGCTATTACATTATTATATCCAGCATCACTAACTAGAGTTTGCTTTACATGCTCAATGTCATTACTAAGTTCAACAGTAATTATATATACATGTGGATTTACCTATGACGAAAAAAAATTTATTAATAACCAGATTCATAAAATAGTATTAAAAAGATGAGATCATTTCAAGAGTTACACCAAAAGTATTCAATAGGAAAACTTATAAAGAAACTTGATGATCGATATGGTTTTCAAGCATTAATCCGTAATTTAACAGGTCATTGGTTTAATCCATTCGCCACACTTTATATAAATTTTTTTAGTTTTCCATTTCAGCAAGCGATAAAATTTCCAATGTTTGTTTATGGTGCTCCTGGACTTTACCATGTAGTAGGAGATATGCGAATTATAGGAAATGTTAAAACCGGCATGATAGAATTCAACAAAAATCAACACTTAAATCCTCCTCATCAATTAGCCAATAGTGAATTATCAAATCTAGGCACAATCGTATTTCACGGTAAAGCTAGAATAGGTTGTGCCACAAGAATACTCGTTCAAAAAAATGCTTTGTTAGAATTAGGTGCAAATGTTATAATAGGCGATAATATAAATCTAGGCTGCCACCAATATATTTCCATAGGAGAGAGAAGTAGAATCGCTCATAGATGTCAAATCCAAGAATCCAATCATCATTTCATAGCCAATATGTCTACACGCACAGTCAAGCCTTGCACACGTCCTATTTCTATCGGTCGTGGATGTTGGATTTGTAATAGCACAACATTAACAGCGGGTGCCACTATCCCCGATTTTTGCATTGTTGCATCAAATAGTCTTGTTAATGGAGGAAAAAATACAGCAAATGCTCCTGCTGGTTCTATCATTGGAGGAATACCCGCCAAAGTTCTTTCATCAAATGAGAATTATCGCATATTTAATCCTAAATGGGAAGGTAGATTATTTCAATGGTTTGCACAGAACAAAAATGACCAATATATACTGCCACAAGACATATCTGTTGAAGAATTAGTTCATGTAAGACTATGAAAGTTAGAGAAACCGAAATAGAATTACTTAGAATCGTTATTATGATATTAATCATCATAACACATCTAGCTGTATGGGGAACTGCAAAAACAGAAAACGCAACGATCTTACAACAAACAACAGCAGAGATAACCAATGCCATCATTAGATGGCATGTCAATGTTTTTGTAATCATCACTGGATATTTCGGCATAAAATCAAGAAAGAGTATGCTTAATATCATCATCATGTCTGTATTTTATACATGGTTTCTCTATGGTTTACAATGTATATTCTGTGGATACAATTTTTCTATTTTACGCATTGTAAAATCACTTTTTTTCATCACTCATTGTTCATATTGGTTTGTACAGTCATATCTACTACTTATTATATTAGCACCTTTCATAAATAAACTAATAGATAAAAAACACATTTTCATCTTATTAGGTAGTTTTTTATTTATTGATTGCTGGTGTGGATATATTCACAATGAAACAATAAGTAATGGATTTGGCATTATACACTTTACCACAATGTATATCATAGGAAGAAGCATTCAATTATTAAAAATCAATCTCAGTAAAACATCGTTAATAACTATTTTTACAACTATCAACATCTTAATTATCCTCCAATATTACTATTTTAAAGATTTAGCATCTGGACATGGATATAATAACCCTTTGCTAGTTTCCCAAGCAGTCATTGTTTTTCTTTCATTCAAAAAAACAATTCTAAAAAACAATTTTATCAATACAATAGCAGCCAGCAGTTTTGCAGTATACCTTATACATGATTCTGACTTCGGACATTATTACATCCTTAAGATTATGACCACTACAAATAGTTATATATTTAACCCTATCAGTTATTTACTTACCCTTATCATCCTTGGATGTTTCATATATTTTCTGTGTACTTTATCTGATAAAATATTACAATATATATATAATCCTATCATAAGAATAATATCAAATAAATACATATTCAGAACATCATGAAAACACAAACATCAATACAAATACTAATTGACGGTCGTAGTTCCACTCCACAGCTAAGTGGCATTAGCAGATATATTATAGAGCTCACAAAAGGATATGCAAAACAATATGGAGAAAAGAACCTAACCATTATAGTGAACAATCCTATCAGCTATCTTCCCTTCAAACAAACAATATGTCCCTATAAAAGGCATGGTTTTAGAGATAATATAAAATTTTCCATTTGGCTTTCTAAACAAAATTATGAAATTTATCATTCTGGTGATATGATTGGTCCCTTTTGGCATAAAAAAGGAGTAAAACATATAATTACATGTCATGATTTAATGCATCTTGTTGTACCAGGATTTTTTCGAGTTACTCCAATAAAAGCGGCACTACGCAAATTACGCATAAAATATTTCTTTAAATATGTAGCAAAAGATGCAGACACGATTATATCTGTTTCAAAAACAACACATGATGACTTAAAACGCATATATAACATTGACTCTATCATTTTGCCTGAAGGCGTCAATAGAATTAAAAATAAAGATATCAGCAAAGAATATAAAGGTTTAAAAAACAATTCTTTTTTCTTATATGTAGGATTAGGGTCTGCACATAAGAATATTGATTTTATGGTAAATGCTTTCCTTTCCACAAATATAGAAAAAAAACTTGTAATATGTGGGAAAGGTCACCATATAATAAAATCCAATCGCATCATATATACTGGCTACATTGAAGATAAAGAGCTAGATTATTTATATCAAAATTGTTCTGCTTTTATTTTTCCGTCTAAATACGAAGGTTTTGGACTTCCTATTCTTGAAGCACTATCATACCATTGTAAAGTATTTTCATCAAACGCAGGCTCTTTAGGAGAATTCTCATCAGAAATTATACACTTTTTTAATCCATATGAAGAAAAAGAGTTAGTCACACTAATAAATAACTGCGATAATATAAAAATCGACAATAATGCTATAGACAAATACCTTGAAAAATTTAATTGGGAAACTATATGGCATAAATTTCACAATACTATCCAATAATATGATCAGCAAAAAAGAAAAAATAACATTCATAGCAGCACTATTTTTCATGAATGTTCGTGTAGATTTAGTTGGTTCTATGTCACTCACTGAATTATTTGTGTTAACCCAAATTCCACATTTACTAAAATGGCTTAATGAACAAGGAAGAAAAATTCCTTACTTAAATAACTTAACAATAGGTTTCTACTGTCTTATTATTGTACAAATCATCGCTGAATTTATGGTTCACAATACCTTTATAAATGCAGCTAAAGGTATTGCCATTACTATAATGACTCTATTTTTGATGCTTTTCTTTATTGAAAAATTAGTAAAAGATATCTCATTAATAATCTGGATTCCAATAAATGTTATACTAGGACTAATCATATTTGGGGATCAGTTTGGTTTTGCAGATCAAGGAGAAACTACTTTCTTCAAATTTTACCTTGCTCCAATACTTACGTCATTAGCATGTATAATTACACTTATAAAATGGAAATGGGTACACAAATACTTATTTATATTACTGTTTGGTGTATCTCTTCTCATTATTATTGGTGGAGCACGCACATTAGGTTTTTCTATGCTTTTTACAACCTTGGTCTTATTAATCTATAATAAATACAAAACCATACGATTCAAAAAAATTATGCCAGGTTTAATTATAGGAATGGTCTTCATACAGTTTTTCCTTACTTTTATCTACATGCCAAAAGTGAAAAGAGGAGAATGGGGATCAAATCAAAACCGCTCCCAATTTGAAAAAATTAATTGGAATTCAAATATCTTCATGATTTTATTTTCAGCAAGAAGTGATTTTTTTGTTTCAACGATTGCTTTTCTTGATAAACCATTATGGGGACACGGAAGCTGGGCTATTGACAAAACAAAAAAATATCACATTTTACAAGCCAAAATGTTAGATAATGAATATAGATACGATCCTCAAATAAATCTATTGATACCGTGCCATTCTGTTGTCGTGGGAAAAGGAGTTTCAAATGGCGTATTTGCATTTGCTATTTTTCTATGGATTATGATAACAATTTACCGAATAGGCCTGAAAGGTCTTTCAAGAAGATCTCCTTATAATGCATATCTTTTGTGGACTATTATATCTTCATTTCAACTTTTACTATTTGGCCCACCTGCAATATTAAAAAATAATAGTTCTATTGCATTTGCTGTTATGATTGCATTATTCTATTTTAATTATTTACACAACTTAAGAAGAATCGTTAAAAAAAAGAATATGCAAATTCCCAAAAAACAAATAACTAAAACTCATCTTTACCACATTTTATCAAAAAATGAACAAATATAAATTATTAGTCATAACAGTCACATATAACCCCAATATAGAGGAGTTACGTCTTTTCATAAACTCTTATCATAAATATAATGACTTATATGATAAGGCTAAATTAATCATTGTTGATAACTCTCCTGAATATTCATGGAATAAAGAAGAATTTATCAAAGAATATAATGAAGTGGACTTTATATCCAATCCTTCAAATCCAGGCTTCGGAGCATCAAACAACATAGGTTTCAAACAATACGATTCTGATTACGCCTTGTTTATAAACAATGATGTGGAACTTATAGAACCTGTATTTAAAAAAATTATATCCACTTTTGAAAAAGATCCCCAAATAGGTTGCATTGGAATTCATCAATATGGAGGAGCGCCATCGTTCTTTACCAAATTTAATGCTCCTCCACATACAACTTCAAAAACATTTATAGATCAATATCATTTTATATCAGGAGCATTTATGTTTTTCAAAAGTGACGTATTTAAAGAATGCGGATATTTCGATGAAAAAATATTTATGTACCTAGAGGAATTTGACATATCTAACCGCCTTATATACAATGGATATCACACAATATATTGTGCGCAATATTCTTTCTTACACAAAGTAGGGAATAGAAGAAAAATCAATAAAAAGGCATGGATCAGCTTCACTAATTCTTATTGTTATATATGTAGCAAATATGGAATTAATCAAAAAAAATATTTTTCATCCAAACGACTATACAAACTACTAATATATCATTTATTACATTTAAACTTCAAACAAACAAAAGAAGCTATTGTAACTATAAGAACAAGGAAGCAAATATTTAATTCATACCTATCAGAACTATCTGTTAGCAATAAGCATTCAAAAAAATAAAATTTTATTCACCACTAAATTTAACCATATTAAAATCAAAAAAAATGAAAAAACTACTCTCTTTCTTTGTTCTTTTTTTCCCTTGGAAGCTAAAACGATTCCTCCTTATTAATATTTGGAAGTACGAAATTCATCCTAAAGCAAAAATAGGATTATCTTATATATATCCAGAACATCTTATAATGGAAGAAGGAGCATACATCGGTCATTTAAATGTAGCAATACATCTAGAACTCATTCATATGGGAAAAAATTGTACCATAAGTCAAAAAAACTGGATTACAGGTTTTCCTATGGCAGATAAATCTAATTTTCAAGATTTTCCTAATAGGAAACCATATCTAATCATGGGTAAGGATTCTGCAATAACCAAGCAACATTTAATAGATTGTACAGATACGGTAACTATAGGTGAATTAACATCAATCGGAGGATATGGTACTCAAATCCTATCACATTCTACAT
>OHPW01001751.1_pt1 | contig 11003 bp, 9 predicted proteins | sample 1577771 | NCBI WGS metagenome assembly OHPW01 (sample SAMEA3879608, study PRJEB24766) | human gut metagenome | biome: human-associated habitat; feature: feces | place: USA | collected 1985/1987
AAGTTGCCGCCGCCAACCACGATGCCGATCTGCACGCCCAGCTCGTGTGCTTTCTTCACGCCGCCGCAGATCGCGTCCATGGTCGGCTCGTCGAAGCCGGTGCCCTTCTCGCCGCCGAGTGCCTCGCCGCTGATCTTCAGAAGGATACGCTGATATTTCAATGCCATAATAACATACACCACCTGTATCAGATTTGGCCGCGCTGTGCGCTGCCGTTTTTATCTCTTGTCTATTTTACAATAAAACTGCTCCAAAGTAAACAGGCAAACGCCAGCTCTTCGGCAAAGGTTTCTCCCCCGGCCCTCTTTGCGCAAAAAAAGACTGGACATTTGCCCCGGAACATGCTATAATACTGCTTGCATCCCGGCAAAATCGAATATGCGGGCATCGTACATCGGCTAGTATATCAGCCTTCCAAGCTGAGGAGGTGGGTTCGATTCCCATTGCCCGCTCCATGCAGAAAAGGCGCTGGTTCGTAAAGGACCAGCGTCTTTCTTTATGCTCTGACCCAGTTTTTGACCCACATTCCATTCCGGAGACCCAAAAGCGGCCCTTTCCCCGAAAAACAGGGAGAGGGCCGCTTTTCTGTTATATTATAATGTTATTGTCCTCACATACTCCACCGGCTCTTGTTCGCACGGGTGTCGAGATGCACCCAGCCGGTGCGGCGCTTCGGGTGGGCGGCGTCCTTCGGGTAGCGCCCGATGCCGCCCCGTCCGGGCAGCAGGGTCTCGGCGTAGGCCGCGACCGAGGCCACCGGGGTATCCTCCACCCAGAAGTCCGCTGCCCGGCCCAGCAGGTGCTGGCTGGACTTGCTGCCGCCGACGGCGGCATTGTGGACAGCGGTGCGGTAGCCGCTGGTGATATGCAGGGGCTTTCCGAAGTGCTCCCGGATGCACTGGAGCAGCACCACAAGCTCCTCGTCGAGGAGCACGACGTCGCTGCCCTTGCAGCCGAACTCCCGCACCTTGAAGCTGGGCGAGAGCTGCCGGGTGGAGTCCCGGCGGAGGCTGTATTCACAAATCGACATCTTCAGTCCTCCGCTCCGTCCTTCTTCCCGCAGATCTCTTCAAGCTCCGCCTTGGAGAGGATGCCCTTGCGGACATACACCCGCAGCATGGCCTCCGAGATGCGGCCCTGCTCCCAGCGTTCGGTCAGTTTTTCCTTGTTGCTCATGTTTTCGTCTCCTTTCTTATTCTGCATCCGGCAGGCTCAGGGCCACCATGTCTTCCAGCGCGTCCGCAATGCGGGTCTGGTCGGAGACGCCGGTGTCTGCAGGCGGGGCGTCCTCGAAGGCCTCCATGGCGGCGAGGTAGTCCTCGTCGGTGGTGCAGCCGCTGAAGTCACAGCCTGCCCTGCGGCAGCGCCCCACGGCCTCGTCGAAGATGAGGGCCACGCTGCCGTTGATGACGCCGCCTCCCACGATCATCTTCGCAAAGCGGCCCCACGGGTAGCGGTCGAGCCACTGTTCGGCGGTGAGCACCTCGCCCACCGGGGTGATCACATCGGAGCTGTTGTCGTAGATCTTGTAACGTGCCATTCTGAGTTTCCTCCTTATTCCTTATATGGTATAAACATCGACCGTGTCATGGTAGAGGCTTTCCGTGTTCCTGCCGCCCGCGAACAGCACATAGTCCCCGACGGCGGCAGCGGCCATGCTGTCCCTCGCCTCGCTCAGAGCAGTGAGGGTCGTTCTGGTCAGCGAGGCGTCACAGACATCCACCGTGCTGGACTCATCGCCGCCTGCGAAAAATGCATACCCACCGGCCGTCACCGCATCCGGCTGTCTTGCCGCGCTGAGGATGCTGACCGTTGTTTTGGTGAGGGAGGCGTCGTAGACATCCGCATCGGCCGTATCGCCCGCAAAGAGGGCATATCCGCCCACCGCCGCCGCGGCATAGCTGTTCTGGGCACTGCTCAGGTTTGCCGCTGCTGTGAGGGTCAGGGAAGCGTCGTAGGCGTCCACCACAAGACTGCCATCCTTGGGGGTGCCGCCTGCAAAGAGGGCATGGCTCCCGACGGTCGCGCCCGCCGGGAAGAACCGTTTGGTGGACAGCGGCGTGCCCGCCGTCCGGGTGAGGGCCTCATCGTAGACGTCCACGGTCGTGAAAGCGCCGCCCGTGGTAAGGCCGCCATGACCGCCTCCGGCAAAGAGCGCACGGGAGCCAAGCACCGTGCAGCCCATCCTCGTCCGCATCCTGCTCAGCGCGGCGGCTGACGTCCGGGTGAGGGAGGCGTCGTAGGTATCCACCGTGCTATGGCCCCCTCGGGCGGTCGGCGTAGCAGTCCCGCCCGCAAACAGAGCATACACCCCGAGCGGCACGGCGGAATGCAGATACCTCTTGTCCCCCAGCGCCGCCGGGGCCGTCCGGGTGAGGGAGGTGTCGTAAGCGTCCACCGTATTGCAGACCGCGTTCGAGGCTGTGCCAGCGAAGCGTCCGCCCCCGATGAGTGCACAGTTCCCTGCCGCTGCGGCCTTTGCGCCGTACTTCGGGTCCGCGAGAGGCACACCCGTCCCGGCATATTCCGGCTCTGCGCTGTAGCACAGCCGCGCCCTGTTCCCGACGCCGACGTACATCTTCCGGACTGCACGGGCCTTGCCCGCCACCCCGACATAGGCTTTTTTCATCCTGCGGGCGACGCCGCCCGCACCTACATAGATCCCCTTTGCCATCTTCTGCCCCCTTTACGCATACACGATGAGCACCTTGTTGGTGGCAAGGCTGCTGCCTGCACCGGGGTCGGCCGTCTGGGCCGCAAAGGTGAATCCGTTGACACTGTTGGCCGTACCGCCCGCCGAGGAAGAACCGGCGTAGCTGTGAGTATGGCTGGCAGCGGCTTTCCCGGCCAACGCGCTGCCGACGGCCTTGGCATCTGCCGCTGCGCCTGACACGGCGAGGGTGGCATCCACCTCCGCCGCCTTTCCCGCCGCGCCCGTCTGGCCCCTCGGGCCTTGCGGGCCGGTCGCACCGGCGGGGCCTGCCGGGCCGGTATCGCCTTTTTCGCCTTTCGGACCCTGCGGGCCTGCGTCGCCCTTCGGGCCTTGTGCGCCCCGTGCACCGGGGTCGCCCTTCTCGCCCTTGAAGTTTCCCGAGGCGATGCCCTCTTGCAGAGTCTTCAGGCTGCGGGCCGCAGCGGCGGCGCTGTCCGACGCGCTGCTCTGGGCCGTCTCGGCCCGCGCAGCGCTCTCCTCCGCGTCGGCACCGGCCCCTTCCATCTGACCCACCAGCTGCTGCCATGCCGGAGTGCCCGGCGGCGGCAGAGTGCCGTCCTCTGTGCCGGAGTTTGCGGCCACCCGGTAGCGCAGGTCGGCACTGGTGAGGGTGCGGACGCCGTCGCTGCCCTCGAAGGTGATGCATCCTTCGCCGGGCACTGCCGTGACCAGCGCGGGCACCTCCACCACCCCATCCTCCACCAGCGATGCGGGCGGGCTGCCGCCCGGCGTGTGCCAGAACGCCCGGAGGGTCATCCCCTTCCACTCGTCGGCGGTGCTCACCCTCAGCCGGTAGACGCCGCAGTTCCTGCTGTAGCCGAGCTGCAGCGCATCCATGCCGCCCGGCGTCTTTACTGCGCCGGAGGACGCAAGCGAGAGCTTGTATTCTATCATCCAGAGACCTCCTTTTTTGATTCGGCAGATGCTTTTCCGGCAGGGGCGCTTCTGCCATCGCACCTGCCGGGACAAAAATGCCAAGCGGCTCCCGGGCGCAGTTAACAACCATTGCTTGTCATTTCCGTCTTTTCTTGTGCCATATGGTAGCATCTCGCCGCTGAGAAGTCAACAGATTTTGCGAAATAGTCGGAAACTTGTGCGAAAACGCGCAGAAAATCGCGCTTTGCCCCTGTCGCAGGCAAAAAAACGGCCCGGGCCGTGTGCGTACACATCGGCTCGGGCCGGGGGCATCTGATTCGATTTTACTGCGGCCGGGGCATCCTGCTCATCTGTCCCACTTGTCGCAGAGGGCGTTGATCTGGTCGGCGAACTTGGCGAGGTCCTTGTTGGCGCCGCCCTCGTTGTGCTCGATGACCCGCAGCAGGCGCTTGCCTGCGCTGAGCAGCCGCTGGAAGACGGTGGCCGCACGGGCTGCACCCTCGCTGACGCGGTGCTCGATGCGGGTGCGGGTGCCTTCCTTCAGGCAGACGGCACCCTCGGCCCCGATGGCCCACTGCTCGCCGTTGTAGGGCGCACAGGCGGTGAAGCCCTGCTCGGTGAGGGTCTGGGTGAAGATATTCTCCACCTCGTCCTCGCCATGGATGACGAAGACCCGCTTGGGCTTCGGCTCGAAGGAGTTCACCCACTTCAGCAGGCCCTCCCTGTCGGCATGGCCCGAAAGGCCGGTGAGCTGGCAGATCTCGGCCTGCACCTCGATGGACTCGCCGAAGAGCTTGACGTTCGTTGCCCCCTCCAGCAGGGAGCGGCCCAGCGTGCTCACGGCCTGATAGCCCACGAAGAGGATGGTGCACTCCTTCCGCCAGAGGTTGTGCTTGAGGTGGTGGCGGATACGGCCCGCCTCGCACATTCCGCTGGCCGAGATGATGACCTTGGGCACGGGGTCGGTGTTGATGGCGCGGGACTCGTCGCTGGTGACGCTGACCTTCAGGCCCGGGAACTGGATGGGGTCGATGCCCTTGGCCAGCAGGGCGTTGGCCTCCTCGTCGAAGCAGGAGGGGTCGGTATCCTTGAAGATGCGGGTGGCCTCGATGGCCAGCGGGCTGTCGATATAGACCGGGAAGCAGCCGTGGCCGGTGACAAGGTTCTTCTCCTTGATCTCACGGATGAAGTAGAGCAGCTCCTGCGTGCGGCCCACCGCAAAGCTCGGGATGACCACATTGCCGCCCCGGTCAAAGGTGCGCTGCAAAATTTTCGCCAGCTCGCCCACATAGTCGGGCTTGGGGCCGTGGCAGCGGTCGCCGTAGGTGGACTCCATAAAGACATAGTCCGCATCCTTCAGGTAGGTGGGGTCCTTGATGATGGGCTGATGGAGGTTTCCGATGTCGCCGGAGAAGACGAGCTTGGTGGTCGCGCCGTTCTCCGTCACCCAGATCTCGATGCTGGACGAGCCGAGAAGATGGCCCACATCCACAAAGCGGATGACGAGGCCGGGGGCAAGCTCGACCTCTTTGTTGTAGTCGAACCCCCGGAACAGCGCGATGGCCGCCTCGGCGTCCTGAATGGTGTACATCGGCTCCACCGGCTCCGCGCCGGAGCGCTGGCCCTTGCGGTTCTTCCACTCGGCCTCGAACTCCTGAATGTGGGCCGAGTCCCGCAGCATGATGCTGCACAGCTCTGCCGTGGGCTTGGTGGCATAAATTCTGCCCCGGAAGCCGTTGCGCACCAGCAGGGGCAGCAGGCCCGTGTGGTCGATATGGGCATGGGTGGCCAGCACGCCGTCGATCTCGCCCGGTGCAACAGGGATGGGCTGGTTCTCGTAGACATCCTTGCCCTGCTCCATCCCGCAGTCGATGAGGTAGCGCTGACCCGCCGCTTCCAAAAGGGTACAGCTGCCGGTCACTTCGTGGTTGGCACCCAAAAACGTCAGTTTCATAGACACACCTCCAACGGGTTTATCCAACTTTGGTATACTAAGTATAACACGTTTTGCCCCGCAATGCCGCCCAAATCGAAGGCCGATTCTCGGGCAAAACGCCGAATCCTCCAAAAATTTTTTATACAATCTTGACAAACCACCCCCGGATGATATAAACTTAAATCGTATGACGTAACTTCTACAGAGATTCCAAATAGAGAGGTTGTATTTTATGGTTCGTAACGATTTGCGCAATGTCGCTATCATCGCTCACGTTGACCACGGCAAGACCACGCTGGTGGACGCGATGCTGCATCAGAGCGGCGCTTTCCGCGACAATCAGGTCGTGGCAGAGCGTGTCATGGACAGCGGTGACATCGAGCGTGAGCGCGGCATCACCATTCTGGCCAAGAACTGCTCCTGCACCTACAAGGGTGTCAAGATCAATATCGTCGATACCCCGGGCCACGCCGACTTCGGCGGCGAGGTCGAGCGCGTGCTGAAGATGGTCAACGGCGTCCTGCTGCTGGTGGACGCTGCCGAGGGCTGCATGCCCCAGACCCGTTTCGTGCTGCAGAAGGCTCTGCAGCAGAACCTGAGCCTCGTGGTGGCCATCAACAAGATCGACCGCCCCGACGCCCGCATCAAGGAAGTCATCGACGAGGTGCTGTACCTGCTGATGGATCTGGGTGCTACCGACGAGCAGCTGGAGTGCCCCATGCTGTTCTGCTGCGGCCGTGACGGCACTGCCAGCTTGGACCCGGATGTGCCGGGCACCGACCTGATCCCCCTGTTCGACACCCTGCTGAGCACCATCAAGCCGCCGGAGGGCGACCCTGAGGCTCCCTTCCAGATGCTGGTCTCCTCTGTGGACTACAACGAGTTCGTGGGCCGTATCGGCATCGGCCGCATCCAGAACGGCGTTGCCAAGGTGGGCGAGGAAGTGGTCGTCTGCGACTGGCACAACCCCGACCTGAAGATGCGCGGCCGTCTGACCAAGCTGTATGACTTCCAGGCCAATGGCCGTCAGCCCTGCGACAACATCACCGCAGGCGACATCGTGGCCTTCTCCGGCCTGCCGGACGTCACCATCGGCAACACCCTGTGCAGCCCCTCCAGCGTGGAGCCGCTGCCCTTCGTGAAGATCAACGACCCCACCGTGGAGATGACCTTCTCGGTCAACGACAGCCCGCTGGCTGGCCGCGAGGGCAAGTACGTCACCAGCCGTCAGATCCGCGACCGTCTGCAGAAGGAGCTGCTGAAGGACGTGGCCCTGAAGGTGGAGGACTCCGCCACCACTGATTCCTTCCGTGTCATGGGCCGTGGTGAGATGCACCTGTCCATCCTCATCGAGACCATGCGCCGCGAAGGCTATGAGCTGCAGGTCTCTCCCCCGCACGTCCTGACCAAGGTCATCGACGGCAAGACCTACGAGCCTATGGAGCACGTCGTCATCGACGTCCCGACCCAGTATCAGGGTGCTGTCATGACCGGTCTGGGCCAGCGCAAGGCCATCCTGCAGCAGATGGAGTCTCTGGGCACCGACCGCGTGCGTCTGGAGTTCCGTATGCCCAGCCGCGGCCTGTTCGGCTACCGCAACCAGTTCCTGACCGACACCCACGGCGAGGGCATCATCAACCAGATCTTCGACGGCTATGATGTCTGGGCTGGCATGATCGCCAACCGCTCCACCGGCTCTCTGGTCAGCTTCGAGACCGGCGAGGCCGTCACCTACGGCCTGTTCAACGCCCAGCAGCGCGGCACCCTTCTGGTGGGCGCGGGCGAGAAGGTCTACGAGGGCATGGTCATCGGCTACACCGCTTCCGGCGAGGATGTGGACGTCAACGTCTGCAAGACCAAGCACCTGACCAATACCCGTGCTTCCGGCTCTGACGACGCCCTGCGCCTCATCCCCATCAGCAAGCTGAGCCTTGAGGGCTGCCTTGAGTTCCTCGCTCCGGATGAGCTGCTGGAGGTCACTCCCGAGAACCTGCGCATCCGCAAGCAGATCCTCAACCACGAGCAGCGCATGAAGGCAAAGAGCAAGCTGAAGTAAGCTCTTCCCTTATAAAAGCAGCGATCCCGTCCCCTGCATCCCGGATGCAGAGGGCGGGATCTTTTTGCAGCAAAACATCCGCGGCGGCCCGGAACGGGCGCACTGCGGATGTTTTTTCTTATTCCGATATTCAGCCTGCGTAGGCGCTGCCCGGCGTCCAGACGTTGTCCGCCGCGTACTTGGCGTGGTTGCGCAGATACGTCACCCACGCGCCGTAGCCGTTGCCCGCCGAGAAGTGGACGCCGTCCGGCGCGGCCAGCACCTCTTTCAGGTTGCCCTCGCCGTCGGCCAGCGTCTCCCACAGGTCGAGGTAGACGCAGCCCTTGTCGGCGGCCAGCAGGGCCAGCTGCTCGTTCACCGAGCGGATGATGTCCGAGGCAAGGCCCGGCTTTTCCACGGCCGCCTCGGGGCGGACGGGCGGGATGGACTGGACATAGATGACGCACCCCTCGCCCAGCGTCTGGCGCAGGACATCCAGCATCTGACCGTAATAGGCGAGGAAGCGGTCTGCCGCGCCCACGGTGGTCAGGGTGTTGGTGCCCAGCAGGATATACAGCTTCTTGGGCTGGGCAGCGGCCAGCACATCCAGCGCCACCTCCGGCCCACGCACGCTGCTCTTGACCGCGCTGCGGTTGACGATGGCGTCCGGGCCGACGCCGGTGTAGCCGCAGATGAGCGCGCCGCCGAGGTTGATGCTGTAATCCGAGAAGCCCACGGTCAGGCTGTCGCCGAGGAAGGCCGCGTCGGAGAAGTAGCTCAGATCGACCTGCCCGCAGGCGGGCTGGCGGATGACGCTGCTGTCGTAGGCCCTGACGCTGTAGGCCCCCGCCGTCTGGCGGGCCGGGCCGAACTGCTCCAAGGTCACGGCGGCGGTGCCGTCTGCTGCCGGGGCGGTGCTGTCGGCGCTGCTGTCCGCCCCGCCCTGCATCGGCAGGGGGGCGAGGATATTCTGCGCCGTGCCGTTGGCCGTCACTGTTGGCAGCTCTTCGGTCTGCTTCTGCCCGTGCTCAAGGATGACCGTGATGGCGAAGCTCACCAGCAGGATGCCCGCTGCGGCCCCTGCGAGCCGTGCGAGGCCTCCCGCGCCGCCCCGCCGTCTCCGGCTGGTGCTGTGATACTCATGTGAAATGCCCATAAAGGTGTTCCCGCTTTCGTTTGGTTCTGATGATAGTCTGCCCGGGATGGGGCGGGTTATCCCCCGCTGCGGCCCGTCAGCGCTGTGTGAACCCTATTTTATCATAATTTTTTTGCCTCTGCAACCAATTAGGGCTTGCATACAACAGGCAAAACGGTTACAATAGGAGTAGAGCAGGTTTTTGCACACATTTCTCGAAGTGCTTGCACGACCTGCTAGAATTTTTGTGCGAGTTGCGGCTGCCGGTTGTTGGCTCTGCCCCCGCCTGTACACTGTGCAGGGCGTACGGGCCTCGGAAGGGACAGGGCGCGGAGCGGCGCTGCGGCGCACAGGAAGTCCAATTTATCGGTAAATGATACAAGGAGGTTCTCATGGCCAAGAATGTGATCATCGGCCAGAGCGGCGGCCCCACCGCCGTCATCAATTCCAGCCTCGCGGGCGTCTACAAGGCCGCCTGCAGTCTGGGCGCAGACAAAGTCTACGGCATGAAGCACGGCATCGAGGGGCTGCTGAAGGAGGAGCTTGTGGAGCTGAACGTCCTGCTGGACGACCGGCTCAGCATCGAGCTGCTCAAGCGCACGCCGTCCAGCTATCTGGGCAGCTGCCGCTACAAGCTGCCCGAGCCGGAGGCAGACTCCACGCCCTACGTCAAGCTGTTCACCCTGTTTGACAAGTACGACATCTGCGCAGTGTTCTACATCGGCGGCAACGACTCGATGGACACCATCGCCAAGCTCAGCCGCTACGGCGCACAGGTGGGCAGCGCGGTGCGGTTCATCGGCGTGCCCAAGACCATCGACAACGACCTCTGCCTCACCGACCACACCCCCGGCTACGGCTCTGCGGCCAAGTACATCGCCACCATCCTCAAGGAGGTCATCCGCGACTCCTCCGTCTACGACATCCGGAGCGTGACCGTGGCTGAGATCATGGGCCGTCACGCCGGCTGGCTGGCCGGTGCGGCCTGTCTGGCGGGCGGCGACGACTGCGACGGCCCCGACCTCATCCTTCTGCCGGAAGTCCCCTTCGAGCCGGACAAGTTCCTCGCCAAGGTGGACGAGCTGCAGCGGGTGAAGTCCAATGTCATCATCGCGGCCAGCGAGGGCGTCAAGACCGCCGACGGCACCTACCTGTGTGACCTCGTCTCCACGGCAGGCCAGCTGGACGCCTTCGGCCACAAGGCCATCCTCAGCGGCACCAGCCGCTATCTGTCCGACCTCATCCACGACAAGCTGAACTGCAAGAGCCGCGCCATCGAGTTCTCGACGCTGCAGCGCTGCGCCAGCCATCTGGCCAGCCGCACCGACGTGAACGAGGCTTACGCCGTGGGCGGCGCTGCGGCGGCAGCAGCCTTTGCCGGTGAGACGGGCAAAATGATCGCGCTCAAGCGCGTATCCGAATATCCCTACCAGTGCATCACCGAGGCGGTGGACGTCCAGAAGGTAGCAAACCTTGAGAAGAAGGTGCCGCTGGACTGGATCGCCCCCGACGGGATGCAGGTGACGGCGGCGTTCGAGGAGTACGCCCGCCCGCTGATCCTCGACGAGGTCACTCCCGTCTACGTCAACGGCACGCCCCGCCACATTCATCTGTAAGGATCGCCTTTTTCCTTTCCCCGCGTCTGTTTTCGTGCACCTGCACGTTTATAGCAATTCAACTTTTTAATGCAACAGCAACAGCGTTGAATTGCATATCGCAAATATGCTGTTTGACTGTTGCACTAATTTCTTGCCTTGCGATAAAATAATGCCGAAACAGAAAAACAAAAAAGGAGAAATCATCATGGGTAAAAATGCAATCGTTGGCCAATCCGGCGGCCCCACCTCTGTCATCAACGCAAGTCTGGCGGGCGTGTTCGAGAGCTGCAAGAGCCGTGGCGCAGACATCGTCTACGGTATGTGCAACGGCGTGGCCGGTCTTCTGGAGGAGCGGGTCGTTGACCTGTCCACCCTGCTGACCGATGACCTTGACATCGAGCTGCTCAAGCGCACCCCCTCCAGCTTCCTCGGCAGCTGCCGCTACAAGCTGCCCGACTGGCACACTGACGAGACTGTGTACAAGAAGCTGTTCGCCATCCTCGAGAAGCTGAACATCGGCTACTTCTTCTACATCGGCGGCAACGACTCGATGGACACCATCGGCAAGCTGGCGGAGTACGGCGAGCGCATCCAGAGCGACATCCGCTTCATGGGCGTGCCCAAGACCATCGACAACGACCTGATGGTTACGGATCACACCCCCGGTTACGGCTCTGCGGCCAAGTACATCGGCGTGGTGATGAAGGAGA
>OHPW01001752.1_pt1 | contig 11000 bp, 9 predicted proteins | sample 1577771 | NCBI WGS metagenome assembly OHPW01 (sample SAMEA3879608, study PRJEB24766) | human gut metagenome | biome: human-associated habitat; feature: feces | place: USA | collected 1985/1987
CTTGGACAAGACTATTGAGACAAACTCTGGTATAATATAAGCGATAAGTTGACCATATAATAACGATTTTTTTCAGAGGGATAGAAATGGATAGAAGTAGTAGTCTTTCACAACACAAGTTTATAAAGGGGAAATTTATCACTCCATTTAATAATTCATTGATGATGGAATTGGGGAAAGAAAATTCGTGGTTTCACGGACGCTTACCAGAATACATTTGGCTTGCCTTGATTCTACGTTATTATGGACGAGTGGAAGGTCTACTAAAATGCCGTTTTGTGTTGCAAATACTACGGAAAGCGGTCCCTAACTTTTATTCTCCAAAGCTGTCAAGAATCCTCGCACTTGAGTGTATAACGCAGCAAAGGATTTATACCGATTTCAATAAATATGTTGATGTTGCGTCACTATCTGCATTGACAGTGATTTTTACACATTCACAATACCCTACTTTTGCTACCGCTTTTTTGACATCGCTATCGCCTGAAGAAAGAATAGAAAAAATAAATGACGTTATTGCTGAAACAAGTGACCATCAATCTGAACTTGCAACAGACATTAGATTCCTCGTATTATATTTTCATCTCCTGTCTGGGAAATTCCATATGCAGAAAGAGACTTTGGAATTATTATTGGAGTATCCTACTTTGTCTCATAAAGATGAAAAAATGCGGATGATTCGTCCTATGGTTAGAGCTATGGAAATTGCCACGCCAGATGAAATTGATCCTATTAACGAGCAATATCTTTTTACTTTTTGGGATGGTGTTAGTCGAATGAGTGATTGTAATCTTTTCTATATTGATATGGGTAGTGATTCTCCTGATACAAAAGAATATATGAAATATGCCAAAGCACAATTGCAGTATTATACAGAACTTTTCCAAGCAGCTTGTCCACTTGATAACAAAATGCTCGTTCTATTGGGAATAGCTACATATTCTTACAAAAGAATTTGTGAAGTAGTCGAGCACAACTTGTTTAATACAATCGCAGGAAGAAGTGTCGTTCGTGTTTTAATTGAAAATTATATTATGATGAAGTATCTGATAAAACATGAATCCGAACACGAAGATATTTGGATAGAATATCAATATTATGGAATAGGACAATATAAGTTAATTTCTGAAAGGTATAGGGAAAGTAAGAAGGACATGCCCAATAGTCATGTAATGTATGACTATATGGATGCATTGGTTGGAGAATACAAGAACAAAGAATTTATTGATATGGATACATCTTACTTTGACAAGATGAATGTTCGAGAAAAGGCAATAAATGTTGGCGAAAAAGAGCTTTTCGGACTTTACTACGATTATGACTCTGCCTTTGAACATGGACTTTGGGGTGCTATTCGTGAAAGTTCCCTCATCAAATGCAATACGCCGTCACATCAGTATCATTGCGTTCCAGACATAGAAAATAATCAAAAACTCAAAAGTATATGGTTTGATTGTATGGAGGCGATGAACAATATTTTAAAAGTATTGAATAATGTATACGGACTTCCAGAACATCTGCTTAATAAGGATATAGACAATGGATGATTTGTTGATAACGGAATTGAAGCAACTACAAAAAGAATATGGCGATATTTTGCTGGATGCGACTAAACACATATTTCAAAAAGATACAAACGCCATTTTGGACGAAATAAATGTGTTTTGGCATCGCAAGAAAAAACTGGTGGGATGCGTCTTAGAAAACTTATCTAAACCATATGACACATATCTATTCACAGCCGCCACAATATTGGATATTAGTGATTATGAGCACTACCCCTTTTTATGTTTAGGAGGCTATCATATATGGGATGACCCAATTTATGGGTACATCAAAATGGTTACGGCATCTCCTAATGAACAGTTTAACGAGCAGATCAAGGCCCAGATTTTTAATACCATCCATGATAACATACAAATATTAAACTCGCTTGATGGCAAAATATTGATTTTGCCAGTTAGAATGTTGTCTGGCACGGAACCCTCACTCATCCATGAAGCAGCAATGCAAGCGTTTCTAAGCTTGTTTAGAGAGAATTTAACCTTTGAAATGTATAGAGAAATGTATTCTACTATTGATGATATTGTGTTCAATTTAAAAGATGGCATGGAGAAGTATGTAATACTTGGTGATATGGATAGCGGGATTGCGCTTAAAGAAAGGTTTTCCCGTTATAAAAAATCTGCAGAGTTACCACTTCAGGCTGATTCATCAGATGCAACTATTTTTTGGTTTTCAGTTTATGGGTTCCTTGCACAAGTATTTGATATACTTTTGACGTGTATACAGTATCAATTAGTGCCATACATTAGATATAGTGTTGCTTTCAAATATCTGATAATTATTTCAGGAAATTTCAAAGACAATGATGAGATTTCTGAGATGATATTTAAAAGTGTGATTGCGCACATCTTGCATCAGACTTTTGATAAGGAAATTTATAGCCAATTTACGATTGACCAACTTATTGAATCTGTAAAATCCTATAATTTTGAACAACAATTATTTTCAACATTGAAGAGTGAGGGAATAACATTGGAGTTACCTGCATTGCAAAAGACTGCAGAAATAATTGACCAACAATTACGCCTTTGTTTCTCTGGAAAACTTTCAAGTTAATTTGTAATGAATTTAATCTCAAAGACTTGAAATGGTAGTTACACTGTTTCAAAGTCTTTGGGATTAAAATATTTTTGTCGTGGGCTTGACATATGGGTGGCGGCGGAACAGACGATAATGAGGTGTTTGCTTCCCTGACAAATTTTATTCTCGCAAAGATCCAAGATGAAGATGAAAAGGAAGATGGCGACACATATGATTTCCAGTCCATGACTTTTGCCAAGGATGGAGATGAGGAGTTCGAGTCAAACGAGCAACTTTTTGAGCGCATTAATGCGCTTTATCGTCGTGCGCTTAAATCTAAGCTCTACATTCTAGATGAAAATGAACTTCAAAAATCGTATGTCATTGACAGCAAGAAGTTTTCCTTATCTAAGTTGAAATATGCCGTTCAACGAATGGAAGGACTCTCCTTTGTTGACGGCAAGAACAGCCTAAGTGGAAAAGACATTCTTGGTGACTTTTTTGAGGGTATCATTCGCAGCGGTTTTAAGCAAAGCAAAGGTCAGTTCTTTAAACATATCAACATTGTCAGATTTATGCTTTACGCCATGCAGACTGATAAGCTGGCAATTAAGCGAATCAAGGAAGATAAAGAACTTCCTTACATGATCGATCCTTCTCCGGTAGCGGTACATTTTTGATTGAATACATGAAATTCGTCACCAAAAACATGAAGTATCGTAATCGCAATGCAGATGGATATAACGCCCTGCTGGGCACAGCAAGAGCCGTTAAAGACAAACTCCTTTCTGATTGGTTCTATCCTAACCACCGTGAAAACAAGTGGGCTCAAACCTACATTTATGGCTCAGAGATCAATTGCAATCTTGGAACCGCTGCTAAGGTTAATATGATTTTGCATGGTGATGGTTCAACTAATATTTTTGTCAAAGATGGACTTCTACCTTTTTCAAAGTATGAAAAAGAGACTGCTCCTAACGCTTTGCACGGAAGCGATAAAAATGAGTTGTATCAGAATCGAGAGGTAAATGGACAGTTTGATCTGATTCTGACAAATCCTCCGTTTAGCGTGGAACTCGATAATGACATCAAAAAGAGCGTAAAACATGATTTCATGTTTGGCGAGAAAAAGAACTCCGAAAATCTTTTTGTTGAGCGTTGGTATCAGTTGCTGAGAGAAAATGGTCGTCTTGCTGTTGTTCTTCCTGAAAGTGTTCTTGACACAACCGAAAACAAGTATATTCGACTTTTCTTATATAAATATAAATACTTTACCATCAAGGCAATTGTTTCCTTGCCTCAAATTTCTTTTGAACCTTATACTTCGACAAAAACCAGTATCCTTTTTGCACAAAAGAAAACTGCTGCTGAAGTTAAAGCTTGGAACGATGCTTGGGATAGTGCAAGTAAGGAGTATAGCCACCTTGTAACGCAGACTAAAAATTTGATTGCTGTCGCTAATGGCACAAAGCAAAAAGCAAAATTGCCATCCATCAAAAAACTGACAGCAAAACAAGAACGAGAAGTTCTGGCAAAGATGTTAAAAAATTACCTGACAGAACTCGATGACGAGTTGGATGTAGGCGCACTGATCAATAAGTACAGCGAAGAATTGGACGACCTTTGTACCATTGACAAAGATACAAAGGATACTTTGGGGTTTGTTAATACTTGGTGGGTTTTCGATGAAGTCGCCTCCAAACTGGACTATGATGTATTTATGGCAGAGGCCGACAATATCGTATACAAGAGAACTAAAAGGGGCGAACGCCCAATGCCGAACGATCTGTACAGAGCAGATTTAAGTGGTGATATTCTATTTGACGACGGCGTCGAAACAACAATTTTAGATGCTATGCGAAAAATAGACTGGAATTGAGGTGCCATATGAGACTGACAAGAAACTCATTACAATCTATTTCTAACGCCAACAATTTACGCATGGGATTGTCCTATGCAAAAAGAAAGACATGCTCTGTTCTTTGAACGGTTTTCCTAACATTGTGCAGAGCGGCTAAAGTACGTTTTTTTGTTGAAAAAGGGACAAGCATAACCGAAGCACAGACAGAGGACGGAAATATTCCTGTGGTTGCTGGAGGAAAAGACATGGCATACTTCCACAATTTTAGCAACAGACCAAAAGGATGTATAACAATTAGTGCTTCTGGCGCAAATTCTGGTTATGTAAATTATTGGAATGTTCCCATTTTGGCATCTGACTGCATCACTCTCAGATCAAAGAACGAGAAGAAGTATTCCACAAAGTTTTTTTACTACATTTTGCGTATTATACAAGACGACATATATCTATTGCAGAAAGGTTCTGACCATCCTCATGTTTATGGAAGCGATGTAAAGTATATAAGAATTCCTCCTGTAAGCATTGAACAGCAAACACAGATTCTAATCGACATTCAGGCTTTAGAGAACAAAATACTCACTTTGCAAGCCAAAATAAAAAGCGAATTATCCATTATAGATTCAGTTTTCTCAAGAGAATTTGGCTGGAATTATGATAGTTTCAACGCTCAGCGAAGCGAAAAGAACTATTGGGTAAAACCTTCAAATTTTTCAAACAATATCGATTTACGTTTTAGCGCCAAGTTCCATCGCAATTCTGGAGCTTTTGTAATGGATGAACTAAAGAAGACAACAACGAAAAAAATCAAGCACTTTTGATCTGAGGCAATTTTCTTGGGAGCCAATGTGTCGCGAAGCGATTATGATGACGAAGGAAATTATCGTTATATTTCTATGGCTACAATAAAGAACTGGAATTTTGACTTCGATAGTGCAAATGTTGTTTCCGCTGTTTATTCTGAAGCCAAGTCTGTAAAAAGCGTAAAAAAGAACGATATTATTTTGGCTCGTTCCGGTGAAGGTACTATTGGAAAAGTAGCCCTAATCCAGGATGAAAATCTTAAAGGTATTTTTGCGGACTTCACAATGCGAATTAGACTTAAAGATTAGAATTCGGAATTTGCATACTATTATTTTAGAACAACCTATTTTCAGTATCTAATCGAAGTTTATAAGAAGGGACTTGGCAACAATACAAATATTTTCCCGATTGTTGTTCGAGAGTTTCCGCTTATAGATATTTAGGCTTCAGAGCAAGATCGAATTGTTGAAGAAATTCATGCCGAGATTAACAAACAAGAAAAACTAAAGGATGATATTTCTAAACTGCAAAAACAAATTGACCAAATTGTCGAGGATTGTATTTCCTGGCTATTTGGACTGTCCTAAACTAGAATTAAGAAGGAGGGAACAAACATGAAAGCAGACCAGCTGATGGTGCCTGTATACATCAACGAAAAGATTGTTTTGGATATGCTTGCCATTATCGAAGATGGTTTTTCTACAGTAAGTCAGGTGAGCTATACTGAACATAAAGAAAGTAATAATGCTCAAAAGCTTGAAGCGGGAGTTTCTAACTCTGCAACACTCTTAAGTAAGTTGCTCAAAATTGATCTGAAAGGCGAGCTGTCCCATTCTGGAAACAGCGGAGAAAACGAAAGCGTTGCCAAGGAGAAAGTGCATACCAATGTATCTTTGCTATCCAAGTTCCGGACGTTTCTCGTTGATGAAAAAATCCTGAAGTCTGGATTTGATGTTGTAAATATGAAAATTGGCGATTTTATCGAAATAGAGGGCGAACTACAAAAGAATCCGTTGATTAACTATATGGATATTTTTGTAGATCTGTTCCGGATGGCTGATATTTTTGCTGACAAACCTCAGCTGGGTGGTAAAACACAGGCTAAAGCTCAAAAGCAACAGGAAAATGAAACTGTTAAACAAATCAAGTCCTTTGCAGATGAGCTTAAGCATAGCGGTACCATAGACTTTATCTTGTCTGATACTGCTGGTACAGTCGTTTTGTCTGCGCAAGAACAGTATTTGTCAAACGATAACATTTCTGAAATCATCGGTGGCCATTTCAAAGTTCTTGGAAAAGTTATCGCAATTTGCAAGGACGAAACAGAAAATATCGACCTTTTGAGAAAGACTACTCTGTCTATTCTTCCGATTGATCTGCTGACAGAAATGTTCTCTGGTTTTCAAAACGATGATACGAAGCAATTCAATCTTCCTGAGTTAAGGACTCATATCTCCGGCCCTGCTGTAATTGTAATTCCTGTTGCCATTTACGCATGAGCCAAAACAAAAACAGCCCACCGAAGGCCGTTGCTGTTATCGTAAAGGTATTTTTCCATATTGCAAACCTCCATGTATTATTTGAAATAGGTAGTACCGAGTGGTTTTGAGGTGAATCAGCCAGCGGAGGTTGCTACAATTGTGGGAGTAATGACCCTGACGGCTAAAAAGTGGAGATGAACCGAAAGTTCGTCATATTACCGTGGCTACAAAACGGCTACAAAGTTCGTAAGGACCTCTGTAATGCTTGGAATGTGTGGATTATTTGGACGAAAACCGAACTTTTAATGCGTTTTATCACGAGAAATTAAGGTCTGGCGCTCGAGTGGGAATAAGTAGCTGATTTATGGTTATTTACTTATAAGAATATTAAAAATATCAAGAAGGTGTTTTATGGAAAATTTACAAAGAATCGCGCTTTTAATTGATGCAGATAATACTCAATTGGCAAAGTTAGAGGATGTTATACAGGAAATATCTACACATGGCCGTATCGTTGTAAAAAGAGCGTATGGTAATTGGAGAAAAGATACATTAAAAAACTGGGAAAATGAGCTGAAACGTTTAGCGATAAAAGCGGAGCAGCAGTTTGACTATGTTTCTGGTAAAAATACTACTGATATGGCGTTGGTAATCGATACAATGAATTTGCTGCATAAAGGGATTTATGATGCATTTGTTATCGTTGCCAGCGACAGTGATTATACTCCCTTGGCAATAAATTTGCATGAATCCGGAGTATACGTGATGGGTGTTGGTGAAAAGAAGACACCGGAAGCTTTTAGAAACAGTTGTGATGAATTTATTTTTCTGGAGAATCTTGGCGAAAATATAAAAGCAGCAAAGTCTAAAACTGAAAGCAGTGAAAAAGCAATAGAAATAGAAGAGGAATGCTTGGAAACTGCTACAGTCGATTCTACGAAAGAAGATATAAGTGTAATACATAATTTATTAAAAATAGCATCTGACAAGTACCAGGATGATGAAGGCTATGTAAATGTGAGTTCAGCCGGGCAGTTTATAAAAAGAGTTAAACCGGATTTTGATGTGCGAACTTTCGGGTTTATTAAATTGCCGAAGCTAATAGAAGCATTCCCCAGAAAATATGAAATAAAAAAGTATCCCGGAAAAGGTAAAGTTACCATTATTGCCTATAGATGCAAGTAGCACTAAAAGTTTAAGGTTGTTCGATTAAGTTTTCTGTTGTATATTTTCTGGACATGACAACACCTCCTGTTATAGTAGTTTCTATTCTACAACAGGAGGTGTTTTATTTTACTGTTCGTCTTTCTGGAGATAGTCCAGTTCCGAAAGTTTTCGGAGGTCTTTTTATTAACAGGCTTATGCTGGAATGAATTTTTATTTATGCTATAATACTGGTTAGATAAAGGATATATAATTTTCTCTAAATTTAACTTTAGTATGTCATATTGATTAGGATGTTGGTTGTTTGGAAAGGATAATAAAATATGTGTGAAAAAATCAGATGTTCCTGGGCAGGTGACCTTCAGATATATGTTGAGTATCACGACCAAGAGTGGGGGCGTCCTGTGCATGAAGACAACAAGCTTTTTGAAATGCTGATTTTAGAGGGAATGCAGGCAGGACTCAGCTGGATCACTGTGCTTAAAAAAAGAAAGGCATTTCGAGAAGCGTTTGATTGTTTTGATCCGGTTAAAGTATCTCTTTACGATGAAGAAAAAATTCAGGAACTGCTGGCAAATGAAGGAATTATTAGAAACCGCCTTAAAGTGGCGGCAGCTGTAGCGAATGGCAAAGCCTTTCTGAAGGTACAAGAAAAGTATGGAAGTTTTGATAAATTTATATGGGGATATGTAAATTATACTCCAATTAGAAATCATTGGAAAAAGATGGAGGATATACCAGCTACAACACCGCTTTCTGATAAAATCAGCAAGGATTTGAAAAAAATAGGATTTAAATTTGTTGGTTCGACAATCGTTTATGCATTTATGCAGGCTACAGGTATGGTGAATGACCATGTGACGAACTGTTTTGTTTATCAGGAACTGTATAGATAATTTTAAAACTAGCTATTTTGATAGTAATATTTGTTTAAAATTACTTCTGAATAACCGATGACACTGTCTGTTTTTATATAAAAGTGAAAAGGTAAAATTTGCCGTAAAAACTTTTAGCCCCTTCCAGGGGCTAATTTTTTTTTGCATAAATTTGCTTAAGAAGATCGTACTTTTCCGTCATATGGCCGTAATCAATTTTATGTATGCAGAAGAATTTTATAGATTGTGAAAATACAGCAGCTTCGGCGGCTAGCAAAACGTGCGGGCAATAATGAAACCAGACTGCGTCGATAAAAAGTTCTCACATGTCTTGTGGGGAGGTACAGACGTGCTATAATAGCTATGATTATTATAATGAGAAAAGTTTTTGTCTTTAAACAAATAAAAACTGATTTTTATTTAATGAATAATGACTAAAATTTAAAGAAGACTCTGTACCGCAGCCGCAGTAATAACTGCGAGGATATAAAATCAGGCTTTGAAACAGAAAACTTCAAGATCTATTTCGACAACAAAAGGGAGGAAAAAGTTATGAAAAAGAAAGGAATAACGCTGGCGCTGCTTTTGAGCTGCACCACAGCGGCAGCAGCACCGGCACTGCCCAGTACTAACAGTGATCTGCGTGCGCTGGAACAGAACAAGGCGCAGACACCGCAGCAGGCAGAGCTGACCAGTGTTCAGACAGAAGGGAATAAACTTTCCGGCGAGCAGAGCTTTACTGTCGATTTTATCAATTTTACCACTCCTGACAATATCGACAAGGCAGCCTGTGAGGAGCTGGTAGCAGATTATGTCGGACAGGAGCTGACTCTGAGCCAGCTGCAGCAGGCTGCCGATAAGGTGACAGCTTACCTGCGTAAGCAGGGATACACCGTAGCCACTGCTTTTATTCCGCCGCAGCAGATAGCGAACGGAGCAGTAGAAATTCGTGTACTGCTGGGTAATCTTGGCCAGGTGACGGTAAATAACAAATCTGGCCTGAAAGATGCGGTTATCAGCAGTTTTATAGATAGACTGCACGGCGGCGCCGCTATCAAAACAAACGAATTGGAAACAGTGCTCAACAACCTCAACGACCTGCCCGGCATCAGAGCCGCAGGTATGCTTAAAGCAGGAGCAAGCGTCGGCAGCAGTGACCTTGAGATCATCGTTGCTGATAAAAAAGCCGTCGAAACTATTTTATATGCCGATAACCACGGCGGCAAATACAGCGGCCGTTACCGCTACGGCTTTCAGACTACCCTTAACGACCCAGGGCGTATTGGCGATAAATTTACTGTGGGCGGAACTTTAAGCAACGAAGATATGCGTAACTACAATTTTGGTTATGAAATGCTCATCAGCGGTAACGGCAGCCGTCTGGGCATTTCCTACAGCCAGATGGATTATACCCTGGGCGACTACTTCAATCTGCTGGACGCAGTTGGCAAAGCCAAAACCTTCAGCATCTACGGCAGTACGCCCCTGACTAATACCAGCAGCAGTAAACTAGACATGGTCTACGGCTACGACAACCGTCAGCTGCAGGATGAAATGCGCCTGTTTGGTTACAACGCTAAAAAAAGCAGTAATGCTGTACATACAGGAATCAGCGGCAACAGTCGAGGCAGCGGCAGCTATACAGGCTACAGTGCGCTTTACTATTGGGGACAGCTTACCAACGAAGATTTTAACAGCGAAACAGAAGGCAGCTTCCATAAGTTGACCGGCGATGTTAACCACAGCCGCCGTTTGGGCAATACAGTAGACCTGCTGCTTAACTTCCACAGCCAGCTGGCGAATAAACAGCTGGACGGCAGCGAACAGTTCAGCCTGGGCGGGGCTAACGGAGTACGAGCTTATCCGCAGGGTGAGGCCAGCGGAGACAGCTGCTACCAGACAACAGCCGAACTGCGCTGCAACATGCCGCTGCCATATCTCAGCCTGGCGACTTTTGTTGATTTCGGCGAAGTAGAGCAAAGAGGTTACGACGACAGACACCGCAATCTGGCAGGCTGGGGCATCGGCGTACAGTATGCCAAAGCAGGAGATTATTATCTGCGGTTGGATTATGCGCGCAAGCTTAATAGTGAAGCATTCCAGAGTGAGGACAAGGATAAGAACGGACGCCTGTGGTTCCAGGCCTATAAACTGTTCTAGACAGATTTTCAAGGAAAATAAAACTAATGCGAGGAGTGGGAAAGATGAAATATAATAAATCTTATCTGGCCA
>OHPW01001755.1_pt1 | contig 10983 bp, 8 predicted proteins | sample 1577771 | NCBI WGS metagenome assembly OHPW01 (sample SAMEA3879608, study PRJEB24766) | human gut metagenome | biome: human-associated habitat; feature: feces | place: USA | collected 1985/1987
CCCGCCACGTCATCCGCCGGGTGCTGGATGGGGCAGAAGTCGTAGATCTCGTAGGTGTCGGGCACGACGACCATGCCGCCGGGGTGCTGGCCGGTGGTGCGCTTGACGCCGGTGCAGCCCAGCGTCAGGCGGTTCTCCTCGGCGTGGTTGACCGTTCTCCCCCGCTCATCCAGATATTTTTTGACGTAGCCATAGGCTGTTTTGTCCTGAATGCCGGAGACCGTGCCCGCCTTGAAGACGTTGGCCTTGCCGAACAGCTCCTCGGTGTAGCGGTGGACGTTGGACTGATATTCGCCCGAGAAATTCAGGTCAATATCCGGCTCCTTGTCGCCGTAGAAGCCGAGGAAGGTCTCGAAGGGGATGTCGTGGCCGTCCACCAGCATCCGGGTGCCGCACGCGGGGCAGTTCTTGTCGGGCAGGTCGAAGCCGTCCTCCACGCTGCCGTCGGTGATAAACTCGCTGTGCCTGCACTTGGGGCAGCGGTAATGGGGCGGCAGACTGTTGACCTCCGAGATGCCGGAGAAGTGGGCCACAGCCGACGAGCCGACCGAGCCGCGGCTGCCCACCTGATAGCCGCCCGCGTTGGAGTAGGCCACCAGCTTGACCGCGATGACGTACAGGACGGCGTAGCCGTGGCCGCAGATGGAGTCCAGCTCTTTTTGCAGCCGCTTCTCCACGATCTCGGGCAGCGGGTCGCCGTAATCCCGCTTGGCGTGCGCCCATGTGGCGTCCCGGAGCTGCTGCTCTGCGCCCTCGATGCTGGGCGGGTAGGTGCCGCGCGGGATGGCGCGGACGCTGCCGTCGATGCTGGCCGCGATCTTGCGGGGGTTGGTCACGACGATCTCGTAGGCCTTCTCCTTGGGCAGATAGCGGAACTGGTCCAGCATATCCTCCGTCGTGCGGTAGAACAGGGGCGGCTGATTGTCCGCGTCCTTGAAGCCGTTGCCCGCCTGTAAAACAGAGCGGTAGATGGCGTCCTCCGGCTCGGTGAAGTGGACGTCGCCGGTGGCGATGACGGGCTTGTGGAGGTCTTCGCCCAGCTGGATGACGGTGCGGTTGAAGTCCTTGATGACCTCTTCGCTCTCCACCTTGCCGTCCCGCACCATATAGGCGTTGTTGCCCAGCGGCTGGACTTCCAGTACATCGTAATAGGAGGCGATCTTCTTCAGCTCCTCGTAGGAGCGGCCCTCCACGATGGCGCGGTACAGCTCGCCCGCCTCGCAGGCCGAGGTCAAAATCAGGCCGTCGCGGTACTTGTTGAGGAGGCTGCGGGGCACGCGGGGCTTCTTGAAGAAGTAGTTGACGTGGGCCTCGCTGACGATTTTATAGAGGTTCTTCAGGCCCATCTGATTGCGCACGAGGATGATGAGGTGGTAATACTTCTTTTTCAGCACCTCACGGTTGCCGCCGAGTCCGGTGTTGATGCCGCTGACGGCCGTGACCTGCTTTTCCTCCAGATCTTTCAGCATGACGCAGAAGATGCGGCCCAACGCGGCGGAATCCTCGCAGGCGCGATGAGCTTCGTAGGCGGGCAGCTCGAGATGTTTGTTAATAGTCCCCTGCTTGTAGTTGTGGAGTCCGGGGTACATGGCCTGCGCCATGGTCAGGGTGTCGATATAGGTCGGTTCGAACTCGATGCCGCTCCGCTTGGCGGCAGCGCGAAGGAACCGGATGTCGAAGGAGTGGGCGTTGTGGGCCACGAGGATGCGGCCATCCACAAATTTGAGGAAGGCTTCCAGCGCCTCGGCCTCGCCGGGGGCATTGGCCACCATCTCGTTGGTGATGCCGGTCAGCTCCGTGATCTTGGGCGTGATGGGCTTGACGGGCTTGACGAAGGTGTCGAACTCCTCCACCACCTCGCCGTCCCGCACGATGACTGCACCGATCTCGGTCAGATACTCCACGCCCGGGTCGAGGCCCGTCGTCTCGGTGTCGAAGACGCAGAACTCGCCGTTCAGCGGCTCGTCCTTCACGCCGTAGACGCAGGGGATCATGTCATCGACGAAGTAGGCCTCACAGCCGTAGATGAGCTTGAAGTCCGGGTCGGTCTTGTGGATGGCGTCCGCCGCCAGCATGGCTTCGGGGTAGCCCTGACAGACGCCGTGGTCAGTGATGGCGATGGCCGGGTGGCCCATCCGATGGGCCAGCTTGACGATGCCGCCGGGGTCGCAGAAGGCGTCCATGCTGGACAGCTTGGTATGCAGATGCAGCTCCACCCGCTTGACGGGAGCATTGTCCTCCCGCTTTTTGCGCTCGACAAAGAGGACATCGTAGGGCCAGACGATATAGTCATGCTCGTACTTGTCGTAGGAACAGTCACCCCGCACCACGACCGTCGTGCCCTTGGGGATGGACTCCCACTTGGAGCAGTCCTCCCCTTCCTGCGCACGGATCTTCAGGTTGATGGAGCCGGTGTAGTCGGTGATGGAGACGGTATAGATCTTACGGAAGCTGCCCTTCACCTCGGTGAAGAAAACATCGCCCCAGATCATGCACTTTCCGCCCTCGCCGCCCAAGTCCTTGAGAGGGGTGAGGTTCTTGGGGGCGAACATCTTGCCGTGGAAGATGGTGACAGGCTTGTCCGTGAGGTCGAGGCCCTCCACCTTGATGGAGGGTGCCGTATTCTTCCGCTCGAATTTGACGACAGGAGGAGCAATTTTGCGCTCCAGCTTTTCTTCCATCTGGCGCTGCTCGGCCTCGCCCACGCTGCTTTCCAACGTCACCTTGGGCTTCACGCCGGTGTGGGCGGCGATACGCTCCGCCAGCAGCCGCTCGAACTGCATCTCCTGCAAAAACTTCGTGCCATGGCAGACGCCGATGGTGATGTTCTGGCCGGTGATGGTGATGCGGCATCGGTCGAGGAAGCCGTTGATGGGCACGCCGTCCCGCTTCATCTCCTCCATCAGCTCCCGCAGTCCGCTCTCGTCCAGCGCGGCGTAGCCGAAGAGGTTGTGGATGCGAAGCTCAAAGCCCTCATAGTCGGGCGCGAGGGAGGCCAGCAGCCGCGCGCACAGCCCCTTGTCCAGCGGGGCAGAACTGCGCAGCGTGAAAATGACCTGCCGCTCCTGCCGCAGCATCTGGGCGTGCTCGACGACCACACGGCCAAAACAGGCCGCAAAGTCCGGGTCCGCCATAAACTGCGGCCATAGCTGGGAAACAAGTGGTGTCACAGTGGTACTCCTTTTTTCTATCAGATAACAGCACAAACTGCCGCGCCCGGGATGGGCGTGGCAGTAAGTTGCTTTTAAGTCAAATCTTCTGTCTTGAAGACATGGTAGCCTTCGTAGTGGTAGCTGGCGTCGATGCCTTTCATATAGACCTTGCGGTCATTGATCTTTTCGGTCAGGGCGGCGCGCAGCAGGGCCTTTATCTCCACATCCTTGACCGGGCTGCGCTCCATCGCAAGGAGATAGTCCCCCTTATCGACGCGGCTCCAGTCGATGACCTGATGCAGCTCCTTTTTGAGGATCGCATCCAGCCAGATGCGGGTGCTGCGGCCGTTGCCCTCCCGGAACGGATGGGCCACATTCATCTCCACATACTTCTCGATGATCTCATCGAAGGAGGATTGCGGCATCGCATCGATGCTTTCCAGTGCCGGGCGCAGGTACATCACAGGCGCAAAGCGGAAATTGCCCTTTGCGATATTCACCGTCCGCATCTGTCCCGCAAACTCGTAGACGTCTCCGAACAGATACTTATGGATGGCCGCAAGCCCCTTGAAGGTACCGACCTCGAAGGTATCCAGCAGACCGGTGTCATAAAGCTCGAGCGCCCGGGTCTTGCTGAGTTTTTCTTCTGCCCGGGCCAGCTCGGCCTCATTCGTCAGCCCAAGCTTATTCTGCAAAATCACAGTTTATAAATCTCCTCCATGAACTGGTCGAGGATATTTTCTCCCGTCAGCTTCCGGACGGGTTCGCCGTGGACGAAAAGCACCGCCTCGCCCTTGCCGCCGGCGATGCCGATGTCGGCCTCCCGGGCCTCGCCGGGGCCGTTGACGACACAGCCCATGACGGCCACCTTGATGGACTTCTTGCAGCCCTGAAGCCGCCGCTCCACCTCGTTTGCGATCTCGGTGCAGGGGTACTGGGTGCGGCCGCAGGTCGGGCAGGTGATGACCTCCGGGCCGGCCACCGGGAAGCCGACGGCGCGCAGGATGTTGTAGCCCGCTTCCACTTCCTTCTCGGGGTCAGCCGCCAGCGAGACGCGGATGGTGTCGCCGATGCCCTCCAGCAACATCCCGCCGATGCCCATGCCGCTCTTGAGCAGGCCCATCTGGTAGGTGCCCGCTTCAGTGACGCCCACATGGAGCGGGTAATCCGTCACGGCGCTGAGCTGGCGGTAGGCCTCCATCATGCGGGGGACGTTGGAGTTTTTGATGGAGATCACAATGTTGTTGAAATCGAACTTTTCCAGCAGGCGGACGTGGTAAAGCGCGCTCTCCACCATCGCTTCGGGCACAGGCGCACCATATTTGGCAAGAATGTGCTTTTCCAGACTTCCACCGTTGACGCCGATGCGGATGGGGATGTTCTTCTGCTGGCAAGCGTCCACCACCGCCTTCACCCGGTCGTCATCGCCGATGTTGCCCGGATTGATGCGGATCTTGTCCACGCCCACGTCGGCGCAGGCGAGAGCCGCCTTGTAGTCGAAGTGGATGTCTGCCACGATGGGGATATTGACGGCGTTCTTGACGGCCTCGATGCATTTGGCGTCCGCCGCGCTGGGGCAGGTCACCCGCAGGATCTGACAACCCGCCGCCTCGCAGCGCTTGGCCTGTGCCACATTGCCCTCGATGTCCTCCACCGGGACGTTCAGCATGGTCTGCACGGCGATGGGATTCTTGCCGCCGATGGTCACATTTCCGATCTTGACTTCACGCTTCAGCTGCCGCATGGTACTTCCCCTTTCAGATCACTCCGGTCACGAGCCGGACGATGTCATTGTACGTTGCAAAGAGCATCAGGCCGAACAGCAGCGCGAAGGCGGCAACGGTCAGACTGCCCTGAATCTTTTCCGGCACAGCATGGCCGGTGACTGCCTCGATGAGCAGGAAGACGATCTTGCCGCCGTCCAGCGCCGGGAACGGCAGCAGATTTAAGACGCCGAGGTTGATGGTGATGAGCGCCAGCAGCTCGAAAACATCCTCCCAGCCGTAGCTGGCGGCCTGCCCGATGGCGGTCACGATGCCCACCGGGCCGGACAGGTCGTTGATGCTCTCGCGGCCCCGCAGCAGGTCGGCCAGCGAGGTGTAGATGATCCGGCCATAGTAGATGACGCTGTTGGCCGACTCCTTTAAGACATTCTTCGGTGTTTTTTTGAGTCCGTAGACCGTGAAGCCCAGCGTCATATGGGTCTGGCCCTGTGCATCCTGCCATGTGTCGAACTGGACGTCGGGCAGCTCCACCAGCTTCCCGTCCCGGCGGACGGTGAAGGCCGCACGGTAGCTCTCGGTGCGCATCAGCTCGTAGAGCATATCGTTGGCCACGAAGCAGTGCCGCCCGTTGACGGCCACGATCTCGTCCCCGGCCTGCAGGCCGGTCTGGCCGCAGAGGGCATTGTCCTCCACGGCATAGATGACCTTGCTGGTGATGGGTTCACTGCGCAGCGAGATGAGGAGCAGCAGCACCACAAAGCCCAGCACGAAGTTCATCACCGCGCCTGCTGCCATCACCAGCATCCGCTGCCAGACGGCAGCCTCGTTCAAAGGTTTGCCCGTTCGCTGTGCCAGCACCTCCGGCGGGATGGCCGGGGCGGCGTCCTCCTCGTTCCCGCCCTCGGCCTGCGCGCTCTCGGGGCTTTCCTCCCCTTCCAGCGCCACGAAGCCGCCCACGGGCAGGAGCCTCAGGGTGTACTGGGTACCCTTGCGGTAGGTCTTGATGAGGGCCGGCCCCATGCCGATGGAGAACTCGTTGACTTGGACGCCGCAGAGCTTCGCCATCGCAAAATGGCCGAACTCATGGATGGCGATGACTGCGCCGAAGATGAGCAGCGCAGCCGCAAAGGTGATAAAAACTGACATTCTTTCTCCTATCTCACAGGTGTGCTCTCACAAAGGCGCGGGCCATGCGGTCGCACTCGTACACATCCGCGAGGCTGTAGCTGCCGCCGAAGCTGTCGCTGTCCACGACGGCCTCCACCAGGCGGCCGATGTCGAGGAAACCGATCTTGTCCTCAAGGAAGAGCCTGACAGCCTCCTCGTTGGCACCGTTGGCAGCGCAGGGGCCGAGACCACCCTTCTTGATGGCCTTTTTGCAGGCGGCAAGGCAGCGGAAGGTCTCCTCGTCGGCCACATCGAAGGTCAGCAGCTTGAGGGTGGTGAAGTCCAGCTCCGGCACGACGCCCGGCACACGGGCCGGGTAGGTCAGCGCATACTGGATGGGGATGCGCATATCCGGCACGCCCAGCTGGGCGATGATGGAGTTGTCGCTGTACTGCACCGCCGAGTGGACGATGCTCTGGCGCTGGACGACGATCTGGATCTTCTCGGGGGGGAGGCCGAACAGCCACACTGCCTCGATCAGCTCAAGGCCCTTGTTCATCAGGGTGGCGCTGTCGATGGTGATCTTCGCGCCCATGTTCCAGTTGGGGTGCCGGAGGGCGTCGGCCTTGGTCTTGCCCCGCAGCTCCTCGGTCTTCATCCCGAAAAAGGGGCCGCCGGAGGCCGTCAGCAGGATCTTCGTCAGGCTCTTGGCGCTCTCCCTGTCCTGCAAGCACTGGAAGATGGCCGAGTGCTCGCTGTCCACCGGCAGCAGCTTGACGCCGTGCTTCGCCACCGCCTGCGTCACGAGATGTCCGCCGGTGACGAGGCTCTCTTTGTTGGCGAGGGCGAGGTCATGGCCGCTCTCGATGGCGGCAAGGCTGGCGCCGAGGCCCGCGATGCCCACCACGCTGTTCAGCACCACGTCCGGGCCGTCCATCGCGGCGAGGGTCTTCAGCCCCTCGGGGCCGGTCAGGAGCTTGGGCGCGTCGGCGCGGCCTGCCAGTGCAGCTGAGAGCTTCTCTGCCCCGGCCTCGCTGGTCATGCAGACATACTTGGGGTGGAACTCTTCGATCTGCTGTAAGAGTTTATCCGTCTGGCTGTGGGCCGACAGACCGAACACCTCATACCCTTGGGCGCGGATAACGTCGAGGCTCTGGGTGCCGATGGAGCCGGTGGAACCCAGCAGCGTGATTTTTTTAGCCATAAAGCGCTACCTCCTGTTCTTTTTAGTAGTAGAACACTGCGATGACCACCATCGTGACAAAGGGCGCGATGAACATCACGCTGTCAAAGCGGTCGAGGATGCCGCCGTGCCCCGGGAAGATGGTGCCATAGTCTTTGATGCCGCACTGGCGCTTGACCACGCTGGCAAACAGGTCGCCGTAAATACCCAGAACTGCGGCCACGCAGGCCAGCAGCGCGATGATGATATACATGGACACGCCGATGTTGGAGCGGGTGAACGCCTCCATCCGGTCTGCCGCCACCGAGTAGATGATCGTGACCAGCACGCCGAACACCATCGTGCCCAGCACGCCGCCCACAGCGCCCTCCACCGTCTTTTTGGGGCTGACCACCGGGCAGAGCTTATGCTTGCCGAAGGCGCGGCCCGCAAAGTAGGCGCAGGTGTCGCCGCCCCATGCGAAGCAGAGGATGAGCAGGATGAAGAAGATGGCGTCGTAGCCGAACTTCTCTACCGGCAGCAGCTCCTTGAGCCGGATGAAGGAGTAAAAGCAGAAGATGACGATGCCCGAAAACATTACAAGGCCGCTGGCTTTCTGGTAGCTGATGACGCCGTTGCGCACCACAAGATAGATGGCGTAGAACAGCACCACCAGGAAGGAGGCGGGCATCACCATCGCCCGGTAGATGCTGTAGCTCGACAGCATGATGAGCAGGGTGTAGGGTACCAGAATGCCCAGCAGCGGCCAGTCCTGTTTTTCGAAGCCCAGCGCAGAGTAGATCTCATGGAGGGCGATGAGGGTGATGGCCGCAATGACCAGATTGAACACCAGCGTATTGAAGGTGAACAGGACGCCCGCAAGGACGAACAGGCCCACCACAGCTGTGATGACTCGTGTTTTCATAGTTTCATGTTCTCCTTTGTTTCGTCCGGGAGCCGCTCCCCTGCTGCGGCAGAGGCAGCGGCATCAGCGCCCGAGGAAATACCGGACGCCCGCCGGGGGCCGCGCAGGCTGCGCGGCATCTGGGTGTGAAACGCCTTACAGGCCGCCGAAACGGCGGGAGCGCCGGTTGAACTCCGTGATGGCGGCGTCGAGGTCGCCGCGGGTGAAATCGGGCCACAGGACGTCCATTTCCACCAGCTCCGAATAGGCCGCCTGCCAGAGCATGAAGTTGGAGAGCCGCTTCTCCCCGCTGGGGCGGAGGATGAAGTCGGGGTCCTTCTGGCCGGCCGTGTACATCTGGGCCGAGAGGGCATCTTCCGTGATGTCCTCCGGCTTCAGCTCGCCCGCAGCCGCCTTGGCCGCGAGGCGCTGGGCTGCGCGGACGATCTCCGGCCGACCGCCGTAGTTGATGGCGATGTTGATGGTCAGGCCGGTCTTGCAGGCAGAGTCCCGCTCCAGCTTGTTCATCAGCTCCTGCAGCTTAGGCTCCAGCACCGTGCGGTCGCCCATGAAGCAGATGCGGACGTTCCGGTTCTCGTAGTCGAAGCCCTTGATGAGGTATTCGCCGAACAGCCGCATGATCGCGCCCACCTCTTCGGCGGGGCGCTTCCAGTTTTCGGTCGAGAATGCGTAAAAATACACCGACTCCACGCCCAGCTCATCGCAGTAGTCCGCAATGTCCTGAAAGACCTGTGCGCCCTTCTTGTGCCCGGCGGTGCGGGGCAGGCCCCGGCTCTTGGCCCAGCGGCCGTTGCCGTCCATGATGATGCCGATGGACAGTCCCTTTGCAAAATCCTTTGGATGTTCCATGCTCTTCTTCCTCTACGATTCGTCTGGCAAAAAGTGCCGCGCACCTTCTCTCAGCGCACGGCACCTTCCTGCTTACAGCGGTCAGGCTCAGACGGACATGATCTCCTTCTGCTTCTCTTCCACGGCAGCGTCGATGTTCTTCACATACTTGTCGGTCAGCTTCTGGACATCCTCTTCCATGGTCTTCTGGGTGTCCTCGGTCAGCTCACCGGCCTTCTTCATGGCCTTGGCCTTATCCATCGCGTCGCGGCGGACGTTGCGGACGGCGACCTTTGCCTCCTCACCCATCTTGGAGACTTCCTTTGCCAGCTGCTTGCGGCGCTCCTCGTTGGGGGCCGGGAAGTTCAGGCGGATGGTCTGGCCGTCGTCGATGGGGTTGATGCCCACATCGCTGGCGAGGATCGCCTTGCTGATGGCACGCAGAAGCGTGCGGTCCCACGGGGTGATGGTCAGGGTGCGGGCCTCGCTGACAGCCACAGAAGCCACCTGCTGGATGGGGGTGGGAGAGCCGTAGTAATCCACGGTCACTTTGTCCAGAACGCCGGGGTTGGCACGGCCTGCGCGCACCGTCTTCAGCTCGCGCTCCAGATGCTCGACTGCGCTCTTCATCTTGTCTTCAAATGCCTTGGTATTGCTGCTCATTGTCCTAGTCTCCTGTTTGTTATCAATTTTCACCAGCCGCAGGACGCGTCTGGTTCATTCTATTGTCGGAAGCGGGGCGGTATGCTCAGCCCTCGTAGACCAGCGTGCCCACATTCTCGCCCTGCACAGCGCGGGCGATGTTGTCGGGGTCGGCCAGATCGAACACGAGGATGGGAAGCTTGTTGTCCCGGCAGAGGGTGGCTGCGGTGCCGTCCATGACCGCCAGACGGTCTTCCAGCACCTTGGTGAAGGTGAGGGTCTCGTACTTCTTGGCGTCGGGGTACTTGTGGGGGTCCTTGTCGTAGACGCCGTCCACCATCGTGGCCTTGAACATGATGTCGGCGCTGACCTCAACGGCGCGCAGGGCCGTGGTCGTGTCGGTGGAGAAGAAGGGGTTGCCGGTGCCGCCGCCGAAGATGGCGATCTTGCCCGCGTCCATCGCACGGAGCGCATCCTTGCGGGTGAAGGCCGGGGCCACCTGCGGCATGGTGATGGAGGTGAACACCTCCGTCGGCACGCCCAGCTGCTCCAGCTTGTCGGAGACGGCCAGTGCGTTCATCACCGTTGCCAGCATACCGATCTTATCGGCCAGCGTGCGCTCCATCTTGCCGCTGGAACGGCCGCGCCAGAAGTTGCCGCCGCCCACGACGATGCCGATCTGGACGCCTGTGGCCGCTGCCGCCCTGATCTGTTCGGCGTAGGACTGGAGTACTTCGGGGGAGAGCCCGTATTTCTGCGAACCTTGCAGCGATTCGCCGCTCAGTTTCAGTAGTATTCGCTTGTATTTCATTGTACGATGGGTTTACCGTAACGCGAAGATAAAAATTTTTATTGAAAAAAACGCAAGAATGACTATCTTTACAGAAAATAGGCGGTATGGCGGCTATGCCGGAAAAAAACGGCGCCATGTCCGGTCTGAGCTGTTTTACGGAACACAGGCTTCGCCTCGGCAATGTCCGAATAAATTTGGCATTTTGCTCGGCTTGTGCTATCTTTAACCTCGTTTTAGATAGGCTGCGGTTCGGACGAACTCAAACAAGTTTGGTTTGTCGCTCTCCTTGCGCTATCTTTGTGCTGCCATGACGTTGGATGAATACAAATTACTCCGAAAAATAAATTCCCCCCGCGACCTCAAGCAACTCTCGGCGGAGGACCTGCGCACCTACTGCGACGAGCTGCGCAGCTATATCATCGACGAGTGCTCGGTAAATCCCGGACACCTGGCGTCGAGCCTCGGCTGCGTGGAACTCGCCGCCGCACTCCACTACGTTTTCGATACGCCCGCGGACAAGATCGTCTGGGACGTAGGGCACCAGACCTATGCCCACAAGATTATCACCGGGCGCCGCGAGGCGTTCAAGACCAAACGCCTGCTGGGCGGCATCAGCGGTTTCCCGCGCATGTCGGAGAGCCCCTACGACG